>Ga0114931_10001504_pt1 | contig 29786 bp, 29 predicted proteins | sample 2SBtaG_FD_89579 | JGI IMG/M metagenome (GOLD analysis project Ga0114931, IMG submission 89579) | Deep subsurface microbial communities from Kolumbo volcano to uncover new lineages of life (NeLLi) - 2SBTROV14_V59a metaG | ecosystem: Environmental > Aquatic > Marine > Volcanic | place: Kolumbo... | reverse complement strand
CAAGGGCCTTGGCCGCGTCCCAGCGTTTCATGATATAGAGCGTGCCGCCATGATGAAAAAGAGACAATGCCGCGGCATTGAGGCCTGCCGTGTGAAACAAAGGCGAAAAAGTCAGTGTCCGGCTTGTTCGGTTGAGATCGGCATGCAGCGCAGACTGGACAACCGTATAAAATGTCATGCGGTGCGTGTACATCACGCCTTTGGGACGCCCGGTCGTGCCGGACGTGTAGAGAATCGCATGCACGTCATCCATGCCGACACCGTTCATCAGGACGTCCGGTTCATGGGAGGCGATTAATTGTTCATACGCGCCGCCCCCGCTCATGGGTTCACGCATGATTTTCACCCCATCAACGTCTCTCACAAGGGATTCAAATTCCCGGTCATAAAAAATAAGCTTCGGCGCGGCGTGCGCGACGAGGTGGGCGATTTCAGGAGGCGCCAGACGCCAGTTCAACGGCGTGAAAATCGCGCCCAGCTTCCAGCAGGCAAACAGGCATTCAAAAATGTCGGAAGAATTGTGCGCCAGAATCGCCACCCGGTCGCCTTTGGCCACGCCATAGACTTGGTGCAGACCGGTCGCCAGACGGGTTGCCCGCTCGTTAAACTGGGCATAGGTCCAATGGCGGGCCGTCTCCAGATCGACCACGGCCAGATCGGACGCATTGTATTGGCTGTGATAGTGCAGCCAATCATGCACGTTGTCCCGCTCATTCCCCTGCATAGGCGCGCCTGTGATCCAATCATCAAATAAGCCCCGGGGGCACTCCTACCCATACCGCTTAATTCAGTTGTGCGCCAAATAAATCCGCTGGGCACAGCGCCGGTTTGTCACACAGTGAACATGACCCGGCACCCGGCGCGCAGTGTTGCATCGACGCCCAACATATGTCCTTATGCCATGAAATCACGGGTACATTTTTCATTATATGAAAACACAATCTCCCCGCATAGGCCTTTTCGCCACGTGCCTGGTCGATTTTTTTCGCCCGGCCGTGGGCTTTGCCGCCGTCAAACTGCTGGAGGCCGCTGGCGCGACGGTCACCGTCCCCGCCTCCCAAACCTGTTGCGGCCAGCCTGCTTACAACAATGGTGACCGGAAAAACGCCAAGGCGCTTGCGCTCACCGTCATTGATACGTTTGAGGACTTTGATTATGTGGTCGTCACTTCGGGGTCTTGCGCTGGAATGATTGTCAAACATTACCCGGCGCTTTTTAACGATGATCCGTCCCTCAAAAAACGCGCGCAAATTCTGGCAGACAAAACCCATGAACTGGTTGAATTTCTCACCGACGTGATGGGCCTCACACAGATTGACGCGACATTTGAAGGCGTCGTGACGTACCATGATTCCTGTGCGGCTTTAAGAGAACTGAAAATAAAACACCAACCCCGCGCCTTGCTCAAATCACTTGCTGGGCTGGACCTGCATGAAATGGCGAACCCGGAAGTCTGTTGCGGTTTTGGTGGAACCTTCTGCGTGAAATATCCCGACATCTCGGGCAAAATGGCAGAAGATAAAATGAAGGACATCAAAAACAGCGGCGCGGACAGTGTGCTGTCGGCCGATATGGGGTGTCTGCTCGCTATTGCAGGAAAGCTGAAGCGCGCCGGTTCTTCTGTTGAGGTGCGCCATGTGGCAGAAGTCCTGGCGGGTATGACGGAGGATGTCCCTCCCATCGGAAGCGCCAAGACCCAGCCCAAGTCATGACCTTGCACGAGCCCACCAGCAATGATCTTCCCGCTCAGGCGCGAAAAGCGCTTAACGATTCCAATCTTCAGTCCGTGCTGGATGCGGTCGGACAACTCTTTCCCCTGGATGAAGCCCGCACGATCCTGCGTGACCACTTCTTCACCGCAGATATCGGAATCACCGGCGCCAATATGCTGGTGGCTGAAACGGGTTCGGCCGTCGTGATCAGCAATGAAGGCAATGGCAGCCTTTCCATGACCCTGCCCAAAACGCACATCGTTGTCACCAGTATCGACAAAATCATCCCGACCCTGAATGATGCCGCGACGATTTTGCGAATTCTGGCGCGCTCGGCCACCGGCCAGGAGTTGACGACCTATACAACTTTCATCACCGGCCCCAAGCGCGCGCATGACGCTGACGGACCGGAAAAGTTTCATGTCGTACTGCTGGACAATGGCCGCGCCAATATGATCGGAAGCGAGTTTCAGGATGTTCTGCGTTGCATCCGGTGCAGCGCGTGCCTCAATCATTGCCCGGTCTATACTTCCATTGGCGGTCATGCCTATGGGTGGGTCTATCCCGGACCGATCGGCTCGGCGCTGACGCCGCACTTGCTGGGTCTTGCCGAAACGCATCACCTGCCCAACGCCTCCACTTTTTACGGTAAGTGCGAAGAGGTATGCCCCATGGGCATCCCCTTGACCAAAATGATGCGGCACTGGCGCGAAAAAGAGTTTGAACGTCATTTGACGCCCACCACATCGCGCTTCGGCCTTGGTGCGTGGGCTTTTCTCGCCCGGCGTCCGCGCCTCTATCGATGGGCCACCGCCAGCGCTGCCTGGCTCCTCAACAAAGCCGCCGGCGCAAAAGGCCGTCTGATATATCTGCCTTTTGGAGAGGGATGGACAAAGGTTCGGGACATGCCGGCCCCGGAAGGCAAAACCTTTCTAAGCCAATGGAAGAATAGAAAGAAAGTTGGCGCGCCATGACGCACTCGGATGCGCGAGAGGAAATAATACGCACACTTCGAAAATCGTTGCGCCGGGAAGCGCTGCCCCCGGAAACACTTGCCGATCTGCAAAACCGCCTCTTGCACCCGGAACGCGGGGTCATCCCCCGGCAAGCGCAAGGGACCCATGCGGCCCTTGTGGAGCGCTTTACGGAAAAGGCTGTCGCGGCACAAGCCAGCGTTGCACATCTATCTTCCCTGGAGCAGGTTCCGCGCACGGTCGCACTTTTCGCCAGGGAGCATAGTTTTCCGGCGCGGGCCCTTCTCCCGCACCAGAGCCGTTTGCACGCAATGGAATGGGCTCAGGCGGAGGTTGAAACGGCCACAGGATCGCCCGCCCGGAATTGCCCGCTTGGGGTTACGGCGTGTTTTGCCGCCATTGCCGAAAGTGGCACGGTCATGGTGCATTCAGGGCCGGGGCATCCCCATGCTCTGCACATCGTGCCTGAAACGCTGCTTGTTGTGGTGACTGAAAATCAGATTGTCGGCGCATACGAAGACGCGCTCGATCTGGCGCGGGCGCGATTGCGGCACAACGCCTGGCCGCGCATTATTTCGTGGATCACCGGGCCCTCCCGCACCGCTGACATTGCGGGCGTCATCCTGTTTGGCGCGCACGGTTCCCGCCGCATCCATATTCTTCTTATCGATTCTGATGATCCCTGTTCAGGAGAAAGCACATGAAAGAAGGCGAAGCCAGCTTCACGGCCCGTTTTCCCGCCATCCTGCGCGCCGCGCACCAGGTTCTGGATGGCAATCCTAAAATCCTTGACGACCCCCTTGCCGTCGGCTTTGTCGAAGGGGCGGAGGAAACCGACATCAAGAGCAATCTGCAACGCTACCAAAGCCCGCCTCTCGTGCAGGCCCGCGCCTGGTTCGCCATGCGTCACCGGTTTACGGAAGACTGTCTGGCCCAGGCGATGGCTGATGGCATAACGCAATACGTCATTCTCGGCGCGGGGCTGGATACTTTCGCTTACCGCCCGGCCCAAGCGGCAACACCACTTCAGATTTACGAAGTCGATTACCCGGCCACCCAGGACTGGAAAATTGAGCGCCTTGCCGCCCTGGACATCACGCCTCCTGAGCACGTCTCCTACGTTCCGGTCGACTTTGAAAACCAGAACCTGACACAAGGCCTGGCGCAAAGCACTTTTGACTTTTCCGCACCGGTTTTTTTCTCCTGGCTGGGCGTCACCATGTATCTTGAGCGCCGCGCCGTTTACGCGACGCTCAAAGAAATCATAGCCCTGCCTCCTTCCAGCCGCGTGGTGTTCGATTTTGAGCTTGACGACGCCGCGCTTGAAGGACAGGTCAAAAGCTCGATCGCCAAAGCCTCGGCCAGCGCCGCGCGGCGCGGCGAGCCCTGGAAAAGCCGTTTCAAAGCGCTGGAATTGGAAGACACATTACGCACTATGGGATTTGGCGCCGTCTCATATTTTGATTCCTCACAAGCGGAAAAAAATTATTTCACCGGACGCGCGGACGGCCTGTCCCTGAACGGCGCGGGCAACATCATGCTGGCGCGCGTATGATCAACAAGCAACTTGCCGCCCGGGTTCCTGCCGGGCGGCGTCGCAGATGTATGACGGCTTGATAAGTCGGAAAGCTATAGCGCCCGGCCGAATTCCGGGTAAGCTTCCAAACCAAGCTCGGCAGTGTCGAGCCCCATCTCTTCCTCTTCCTCACTGACGCGAATGCCGACAGTGTATTTCAAGACCAGCCACAGCGCGGTGCTGACCAGCGAAACAAACACGCCTACGGCGACAACGCCTTCCAATTGCGTGACGAAACTGCCAGATCCGAAAATACCGACCGCCAACGTTCCCCAGATTCCGGACACGAGATGAACCGGAATGGCGCCCACGACATCGTCTATCTTGACCTTGTCGAGCACCGGCACCACCAAGACGGCAAGCGTCGCGCCGATTCCTCCCACCAGGATGGACAAAAGGGGGTTTTGCAGATCCGGCCCGGCAGTGATCGACACCAGACCGGCGAGCGCGCCATTGAGGCACATGGAAAGATCCATCTTACCGTAAAGCGCCTGCGTCAGAGCCATCGCCGTGACAACACCGGCGGCGGCCGCCAAATTTGTGTTGACGAAAACCAACGCCATGGCCGAGGCGTCAAGCGCGCTGCCGAGTGCCAGTTGCGAGCCGCCGTTAAAACCGAACCAGCCGAACCATAGGATGAATGTGCCCAAGGTGGCCAGAGGCAGGTTGGCGCCAGGCATGGGGTGAACAGAGCCGCCTGCGCCATACTTGCCGCTGCGCGCGCCAAGGATCAACGCACCGGTCAACGCCGCCCATCCGCCTACGGAATGCACCACAGTCGAGCCGGCAAAATCTGAAAAACCCGCTTTCGCCAACCAGCCGCCGCCCCAGATCCAGGATGCTTGAATGGGATAAATCACACCAGAGAGCACGGTAGTGAAAATAATGAACGGCCACACTTTAATGCGCTCCGCCAGCGTGCCCGAAACGATGGACGCCGCCGTCGCCACAAAAACCATCTGGAAAAACCAGTCGGACATGGTGGCGTAATTGTTGTCCACCACGGCACTGACCATGGAATCGGTGGCTTCTTTGGCATTTATGAGGGTGAGTTCAGCTTGGGAAGGATTATAAAACAGCGCCACTTTGCCGATAAAGCTGCCGACATCGACATACATGAGATTGTAGCCGATGACATAAAAGGCGAGCCCGGAGACCGCATAGAGCGCAATGTTTTTCAAACATATGGCCGCCGTGTTCTTGGCGCGCACCAGGCCTGATTCCAGCATGGCGAATCCGGCCGCCATAAACATGACCAGAACGCCGTTCACAAGAAACGAGAAGGAATTCAGAATGTAGGCTGTTTCCTCACTCACGGCCGCATGCGCCGCACTCGATAGAAAAAGGACGCCAGCAGCCGCCCCTATGGCTGATAATTTTTTCATGTCATACCTCGATTGATGAAATGTGGTGAATTAGAGCGCGCTGACGCCACTCTCTCCTGTTCGGATGCGAATGGACTCATTAAGATCGAAGACGAATATCTTGCCGTCGCCGATCGTGCCCGTATAAGCCGCTTTGGCAATGGCTTCGATCGCACGGTCCGCTGTGTTTTCGTCCACTGCAATTTCAATTTTAATTTTCGGGATAAAGAACACAGCATATTCCGCGCCGCGATAAATTGCCGTCTGTCCTTTTTGGCGTCCATATCCTCGCACTTCCGTCACCGTCATCCCCCCCTGACCCAGATCCGACAATGCGTCTTTGACCTGATCGAGTTTAGACGGTTTGATGATCGCCATGATCATTTTCATATTCACCCAATCCATAAGTTTTCTCCTTATTATCTCGGCACTGTGAGGCCGGATGCACCGGGACTCCCGTTTGCTCGGGGGAGAACCGGTGCGCATCCTTCAATTCAAAATGTGCGTGAAATGCCAAACACAACCTGCGCGTCGCACAGATCGCCGCATGCGCTCAAATCCGTATCGTGATAGCGCAAATCCGCATCGAACCATTCAAACGAATAGGTGAGCCCGACATTCCAATAAAAGTAATCGGCGCTGAAAGCCGGTTTGACATCATAGTAATTGCCGTTGACATCAAAACTCAAGTTTTTCATAACTGGAACGCTAAACCCCACCTGATAATATATGGCGTCGCCTGTACCGCCAAAATTATCCGGGCTGTAATTGATTCCTGCACTGACTGTTGCCGGGCCAACATCGTGGTTTAAAGCGAATGCAACTTCCCAATAATTGTAATCAAGTGAGGATGCCGCCCCGGGATAGGCGTAATATATAAATCCGATGTCATAGCCAAAACCGTTCGTATCGCCGGCAAAACCACCATAAAGATCCGTCTCGATGGATGCTTCAGAGCCGTCATTAAAATCAACGTTTGACGCCCACACGCCGGCGTAAATTCCACTCTCGTGCGACCAGTCAAAACCACCCTGAATGGCGGGGTTCTCATCCGTTTGCGTAAAGCCGCGAAAATTATAATCGGTAAAAATGCCGACATTGGCAGAGAACTCACCCGGCAGGGCGCTGCTCTCCCCGGCTGTTGCCTGGCTCACCGGCATCAAAGCCGCCAGGGCCGCCGTCACCAGAAGCCATCCTGCTGGTTTTTTCTGCATATTTCCCCCTCCTTCTCGGTGAAAAGTACGCGAAGTCATTTCGCGCTCAATCTCACTAGAGCAGGAAGCGGGCCAACTCTGCTGCGACGCAGCATTTTTGTTAGAAAAATTTTTATGTATGATATATCAACAAGTTACGGTCGGCGCCTATACACGCTTTGCGCCCCGGTCTGCAAAACAAAAAAAGGAGATGATGAGTTTGTCATCACCTCCCCGCCTATTCTGCCTAACTTTTCATCAAACAGCTCAACTCCGCTGGGCCGGACTGACGTCAGTCCCCTTTGCTCCATGTGGCGGAAGCAAAAGCCTCGTCAAGGGGGGTGTGCGCGATATGGTTTGTATAATTTGACAATGTCTTCATGCCCACACCCAGAATGACGTCCAGCACTTGCGCTTTGGTGTATCCGGCCGCGATGAAATTCTCAAGAACCGCCGCAGACGGCCAGCCCCTTGTTTGAACCACCTCTTTGGTGAATTGTCTGAGGGCTTCCAGCCGTGCATCAGCAATGGGCATGTCAGTGCGCAGGGCTTCAATGACATCGGACGGCACTTTTTGCATGGCGGCTATGGTGCTGTGCGCGGCCACACAATACGTGCAGTTGTTTTCATAATTGACCGCAAGTAAGATGACCTGGCGCTCTGTCGGGGAAAAACCCGTTTGATCGAAAAGTTTCCCAATTTCGAGATATGCCTTCATCAGCGGCGGCGATTCAGCCATAACACCCATCAGATTGGGGATAAATCCAAAGGCCTTCTGTACGCTTTGCAAGGTTTCTATCGCCTCTTGAGGCGCCGTCTCACCGTTATGAACCTGAAATTCCATTTCTCTTTTCCTTGTTAAGGTCATGACCCCCTAAGATTGATCTTTCATCTTCATCCTTCAAGATTTTATTTTCACAATAAGTTTACCAAAATACCCGCCCGCGTCTGCATCGCGCACCGCCTTTGGTGCCTCCTCAAAAGCATACGTTTTTGCAATGACCGGATGAATTTCATGAGCGCCCACAAACCGCATCATTTCCTCAAAACCATCACGGTTTCCCACGCCGATGCCGTGCAGGTGCGCATTGGTGAGAATAAGCTGATAGACTTCAATATCCATTTTCGCCCCGGAAAGATTGCCGATAATAGGAATGTGCCCGCCCCGGCGAATGGCCTTAAAGGATTGCGGCAGCGTGCCGGTGCCCCCCACTTCCAGAACCATGTCCACGCCCCGGCCAAGCGTAATCTCTTTTGCCGCCGCGCCCCATTCGGGCACGGTGCGATAATTGATCGTGTGATCCGCGCCCAAGGCTTTGGCCTGCGCCAGCCTGTCATCACTGCTTGAAGTGATGATCACCGTGGCGCCCAGGGCCTTGGCGAACTGAAGGGCATTCAGCGCCACGCCGCCCGTGCCCAGCACAAGAACGCAGCTTCCCTGCGCAACATGCGAGACGGTCACCAGTGATGTCCACGCCGTGAGGCCGGCGCACGGGTAACAGGCCGCCTCTTCATAAGATAGATGATCGGCACACGTCACCACGGCGTTCTCATCGTAAACACCGTATTCCCTCAGCACGCCATCGGCCTCCAACCCGGAAGACACCGCACGCTCTGCGCCCAGAGCATCGCCCGAAATCCAGTTGGGAAAGAAAAGCGGCGCCACCCGGTCGCCAATTTTAAGCGTTTTCACGTCTTCGCCAATTTTCACAACCTCGCCGGCGCCATCAGACAAAGGAATGATCGGCAGATCGCTGGCTGGCGCAAACACACCTTTGGCAATCAAAACATCCCGGAAGTTGACCGATGCCGCGTGGAATTCGACAAGAACCTGACCGGCACCCGGGACGGGTTGCGGTAGATTCACAGTTCTGAATTGATCCATTCCGAATTCAGCAAGCTGCATGGCTTTCATTTATCATCTCCTGTGTCAAAGTGTTGAGAACGCATTGCACACCTTTGGCGAATAACGCTTGGCAGTGACGCGCATATGCTTATCATGATCTTTATATACATCTCTTTTCACCAATGAACAGGCACAGGGCCACATGACAAAAGAGTACAAGCTCTACGGCGATCCTTTTTCTTACTATTCGGGCAAAGCGCTGGCTTATCTCAAATTTAAAGACATTCCCTTTGACATGATACTCCCGACGCCGGACGTCTACAGGGATATTATTATCCCCCGCACCGGCGTGAAGTATATCCCCGTGCTGATCTCGCCTGATGATATTGCGGTACAGGACACGACGGAGATCATTGATTTTCTAGAAGCGCGCTTTCCCGAGCCTAGTGTCTATCCGGCCACGCCGCGTCAGAAACTCACCGCGTTGCTGTTTGAACTTTATGGCGATGAATGGCTGCTGCTTCCCGCCATGCATTATCGCTGGACGTATAATGAGGATTTCGCTTATGCCGAGTTCGGCCGCTTTGCCGTACCCAACGCACCGGAGGAAACGCGCCGCAAAATAGGAGAAAAGGCCTCCGCCCCCTTTCGCAGCGCCATGCCGGCTTTGGGAATCACGGCGCACACCGCCCCGGCGCTTGAGGCCTGGTATGAAGAACTCCTCGGACATCTCAACGCCCACTTCGCTGCGCATCTGTTTTTGTTGGGCACGCGCCCCAGCATTGGTGATTTCGGCCTCTTTGGTCCGCTCTATGCGCATCTCTACCGCGATCCCTGGTCGGGCGCGATGATGGAGCGCGTGGCCCCGCATGTGGCTGCGTGGGTTCAGCGCTTGAACGAACCTGACGGCGCCCCTGGAGCCTTTCTCGAAAATGATACGGTGCCCGAGACCCTATATCCCATCCTGACACGGATGTTTGAAGAGCAATTTCCTGTTCTTGCCGACACGGTGGCGCAACTTGAAACCTGGATAGACGCGCACGAGGGGGAAGAGATTTCGCGGGCAATCGGCGAGCATACATTCACACTCGCCCATGGCGGTGAGGTCATCACGGAAAAGCGCCTTGTTTTCCCCTACGCTCAATGGATGCTCCAGCGCGTGCTGGACTATTATGGCGCGCTGACGCCTGCTGAAAGGGTCTCTGTTGACGCTTTGTTGAGCGATACTGGCGGTCAGGACGCCATGCAGATCACCATCAAACGGCGTGTGACCCGGTTGAATAACAGGCTCATACCTGCCTGAACCTGGAGAACCGCCTCATATCGACACTTGAACGGCCAAGCCCTAACACTTAAGCTGAACCTCTGGGCGGCAGGCGTCGTGGCATAAAACGATGGAAACAGATAATCAGAAGACACAAGGCTGTCGCTTTCGTTGCCGCTGGGCCTGCTCATTGATTGGAGAGAATGTCATTCCCCGGATTAAATTGTAACCAGGATAACTTTTCCTGCCATTCAACCGATAACAGTTAATTACGGCACGCATATCTCTCAGCAAGAGGAGACATCAAGATGAACATTAAAGCAGGCGTAATATCGGGTTTTGTGGCCACTGTCGTTTTGTCAATTCTGATGATCGCAAAGGCCAAAATGGGCGTGATGCCGGATCTCAATGCCATAAAAATGCTCGCAGGCATGATGCATACCTCCCTGGCCATGGGATGGGTCGCGCACTTCATCATCGGCACGTTGATTTGGGGCATATTGTTTTCCGTACTGGTTGATAAACTTCCCGGCGGCGTTCTAAGCAGCGCCATTATTTTTTCCATCGGCGCCTGGTTGATCATGATGGTTGGCGTTATGCCCATGGCGGGCGCAGGTCTGTTCGGCCTGAATCTTGACATGATGGTGCCGGTGGCTACCCTGATGCTGCATATTATCTGGGGTATTGTGCTTGGCTTAACATACAAATTATTGATTTAGACAGCGGCGTTCCCATACACCCAAACTAACAAGGATACTCATGCGCATTCCAACAGTGCTTACCGTAATTGGCGGCATCTTGCTCTCCACATCCCTGGCTTTGGCCGGAGCGATGGATATCTTCATCGGCAACACGCTTGTGGTCGGCGTTGCACCGGACGCGCAAATGCGCATCTACTCGAATGAAGACGGCACCTATACCGGCACTTTGCCCGATGGCACGGCGATCTCCGGCGACTGGACTGAAGACGGCGACACGATCTGTTTTATCCGCAAAACTCCCAACGAACAGGCGCCCATTTGCAATGAGATCGCCAATGTCTCCGTGGGTGACACTTGGAGCGCTACCGGTCTTGATGGCGCGGAACTCACCCTCACGCTCGTCAAAGGGCGGTAAGAACAGCATACGTGAACAGGCTCGGCGTCAGTGCCGGGCCTTTTCCGCGCTTTGTGTGGCGTGACACCATTTCAATGTCCGCGGCCTTACTCTCAAAATATTTCCTCAAAGAACGTCAGCATCCGCGTCCATGAATCCTCGTCCGCTGCCTTGTCGTACTTAACCGGCAGACCATAACGCTTGCCAATATCGTCCGCTCCCGGATTTGTAAAGCCGTGCACCACGCCTGGATAATTAACCACCTCAAAGGCGACGCCCGCCGCGGTCATTTCCGCTTCAAATTTTTTCACCTGTTCAGGCGGCGCAAAGGGATCATCGGCGCCGTTCAAAACCAGGATGCGCGCTTTGACCTTACCTTTTTCCGCCGGGCTCTGCGTCTCCAGAATGCCGTGAAAGCTGACCACGCCTTTCAGGTCGATCCCCGCCCGCGCCATATGCAGCACCACCGCACCGCCAAAGCAATAGCCGATAGCGGCGATCTTACCGGCATCCACGCTCGCGTGGGCCGCCACCAGATCTCTGGCGCTAACAAAGCGTGCTTCAGCGCGTTTCATGTCCGACATGACGTCCTGCATATAGCTTTGCGCCTGTTCCGGCTGATCCGTGACCTTACCAGTCCCATACATATCCAGCGCAAACGCCGTAAATCCAAGCTTGGCCAGCATATCGGCGCGCCGTCGCACATTGTCGGTGAGTCCCCAGAATTCATGTACAATGAGAACCGCCGGGCGTTTGGCCGTCAGGGCGGCATCATAGGCGAGATACCCTGTGAGGGCGTCAGCGCCCGCTTGATAGGCAATTGTCTCTGTTTTGATTTCAGTCATTCCTGTGCTCCCTTGAATAGCCAGATATATTCTCTATCTACCTACTACCCGGCACACAGCGGGACAAGAGTTGATAACCAATCGTATGTTCCGGGCGCGATGAGGCTAAAACATCACCCCTAGGACGGGGGGGGATATGACTTCATGAAATTGAACGCCGATCTGAACAAATCTGCGCGGGTGAGGAGTGAGGACGTCCCCTGGTCTCCCTCGCCCCTGCCCGGCGTTGCGCGGCGCATGCTGGAGCGCGATGGCGGGGAAGTGGCGCGGGTGACCTCAATCGTGCGCTATGGGCCGGGCCGTTATTTTGACCGTCATGTGCATAGCGGCGGAGAAGAGTATTTCGTTCTACGCGGCACGTTTTCCGATGAATCGGGTGATTACCCTGCGGGTTTTTATGTCCGCAACCCCGTGGGCTCCAGCCATCGGCCATATTCAGAACAAGGGTGCATCATTCTGGTCAAACTTCATTGGATGCATGCTGATGATCAGGAACCAGTGCACATCAACACCCGTGACGTACATCTGTGGCGGGAGACAGAATGGCCAGGTATTCAACAAATGCCGCTTCACGCGTTCAAAGATGAAGTAACTTTTCTTTATCAATTTGATGTTGGCGCGACATTGCCGGAACGTTCCCTGCCGGGCGGAGAAGAATTTTTTGTCCTGAGCGGTGACGTGCATGATCACAACGAAATCTACGAACAGGGTGCCTGGCGGCGCCTGCCGATCGGGCGCGCGCCTGAGCTGCACAGCAAACTAGGCTGCATTCTCCTGTATAAAGAAGGACATTTGTCAGATCCCCCGCAAGGACCAGCGCATGACTGAAAATCTGCCCGAAAATGCAACTCCGCAATCGAATATACTTTTCTTTCATCAGCCCTTTATGCCTGCCCGCTGCACAGTTATCAAAAAGGATAAAGAGGGCGGCTTTTACCTGAAACGGACTGACTTTCATGCATCCAGATCTTAATCATTCTTCCCTGAAGAATCGCGTCATCCTCATAACCGGTGGCAGCCGCGGGCTCGGCTGGACCATGAGCGACGGGCTGTTAAAAGCAGGCGCCAAACTTGTGATAACAGGGGCACGCAATAAAGAAAATCTTGCAACCGCGCGCGCCAAAGCTAAAAAGATTGCAGGCTCTGATCATGTCTTTGTTCTTCAGGCTGATATCACTGAATGGTCAGACTGCGAAGCCGTGATAGAAAAAACGCTGGACCGCTTTGGCGCACTTCATGTTCTGATCAACAATGCGGGACGCGGCCCCATCGAAATTGATCCAAACTTCGTCCAACGACGGCCCAAATTCTGGGAAACCCCCAGCGATGGGTGGCGCACAATAATCGACACAAATATCAATGGTTCCTACTTGATGGCAAAGGCTGTTGCTCCTCATTTCATTGCACAGGGTTTTGGAAAGATCATCAACGTTTCTACAAGTTTGACGAACATGGTGTATCAGGGCAGCTCGCCCTACGGCTCGTCCAAGGCAGCGCTTGAAGCGGCAAGTATGAGCTGGGCAAAAGATCTGGAGGGCACCGGTGTCACTGTCAATGTGGTTGAGCCGGGCGGCGGCGTCGACACGGATCTCATCCCTGGCGGTGTGGTGGGTGAACGCACGCCCCGCCTGCTCTCACCATCGGTCATGGTGGCGCCGGCGCTTTGGTTGTGTTCGGATTTATCAAACGATACGACAGCCAAGCGCTACATTGCTAAAAACTGGAATCCTGATACCCCAATTCAGGAAGGGGAAGCCCGGGCGCGGTGCCCGAGTCATAGCCAACCCTCTATAATGTAGTTTTTAATTTTTTCAATGATAGTCCAATGCATCCTGCATCCAGATATCAAAGAAAAGCAGAATATTTATTATTATTTTTTCATGCCGATAACCTGAACAACCGCGCCTTTGCCGTTATGTCCCTCTCCTTCCGAGAAGTCATGAACGCATTCTAACGCATGGTCAAATCTCAATCCCGACAATTCTTCTGTGAGGTCCGCAAGCGTTATCATCAATTCTACCGTTGGGGGGCCGTCCGTGCCGATTTCAAGATGCTCGGGCCTGTATGCCTCCAAAATAAAAACGCCGCCCGGCTTAAGACCTTCAACACAAGCGCGGTGCACCGGGCGGCGCAGCACGGGAGGCAGATGACAGAAGATGCACACAATCGCATCCCACGCCTGCGGCTGAATATGGTATTCCTCCAAATCCCTTTGAAGGAACGTGACTTCAACGCCCTTCTCTGCGGCCAGGCGGCGCGCTTTACTTAACCCTGTTTCAGACGCATCCACCCCCGTGACCTGATATCCTTGACCCGCCAAATACACCGCATTGCGTCCCTCCCCTTCCGCCAGGCAAAGAACGCGCCCGCGCGGCCTGATGCGCGATGCATTCTCCTGTAGAAACGCATTAGGCTGCGTGCCGTATTTATATTCCTCTCCAGCATAACGTTCATCCCAGGCGCTAAGCATCTGTGCCATTATTTTTCCTATTTTCTGAAGCGATCAACCTTTTTCCGGTCACACTACCCTTAATCAAAATCATGCAGCTTAACGCCCAGCATGGGATTAATTCTCTCATCCCATGGTCTGGCGTCAATCATGCGCATGCCATCGCGATATCCCGCCTGCCAACGAGCATGGATACCAGTTTCGGAAAAATCGATATCGCTAAGTTGATCTTCATTTTCCAGATGCGGTGCCAGAAGCCGGATGATATGCATTTTCGTCCCGCACCCATAGGAAACACAATCCTGCACTTCCGGCGTGGACCGTTGTCTTTCCGAAAGAATTTCTGTCAGTCCACGTATGATGTGACGCAAATGGTGGATTTGCTCCTGACGTTCGATATGGCTTGAGGCCCGGCTGGCATATTGGATATCTTTCTGCCTGCCCAGAACCTGCCAAATGGATTCAGGTTCTGCGCCTATAGGATCCCACATCTGAACGGTAAAGACCACAGAATCGCGGCGTGGATTGTCATCAAATACCGCTTCCATCGGCGTGTTGGAGTAAACGCCGCCATCCCAATAGGCGTCGCCCTCAACCACCACTGCGGGAAATGCCGGCGGCAGAGCGCTTGACGCCATCACGTGTTGCGGCTCCAGAACCTCATCCCGGCTATCAAAATAGCGCATCTCGCCCGTCCGCACCTTCACAGCACCGATGGTGAGCCGCGCACCGCCATCACTCAGAACATGGAAATCAATGAGTTCAGTCAAAGTCTCCTTGAGCGCCGCAGTCGAATAAAAAGCGGCTTTTTCGACACCAATTGGCATTTTCAAACCCAGGGCGGCGGCGGGATTAGGCGCAAAGAATCCAGGGACACCTGAAAGCATTGTCATAAAATTGGACGGCAGGAACGCGCCAAAGCCGGGCCATAATGCCGTTTGTCCAAATCCCTTGCGCTCAACATGCGCCCAGAACTGAGTCAAACGCTGCATCCGCTGTCCGGGCACATTGCCCGCAATGATCGCACCGTTGATGGCGCCGATTGACGTGCCGATCACCCAATCGGGCTCAATTCCCGCTTCGTGCAGCGCCTGATATACCCCCACCTGATACGCGCCGAGCGCGCCGCCCCCTTGCAACACAAGAACCACCTGGCCGGGAAGCTTGCCACACTGTCCTGCTTGAGGCGGCGCCTTGGGCTTGGGCTTGGGCTTGGGCTTGGATTTGGATTTGGACTTCACCGTCATCACCGGAAATCCCTAATGCGCCGTCCAGCCGCCATCGATGGGCAGCGGCGCGCCATTAAACGATGCACCGTCGTCACTGCATAAAAACAGCGCGAGCGCCGCCAATTGCTCAATCGTGACAAACTTTTTGGTAGGCTGCGCAGCGAGCAGCACATCGTGCACCACCTCTTCTTCGCTGATGCCACGGGCTTTGGCGGTATCGGGAATCTGTTTTTCCACAAGAGGCGTGCGCACATAGCCGGGACAGATCGCATTCACCGTGATATTTTTCTCCGCAACTTCCAGAGCCACTGTTTTGGTCAGCCCCAAGAGGCCGTGTTTAGCCGAAACGTAAGCCGCTTTGAAGGGAGAAGCCACGAGCGCGTGCGCGGAGGCCATGTTGATGATCCGTCCCCAGCCCGCCTTTTTCATCAGAGGCACAGCGGCGCGTATGGTGTGAAAGGAAGAAGATAAATTGATGCCAATGATGGCGTCCCATTTTTCCGGCGGAAAATCCTCGATGGGAGAGACGAATTGGATACCGGCATTGTTGACGAGAATATCAACGCTCCCCAGCTCTTCGTGTGTTGTGGCCACAAGATCAGAGATTTCAGAGGGTTTCAGCATATTCGCGCCATGAAAAAACACAGGGCCTGGACCTTCCTCCGCGAGTCGGTTGCGTGTGGCTTCAATTTCATCGGCATCGCCCAAGCCATTTAACACGACACCCGCGCCAGCATGCACCAGGGCCGTTGCGATTCCAAGTCCGATGCCACTCGTCGATCCGGTGACAATCGCCACTTTTCCTTTCAGCATGAGGTTTCCTTTCATGTTATAAAAAGAGCGCGCTTACAAATCGGCCGCAATTTCGAATTCCGCCTGCGTTTTGTCTTTGACCTCAGCGACGCTGACCTCCGGCGCCATCTCGATAAGTTTGAGGCCTTGGCTGTCGATGTCAAACACACCGAGATTGGTGATGATGCGGTCCACCACACCCTTGCCGGTCAAGGGAAGCGTGCAGGCGTTGAGAATTTTCGGCTCCCCCGCCCTATTCGTGTGATCCATGATCACGACGACGCGTTTGACGCCGGCCACAAGATCCATGGCGCCGCCCATGCCCTTCACCATTTTACCCGGGATCATCCAATTGGCGAGATCCCCGCTATCCGCCACCTCCATGGCCCCGAGGATGGATAAGTCAATGTGCCCGCCCCGGATCATGGCGAAGCTTTCCGCGCTGGAAAAAAAACTGCTGGAGGGTAATTCCGTGATGGTTTGTTTGCCTGCATTAATCAAATCGGCATCAACGTCATCGTCATACGGGAACGGCCCCATGCCCAGCATACCGTTTTCAGATTGCAGGGTGACATGCACATCATCCGGAATATAGTTCGCCACAAGCGTCGGGATGCCAATTCCGAGATTAACATAAAACCCGTCCTGTAATTCCTGCGCGGCGCGCGCCGCCATTTCGTTTCTATCCCAAGGCATTTATTGTTTCTCCCTATGCAACTTCGCGTTCACGCGTTGTGCGTTGTTCGACGCGCTTCTCATGTTCGCCTTGTATCAACCGCTGCACAAAAATACCCGGCGTATGGATATGATTTGGATCAAGGTTTCCTAAATCGACAATGTCCTCCACCTCCACCAGCGTCACCTTGCCGGCGGTGGCCATCATCGGATTAAAATTACGCGCCGTCTTGCGAAACACCAGATTGCCTTCCGGATCGCCTTTCCATGCCTTGACGATGGCCAGGTCCGCCACAAGACCCGTTTCCAGAACATACGTCTCGCCATTAAATTCTTTATGCTCCTTGCCTTCGGCGATCAGCGTGCCGACCCCGGTTTTGGTGTAAAAGCCGGGAATTCCGGCGCCGCCAGCGCGAATGCGCTCGGCCAGCGTGCCCTGCGGATTAAATTCAAGCTCCAGTTCACCGGCCAGAAACTGCCGTTCAAATTCCTTATTTTCCCCCACATAAGACGACACCATTTTGCTGATCTGGCGGGTTTCAAGGAGAAGTCCCAGCCCGAAGCCGTCCACGCCGGCATTGTTGGAGATCACCGTGAGATCTTTCACGCCCGATTCCCGCAACGCCAGGATCAGGTTTTCCGGGATGCCGCACAGACCAAACCCCCCCGACATCACAGTCATGCCGTCAAAGAGGAGCCCGTCCAGGGCTTCCTGTGCATTTGCATATATTTTATTCACCATCGTCGCGTCCTCTCCACTGACACTCGAGCCACTTACAGACTGGATACTGCTGCTGACTGTCTGGACCATTTGTCAAGTCGAGGTCAAGGCATACCCTGGGCCAGGGCAGACCTCCGGTCAGGACAGTCGTTTTGTCAGGCCTGGCCTTCACGGATCATGCTGACCGCCTCATCCGCCGTGATGACGTCGCCAAACACCTGCACAAAGGTGCTGAGCCCCGCCAAATGATCCTGATCGGTGCGGGCGGCATTGGCATCGCTGACCATGAGCGCGCGAAAGTCGCGCATCATGGCGTCGCGGGCGGTGGATTCACAGCAAATATTCGTCAGCGTCCCCGTCACAAGCACGGTATCAATATTACGTGAATGCAACATTTTTTCCAGATCAGAGGCACCTTCAACAAAGGCGCTGAAACGGTCTTTATCGACAATCAGATCGCTGTGCTTGATGTCCAGCTCGGACCAGAACGCATGTCCAGGGTCGCCTGGCGATAACGCTGCCCGGCGCTGCGCCACCAGAGACCCAGGCACAAAATTATCGAAATACATATCCCAGGCCGTGCGGCCCTCAGTTCCCAGGGTGGTTCTCACCCAGACCACATGACCTTCAGCGCGGCGTAACTCTTTTGCCACACGATTGATATTGGGCACGATGCTTTTGGCATGGCTCACGACCAAGGCTCCGTCGTCCTCGACAAACACATTCTGCATATCAATGACAAGCAAAGCCGTCTGCCGGGGAATAATGCGTTCAAAAACACGGGCCCGCCCCCGGCGTTCTGTCAGTTGTTTTAAAAATTCTTTCGACAAGGAAACTGTGTGCATAAAGAAAAACTCGCTGGCGGGGGCAGTCACGGAATATCGCCCAAGCATCGCAGGTACTTTGTCATGTTTCAACCCGGCGGATCGAGCGGAATTCCACCCCCTGGACACATTTAATCAGCCTGTTTCTGGAGTGCGTTCAACAGGCGGATCACATCCTGAGATGCCTTTTCAACCTGCTTAACGGCTTCGCCCGTGATATCCGCAATGCCTGACACAAACTGAACGATCTCATTTGAGGCTTCTGTTTGTTGACCCAGGATTACAGATATTTCTGCCAACTGATTGCAAGCCTGCATTTGCAGTCTGTTGAATCTCCTCAGCCGACTGTGTGGCATGCTCACTGCTCATGCTGATTTGTTCGATAGATGAAACCATCTGTTCGATCGCGGCGGCGATGGCCTGCGTTCTGCTGCCAATGTTGCGGGTTAAAGACAGGACGTGCGTTGCTTTGATGGTGATTTCACTGACCGTCATGACGTTCCCGACAGTGCTGTTACAACTCTCTGGTGCGATGGGGCTTACAGGGATAGAATTCCCGCTTCCGTGACGAGAGAAACAGTATAGGTATTTGCGCCTCCTGGCTTGATGACAATATCAATCCCGGCGCAGAACGCCGGTCAAGGTCAGCACCACGATGGCGGAAAGCGCGGCACCGAAAATAGCGTAAAGCGCATGGAGCGCCAACCACAGCCACATAAAGCTGCCCTGAGGGGCAAACCGGCAGAGTGATGTCTGCCCCAGTTCAACAACGGGCAAAGCGACATCAAGGGCATATTGAGGCAAGGCGAGACCAGGGCACCCCTGGGAATGATCCGAGACAAGCCAGTCTGAAAATATGACGTAATGCGTGGGCACGGGATTGACCTCCACGGGCAGAAAAGGCTGATCAAATCCCCACAGGGCGAGCGCATAAAAAACCGTACCCAACGCAATGAAAAGGATGAATGACAGCAGAGCCCTGCTGGAGCTGTATCCATGGCAACTGAGCACCATCAACAGGTGAGGCAAAAAACGAGTGCGTTTATCTCCCACCCTGGCAGCCAGACGCATCCTGATTTTTTCAATGGCAACACGGTCCGCCTCTTCAGCACGGCCGTGTTCGCGCAACATCCTGGCCAGTTCCTCGAAAGGCTGTGGCCGGTAATTCATCGAATCTGGAGTGCCATTCCGGTATTGCCGCCGCAACCATTCCAACCGCACCGAAGCAATATCACTGCCTGAACGCGTGCGCAAATAGGTGTAACTCAGCCCATCAAGATCCAGATAACCATGCGCCGGCCAGCCTGTGTTGGGATCATCTGCGATGGTGCCGACCCGTGTTCCGTTGAGCAGAAACCAGCCCTCAACATCCTGCCGGCTGGAATCCCATTCCAAAGTTGAAATTTTATTTTCACCGGGCCGACGCGCACCGATATCGAGCAGAATCAAGGCGTTGGAAATACGCGTTTGCTGTAGATTGAGACAGATCGGCCCACCGACGGACACTGCGCCATCATAATCTGGACCCGGACTAAGCCGCCCTCCTATCATGACCAGATTCCCGCCTATAGTGGCGGAGAGAAAATTGATCCGTCCTTCAACCTCAAAAGGGGTGGTGCCTTCCCGGCGTAAAAAGACACCTTCCAAGACAATATCCTCGCCATGCAGCGCCCGCCCCCCGGCATGCGACAGATGCGCCCCGGCCATGATGAGGTCACCCTGAATGCGCGCCGCTGGAAACCGCATCTCGCCAATGGCTTCAAAGCGCGTCCCGGCCGACATATTGAATACGGCATCGCCACTGATCTCAATCGCACCGGCATTCAGCGCGGGCCCTCCTGCTCCGTCAAGCCGCGCGCCGTTCGCCACAAGATCTCCGCCAATCCGTGCACTGACGAGGCACACGAGGCCTGTGACGCAAAAGCGCGCCGCCTCATCTGACGCCATCACGATGCGACCGCCGATCCGCGCGCGGTCGAGATCAATTGTGACGCTCACACCGTCTTCCCCGGTTTCCTCTTGCCCCATGGCGCCAAAATGTGAACCGGTGAGATCAAGATCCGCTTCCAGCCTCAGACCACTGCCCGCGAGAGCGGGCACAGCGCAGCGGCAAAACGACAGAGCGCGAAAACTGGCGCCTGAAACCACGACAGGATGATCAAATGTACACTCGACAAACACCAGTGACGGCAAGGCCCCGCCGCCCGGCCCTCTGACATCGACAAGATTGAGCGGTCCGGTGATGTGCGCTCCTCTGATGCGCACGCCTTCGGGTCCGACATGCCACTCGGCCCGCATGCCCGCGACAAGCAAACGCAGGAACATGGCGCCAATCGGCTGAGCGCGCCGGCCACCTGAGAAGCGTGCCCAGTTTCCCAATTGAGCCGCCCTCAAAACCTGGCGTTCGGATTCACCGGGCTCAAGCGCCTCAGGTTCTGAAAATTCATCCATACGGAATGTCCTGAATCATGTATGGTCGCATCATTGCGCGGCATGATTGTTTGCGCAAGGTGGGCGCCTCTTCCCCTTTTTTTGACGGCGCCGGCTGCATTCCTGTCATAACCATAAGGCACACAAATGACGCAAAATAAGACCCCGACAGGCTTTAACGTGTTGCTCAACGCAGCGCTCAACAAGTCAACGGCATTTACCGAAGAAGAGCGGGACAGACTCAAACTGCGCGGATTATTGCCGGCGGCCGTGGGGTCACAGGCCACGCAGATCGCACGCGTGCTGGAAAACCTGCGCCGCAAGGATTCGGATATCGAGCGTTATATCGCCCTGGTCGCGCTTTTAGGACGCAATGAACGCCTGTTTTATCGCACGCTCATGGATCACATTGATGAATTCATGCCCATCGTGTACACGCCGACAGTCGGCCAGGCATGCCGCGAATTTGCACATATCTTCCGGCAACCACGGGGGTTTTACATCACGCCCCATGACCGCGGGCGAATCCGCGCCATTCTGGATAACTGGCCTACGCAAGACGTGCGTGTGATCGTTGTCACGGATGGCGAGCGCATTCTGGGGCTGGGCGATTTGGGCGCCAATGGCATGGGTATTTCCATCGGCAAACTCAGCCTCTATGTCGCCTGCGCGGGCATCCGTCCCAATCAGTGCCTGCCCGTTATGCTCGATGTCGGCACCAACAACAGGGAACTGCGTGATGATTCTCTTTATCTTGGCGTCAAGAGCAGGCGATTGAAGGGTGCGGCATATGACGAACTTGTTGAGGATTTCGTCATGGCGGTTCAGGACAAGTTTCCAAAAGCTCTCATACAATTTGAAGATTTCCTCACCCCCAATGCCTACCGGCTTCTCAAAACATACCGGGATCGCGTGCTCTGCTTTAACGACGACATTCAGGGCACGGCGTCCGTCGCCCTGGCGGGTGTTTATGCTTCGACCCGGATCTCTGGTCTTGATTTTTCTGACCTCACCATCATGTTCCTGGGCGCGGGTTCTGCCGCAACCGGCATTGCCGACCTAATGGTCACGGCGTTTCAGGCGGAGGGTTTGAGCAAAAAAGACGCCCTGAACCGCCTGTGGTTTGTGGATATCAACGGCCTCGTCGTCAAAGCCCGCGATGATCTGGCGGAGCACAATATTCCTTATGCCCACGATCACCCGCCGCTTGATTTTGCCCAGGCGATCAAAGCTATTAAACCGAATATATTGATCGGCGCCACGGGCGCGCCCGGTACTTTTACGGAAGAGATCGTGGCACTGATGGCTGAGATCAACGCACGGCCCGTTATTTTTGCTTTGTCAAACCCCACATCGCGCGCTGAATGCACCGCCGAGCAGGCATATGCCTGGAGTGAAGGCCGCGCCATATTCTCAAGCGGAAGCCCTTTCGCCCCGGTCACACTGAACGGTAAAACCTATGCGCCGGGTCAGGGTAACAATGCCTATATTTTTCCCGGCATTGGTCTTGGCGCCGTGATCAGTGAGACCCGTCACATTTGCGATGACATGTTTCTTGTGGCGGCAAAAAAACTTGCTGAACAGGTGAATGAAGACGATCTAAACAAAGGCGCCGTTTACCCCCCCTTAAACGCCATTCGAAATGTCTCCCTGGAAATCGCCAAAGCCGTGGCCCAGGTCGCCTATGCGCAAGACCTGGCACAAACGCCCGAACCGCCAGCACTGGAACAGACCATCGCCGATTATATGTATGACCCATATTATTGACGCTTGCGCCCGGTATGGAAGAAGGTTTCTACCCCATATCACCGATGACTTTTATCAGCAGGCGCGCGAAATCCGGCGCAATGCGCTTTGTGGTTTCGAAAACCTCTTGCGCCGTGGTGGCAGACCCGCTGTCGATGTGGTCGACCGCCATGTTGGTGATGACGCTGAGGCCCAGCACCGCCATGCCGCAATGATTGGCTGTGAGAACTTCCGGCACCGTCGACATGCCCGTCGCATCAGCCCCCAGCAGGCGCAGCGCCCGGATTTCCGCTGGCGTCTCAAAGCACGGGCCGACGAGATAGGCATAAACGCCCTCTTTGAGATCCATCGAAAGCGCGGCGGCGGCGCGACGGGCCGTCTGCCGATGCGCTCCGTTATAAGCGCTCGCCATATTGGTGAAACGCGGTCCGAACGCGGTCATATTGGGCCCGCGCATCGGATCAAGCCCCGCCATGCCCGGTAGATTGAGGTGGTCCGTGATCATCATGAAATCGCCGCGCTGAAAATCCGGGTTCACCCCGCCAGCCGCATTGGTGATGATGAGATCACGCACCCCCAGCATGTGCAGAACGCGTATGGGGAAGACAACCTGGGCCGTCTCATAGCCCTCATAGGCATGAACGCGCCCCTGCATAATGATGAGCCGTTTTCCCGCACACCCACCAACACTCATTTTTCCTTCGTGACCCGGTGCGCCGGTCAATGGAAATCGGGGAATATCCGTGTAGGGAATAGATTTGGTACTCTTGATATTCTGTGCAAAAGTTCCCAGCCCTGATCCCAGTATCAAACCCAGCGAGGGCACCTCTCCAATCCGTGCACGGATCGCCGCAGCAGCGTCAGAATAATCCGTATCGTCAGGTCTGCCTTCCGGAGTCATAATCATAATCACCCTGAATTTAAGGGTTAGGCCAAAAACAACCCGACAAGGGCACCGGTGAGAGACGTCGCCATGGTTCCGCCGATGAGGGCTTTCGTGCCCAGAGAGACGATTTCGAGCCGCCGCCCCGGCACCATAGCACTCAGGGCTGAAAGCAACATGCCCAGAGAACCAAAATTGGCAAATCCACAGAGCACATAAATCATCATGATGCGCGATCTATCGGACAGGGCGGTACTGTCATATTTGACCAGGTCCAGATAGGCAAGCAGTTCATTCAGGACCGTCTTGGTGCCCAACAGCGCGCCTGTGTTGGAGGCCTCACTCCAGGGGATGCCCAGCGCCCATGTCGCCGGCGCTAGAATCCAACCCAGGATAAGCTGCATGGAGAGCTTGATCCCGATCATATGCCCAACAAACCCAAGCGCCGCGTTGAGGAGATAAACCAGCGCGATGATGGTGAGCAGCATGGCTGTAACGCTGAGGAGTACCTGAATGCCGTCCTGCGTGCCTTTGGCGATGGAATCTATCACGCCATGATACAGAACATCGCCTTCATCCAATGCGGCCTGGGTGCGGGCATCATCGGGAATCATGATTTTACACAGCATGACGGAACCTGGAACCGAAACAATCGATGCGGTGATGATGTGGCCCAGTGCGCCAGGAATAACCGGCTCAAGGATCGAAGCGTAAAGCGCCAGAACCGTGCCTGCCACTGTCGCCAGTCCGGTCGTCATCACAATCAGAAGCTCGCCGCGCGACAAAAAAGGCAGGTGGGGCCGGATAATAATGGGGGATTCGATCATCCCCAGAAAGACATTGCTGGCCGCCCCCAGTCCCGCCGCACCGCCTATCTTAACAGCCTTCTGAAGAACAAACGTCATTGCCTTGACGATAATCTGCAAGAAACCGATCTGCCACAAAAAAGCTGAAAGCGCAGAGGTCACCAGAATGATCGGCAAAATCTGAAAGGCCAACACAACGCTGTTTTGCGGATAGGCCGTTTCAAAGGGCGCCGCACCGCCGCCCACATATCCAAACACGAAATGCGTGCCTTCCAGTGTCGCCGCCTGAAGCAGGCTGACCAGGACACTCAAGGACAACAAAATCTCCCGCATCAGTGGAATTTTAAAAAAGATGATCAAGAGCGCCAATTGCAATAGCAGAGTGGTCCCCACAAGTCGCCAGGGGATGCGTGCCCGGTCTTCAGACAGCAAAGTGGCGAATAAAAGGATACCAGCAATGCCAATCAGGCCTTGCAGCGGAATGTCTGCTCCCATCGAACTGCCCTTGTCTGTCAGTGAAGTCTCTCACCGGAAAGGTGGTGCGGGGACTTTACGCGTTACTTCAAATGTTTACAAACTGGAACCGGCATGAAAATATTTTCATACCGCGCTGGTTGAAGTTCTTGCCCCGGGTCCGGGGGAATGATAGTCTCGCACGATTGTTCAATATAAGAACATTTGTTCAGGTCACGATTTTTGCATGAAACCTTTGTTTTTTCGGGCCTAAAACTTTTCTGGGTGTAAGCATGCTCTCGGATGTGATCCGTGGGTGGGCACGTTGAGCACCTTGGGTATCCAACCGCGTGACGGAAAAGCGTTCGAACAATAAATGAGAGCCGTTCTGCGATTCAAGACAAGCCGGAGCGGCCCTAAATTAGGGGCAGTGTCATGGCTGGCGGGAAGCGCGATGAATCATTTGTTCTCAAAATTGCCGCTCTTTATTATATGGGCGGCCTGACGCAAGAACAGATCGCCAGAAGGTTCGGGCTTTCCAGACCCACCGTGGTGCGCGTCTTGCGCGAGGCGCGTGAGCGTAAACTCGTTGAAATTCGCCTGACCAAAGAGTTGCCCGACGCGACACGCATCGAAACAGAGCTGGAAAACCGTTTCAAGGAGACACGGCTGAAAGAAGTCGTGGTCTCTGAAAATATTGGGGACAATCCAGTTTCAGCCAAAGACAGCGTGGGAAAGAGCACCGCCAGATATTTGTCCCGCACGTTACAAAAGAAACACATCTTCGGCATAGGATGGAGCACGACGCTCATGTCCGCCGTCCAGCATGTTGATACGCACCAGACCGTTCCCTCTCGCATCGTCCAACTTGGCGGCATTGTCAGTTCAGCCAATGGCGCGGGTACATATGAACTGGCAAATTATCTGGGCGCCAAACTGGGCGCTCAGGTGGAACATATGCCTGCGCCCGTAATGCTTGCGAGCAAACAAGTCCGTGATACGCTTCTTGTTGACCCCATCATTCAAAACACTCTCAGATTTGTGGAAAAGTGCACTGTGGGACTTGTCGGCATTGGCGTTGTAGGGGGGAAATCTGCCTTGCTCAAGGCCGGTTATCTGACCCCGGATGATATGGCTTGTGTGGTCAAGAAAGGCGCAGTAGGTGAGATACTTGGTAATTTCTTTGACGCAAAGGGTGCAGAAATATCCGTGCCGTGGGCTGACCGGAAACTTTCCGTTGAGCTTTCAAAATTGAAAGCCATTGATAATATGATTATCGCCGCGGCAGGCAAAAACAAGAAAAAGAGTCTACTGGGCGCCATTCGTGGCGGTTATCTGACAACTCTTGTCGTGGATATGGACCTGGCCAATGCTTTGTTATAGTCAACATTTGCCAGACGGCAGCAGAAAGCGCGGGAGAATGAAACATGTATAAAAGCATAGAATGGGATAGGGGTGGTTTCGTCCGGCTTCTTGATCAGCGTCTCCTGCCTCAGGAAACCAAATATATTGAATACAGGGATGTCCCGGCCCTTGCCGCCGCGATCACGGATATGGTGGTGCGCGGGGCGCCCGCCATTGGCGTCACCGCCGCTTGCGGACTGGCATTGGCGGCCGTCACATCCACCGCGACTGATTTGACGTCTCTGCTTGAGGACATCGACTCGGCGGAACGCATTTTAAGAGCCGCCCGGCCGACGGCGGTTAATCTCTTCTGGGCGCTGGATGAAGTGCGCGCGCGTCTGTCGGAATGCGCGGACGGAACTGTGCAGAAGGTCCGTGAACATCTTATCTCCATCGCCAAAGACATGGCTGAAGATGACGGCCGCATCAACCGGCAGATCGGGCAAAATGCCCTGGCGCTGCTCCCCGATCCGGTGACGTTTATTCATCATTGCAACACGGGCGGACTGGCAACCGTTGAATACGGCACCGCGCTCGGCATCATCCGCGCGGCGCATGAGAGCGGGCGAAAGGTGTTTGTCTATGTCTCCGAGACGCGCCCGCGGCTTCAGGGTGCGAGACTCACGGCCTGGGAGTTGAAAGAACTTGGCATACCGCACACAGTGATTGTGGATGGCGCCACGGGGCATTTCATGAAGAATGCCAAAATTGACGCCTGCGTGGTGGGCTGCGACCGGGTGGCGCGCAACGGCGATACGGCCAACAAAATTGGCACCTATAATCTGGCGGTGATGGCCAAGGCGCACGACATTCCGTTTTACGTCGCCGCGCCCACGTCAACCATCGATCTTGAAACCACGAGCGGCGCGGGCATAGAGATCGAAAATAGAAACCCCCAAGAAGTCTCTCACGTCAACGGCATTTGCGTGGTGCCGGAGGGAACGTCAACTGAAAACCCGGCCTTTGACATCACACCGGGAGAATTGGTGACGCGCTTCGTGACAGAAAAAGGCATCGCCCGCGCGCCTTATTTGGAGACTTTGCCGGGACTGTGCGCCGGCAAAACAGAGGATTGGGTTCAACAAACACAAGACGTCGCTGATCGTATCCGCAAAAGGGGCTTTGAGTATGTGCTGCAAAACAATGGCGGCTATCTCAGCCAAATCTGTTCCACAGCGGAAATATTCGCCCTGCTCTATACCAAAATCTTACAACTGGGAGAGAGCCAGGCGCCGCGCATCCCCATTCCATTTCCGGGAACGCCTGGCGCGGGCAATGCAGATTTCATCAATGGCGGCGCCTATAACGGTCCGTCCGGGCCGGATTATGACAAATTCATTTTTTCTCCCGCTCATTACGCCTTGGCTCTTTACGTCGCCTTGATCGAAGCGGGCCGGATGGATCCGGCAGGCTTGGAGGCGTTCAACAAAGACGGCAGCACGGTTGAACTCATTGGTGCGGAACATTCTCCGGGAATTGAGACCACCACGGGCTCTCTGGCTCAGGCACTCTCTCAAGCCGGGGGCATTGCTCTGGGGCGCAGACTAAAAAAAGAATCGGGCCGCGTGTGGGTGATGATGTCGGATGGGGAGTTTCAGGAAGGCCAGACATGGGAAGCGGTATCCGCGCTGGCCTTTCACAAACTCGATAATGTCTGTGTCATCGCCGATTGCAACGGGCAGCAATGCGATGGCCCGATGAAATCGGTCATGAATATCGAGCCCCTGCGCGCCCGCCTCGACTCATTCGGCGCCCGCGCTTATGACGTCGATGGTCATGATCTCGAAGCCATGTATGCGTTGGCGGCGTTAGAGCCCGACGGCCGGCCACTTTTTATTCTTGCACGGACGGACCCGACAAAAGGGGTCGAAGCGCTACGGGACAGAGCCCCGCTGCTGCACTATCTGCGCTTTCAATCGGACGGCGAGCGCCAAAAATTTGAACGCGCCTATGAGGAGCTGTATGGAGCATGACTTTGAAAATTGTTCAACGGCCACACGTGGAAAACTTTATCTCCTGGGCCAAAGATAAACCGGAAATCGTAGTCCTGTCGGCCGATCTCACCAATTCCTGCGAAGTGGGCCGCTGGCGCGACACCTATCCCGGCCGCTTCTTCTCCATGGGCATGGCGGAGCAGAATATGATTGGCTTTGCCGGCGGTCTGGCGCGCGAAGGCTTTGAGCCCTTTATTCATACTTTCGCCGTGTTCATCTATCGCCGCGCTTATGACCAGCTCGCCATGTCGGTGGCCTATCCCAATTTGCGCGTCCGGCTGGTCGGCTTTCTTCCCGGCATCGTGACGCCGGGCGGCGTCACCCATCAGGCGATTGAGGACATCGCCGTGATGCGCGCGATGCCTAACATGACGATCCTTGAGACCGGCGACGCCACGGATGTGGAAAGCGTGCTCGATGTCGCTCACGGCGTGGATGGCCCGGTCTATATCAGAATGCTGCGCGGGGAAATGCCGCGCTTGTTCGCCAAGCAAGATGCGATGCAGTTCAATCGTGCGCGCGTGCTCTCACAGGGGAGCGATGTCACCATTTTCACGGCGGGCATCACCACCGAAGAAGCACTGCGTGCGGTTCCTGCTCTGCAACGCAGTGGCGTCTCCGTCACGCATCTACACATTTCAACGCTCAAACCATTTTCAGATCCTCAAATTCTGGACGCCATCCGGAATGCCAAACATGGCGTCGTCACGATGGAAAATCACATCGTCACCGGTGGGTTGGGATCAGCCGTGGCGGAACTGATGGCGCAGCAAGGCTGCGGCAAACCCTTAGCCCGACTGGGCTTGCAGGACACTTACGCCCACGGCGCAAGCAAGGCTTATCTCCTGCGGGAATACGGCCTGGACGCCAGCGCGCTAATCAGCGCCGTTGAAAAGATTGTCGGGTCATCTCTTGACATCGGCGAAGCGGATATCGACGAGGCACGCGCGGAAGACGCAGGCAGTGCCGCTAAAGCGGAGGCGCTTTAGATGCTCCCCTCTGTGACACTTGATTTAAGCGGAAACCGGTTCCAGGTGGTCTACCGGCTAAGCGGGTTCGGAGCGGAAGTCGGGAAGATCACGCAAGAAATGTGCGTCGAGCAGACCATCGAATTTCCAAGTGAGCTGGTGGCCGATGATGATATCCGCCGCCATATCATCGGCCAAATAGAAGACATCACTCCCATCAACGACACAGACCATTTCGTGACGCTCAGCTTTGCCGAAGAAGTGGCCGGCGAGAATTTCCCGCAATTCTTTAATGTGATTTTTGGCAACACCAGCCTGCGGCCCAATATCCGCGTGGAAAAGTTAGAGATTTCAAAACATCTCGCATCCACCTACAAAGGACCGCGCTTTGGCCGGGAAGGCCTGCGCGCGCTCCTCAACATCCATAACCAGCCCATTTTCAGCACGGCATTGAAACCCATCGGCCTTTCGGCAAAACAATTGGCCGCGCAAGCAGGCCAATACGCCCTGGGGCACATGGACATCATCAAGGATGACCATGGT
>Ga0114931_10001503_pt1 | contig 29793 bp, 23 predicted proteins | sample 2SBtaG_FD_89579 | JGI IMG/M metagenome (GOLD analysis project Ga0114931, IMG submission 89579) | Deep subsurface microbial communities from Kolumbo volcano to uncover new lineages of life (NeLLi) - 2SBTROV14_V59a metaG | ecosystem: Environmental > Aquatic > Marine > Volcanic | place: Kolumbo... | reverse complement strand
TAGGCCTCGCCAGTGAGGATCGAGGACAGGCTGCCGACGATCGCCCGACCGCGGCTGCTGTCGTAGGGCACGCCCATCACCATGAGCAGGGCACCGAGGTTCGCGAAGCCCAGCCCCAGGGTGCGGTAGTCGTAGGAGCGGCGCGCGATGGCCTCGCTCGGGAACTGCGCCATGGCCACCGAGATCTCGAGCACCGTCGTCCACAGGTGGATGCCGTAGACGTACTCCTCGATGTCGAACAGCCCGGTCTGCGGGTCGTAGAACTTCTCGAGGTTGAGCGAGGCGAGGTTGCACGCCGTGTCGTCGAGGAACATGTACTCGGAGCAGGGGTTGCTGGCGTTGATCCGGCCGTCGGCGGGGCAGGTGTGCCACTCGTTGACCGTGTTGTCGAACTGGACGCCCGGGTCGGCGCAGGCCCACGCCGCGTAGCAGATCTGCTCCCACAGGTCCCCGGCGCGCAGCGAGCGGGCGGTCTGGCCGCTGGTGCGGTTGACGAGGTTCCAGGGCTCGTCGCGGAGCACCGCGTCCATGAACGCGTTCGGGATCCGCACCGAGTTGTTCGAGTTCTGCCCGGAGACCGTTTGGTAGGCGTCGCCCTGCCAGTCCGTGTCGAAGAGCGAGAAGTCCATGTGGGTGTAGCCCTGCCGCGCGTACTGGATCGCGCGGAACAGGTAGTTGTCGGGCACCTGTGCGGCGCGACCGGCCCGGAGCGCCTTGCGAAGCGCCGGGTTGGACTTGGGATCGAAGCGCTGCTCCCCGAGGGCCTCGCCGGCGTGGCACGCCTCGAGCACCGCGTTCAGGTGGTGGTGGTTCAGGCGGGCGCCGGTCACCATCGAGGCGACCTTCTGCTCCTCGTTCACCTTCCAGTTGATGAAGTCCTCGATGTCGGGGTGGTCGAGGTCGAGGCACACCATCTTCGCGGCGCGACGGGTCGTGCTGCCGGACTTGATCGCGCCGGCGGCGCGGTCTCCGATCTTCAGGAAGCTCATGAGGCCCGAGGAGCGTCCGCCACCGGACAGCGGCTCGCCCTCGGCGCGGATGTTGGAGAAGTTGGTGCCGGTGCCCGAGCCGTACTTGAACAGGCGGGCCTCCCGGAGCCACAGGTCCATGATCCCGCCCTCGTTGACGAGGTCGTCGCCGACGGACTGGATGAAGCACGCGTGCGGCTGGGGGCGCTCGTAGGCCGAGGAGGAGTGCACGACCTGATCGGTCTGCGAGTCGACGTACTGGTGGCCCTGGGCGGGCCCGTCGATGCCGTAGGCCCAGTGCAGGCCGGTGTTGAACCACTGCGGCGAGTTCGGGGCGCACATCTGGCGCGCCATCATGTAGCGGAGCTCGTCGTAGAAGATCCGCGCGTCGTCCTCGGAGTCGAACAGGCCCTCGCGCGTGCCCCAGTAGGCCCAGCAGCCGGCCAGGCGATCGAAGACCTGACGGGCGTCCTTCTCACCGCCGAACCGGCGGTCCTCCGCGAGGCCCTTCAGGGCCTTGGCGTCGGGCACGCGGCGCTGCAGCCACGTGGGGATCCCCTTCTCCTTGACCGGACGGGTGGCGGCGGGCACACCCGCCTTGCGGAAGTACTTCTGCGCGAGGATGTCCGTGGCCACCTGGCTCCAGCCGTCGGGCACCATGACGTCCTCGGCCTCGAACACGACGGTCCCGTCGGGGTTGCGGATCTCGGAGCGGCGAGGGACGAAGTTCAGACCGTCATAGGGCGACTGCAGACCGACCGTGAAGCGGCGTGCGACCTTCATGGGGGACCTCGGGGGGAGTGGGGAGGGGGGTGAGTGCGCAGTGGACCTGTCCCGCCGAGGGAGAGCCTCGTGGGGGAGAGCAGGTTGTCGGGGGGAACGGGCTCGTTCCACGTCAGGATCCGCAGCCGGTTCCCCGAAGCCTGACCACAATATCTAGTGGTCCCCGGCAGTACAAGAACCCTACATGTTGTGTTTTTCTGGGGACGGATCGCCTCCGGAGGCGTCCACAGAATTCACAGTCGAGATCGAGTGCCGCGCACCGGCGTCTCGGGGGAGCGCTCCCGAACCATCCACAGGACCGTCCTCCGCCGGGCCACAAGCAATCCCCAGGTTTTCCACAAGGGATCGGGCCCTGGAAACGATGACCCGCGACGGGGCGCGAGGGCTCTGAATCCGCCTGGAGTCGGGCGCGCCACGGTTCGACCGCGCGCGCGAGACACCCGATGTCACCGAATGTCGCGAGAGCTTTCCATAGGTCCGGTTCGCGCGATCCGGTGCTTCATAGCTGGCGGATCAGCTCGCCGACCTCGTCGCGCAACCGCTCCAGCTCGTGCCTGAGCCGGCGGCGCTCGGCGTGCAGCCTCTCGAGCTCCTGCGCCGGCTCCCGCTCGAGGCGAAAGACCAACATGTCGATCTCGTGCATCAACTCGTCGAGGCGTGCAGCGGTCGGATGGGCCATGCCCCGGAGCCTAACCGGGGGATCCGGGAACGGGCCCGCTTGAAGCGCGCTCGGACCTGCGGTTGAATGCAGCCATGGATCTCCTCGGTGGTGGGACGGCCGACCTCGGTGTCCTGCGCGACTTCGTGATCGCACTGCTCATCGGCGCGCTGATCGGCGTCGAGCGGGAGCGAAAGCTGGAGCGTGACCCCAACCAGTTCGGGGGGCTGCGTACCTTCATCCTGGTCGCGGAGAGCGGCGCCCTGACCGTCGTGGTGGGGCGGGCGATCGGCACGCCCTGGCTCTTCGTCGCGGGTCTCGTCGGCGTGACCCTGCTCGTCGGCGCGGCCTACCTGCAGGAGGGGCGACACCACCAGGACGTGCCCGGGATGACCGGGGAGTTCGCGGCCATCGTGACCTATCTGCTCGGCGGCGCGGTCTTCGAGGGCATGCGGGGTCCGGCGGTGATGCTCGCGATCGCCACGTCGGCGCTGCTCACCTTCAAGCGCGACCTGCACAAGATGGTGCGCGGGATGACTCGCGACGAGGTGGTCGCGGGCCTCAAGCTCCTCTTCGCCTCGTTCATCGTCCTCCCCCTGTTGCCCGACCACTCCATCGACCCATGGGACGCGCTGAACCCCTACACCCTGTGGCTGCTGGTCGTGCTGATCTCGGCGCTGTCGCTCGTCGGCTACATCGCGGTGCGGTGGCTCGGCGAGAAGCGAGGGCTCGCGTTGACGGGTCTGTTCGGCGGGCTCGTGTCCTCGACCGCGGTGACGCTGACCTTCGCGCGGCGCAGCAAGGAGGAGAGCGCCCGTCCCGACGGGCTCGGCTTGGGGCTGATGCTCGCGTGGGCGATCATGCTCGTGCGGATGGTGGTGCTCGTCTTGGTGGTCGACCGCTCCCTGATCGAGCCGCTGATCCTGCCGATCACGGCGATGTTGATCGTGAACCTCGCCTACGCGCTGGTCCTGGCACGGCGGCGCGGCGCACCCTCGCTGGAGGGCGACGAGGAGGCTGCGGCGGCGGCGGTGCCCCTGCAGAACCCCTTCAGCCTGATGGCGGCCATCCAGTTCGCGGTGGTCTTCGCGGTGATCCTGGTCGGGGTGGCGCTCGCGCGGACCTACCTCCCGCCGCACTGGCTGTACGCGGTCGCCGCGCTCGCCGGCACGACCAACGTGGACGCGATCACGCTGTCGATGGCGGGCCAGGCGTCCCACGCGGTCGAGCCGAACGTGGCGGCCTTCGCGATCCTCCTCGCGGGGATGTCGAACAACGTGGTGAAGACGATCATCTGCGCCGCTGCCGGCTCGCGGCGGCTCGCGCGGACGGTGTTCGTCGGGGGCACGGCGATCGGCGTCACCGGCCTCGCCGCCTGGGGCGTCCACCTGTGGATCGGCTAGCGCTGCAGGCTCCTGGAGCTAGTGGGCCTGCATGAACCCGAGGATCGCGCCGATCCACACCCAGTGCAGCGCGGCCCACGCCAGCCACAGCCACCGCCTGCTCGCGTCGCCTTCCTGCAGTGCCGTGACCTGCGGCTTGATGCCGCGTCCGACGATCATCCCCTGGCCCGCGACGAAGATCACGCCGGCCCACAGCCACCAGGTGAGGATCGAGAAGTGGCCGGCGACCCACAGGATGACACCGAGCAGCATGAGCAGACCGCCCAGGCTCACCTCGACCTTGCGGGCGAGGGTCGAGCCGAGGCGCGCGAGGCGCGGGCGGCTGCCGAGGACCGCGTTGGTGAGGGCGAGCGCCAGCGACACCGTCGTCGACAGCACCAGCAGGTAGGCGAGGGTCTCGTGGGCGTAGAGCAGACCGTTGTACACGGGGCCTCCGGGATCGGGCGGGGCCGCTCCGCGGCGGCTTCGGACAAACCGTAACGAACCCGCCCTCCCGGGTCGCGGTACGATCGTGCGACTCCGCGAAAGCACCGGCCGAAGCCCGGCTGGCCGCTCGCCCTCCACCGGCATAGGACGCGGCGTTCGCACCGGGAGCGCGCATGGCCACCTCGACCGCACACCCCCACCGAGCGGTGCACGACGACCCGATCCAGGGCCCGACCCTGTTCGGGCATCCCGCGGGGCTCTTCGTCCTGTTCTTCGCGGAGATGTGGGAGCGCTTCTCCTACTACGGCATGCGCGCCCTGCTGCTGTACTACATGATCAAGGGCTTCCTGGCGATGGGCGACAACCAGGCCTACGCCGTGTACGGGGCCTACACGTCCCTCGTCTACGCCACGCCGTTCATCGGCGGGATGCTGGCGGACCGGCTCCTCGGCGAGCGAAAGGCGGTGGTCCTCGGCGGGTCGCTCATGGCGACCGGTCACCTGCTGATGACCGCCCAGAACCGGACGGCCTTCTTCGTGGCCCTCGCGCTGCTGATCACCGGAAACGGCTTCTTCAAGCCGAACATCTCGACCATCGTCGGCTCCCTGTACCCCGAGGGGAGCAGCCGTCGCGACAGCGGCTTCACCCTGTTCTACATGGGCATCAACCTCGGCGCGACGATGTCGCCGCTGCTGTGCGGCTACATCGGAGAGACCTACGGCTGGCACTACGGGTTCGGGCTCGCCACCCTCGGGATGCTCACCGGCCTCATGGTCTTCGTCGCGCCGACCATCTTCACCCAGATCCTCGTCGGCGGGGGCGCGCTGATCACCGCAGCTACCCTCGTCTACCTGCCCGACAACCCCTACCTGCTGGCGGTCAACGTCTTCGTGTCCGTGGCGCTGATCATTGCCGGTGCGGTGGCCGTGGTGGCCCTCGGGCGTGGCGCCCTGCCCCCCGAGGCGGGCGAGCCTCCCGACCGCGAGGCCCTGAAGCGGCCGTTCCTCGGGTTCCTCCGCGCCGAGTGGGCCGTCTACCTCGGCGCTCTGCTCGTCGTGCCGGTCATCGCCCTGCTCGTGCAGCACAACACCGCGGTGCTGTGGGTGCTGTCGCTCGTGGGCATCGCGGCGCTGGTCATCATCCTCGTCGACGCCTTCCGCTCCGAGAAGGTCGCCCGCGATCGCCTGTTCGTCGTGGTCATCCTGATGTTCTTCTCGATGCTGTTCTGGGCCTTCTTCGAGCAGGCCGGCAGCTCCGTTAACAACTTCACCGATCGCAACGTCGACCGGGTCATGCAGCACCAGGTCGTGACCGCGTCCGACGTCGGCACGACGCTGGACATCGCGGTCACCCAGGAGCAGCTCGGCTACCCGCTGAACGGCAAGGTCTTCACGATGGACCAGCTCGACGACCTGCGCGAGAAGAAGGCCACCGAGGTCCAGTGGCCCATCGAGGAGGGCGACGTCGGCATGGGCCTCGCCGAGGCGGGCGCGGAGATCCCCGGCTCGGTCTTCCAGGCGGCCAACCCGATCTACATCGTGATCTTCGGGCTGATCTTCTCGTGGCTGTGGGAGTTCCTGGGCAAGCGTGGCCTCGAGCCGAACACCCCGGTCAAGTTCTCCCTGGGGCTGCTGCAGCTCGGGATCGGCTTCGGCTGCTACTACATGGGTGCCAGCCATCCCGACGCCCGCGGCATGGTGTGGATGGGCTGGCTGCTCCTCGGGTACCTGTTCCAGACGACGGGCGAGCTGTGCCTGTCGCCCGTGGGCCTGTCCATGGTCACCAAGCTCTCGCCGGTGCGCATCGTGAGCACCGTGATGGGCGCGTGGTTCCTCGCGACGGCGTTCTCGAACTACCTGGCCGGCCTCCTCGCGACCCTGACCGGCGTGGTCGCCGAGGGCGGCGGCGAGAAGACGATCCCGCCGCCCATCGACACGGTGCACGTCTACGGGCACCTCTTCGGGCAGATCGCGGTGGTCGCCGCGGGCTCGGCGGTGCTCCTGTTCATCCTCTCGCCGCTGCTCCACAAGTGGATGCACGACGAGGCGGTCCACCACGTCGACGATGACGAGGTCGGGCCGGGCGAGGCGGTCGCGAAGTAGCTCCGGACTCGCCGCCGGCGGGCGCTATCCTGCGTCGCGGGCGTCTTCCGACGCTTCCTCGGCGTTCATGTGCGCCTCGATCTCGAGGAGATCCGGGTCCTCGGGGAAGGCCGCGCGCACCTCGGCGAGCCGCTCCCGGGCGGCCGCGTGCAGCCCCTGGGACCACATGCGCTCGATGATCACCGCTTCCTCGATGGGGTGCATCCCGCGCTTGGGTGGGGCGTCGCCGCCCATGGCGCGGAGCTGGGCGACGTCCAGCGGGGCCCTTCCGGTGGCCTCCAGCGCCTCCAGCGCCTGCTTGAACACGGCCTTCTGGCCCAGGCGCTCGGCTTCGTGGGCCAGGTAGACCAGCGCGCGGGGTCGGTTGCCGGCCAGCTCGAAGGCGGCGTCGCGATGGGCGTGCCGCTCCTCGGCATCCTTGGCTCGGAGCATGCGGCGCAGGCGGCCGGCGATCTGCTTGGTGCGTACCCAGTGCAGCCACGCGGGCACCGCGGCGAGGCCGGCGAGGATGAGCAGGGGAACGTAGACCTGCGGCGGGAGCAGGGTCGTCAGGGACTTGAAGAGGGACGAGATGCCAGACATCGCGCGAACCTAATCCCCGACCTTCCAGCGTCCAGGGCCCCTCAGGCCTCGGCGACCTGGGGGACCATGGCGAAGGCGGCCAGGCGTTCCACTGCGGCGAGCAGCTCCGGCGGGGCCAGGATGTCCACGGTGTCGTCGCCGTGGACCACCGGTACCAGCACGATCTCGTCCCCGTCGAGCCAGAAGATCTGGTCGGTGAGGGCGCTGTGCGTGCCCTGGGTGGCGAGGTGGGCCGCGGTGACGAGCACCTTGACCGCCTCGAGGTGGTCGAGGTGGCGGAGCGGTACCGCCAGGAGCTGGTCGGGCGTCGGGACGGCGAAGAGCACGCCCTCCACCGGGGTCTCGAGCAGCTCCTGCAGGAGCAGCGCGCGAGCCGCCGCATCCCCTCCGCCCGGCAGGTAGATCTGCATGCCCGGCACGGTGGCCACGTCCTGCCACCGCTTGGTGTGGCTGCGGTCGCGCAGGTTGTCCAGCGCGGCTGCGTAGGCGTCGTCGAAGCTCACGGACCAGTCCTCGAGATCGGCCCAGGTGACCGGGATGTCGACCTCGCCCTCCACCACCAGCCCCACCTCGAGCGGACCCGTCGAGAAGGGGCGCGCCGGGCCCCCCTGAGGGTGCTGCAGGCGCGGCAGGAGCAAGGGCCGGATCGCCTCGTAGGTAGCCGTTGGATCGTGCATTTGTGAGCCTCCGCGAGAGATGGCCGTTTGGACTATTTTAATTATTACTCCTGGTTCTCCCATCGGCTACGGGGGGAGCCGCTTTAAGAATTTGGGAAATCGCTCTGCCCTGTGAGACGACGCTGCCTCGCAGGTGTTTGTCGGATTTCTTCACGATTTTGCGAACTGGCGGACGACGCCGAGAATCGGACGGTGCTTCCGATGGCCGACGGAGGTGCGCGAGCCGTGCGCGCTCAGCGGTCCCAGACGGGGCCGCCCCATCCACCGGGGGGCGCCATCGACGGCCGAGGCAGGATCTGGCGGAGGTAGCCCTCGACCCCGCGGTCGTGGTCCCAGTGCCGCCCGTAGCCGAGGGCGACCTCTTCGAAGCGCACGCCGTCGCGCCAGTCGGTCGCCCGCATGTGCAGGTGCCCGTAGATCACCACGTCCACGGGGAAGCGCCGGTGCCAGTCCTCGGTGAGCCGGGTGCCGCACCAGGGGGTGTACCGCGGGACCCGGTACAGCCGGACGAGGTCTTCGCGAAGGGGCCAGTGGTTCACGAGGACCAGCCGCTCCCCGGCGGGCACGGCGGAGAGCCTCCGCTCGGTCCAGGCCACCCGCGCGTGGCACCAGTCGACTCGGCTCGGGTAGGGGTCGGGGAGCAGGAGCCGGTCGTCCACCGGGACGATGCCGCTCTCGCGGGCCCAGGCGCCCACGTCTTCGGACCCGATCCCCTCGGGCGCGAAGCTGTAGTCGTACAGGGTGAACAGCGGGGCGATGCGCGTGGGCGGCCCGGCGCCGGGCCACAGGGGGTACGGGTCCTCGGGGGTGAGCACGCCGAGGTCGCGGCACCGGGACACGAACCGGTCGTAGCGGGCGACCCCACGCAGCCCGCCATCCTTGGAGACGGCCCACAGCTCGTGGTTGCCGGGGACCCACAGCACCTGGGCGAACCGGTCGGTGAGCAGGTGGAGCGCCCGGATCACCACCACCTCGGACTCCCCGACGTCGCCGCCGACGATCAGCCAGTCCTCGGGGTGGGCGGGGAGCGCCTCCAGGGCGTCGCCGTTGGGGGTGTGGTTCACGTGCAGGTCGCTGATCGCGTACAGCTTCACCGGGCGACTCCCGCGACGACCGGCACGAGCCCGGCAAAGAGGAGCTGCGCCGCGTAGTACAGGGGCAGCCCGACGTAGCGGTTGCGCGGGTCGGACGCGACGAAGCGCTGCCGCGCGACGCACAGGTCGGACAGGTAGAACGAGATCGCCGCGAGGAGCAGCCCGGCCCGTGCGGGCCGGGTGGGGATCGCGGCGAGGCTCCCCGCCGCCATCGCCACCATCACCGTGATCACCGCGATGTAGGCGAGTACCGGCACCCGGAGACGCCCGACGTGCGGGGCGAGGCGTCGCCACACGAGCGTCGCCGCTGCACCCAGGACGACGAGGGACACTGCGGTCGCGGGCAGGGCGAACCCGAGGAAGGAGAAGGCGACGATGTAGGCGATGTGACCGAGGAGGAACGCGACCAGGCCGGCGAGGAAGGGCCCACGGGAGCGCCCGAGGAGCAGCACGTCCCCGAGGGCGGCGAGCGCGAGCGCCACCGCGGTGGCACCGCCGGCCGCGCCCGCATGGAGCACGCCGGCGCTCCAGCCGAACACGAGGAAGCTGGCGGAGGCGCCCACCTTGGCGATCGCCCGGAGCACGGTAGAGCCCCGCGCCTCGGCGAGCAGGAGTGGCGCCAGGAAGGCGAGGCAAGCGAGGGCCGGGAGCAGGTACAGTGCGCATCCTCCGGGATCGCCTCACCATAGCTCGCCCGGGGCGCGCGGCCGTACCTCGCGCCCATGATAGGCTGCGCCGTCGTTCCAGGAGGGTTCCGTGGACGCGCGGACGCGCCCCTATCCCGAGTTGAGCCTGCCAGCGGTCGGTCTCGGGGTGGGCCTGGGGATCCTCCTGACGGCCTCCTTCGTGTACATCGCGTTGATGCTCGGCTTCGGGCTGTCGGGCTCCACCGTCGCGGCGATCCTCGGGTTCGCGGTGCTGCGGGGCGCGCTGCGCCGGCGCTCCATCGTCGAGAACAACATCAACCAGACGGTCGCCTCGGGGGTGAACACCGCCAGCGCCGGCGTGGTGTTCACCCTGCCGGCCCTGTACCTCCTATCCGTCCGCGACCCGTCTCTGGCGAACTTCCCCATCGGGCCCCTGATCTTCGCCGCCATCGCCGGCAGCATGATGGGGATCGTCCTGATCATCCCGCTGCGCAAGCAGATGATCGAGTTCGAGCGGCTCAAGTTCCCCTCGGGGGTGGCGGTCGCCACCCTGCTCCGCTCGCCTGGCGAGGGGCTGCAGCAGGGCCTGCTGCTCGTGGGCGGCGGCGTGGTGGCCGCGATCCTCGCCCTGCTCGTGCAGTATCAGGTGGTCCCGGGCCAGCTGAACATCGGTACGTGGTTCGGCATGCCGCTGTGGGCGCCCGTCGCCCTGTACATCTCGGCGGCCAACTTCGCGGCGGGCCTGCTCTCCGGCAAGGGCGGGCTGCCCTTCGCCCTCGGCGGCATCCTGGCGTGGTGGCTGCTCTCGCCCGTCGCGGTGAGCCTCGGCTGGGTGCCCCCGCCGTCCACGCTCCCCGCCGCCGGGGTCGGCGCCTGGCAGGCGGGCGAGGTCTACGCCCAGATGCTCCGCCCGCTCGGGATCGGGCTGCTCATCGGCGGCGCGCTCGCCGGCGTCATCGCGGCGCTTCCCGCCGTGCGTGGCGCGATGATCAGCCTCGGCGCCACTGCGCGGATGGCCCGCGAGAAGGGCGGCTCCGCCGAGGAGATCAGCCCGAACGTCGTCTACGGTGGCGCGGTCGTGTCCTTCTTCCTGCTGTGGGGCGCGGCCTCCTTCGCCACGGCGAACATGACCATCTGGCAGGGCCTGCTGATCGCGGTCGTCGGGTCCCTGTGGCTGGGACTCGCCGGGATCATCGTGGCGCAGGCCACCGGGCACACCGACATCTCGCCCCTGTCGGGGCTCGCGCTCATCGCGGTCACCCTGATGTACTTCCTGACCGCCGGAAACGTGGTCGCCGCGGTACTCATCGGCGTGGCAGTGTGCATCGCCAGCAACCAGTGCGCCGACATGATGTCCGATCTCAAGACGGGTCACCTCGTCGGTGCGGTGCCCCGCGAGCAGCAGATCGCCCAGCTCGCCACCGGGTGGATCGGGCCTTTCGTGGCGATCGGCGTCCTCTACCTGCTGTGGAACGCTCCGGGCGACGGCACGCCCGGCTTCGGACCGGACTCGACCGCGTGCCTCCACGGCGCGGCACGCTGCCTGGCCGCCCCGCAGGCGGGCGCACTCCAGGGGATGATCGAGGCGCTCCAGCACAGCGACGCGGCGGTGGACAAGTACCTCGCCGGCGCGGTGATCGGCGGCACGCTGTCGATCTTCCCCATCGGAGGCGTCGGGGTGCTGGTCGGCCTCGCGATGTACCTGCCCTTCTCGATCACCCTCGCCTACGGCTGCGGGTGCGTCACCGCCATGGCGCTCGAGGCGCGCAAGGGGCGCAAGTGGATCGGCCGGAAGCTGGTGCCGGTGGCCGCGGAGCCCATCGTGGGCGAGGCGCTCACGAACCTGGTGCTCACGCTGATCCATCTCGCACAGGGGGGGGGCGGGTGACGCGGTGGATCGCCATGGCGATGCTCGTCGTGGGCGTCGGTCTCTCGGCCGCCTTCGCCGCGCGCAACGGGAACCGGCTCACCCACTACCGCACCGCCCAGGCGGTGGTGGGCGATCTCCAGGCCCTGCAGGGCGAGCTGAAGGGCTGTGACAAGGCCGACCACCCCGACGCGTGCCGGGCGGAGGCCCTCGCGCCGCGCCGCGCCTCCGGGGAGATCGAGCGCGGCCAGTCGGTCGACGACGCCCTCGCGGGGGCCGAGACCGCCCGGGACGCGGTCGGCCTGCCCGCCCCCACCGAGCGGCTCACGGAGTGGTTGAACGTCGGCGGGTGGGGCTGGCTCGGTGGCGTGCTGCTCATCATCGCCGGCGCGGTGCTCACGCGTCGCGAGCAGGCCGCGGAGGGGCGGGGCGAGGGGACCGCCACCGGCGAGCAGGTGTACTTCCCGGCCTACCTCTCCGAGATCCGCGCGCGGGTCGAGGGCATCGCGCTGCAGATCGCGGATCTCCCCATGGACGACGACGCCCCCGCGGTCCGGGAGGCCCTCGAAGACCTGTACGCCGACTGGATCCTGCCGGTCGTGGACAGCCGAGCGCAGTTCATCGCCAAGCACGGGATCGGACCCTTCGCGGAGTACTTCTCGCCCTTCTCGGGAGGGGAGCGCAACCTCGCCCGGTGCTGGTCGGGCCTGACCGACGGGCACGCGGTGGTCGCACGCGAGGCCCTGGAGCGCGCCGCGGGATCCTTCGCCGACGCCGCGCGGATGTGGGACGAGGTCGAGGTTCGCCAGGGCGGCGCGCCGTGGCAGCCCGCCGGGCCGTCGGTGCGCCGCACGCACCTGACCGAGGAGGACGTCGCCGAGAAGCCTCCGCGCGGCATGATCGACGAGGCGACCACCGCGGGCGCGGCCGCCCTCGGTCACGCGGAGGTGCCGCTGACCAACGAGGAGCCGACGGCGGACCCGGAGACGGTCTCGGACGACGAGTCGGTCTCGGACCAGGTCACCGCGGCCGCCGCGCCCGACGCGGACGAGTACGAGCTGGAGCTGTCCGAAAAGGAGGATCTCCGCGCGCTCGTGCGCGAGGGGATCGAGGTGCTCGAAGCGCTGGTGGACGAGCCCTTCGACGTCGACGACAGTGACGCCCTGGTCGCCGCGGTGCGCCACGCGGTGCAGTCGATGCGCGAGGGTTCCGAGCCGCCCGCGCGGTGGGATCACGACACCGCTGCGAGGCTGCTCGGGCTGCTCTGGGGCGAACACCTCGCGCGCACCGCGGGCTGGCGCTGGGTCCGACTTACGGTAGGCTCGCGCGAGGGGTATGCCGTGGTGTCCAATGATCGCGCCCACGCCGCGTTCCCTGCGGACTACGTCCGGGGGTTGTTGCGAGAGGGTGCAGGTGACAATCGACTCGTCCTGATCTACGAGATGGTGCGCGACCGGCGTGTCCTGCCGTCGGCACCGGGAACCCGAACGCTGCTTACGTGAACGAAACGAGGAGTGGGCTGGTGAAAGATCGACACCGAGCGTCCGTTGGGCGGACGGAGCCCCAGGGAGGAAGGATGCGAATCCAGGCAGCGGTTCTCGTAGGACTGCTCATCGCGCCCGCCGCGCTCGCCGCGGGCTGGGCCGACTTCGAGAGTGTATTTCCGGTCTTCCCGTGCCAGGACGGGTGGATGGCCTGCTACGAGAACGGCACGCGGATCACACCGGACCCGACACCCGACGACGAGGGGCGCATGGAGCCCTCGGACATGCGGGTGCAGTGGTTCGACCTCGAGCCGACGGCCGGCTTCAACCCGTGGGCCGGCCTGAGCACCTACGAGGTCGGCAAGAAGCCCGAGCCCGCTCCGGAGCCTGCGGTCGCGCAGACGGAGCCGGCGCCCGAGCCCGCGACCCCGGAGCCGGCGCCCGGCGCCGAGCCTCCGGCGCCCGAGCCGATGACCGCGCCGTCGCCGGCGCCCGAGCCCGTGGCGGCGGCTCCCGAGCCGGCACCCCAGCCAAGCGGATCGATGGTGCGCCCCGCGCCCGCCCCCGAGCCGGCTGCGGAGCCGGCGCCCGCCCCCGAGACGGCGCAGGTTCGCCCGCAGCCGGAGCCGAGCGGGTCGATGGTGCGTCCCGCGCCGTCGCCCGCCCCCGAGCCGAGTGGGTCGATGGTGCGTCCCGCGCCCTCGCCTGCCCCCGAGCCGGTGGCGGCGGAGCCCGCGCCCGAACCCGCGCCGGCACCGGCCCCCGAGCCGGCCGTGGCCGAGGTCAAGCCGGCCGGGCCCGTCACCTGCGACAACCTCGTGACGCTGGAGCCCAAGGCGATGATGGGTCAGCTCTCGAAGCCCGAGAAGGGCTGCCTCGAGGGGGCCTTCGAGGCGGCGGCCAAGCAGACCGAGAAGGACAAGATCAGCCGCGTCCTCATCGCCAACGCCAACGCCACCGATCGCGCCGAGTGGGCGCGCCTGCTGGAGCGCCACCTCAACGAGGTCGACCAGTCCGACCCGAACATGAGCTACAGCTACGCGAGCTACCTCGCGAAGGTCGGTCGGAACCAGTCGGCGATCCGGTGGGCCGACGTGGCGCTCGAGCGGAAGGACGCGTGGACGGGCTCCACCTACACGAGCCGCGTCTACGGGCTGTACAAGCTGCGGGCCGAGGCCGCGAACACGATCTGGGAAACCTCGGAGAAGAAGCTCGCTTCTTCCCCGACCGAGGCCGATCGCAAGAAGGCGGACGACGCTCGGCAGCAGGTCAAGACCTTCTCGCGCGAGTGGTACGACTACGCCAAGGCGGCCAAGCGCGACACGAGCGCGGCCGAGAAGCTCTGCATCTCGGCGGCCGGCACCGCCGCGTACTGCACCGGCCAGGGCGACTGAACCAGCAGGTCTCGGGAGAAAGCCGGACCGAGCCCGCTAGCGCTTCTGGCAGACCGGGGTGTCCGAGACGAGGTGGCACTGCCACACGCCCGGGCCGATCGGCTTGAACTTCATGGGCGGCCCGCCCTTGAAGTTCAGGGTGCAGTCGTCGCCGTCCTTCAGGCCGGTGAAGACGCCCTGGTGGTCCGAGACGGCCGTGCGCTCGCGGTAGCCGCTCACGCAGGTCAGCTCGAGCTGGGTGTGCGCGAGATCCGGAGCCATGAGCACGCGGAGCTGTCCGGGCGCGGCGGAGACGGTGGGGGCGTTGGCGCCGCCGACCCTGGCGCATCCGGCCGCGGTGCAGTTCCAGCTGCCGAGCTGCTCGAAGTCTCCGGGGAGCTGCTGGGTGAGCGTCGCCTGGCACTTGCGTCCCGGGCGGATCGGGAACGTGAGCGCGGTGCGCCCGTCGGGCCGGTGCTGACCCTTGCTGGTGTCGGCCTCGTAGCGATCCGGCCCGCAGGTGAGCGACACATGGGTCACGTCGGAGGCGACGAAGAGGGTCAGGTCCTCGGCGTGCGCCGGGGCGGAGAGCAGGGCGAGCAGCCAGAGCATGCGGGGATCCTCCAGGGGGACGGTAGTGAAACGCACTGTACTCCCCGCGCCTTCCCCCGCGCGATCCATCCGATCAGGGTGGGGTCCACGGAGGCTCCCACACCGACTGTAGCGCTCGGGCTTGCTGGCACTGATCGAGCAGCGCCGCAAAGCGCGGCTGTCCGGCGAGGGTGGCGGAGTCGCCGGTGCACAGACACAGCCGCCGAGCTCGGGACAGGGCGACGGTGAGGCGGCGTCCGTCCGCGACGAACCCGAGGTCGCCCTCGGGGTTGCTGCGGACGAAGGAGCACAGGATCGCCTCCTTCTCCCGGCCCTGGAAGGCGTTCACCGTGTGGACCTCGACGCCGGCGAGGTCCCGGTGCTCGGCGAGGCGCGCGACCTGCGCGCTGTAGGGGGCGATGACCCCGATGTGCTCCGGCTTCACCCCCGCGCTGCGCAACAACCGCACCGCGTTCGCGACGACCTCGATCTCGCCACGGTTGTACAGGGAGTGGGTGACCGGATCGCGCTCCTCCTCGAAGCCGGCGCCCGCGGTGTCCACGAAGAGGATCGGGCGCCCGGTGAGCTGAGTGTCCGCGACCCCCGGGAGGTCGCGCAGGAGGTGTGTGGCGACCCCCGGGTGCGCCTTCAGGCGGTGGGCGTAGACTGGCTGGACCAGCTCCTGGATCGCCTCGTGCATCCGGTGCTGCACCTCGAGCATCGGCATCGGGATCCGCCCGGCGAGGGGCTCCGTGGTGTCGGTGAGCCGGTCGAGGAGCGACCGCGCGAGGGGATTGCCGGGCTCGAGGACCACCGGCCCGAGCTGACACGGGTCGCCGACGAGGACGAGCTGCTCGATGTAGGGCACGGCCGTCCACACGGCGGGCTCGATCGCCTGGGTGGCCTCGTCGACGACCGCGGTGATCGGGGCGTGCAGCTTGGGCGCCATGTGGGCGAGGGTGCCGAGCGTGCTCGCGACCACGTCGGCCGAGTCGAGGATCGCGCGTCGGGCCTGGGTCTCGACGGCCTCTCGCTCGGTGCGCAGCGCGCGGCGGCGGGCGGCCGCGTTCGGCTCGCGAGTGGCCGCGAGGCGCACGAGGTCGCGGTCGAGGTCGCGGAGTACCGCACCCAGCGGCCCGGCGGCGACGCGGCGGTCCAGGGAGAGCGGCTCGGCGTCGGACCCGATCCGAGCCGGGTGGCCGAGGCGGACGACGTCGAGGCCGGCGGCAGCGGCGCGCACCGCGAGGTGGTCCACCGCGGCGTTGCTGTCGGCGAGGCCCCACGGGCGGTCGCCCCGCTCCACGAGCGCGCGGAGCAGCGCGACCAGCAGGGTGGTCTTGCCCGTGCCCGGGGGCCCCTGCACGAGCGCCACCTCCGCGGCGCCCAGCGCGAGTCGCGCGGCATGGCGTTGGGAGGCCTCGAGGCCGTCGAAGTGCTCGGAATCGGGGAGCGGATCGGGGGCCTCGCCCGGGGTGCGCAGGCCGAGGAGCACGTCGCGGAGGGGGGTGCGGCGGGCCGCCGCCCGCTGGAGTGCCTCGCGGTAGCGGACGAAGGTGGACGGGTCGAAGCGCAGGGTCACCGCGACCGGGCCAGAGGGGTCGAAGGGCTCGCGCACGAGGATCTCGGCGACCCGCTCGTCCAGGGACAGGACGTACCCCTCGGGGCCTTCATCGGGGGCCGCGAGGCTCCCCACCCGGATCGGGTCACCGGCGCTGATCCCGTCGTGGAGGACGGTGGCGCGCGGGGTGCGCAGCCGGAGGAAGGTGCGCCCCAGCCCCGTGACCTCGGCCGTGTCGATGTCCAGCGGTGCCCAGGTGACCGCGGTGGCCACCCGCTCTTGCAGCGGCCGTTCGAGCAGGGCGCGGTGCTCCCGTCGCTGCCACGCCTCCTCGGCGTCGAGCGCTCGGCCGAGGGCCTCGAGATGGGCCGTCTCGGTCACGTGCTCGCACCCGGCGCCGCCCACGAGCACGCCGCCCACGAGCAGATCGGGCACTGCGACGGCGTGTGGCCGCGGGCGGGGCAGTACTCTCGGCCGAAGTAGATGATCTGCAGGTGGCGGCGGATCCAGGTCTCTTTCGGGAAGACCTTCTTCAGGTCGGCCTCGACCCTGCCCACGGTCTTCCCGCGCGAGAGCCGCCAGCGGCGCGCGTTGCGGAAGATGTGGGTGTCGACGGGGAAGGCCGGGATCCCGAAGGCCTGGGCGACCACCACCGAGGCGGTCTTGTGTCCGACGCCTGGCAGGGCCTCGAGGGCGTCCAGGTCGCGCGGGACCTCGCCGCCGTGCTCCTGCACCAGGATCTCCGACAGCCGCCGGATGTTCTTGGCCTTGGTGGGCGCGAGGCCGCAGGAGCGGATCTGCTCCAGGATCGCGGGCACGGGCTGCTCGGCCATCTTCTCGGGGGTGTCGGCGAGGGCGAACAGCCCCGGGGTCACCTGGTTCACCCGCGCGTCCGTGGTCTGCGCCGAGAGGAGCACCGAGACGAGCAGGGTGTACGGGTCGGCGTGGTCCAGCGGAATCGGAGGGTCCGGGTACAGGTCGTCCAGCACCGTTCCGATGCGTTCTGCGCGTTCCTGGCGTCGGATGACCACCTCCCGGGATCGGGGGCGAAGGATATCCGCAGACCCGTGCCGGTGCGACTCCTCCCCCAGGGCTGGGTTAGCCGGGTGCGATGCCCTTCGACGTCGACGCCGCTGCCGATCGCCTTGCTGCCTGGGCCGCGCACCCCCCCACGCCCCCGATCGGGGGCTGGCCGGCCGGGGCGCCCGAGGCCGAGTACCACCGGACCCCGGTCGCGGGCCGGGTGGGGCACCTCGCGGTGCGCGAGGGGCTGTTCCTGTTCCACTTCGAGCGGCGAGCCCACCTCGCGCTTCCCGAGGCGTGGGCGCCCCCGGAGCGCCCAGAGCTCGCCGACCCGCCCCGGTGGCAGGACGGGGTGCTCGAGGAGCGGAAGTACCAGTCCTTCCGCCACGACCTCGCCGTGGGCAGCTTCCACCCGTTGCACCGGGCCAAGTGGACCGTCCACGAGCTGTGCCACGGGCTCGTCGGCTTTGCCTGGCGGCCGGGGGCGAGCCGGTTCTTCCACGCGACCGCTGGGCGCCTCGCGGAGCTGCTCCCGGTCACGCTGTGGTACTTCCTCGACGAGGTCTTCCTCGCCCGGTGCCCGGATCACCAGGGAGGCGGCGCGCTGTTCCGCACCGTGTGCCCCGCCTGCGAGGCGGCCGCGGCGACGGTCGCCGACGATCCGACCGCCCGCGAGCGGCTCGCCGACGCGCGCCACTTCCTCGACCGGGAGCTGGTGGCGATCGCGCGCAGCCGTCGCCTGGGGCGGCCAGTCGCCCACCGGTGGGCGACCCTCGACCTGTGCTCGGACGGCCTCGCCTACGCCGAGGCCCACGGCGATCGCCTCGACTCCGAGGCGTTCCTGACCTTCGCCGCGCGGTTCCTCGTGGAGGGGGGGGGCTGGTCGCCGAGCCTCGACGACCTGGAGGAGCGGGTGGTGGAGGTCGCTCGGGCGCTGGTCGGCGAGATCGAGCCGCGCCCTCTCGCGCCGAGCCCCACTCACGCCCGGTGGCGGTGGATCCTCCAGGACGTCGCCTGGCGCCTGCTCGTGGTCCAGACCCAGGCGGGCGGCCCGGTCGAGACCCTGCTGGAGGACGCGCTCGCACACCTCGCGGGCGCCTGCGACGCGACGCGGCAGGCCGAGGGCGGGCCCCTGGCGGCACAGCGGGTCGCGGTGGCCGCCCTGGAGCGCGCGGTGGAGGTCTACCAGGCCGCCCACGAGGCCTACGCCCTCCCCGATCCCCAGGAGGTCTTCGCGGTGGGCTACGAGGTGCTTCCGGGGTGGGGCACCGACGAGATGCAGGTGGCCTTGGGGGTGCGCTCCGCCGCGCCGGGGGCCGCCCACCTGCTCGGCGAGGGGCTGATGACCCTCCTCCCCCCCTTCCTCCAGGCCGACGCCCCCGAGCGCGCGCCCCTCGGCGTCCGCTGGGCGGCGTGGCTCGACCGCGAGGGCCTCGGCCCGGTCGCCGATCTCGCCCGCTACGAGTCCGCCCTGCGCACCGCGCCGAAGGGCGATGGCGTCGCGCGGGCCCTGGGCGCGGGCGGCGCCTCCGCGGAGGTTCGCCTCGCACCGGGCGCGGCCCTCCACCGCTTCGATCGCGACGTGGTCGGCCTCGCGGAGGCCGCCGCGGCGGGCGAGGAGCCGCGCGAGATCCTCGCCGCGGACTGGCGCGCGGACACCTGGCTCGTGCTCCTGCGCGAGCCCGACGACCAGGTCGGCGTGGTCGCCCTCGAGCCCGAGATCGGCACCGCCCTGGCGGCCCTCGGCGAGGGAGCCCCCTCGGAGCTGCCCGAGGAGACCCTCCGGGCGCTCCTCGATCTCGGCGTGCTCGTCCCGGCCCGCTGGTCCGAGACGGCGTAGCGCCACCAACGCCCCCCTGAAGCCCTGCCCAAGCAGGTGGGTTTCCCCCGCGCCGCTCGTGTGTAGCAATGGCCGCATGCCCGACTCGCAGCCCGGCTCGACGCGCGTGGTGGTCGTGGGCGCCGACGCGCTCGCGCGCGCGGGGCTCGTGGCGGCGCTGCGCGAGGAGCCCGCGGTCGAGGTGGCTTCCGCCGCTGCTCCCGGCGATCCGCGCGGCCTGCTGCTGGCCCACGACGCCGACGCGCTGCTGTGGGACGCCGGTCCCGGCGGCGAGGTCGATCTGCCGGAGATCGAGGTGCCGGTGGTGGTCGTGGTCGCCGAGGAGGGTGCGGGGGGCGCGGCGCTCTCCGCCGGGGCGCGCGGGGTGCTCCTCCGGGACGCCGACGGGCCCCGGCTCGCCGCTGCCCTCGCCGCCGTGGTCCAGGGCCTCGTGGTGCTCGACGAGCGACTCTCCGACGCGGTCACCCGCGATCGGCCCGATCCGGGCGCGCTCCCCGCGCCGCTCACCGACCTGGAGCGGGAGGTTCTGGAGCTGATGTCCCTCGGCTACACGAACCGGGAGCTCGGCGAGGCCCTCGGGATCAGCGTCCACACCGCCAAGTTCCACGTCAACGCCATCCTGGGCAAGCTCGACGCCACCACCCGCACCGAGGCGGTGGTCCGGGCCGCCCGGCTGGGGCTGCTCACCCTATGACCTGCCCGGATGGCCGGGCCTTCCTCCCCGTCCGCACGATGGTCCCGCTCCGGGGCCGCGCCTAGGCTGAGGACAGATCCTGCGAGGACTCTCATGACCGAACCCCTCTCCGACCTCTCCCATGCCCTGGCCGCGGCGGTCGCGCGCATCGCGCCGTCGGTGGTGCGGGTCAAGGTGCACCAGCGGCACGTCTCCTCGGGCATCGCGCTCGCGCCGGACCTGGTGGTGACGACGCACCACGACCTCGGGCGTGGCGGCGGTGACGTGCGCCTGCTCCTCGAGGACGGGCGCGAGGCCACGGGCTCGATCTTCGGGCGCGACCCGGCGACCGACCTGGCCCTGGTCCGGGTCCCCGGCGCCGATCTGCCCGTTCCCACCTGGCACGGGACCGGGGATCTGGCGGTCGGGCACCTGGTGCTCGCGCTGGGTCGTCCGACCCGCACCATCCGCGCCCTGTGGGGCATCGTGGGCGGCCTGGATGGGCCGTGGGAGAGCGCCCTCGGCGGGCGCGTGGACCGGTACGTCGACGTCGACGCCTCCCTGCGCTGGGGCTTCGCCGGGGGGCCGCTCGTGGACGCTCGGGGGCGTGTGGTGGGCGTGAACAGCGCCGCGCTCACGCGCTCGGGCACCACCGTGCCCGCCGAGACGGTGCAGCGGGTCGCCGAGCGCCTGCAGGCGCGGGGTGGCGGAGCCGGGGGTTACCTCGGCGTCGGCGCGACTCCCGTGGCGCTCCCGGCCGCGATCGCCGAGGCCGTGGGCCAGGAACAGGCCGCGCTCGTGGTGAGCGTCGCGGAGGCCAGCCCCGCCCACGCCGCCGGGCTGCTCCTCGGCGACACCCTGGTCGCCATCGACGGTCATCCCACGCGCACCGTCGCCGAGGTGGCGGGGGTGCTGGCCGGTCAGGCCCCCGGCGACACGGTCACGCTCGCGGTGCTCCGTGCAGGGGAGATCATCGAGCTCTCCGCCACCCTCGGTGCGCGCCCCTAGCGGGTCCACGTAGGACTGTCCCCGGATTCGGCTTCCCCGCACCCCTCCGCGTGGCGTACCCTCGGGGGGTGCGGAGGCGAAGATGGTCTGGTTGCTGTTGCTGGCGAGCCTGGTCTCGTGCGACCAGGGGACGATCCAGGTCGACTCGGGACGGCACGACACCGGGCAGATCGACACCGGCACGGCGGACACCGGCACGGCGGACACCGGCACGGCAGACACGGCCTCGGATACCGCGAGCCACGACACCGGGGGCACCGACACCGCGGGCATGGACACGGGCGACACCGCCGTCGTGACCGACCTCGGTGCGGCGTGCTCCTCTCCGTCGGAGTGCTCCTCGCGCCTGTGCGTCCAGGGACCCGACGGAGGCCTGTGCACCACCCCCTGCGAGGTCACCTGCGCGGAGAGCGGATGGACGTGCGCATCCGTGAACGGCGTGGACCAGTGCGTGCCGCGCTTCGGCAACCTGTGTCGCCCGTGCGCCACCGATGACGACTGCACCCTGCCGGGCGGGGTCACCGCCTCGTGCATCGACACGGGCAACGGCAGCTTCTGTGCCGCGGACTGCTCCGCCGACGGGTGGTGCCCCGAGGGCTACAGCTGCCAGCAGGGGAGCTGCATCCTGGACCAGGGCGCCTGCGAGTGCACCGGGCGCTACGTCGACGAGGCGGCCTCCACCCCCTGCGCGGCCACCAACGACGCGGGGACCTGCACCGGCGAGCGCGTGTGCACCGCCGACGGACTGACCGCGTGCGACGCGGCCGTGCCGGTCCCCGAGACCTGCAACGGCGCCGACGACAACTGCAACGGGAGGACTGACGAAGGGTTCCCCAACCTCGACGGCGATCCGTACGCCGACTGCGTGGACTCCGACATCGACGGGGACGGCACCCCGAACGCCGACGACGGCTGCCCGAGCGATCCGAACAAGATCACCCCGGGGAGCTGCGGGTGCGGTCAGCCCGAGACCAACTCGGACGGCGACGGCGCGCCCGACTGCATCGACGAGTGCCCCCTCGACGGCAACAAGACGGTGGCCGGCCAGTGCGGCTGCGGCCAACCCGACACCGACACCGATCACGACGGCATCGCGGACTGCGTCGACAACTGCCCCGCCGTGGCGAACACCAGCCAGGGCGACGCGGACGGCGACGGGGTCGGCGACGCCTGCGACGGCACCTGCGAGAAGGTGGTGAACGGCAACGACACCTACCTGTTCTGCACCGAGTTCTCGACCTGGGACGTCGCGCGCGCCACCTGCCTCGCCCACGGCTACGACCTCGCCACGGTGAACGACGACGCCGAGAACACCTACCTGCAGAGCGCCGCGGTGAGCCGCGTGGACACCGGCTACGGCTGGTGGATCGGCCTGAACGATCGGGACACCGAGGGCACCTTCGTGTGGGCCGACGGCAGCCCGGTCACCTACACCGACTGGGACGGCGGCGAGCCGAACAACGCGAACAGCGGCGAGGACTGCACGACCGTGGTCCACCTCGACGTGCCCCGGATGAACTGGAACGATCTCGCCTGCGACTGGACCCTGCCCTTCCTGTGCGAGGACACGGACGCCGACTCGGACGGGGTCCCCAACGCGACCGACAACTGCCCCTACACCTACAACCCGCAGCAGCAGGACACCGACAACGACGGCATCGGTGACGCCTGCGACACGGGCTGTCCGGGCGGCGCGACCCCCGCCTTCAGCCAGAGCACCGACCAGGGGAGCATCGTCGCGTGCGCCGGCAGCTTCAGCGGCCAGCCCGTGTTCACCGCGGACAGCTCCGCGCTCGCCTGCCAGGCGGGGTGGCACATCTGCCGCGGCGACGACCCGGTGATCGCGACGATCCCCTACGCCACCGCCAACTCCTTCCCCGGCTGCTACGCGGTAAACTCGCACTACGACTGCGACGGCTGCTACGCCACCTGCGACGACATGGGGTCCTCGCTCAACGGCAACCTGGGCTGCACCGACGACCTGCAGGGCGCCGACATGGCGGGGATGGGATCGGCCTGCACCGGGCAGCGCAACGACACGCAGACCCGCGACTCCTGCCTGGCCACGGGCCGTCTCGACGCCGCGACCAACACCTTCGGCTGCTACCTCGACCCGAGCCTGTCTGGCGTCATGTGTTGCTCGGACGCCCCATGACGTGAAGGATCGGGCCGGGGCCGATAGGAGGCTCCGGTCTGTTCGTGGAGGTCCCTTGTTCTGGATGCTCCTGGCCCAGGTCGCGCTGGCCGGTTCCGATCCGCTCGCCGTGCACGCCTCGGTCCACACTCTGCCCAACGGGCTCACGGTCATCCTCGAAGAGGACGACCGCACCGACCAGGTGGCGCTGAACGTGCACTACGGCGTCGGCTCCCGGGACGAGAAGCCCGGTGAGCTGGGGTGCGCGCACCTCTTCGAGCACATCATGTTCGAGGGCTCGAAGGACGTGCCGCCCAACGACTTCGACACCTGGCTCACCGCTGCTGGCGGGTGGAACAACGCCTACACCTCCGAGGACGAGACGGTCTACTACATGGAGTTCCCGTCGGGTGCCCTCGATCTCGCACTGTTCCTCGAGTCGGACCGGATGGGCTTCCTGCTCGACGGGCTCACGCAGACCAACCTCGAGAACCAGCAGTCGGTCGTGCTCCAGGAGCGCGATCAGGACTACGCCGAGCCCAACGGGCGCGACCAGGACGCGCTCACCCGCCTGCAGTACCCCGAGGGGCACCCCTACCATCACCCGGTGATCGGCACGGTCGCCGACGTGAAGGGCTTTCGGCTCGCCGGCGTGAAGGACTTCTGGCGCCGCCACTACCGGCCGCGCAACGCGGTGCTCACCCTGGTCGGTCACATCGACCCGGACGAGGCGCTCGCGCGGGTCCAGCACTGGTTCTCCGACGTGCCCGATCCGGGCCCTGCGACCCCGCGCACCGAGAAGGTCGACCTGCGCGCGAAGGCCAAGGTGGGGGTACTGGAGGACCACGTCGAGGACGACACGGTGTACCTGTCCTGGCAGACGGTGCCCATCGGCGCCCCGGACGAGGCCGCGCTCGACATCCTCGCGCAGATCCTCTCGGGGGGCCGCGGCACGCGGCTCGATGACCGGCTGTCCTACAACAGCTCCCTGGCCACCGACGACAACGCCTACCACTGGACCTCGGAGTTCGACGGGCAGTTCGTGATCACCGCCACCGCCGACGGGCCGCGCCTGTCCAGGCTGAAGAAGCTCGCCGAGAAGGAGGTGGCGAAGCTGCAACAGCAGCCGCCCACCGCCGCCGAGGTGCAGCGGGCGCGGCAGCAGCTCCGCAGCGACCTCCTCGACAACCTGGAGGACCCGGTCGGCCGCGCTCGCGCCCTCTCCGACTGCTGGCGGCGCCACGGGACGCCGGACTGCCTGGCGGAGGACTGGGCCCGCTACGTCGCCGTCACCCCCGAGGACGTCTCCCGGGTCGCCCGCACCTGGCTCGGGACCGCGGACGAGGTCGTGCTGAGCACCGTGCCCGAGGGGGGCACCGGGGCCATCGAAGGCGGAACGCCGGTGGAGCTGCCATGATCGCGTGGATGGTCCTCGTCCTGGGAGCGGCCCTGGCCGCCGACACCCCGCCCGCGGCGGCGCCCGCGCCCGAACCGGCCGCGGCCCCGGCTCCGGCCCCAGACGCCCCGGATCGAAGCGGCCCACCGCCGGTGGAGGCGCCGGTTCCGATGAAGCTCCCCGAGCCCGTCGTTTGGCAGGTGAGCCCGGGCGTGCGCGCCGAGGTGGTGACCGTGCCCGGCGTGCGCAAGGTCTCCGGCGCGGTGTGGCTGGGGCGAGGCTGCCTCGACCTCGACGGAACCGTGACCGACGCGTGCGTGATGACCGGAGCGCTGCAGGACGTCGCGACCGTCGACTACGACTCCGACGCCCTCGAGATCGCCGAGGACCTCGACGACACCAGTGTGACCTCGACCGAGTTCGGCTTGCGGCGCGCCGCGATCTCCTTCGAGACGCCGCACGAGAAGCTGCTGACGGGCCTGGGCCTGCTCACCGAGGTGATCCGTTCCCCCACCTTCCCCGGCAGGGAAGTGCGCCAGGGCTGCCTGCAGCGGAGCTACTGGTTCACCACCCAGGGGCCGGCGGATCTGCAGTCCGTGGCCGGGCAGCTCATGACCTACGGGTGGTACCCGGAGGACTCGCCCTGGGGCCCACGACCCGACCCGCTGGCGACCATCCGGATCAAGCCGCGCGATCTGCGCGACCGGTACGGGCGCCTGCTCGCCCAGGCGCCGATCACGGTGATGCTCGTGGGGGACGTAGAGCGGGCCGACATCCAGGACGCCCTGGCGAAGGCCTTCGCCGGGGTCGGCGTCGCGGGCGACAAGGCCCCCGATCCACCCTTCCAGCCCACCCCCGGCACCCGGGTGCTCGCCGCGGACATGCCCGGACAGGCCCAGGCCGTCGTGATGGTGCGCACCGACGCCCCCGGTCGCGGCGACGCCGACCGGCTGGCGTTCAAGGTCGTCGACTGGGCGCTCGGCGGCCACTTCCTGAGCCGCCTGAACGCCAACCTGCGCGAGGACAAGGGCTACACCTACGGCGCCGGCAGCCGGTACGCGATCCACGAGACCCACGGCACGTGGACCGCGCGCGCCACGGTGAAGTCCGAGAACCTGGGCGCCTCGATCACCGAGATCGGCAAGGAGATCGCCCGTGCCCGCGATGGCGGCTTGCGGGCCGACGAGATCGACGGCGCCTGGAAGGAGTGGGTCGGCAACTGGAACACGGTCCAGCAGACCTCCAACTCGGCCTTCCAATTCTACGGGCACCTCTCCGAGTGCGGCCGCTCCCTGGACCGGGCGCGGGCCGAGCTCGACACGGTGGAGGCCATGAAGCCCGAGACCACCGAGGCGGTCGCGCGCAAGTGGCTCGCCGCGGACGGGCCGTGGCTGTGGGTGGTCGTCGGAGACCGGAAGGAGATCGAGCCGCAGCTGAAGGCGCAGGGGCTCGATGTCACCTGGGTGAGCCCCCAGAACGCGGTCACGGGCGCCTTCTGACCGCCTGCGGTGGGCCACCGCGCGGTGCCCGTTACAGCGACCATTTCTCCGTGCTACCTTGTGCCGGCCCGGAGGAACCATGGCTGACGAGCCCGACGATCTGGACCTGGACGACGACGAGCCACCGCGAACCGGCATGGCCGCTTGGGTGCTTCCCTTCGGGACCTCCTTCGTGGCACTCGCGGTCGTAGCGCTCGTCGGGGGCGGCATCGTGGCGATGTTCCCCCGCAAGCCCACCCTGGTCGAGGTCTCCAAGGATCTGACCAACGAGGAGATCGAGGCCCTCTGCGAGCCCAAGGTCGACGAGGCGGTCGCCTCGGCCACCACCGACATGGAGACCGCCGAGGCCAAGGTCCGCACCCTCGAGGCGCAGATCTCGGCCAAGGAGGAGGAGGTCGCCACGCTCGAGGGCAAGATCAAGAAGAGCGGCGAGAAGGGCGCGGCGCTCGCGCAGCAGCTCCGCAAGGCCAAGGAGTCGCTGTCGCACCTCGAGAGCAAGCTCGAGACCGCCCTGCAGGAGAAGGAGCAGCTCGTCATCGACCTGCGCAAGACCGAGGTCGCGCTCACCGACCAGGTGCACAAGACGGTCACCGCCAGGGAGGAGGGGCTCGTCTACAAGTGGCGCAGCTTCGTGGGCCTGGCGCAGCTCCAGATCTGCGACAAGGGGATGCGCCGCAAGCTCGGCCGGTGCCGCGAGACGGTCGCAGCGTCGCTGAACGAGGACATCCGGCACCAGTTCGAGCACTGCATCCGCTCGGGCCAGGAGACCCCGTCGGTGGTCGAGGCGGACCGCGGCGACACCCTGGCCCCCTACGCGGTGTGGCTCAACCAGGACGAGCGCGTCACCCGGGGCTGGTACATCCGCCTGTGTGACCCGAGCCTGCCCGAGGCCACCGAGTTCGCCCCGGTCGACATGAACGAGGCCACCCAGGACCTCGACGACAACCCGTAGGTCAGACGGCCTCGCGGAACTCGCCGGTGTCCGGGTCGATGCGCGCCGCGTCCAGTGCGTCGCGGACGTGGGGCATGTGCGGGTCGTCGATGCGGAGCAGCAGGCGCGCCGCAGCGAGCTGGATCGCGGGCTCGAGGGACCACACCGCGCTCTCGAGGAACGACGCCTCGATGGGGACGATGGGCTCGCCCTCCAGCCAGCCGCGGCAGGGCGCGCAGGCCATGAGGGTGCGCTCCATCGAGGGCTCCTCGGGGAAGGGGGCCAGCTCGTAGGGGCGCACGCCGTCGCGGCTCTCGCACAGCTCGCACCGGCCCCGCGACCGCCGGGTCAGATCCTTGCCCAGGATGCCCACCTGGGGCCGCTGCTTCGGTCTCTTGCGCGCCATGCTCCGCCGTTACCCCGGGCGTGCTGCGAGCGCCACGGGTCGGGCGTCGTGGGCGGTCAGCCGTTCTGTCCGCGGCCGTGGCCGGCCGCGTGCAGGCGATCGGCCACGGCGTCCCACAGGCCGCCGCGGGGCACCTCGGCCACCAGGATGGCCTGAAAGGCCCCGCGGTCGAGGTCGCGCAGGATGCCGTACAGGTCGCGAGCCCAGGCCTCGGCGCCATCGGGGGCGCGGACCCAGTGCACCTCGGCCCCGTGGACGCGCGCGGGCGAGACGACCGCCACCGGGCCGCCCACCTCGGCCGCGGCCTCGGTCAGGACCGCGGCGGGGAGGACCCGGAGCGGGGTGCGCGGCGCGTAGCGGGCCTGGGCGCCGGTCTCCGGGACGATGACGTCGTCGAGCACCTCGCGGATCGCCTCGACCGGCGCGGCGCCGATGCGCAGGATCCGCGGGCGCTCCTCGGCGAGGGTGAGCACCGTCGACTCGACGCCGACCGGGCAGGCGCCGCCGTCGAGGATCAGGTCGACCGCGTCGCCGAGCTCCGCGCGGACGTGGGCCGCGGTGGTCGGGCTGACGTGGCCGGAGCGGTTGGCCGAGGGCGCGGCCACCCCGCCACCGAAGGCGTGCAGGAGCGCCACGCACAGCGGGTGGCTCGACACCCGCAGGCCCACCGTGTCGCGCCCGCCGGTGACCACGTCGTGCACCCGGCTGGTACGCAGCAGGATGATCGTGAGCGGGCCCGGCCAGAAGCGCCGGGCGAGCGCTTGGGCGCGGTCGTCCCAGGCCGCCCACTGCGAGAAGTCCGAGAGCGGCCCGAGGTGCACGCTCAGCGCGCGCCCGGGTAGGCGGCCCTTGGCGGCGAAGATCCGGCGCACCGCGTCGGGGTTGTCCGCATCGGCTCCCAGCCCGTAGACCGTCTCGGTCGGGAAGGCGACGAGCCCTCCCGTCTTCAGGATCGCGACCGCGCGCTCGACCTCGCCCTCCATCATGGGCTCGACACCAGGGAGGGGGCGGACAGGACGGGGACCTTCTTCGGGTCGCCCGGGGTCGGTACGATCTCCATCTCGCCGACGAGCACCTCGGGGGCCTGGAGCCAGGTCGGCATGCCCGCGGTGGGGTCGTAGGTCCACGGCTCGCCGTCGGGGGAGGCCATGAAGCTTCCGCTCACCGAGGGCCCGGCGGCCACGATGTCGCGCAGCACGAAGCGTTGCACCCCGGCGAACTGCGCGCCGTGCAGGTCCTCGGTGTGCCCGTCGGCGTACAGGCGCAGGATCTGCACCGGCTGCGGGAGCTGCGGCGTGTCCGGGTCGAGGTAGATGAACAGCGCCGGGTCGAGGGCCAGCGAGGACGGGTCCTGGAGGCGGCGGACCACGACGACGTAGTCGCGTCCATAGGAGGACGCGATCTTCAGGGCCTTCTTGCGGAGCTTCGCGTCGGACTGGTGCTTGTCGGGGGTGACCGCGAGCATGGTCGCGCGGCCCTGGGCCCGCTCGCCGAGTCCGCCGCGGGCGTGGCCGTTGGAGCCCTTCAGCTCCTTACGCGGCACCCGGGACATGAGCAGGTCCCGGACGATGCCGTCCTGGACCAGGGTGACCGGCTGGGCGGGGGTGCCCTCGGCGTCGTAGTGAAAGGCGCCCGGGTAGTTGGGGTCGCGCTCCGGGTCGTCGTCGGCGGACCAGCCGATGGGGAGCACGCGGCGGTTCAGGCGCACCTTGTCGGAGTCGCCCCCACCGAGCTGTCCGAAGAAGCTGTCGAAGGGCACCTCGGGGGGCGTGCCCTGGAGCTGCGGGATCAACAGGTAGCGGAACAGGTCGAGCGCGGCGTCGTCCTCGAAGATCACCGGGCCGACGTACTCGTCCGAGAGCGGCTTCGCGGCCGCCCACTGGATCAGGCCCTGGGTCATCGCGTCGATCTGCGCGCCCATGGCCTGCTCGCTCGGCAGGTCCTCGGGGCGGCGCACCGTCCACAGGCGCTGGTCGGTCAGGAGCACGCCGTCCCGGGCGCGGACGTGCACGACGGCGCGCAGGGTGGTCTCGGCCATGGGCGTGCGCAGGCGGGTGCCCTCGGTGTCCAGCAGCAGCGAGGAGCCGGCCTCCTGGCCCAGCGCGACGATCCCGCGCTCGATGGCGGCGCCGTTTTCCTCGGGCGGGTCGACCGCCATGTGCGCCGAGAGCCGCTGCGCGAGCGCGAACAGGGGCCTGCTGTCCGACGGTGCGGCGGTGCCGAGGTCATCGACGACCGCGCCGGTCAGGGTGTAGTCGCCCGGGTAGTCGGGGGGGGGCTGGAACTGCGCCACCTTGCGGGCGTACTGCTCGACGGCCTGCTTGTAGGCCTTGTCGGTGCCGCGCCAAGCGGCGACGCGGGTGGCGTGCGCGTCGTCGGTCCGCGGCAGCGCGTTGCTCTGGAAGCCGTTCTGCCACCCGCCGAAGCCGGTGTTGTCGAAGGTGGGGGCGCCGGTGCGCGCCTCGATGAACAGCTCGCGCAGGGGGTCGGTGCTCGTGTGCACCAGCGCGCCGAAGGAGGCCTCGGCATCGGCCTGCTCGAGGCGGACCGCCCGGTAGGTCAGGTGGTACAGCGGAGGCGCGTCGGGCAGGGAGAGCTTGGCCACGTCGCGCTGCATCTCGGTGGCGAGGGGCGCGAGGAGCGGGTCGTCGGGCTTGGCGCCGGCGTGGG
>Ga0114931_10001502_pt1 | contig 29807 bp, 26 predicted proteins | sample 2SBtaG_FD_89579 | JGI IMG/M metagenome (GOLD analysis project Ga0114931, IMG submission 89579) | Deep subsurface microbial communities from Kolumbo volcano to uncover new lineages of life (NeLLi) - 2SBTROV14_V59a metaG | ecosystem: Environmental > Aquatic > Marine > Volcanic | place: Kolumbo... | reverse complement strand
TGCGGGTATGGATCTCCACCTGGCCACGGCCGCCGGGTGGAAGGAGGCGGGAGCCTATTTGCAGGTCAACTACGGATCGCTCGAAGGCCGTTACGGAAACGAAGCCCGGAAAACCGCGATGCGCCTCCTGCGGAAAGGGTGGGTCGACTACTTTTCGTCGGACTTCCACGGTCGGGAGCATCTCAAGCTCTACGTCGGGGAGGTGTGGTCGCGGCTCGAGGAGATGGGGGCTTCGGAGCAACTGAGCCTGCTTTGCCGCACGAACCCGGCGCGGGTCTTCCGCGACAAGGAGCCGCTGCCCGTGCCGCTCCTGCCCCCCGAACGCGGATTCTGGGCGCGGATCCGCGGCATTCTTCATACGGAGTCTGCATGAACGGCGCCGAGGGGGCACGCGCCGAGGCACGGAGGCAGTTCGCCGCCCGGGCGGAGCTGGCCATGGCGATGGGCGAGGGGCTCGCCGGCGCCGTGGCGGGGGTCGCGACGCGGGTGCTCCGAACACTGGAGCGGGGTGGCCGCCTGTACTTCTGCGGCAACGGCGGATCGGCCGCAGACGCGCAGCATCTTGCGGCGGAGTATGTCGTACGGTTCCGCGGGAATCGGCGGGCGTTGCCGGCTATGGCGCTTACCACCGATACGTCCGTGCTGACGGCGGGCGGCAACGATCTGGGCTTCGAGGCCGTCTTCTCCCGGCAGGTCGATGCGCTGTGTGGTCCGGGGGATCTGCTGATCCTGCACTCCACCTCCGGGGAATCGGAGAACCTGCTCCGGGCGGCGGACGCGGCGCGCGCCAAGGGTACGGAGACGGTCGCGCTGCTGGCCGGAGGTGGGGGTCGTCTGCGGAGTCGGGTCGATTTTTCGCTCGTCGTGCCCACGGCGGACACGGCACGCGCGCAGGAGATCCATCTTGCGGTGGGACACATCGTGTGCGCGGTCGTCGATCGCTGGGCCGCAGGCGAGGACGGCTCATGAGCATGAGCGGGAGCATCCTCGATCTGCTCGCCGCGTCCGTGGCGCGAGAGCGGGAGCAGACCCGGTTTTACCGGCGTCTGGCCGCGTGGGCCGAAGACGCAGGCGACGCGCCGCTGGCCGAGCGCGCCAACGCGCTCCTGGCGGACGAGCAGCACCATGTCTCCCGACTGACCGCCCGGATCCTCGAGCTCGGGGGGCGCGTGGAGGCGGACGCCTCGGCGGAGGATTCGGGGAGCGCAGCTCGCTCGATCAGGGAGTGGGAAGATGCGGCCCGCAGCCGCGAGGATCGAGAGGTCGCATGGTACGAGAACGTGCTCGACGCGCTCACGGACGAGCCCGCACGCCGGATCGTCGAAGAGATCCTCCGCTCCGAGCGGCATCACGCGCGGGCACTCGGCGGAAAGTGGATGCCCGCGGAAGCGCACACGGAAGAGGCCAGCCGCGGAGACGGGACCGCCGACGCGGCGCACGACGCACGCAACTAGACGCACGACGCACGCAACTACTGGACCGTACCATGAATGACCTCATCGATCTCTCGGGCAGGAACGCCGTGGTCACCGGAGGTTCGCGCGGTGTGGGACGCGCGACGGCTCTCCTGCTGGCCCGGGCCGGCGCATCCGTGGGAATCGGTTATCACACGCGTGGGGCGGACGCGGCGCGGGTGGTCGAGGAACTCCGGGCCATCGGCGCCCACGCGTGGGCGGAGCCGGGAGATCTCGCTTCACCATCCGACGCGGAGCGGCTCCTCCGTCGCGCCGATGAGGAGTTCGACGGGCTCGACATCTTCGTGGGCAACGCCGGCATCTGGCCACCCGAGGACGTCGCGATTCGTGACATGACCGACGACCGATGGCGTCGCACGCTGGCGGCCAACCTGGACTCGGTGTTCTACACGTCGCGGGCCGCGGCCCGGCGGCTGCGCGACCACGGCCGGATCGTGCTCGTCAGCTCGACGGCCGGCCAGCGGGGAGAAGCCTATCACGGCGACTATGCGGCCACCAAGGGCGCGATGATCGCTCTGGTGAAGGGCTTCTGTATCGAGCTGGCGCCGCGCGACATCACGGTCAACTGCGTGGCGCCCGGCTGGATCGACACGGAGATGTCCGACCTCGCGTACCGCGATGGGGCTCGGGAGACGATCGCGCGCTCGATTCCCCTGGGGCGCATTGCCACCGCCGAAGACGTCGCAGGGCCGATCGTCTTCCTTTGCTCGCAGCTTGCCCGCCACGTCACGGGAGAGATCCTCAACGTGAACGGGGGCGCCGTGCTTGCGGGATGACGCACCCTCTGCCTGTGGCGCCTTCCGCCGTGCGCTGGATCGCGCGGACGCTGGAAGAGGCCGGCTACGAGACGTGGGTGGTCGGCGGCGCCGTGCGCGACGCCCTCCTCGGCCTGCCCTCTCCCGAGGAGTGGGACCTGACCACGCGCGCGACGCCCCAGCAGGTGCGGCGACTGTTCCGGCGGACGGTGCCGATCGGCGTGGAACACGGTACGGTCGGGGTGATCGCTCGAGACGGGACGATGTACGAGGTCACGACGTTCCGGAAGGACGTGGAGACCGATGGACGGCGCGCCAAGGTCGCATTCGCTTCCAGCGTCGAGGACGATCTGGCTCGGCGTGATTTTACCGTGAACGCCATGGCGTGGCACCCACTCCGGGAGGAGCTGCTCGACCCCTTCGGGGGCGCCGCGGACCTCGAGGCGGGCCTGCTGCGGACGGTGGGTGAGCCCGGTGAGCGCATCGCGGAGGACTTCCTGAGGATCCTTCGCGCGTTGCGGTTCGCGGGTCGGTTCGGCCTTGCGGTCGAGGAGGAGACGTGGCGGGCACTCTGTGACGCGACCCCTCGCCTCCGCTCGCTTTCGGCGGAACGGGTGCGGGAGGAGCTGATGAAGGTGCTCGCCGCCGACGTGCGGCCCAGCCGGGCGCTCGGACTGTACGTAGCGAGCGGCGCACTGCGGGTGTCGTATCCCGAGATCCAGGAAGCCGTCGAGCGGGGCCTGGACGACAACCCCGACCCGTGGACGCGCACGATGCTGGCCATCGATTGGCTGCCGCCGGGCCGACCCCTGCTGCGTCTGACCGCGCTGCTCCGGATGGTCCGCCCTGCCGAAGCCGTGGCGATCCTGATGAGATTGCGCTTCTCGAATGCCCGGGTCGGATTCGTGGGGGCGCTCGTCGCGGACCCGCCGCTACCCCGGAGCGACGCGGGCGCGGCTGCGTTTCGAAGGTGGCTGAGCGCGGTGGGGGAGAGATGGGTCGCGGCCGTGCGGCTGGAGATGGCCGATGCGCGCGTGCGCATCGCCCTCGGGCTGGCCGGACCGGCCCCCCGGGACGTGGTGGCGGCGTGGCGGCGTGTGCGTGGCGTTCGCGCCGAGACTCCTCCGCTCCGGGTACGCGATCTTGCGCTCGGCGGACGGGACCTCATCCGGCTGGGATTACGGCCGGGGCCCTCGTTCAGGACGATCCTCGCGCACCTGCTCGAGCTCGTGCTCGAAGATCCGGCGCTCAACAGAAGAGAGATCCTGGAGCGGGAAGCGATGGCGTTCGCCACCAGCCTGGACGAACTGGACGAGGTGGACGAGATGAACGCGCCGGGCGGGAAGGACACGGCCGATGGCTGAGATGGATCTGTTCGGCCCACCGGCCGGACCATCCTCCGGTGAGCCGCCCGAGCGGGACGGCGGCGTGCCGCGCGCCCCCGGTGGCCCCGGCGCAGCCGGCGGGGACGCCCATATGCCTCTGGCGGCACGCATGCGGCCGCGGACGCTCGCGGAGTTCCGGGGACAGGCACACCTTCTCGGCCCGGGGAAAGCCGTACGGGCGATGATCGAGCAGGGCCGGCCGGCGTCGATGATCCTGTGGGGGCCGCCGGGGAGTGGAAAGACCACCCTGGCCAGGCTCATCGCGGAGGCGTGTGATGTGGCCTTCGTACCGTTCTCCGCCGTGACCGAAGGGATCGCCCGGGTGAGGGAGATCATCAAGGAGGCCGACCAGCGGCTGCGGGTGAGCGGACGGCGCACCATTCTCTTCTGCGACGAGATCCACCGGTTCAACAAGGCGCAGCAGGACGCCTTTCTGCCCCACGTCGAGAAGGGAACGATCATCCTTGTCGGCGCCACCACGGAGAACCCGAGCTTCGAGATCGTGCGCCCGCTGCTCTCGCGGGCACCGGTCTACGTGCTCCATCCGCTCGATCCGGAGGATCTGCTCATCATCCTGCGCGAGGCTCTGGAGGATCCGGAGCGCGGGCTTGGCCGGCGGAGCCTGCGGGTGGAACCGGGCGTCCTGGAGGGGCTCGCCGAGGCGGCGGACGGCGACGCGAGGCGGGCGCTCGGCGTGCTCGAGGGGGCGGCGGGACTGGTTCCCGACGGTGGCGTTCTGGATGTGGCCCACGTGCGTGAGGCGTTGCAGCACCGTTTCGCTGCGTACGACAAAGCGGGGGAGGAGCACTACAATCTGATCTCCGCGCTGCACAAGTCGGTGCGCGGCAGCGATCCCGACGGTGCGCTGTACTGGCTGGCGCGGATGCTGGATGGGGGGGAAGATCCCCTCTACATCGCGCGGCGCCTGGTCCGGATCGCGTCGGAGGATATCGGGCTCGCGGATCCGGCGGCTCTGGGTGTGGCCGTGGCTGCTCGTGACGCATTCCACTTTCTCGGTGCTCCCGAGGGAGAGCTGGCCTTGGCGGAGGCCGTGGTCTACCTGGCGACGTCGCCGAAGTCCAACCGACTCTATCGGGCGTGGCAGGCCGCTACCGACCAGGCGCGCCGGAGCCCCGCTGCGCCCGTGCCCCTCCACCTGCGCAACGCTCCGACCCGACTGATGGGCGAGTTGGGATATGGCAAGGGCTACCGATACGATCCGGACGAAGCCGACGGGGTGGCGGACCAGGGGTATCTTCCCGAATCGATCGCCGGCACGCGGTTCTACGAGCCGGGCCCTTACGGACATGAGGCCACGGTCGCGAAGCGACTCGCGTGGTGGGCGGAGCGGCGCGGGAAGACCCCGTGACCGATCCGCTCCGGGGCCCTTCATCGGTGGGGGCCCCTTGACTATCGTTCCAACGGGCGATTCACGTCCGGCCGGGCGCCGTTCGAGCGACTGTGCCGGGAGAACGTTTCGGGAGGCACGCATACCCACACAGCTCATCGAGAACCGGGTGGAGGTCGACCGGGCCATCCTGGTAGGCGCCCCGGAGCGGAATCTGGATCCCGCCCGGGCGGGGGAGCATCTGGACGAGTTGGCCCGCCTGACCGACACGGCCGGGGGTGAGGTCGTCGGCGTGCTCCAACAGCGGCTGCAGCGCCCCAATCCCCGCTTCTACATCGGCGAAGGAAAGGCGGACGAGTTGCGCGAGCTCGTCCGTCGCACCGGGGCCAACCTCGTCATATTCGACGAGGAGCTGTCGCCCGCACAGGGAAAGAACCTGGAAGATCATCTGGGTATCCGCGTGCTCGACCGCTCGGAGCTGATCCTCGACATCTTCGCGCGACGGGCGCGTTCCAGCGAAGCGAAGATGCAGGTCGAGCTGGCCCAGCTCGAGTACCTGTTGCCTCGGCTTCGGCGTATGTGGAGCCATCTGTCGCGCATCCGGGGCGGCATCGGTCTGCGCGGGCCGGGCGAGACGCAGCTCGAGACGGACCGTCGCCTGATCGGGCGACGGATCGCCGACCTTCGCAGGAAGCTCCAGGGTGTCGCGCGCGCCCGGGCGGTGCAGCGGGGGGCAAGGGCGGGGTGTTTCCGAGCGGCGCTCGTAGGCTATACCAACGCCGGGAAGTCCTCGCTGCTGCGCGCGCTGTCAGGCTCGGATCTCTTCGTCGAAGACCGGCTGTTCGCCACGCTCGATTCGGCTACCCGAACTGTCGATCTGGGCGAGGGGTACACGGCGCTGTTGACGGATACCGTGGGATTCATCCGGAAGCTGCCGCATCATCTGGTGGCCTCGTTCCGCTCGACGCTGGAAGAGGCGCGTGAGGCGGACCTGCTGCTGCACGTCATCGACGGTGCGGATCCGGATTGGGAGGAGCGGAGAGACGTTGTGGCGGAGGTCCTGTTGGAGCTGGAGCTGGATGGAGGCGACACCATGCTGGTGTTCAACCAGATGGACCGATTGACCCACGGCGAAGCGGCCGCTCTGCGAGACCGCGTGCGGGCGTTGGAGCCGGAGCCGGCGGTCTTCGTGTCCGCGCTACGTCCGAAGTCCCTGGAGCCGCTCAAAGAGGCGCTCAAAGCGCGTATCCGGGCTCGGCTGGCCCACGTGCGCATCAGGCTGCCCGCGGCGGACGGCCAAGCGCTGGCCGCCGTATACCGTGAAGGTGAAGTGCTTTCGCGGAGCGACGAGGATGGGGCCGTGACGCTGACGGCCCGGGTGAACTCCGAGCTGAGACGGATGCTCGACTCGCGTGCGGGCGTGGACGTAGAGGGAGTGCGATGAGTGCCGTGCCGCACGTCATGGTCGTGGGGCCGGGCCGCGCGGGACTCGCACTGGGATACGCCCTGGTGCACGCTGAAGCGGTGCAGCGCCTCACGGTATGCGGCAGAAGGCTCGACCCCCCGTCCAATCCGCTCTTTACCCAGAACACGGCGCGCTACGTGTTCGGCCTGGAGCGCCCGACGGAGGGTACCGCCGCCGTCTTTCTGGCTGTACCGGACGACGTGATCCCCGAGATGGCGCATGCGCTCGCGGGGCAGGGGCCGGCGCCGAACGGCTGCGCGGCATTCCATCTGTCGGGAGCCGTATCAACCGACGTGTTGGCTCCGTTGCACGCGAGCGGATACGCGATCGGGTCATTCCACCCGCTGCAGTCGCTTGCGCACCCGGTGAGGTCGGCGGAGCGGATTCCGGGATCCTACGTGGCGGTGACCGGCTCGCCCGGCGCCGTGGCTGTGGCTCGGCGCCTCGCGTCCGCGCTGGGTTCTCCCGTGCTGACCGTGCCCGAGTTGCGCAGACCACTGTACCACGCCGCGGCGGTGATGGCCGCGAACTACCTTCCCGTTCTCCTGGATCTGGCCGCTCGCCTGCTGGAGCGCGCCGGGGTGGACTCCTCGGAGGCGCTGCCGGCGCTGCTTCCCCTCGTCGAGGGATCGCTGGCGAACATCCGCGAGGTGGGGTTGGGCGCCGCTGTGACGGGTCCGGTGGCCCGCGGCGACGTGGAGACCGTGGACCTTCATCTGCGGGCGCTGGAGCCGGATGACCGCGTGCTGTACGCCGTGCTCGCGCGGCGCCTCGCCGACGTCGTGGGAGACCGACTGGATCCCGGCGTCCGCGACGAGCTCGTCCGTCGCCTGGATGCGGCGGTCTGAGCATTCCGGTGCAACCGGGGGAGAATCGGGAGGAAAGGAAAAGATGCGCTTCTACGTAAACATCGACCACGTGGCCACCGTGCGGGAAGCTCGCCGCACCGACGAGCCCGATCCGGTGAGGGCCGCCGTGCTCGCGGAGCTCGGAGGAGCCGACGGGATCACGGTGCACCTGCGCGAGGACAGGAGGCACATCCAGGATCGTGACGTGCGCCTGCTCATGGAGACCGTGCGCACGGGGGTGAACCTCGAGCTGGCCACGGCCGAAGACATTCTCGCGTTGGCGTGCGAGCTCGTTCCCATGCAGGCGACGCTTGTGCCGGAAAAACGTGAGGAGGTGACGACCGAAGGGGGCCTCGACCTCTCCGCGGCCGGGCAGCGAGTCGCGATCTCGGCCGCGCTGGATCGACTTCGGGACGCAGGCATCCGGACGTCGCTCTTCATCGACCCGGACGCCGACACGATCCGAGCCTCGGCGGAGATGGGCGCCGACGCCGTCGAGCTGCATACCGGCGAATACGCCAACGCGGGGGCCCACGAGCGCGCGGCGCGGCTGGACCGCCTCCGGAGGGCCGCGGAACTCGGCCGGGAGCTGGGGGTGGGCGTTCACGCCGGCCACGGCCTGACCTACGAGAACGTGAGTCCCGTAGCGGCGATTCCCGAGATTGAGGAGCTCAATATCGGCCACAGCATCATCGCCCGGTCGATCTTCACCGGGCTCGACGACGCGGTGCGCGAGATGGCGTCGATCCTCCGCAGCGCCAGGTCCACACTCCGTTGAAGCACTGGAGGAGGGCGCTCCTGGGCCTCCTGGTTACGGTGGGTGCGCTATGGTGGGCGCTCCGGGGCGTGGACGTGGGTGAGGTGTGGGCGCAGGTGAGGCAGGGCGACATGCTCCTCCTTCTGGCGGCCGTGGCCGTGGCGACCGCCGGGTTCTTCATCCGCGCGTTGCGCTGGAAGATCCTGCTGGCTCCGGTCAAGGCCGACACCGCCCTGGGCTCGCGCTTCGCCGCCGTGAGCATCGGGTTCATGGCCAATAACGTGCTCCCGGCGAGGGTAGGGGAGTTCGCGCGCGCCTTCGCGTTCAGCCGGATGGAGCCGGTGAGCGTGAGCGCCGCCTTCGGGTCGCTGGTGGTCGAGCGCTTCCTGGACGGACTCGTGCTCCTGCTCTTCCTCGTATTTCCCTTGCTCACTCCCGCCTTTCCCACATCGGACATCCTTTCCGGGGGATTCGGCGCTGTAGCGCTGCGGGCCGCGGTGCTTGCCGTCAGCGCGGTGATGGTGGGGCTGGTGCTGATGGCCGTCTGGCCGAGCGGTTTCGTGACGGTCGCGGAGTGGGTTGCCCGGCGGCTGCCTCAGCCGATGGCCCGACCGATGGTCGATGCGCTCGAGGCCTTCCTCGATTCCATCGCGGTACTCCGCAGCCCGCGGCTCCTCGTGCTCGGCTTTCTCTGGACGCTGGGATTCTGGGCGTGGCACGGGCTTTCCTTCTACCTGGGGATGAAGGCGTTCGGCATCGACCGGGGCCTCGTCGCGGCCTACTTCACCGAGGCCGTGGTCGGATTCGGGGTCGCCGTGCCGTCGGCGCCCGGGTTCATCGGCACGTTCCACGCGAGCGCGAACTTTGCGCTGAGCGACGTCTACGGAGTTGAGCCCGCACGCTCGCTGGCTTTCGCGTTCGGTTATCACTTCGGCGGATGGGTGCCGATCACGATCATAGGCCTGGCGTACGCGTGGCGTCTGGGCCTGTCGCTCGGCGACGTGAGCGCGTCCGAGGAGCGCGTCGAGGCGGTTATCGAAGCGCAGCACCCCGAAGCGGGAAAGATGCTGGACCGCAAGCCGTGATCGGGGGGAGGATGGAGTGGGCGCTCCGCTTCGAGGCACCGGCGAAGGTCAACCTCCTTCTCACGGTCGGGGAGCGCGACACCGCGGGGTACCACCGCGTCGAGACGATCATGCAGGCGGTCGACCTGTGCGATCTCGTCGAGGTGCGGCGGACCGAGCGGGGTGTGGACCTCGCCTGCCGCGGGACCGACGTGGGGCCCGATGAGAAGAACCTGGCCTACCGAGCGGCCCGCGCCTTCCTGCGCGAGGTGCGGCCGGAAGGTGGGGTGCACGTGTCGCTGACGAAACGTGTCCCTTCGGGTGCCGGGCTCGGAGGCGGGTCGTCCGATGCGGCGGCTGTGCTCCGGCTGGCCAACCGCCTCTGGGGTCGACCCCTGGACTCCTCATCGCTCGCGGAGCTCGGCGCCGCGCTCGGGGTCGACGTGTCCTTCTTCCTGGGGCCGGGCACACGTGCGCTCGGTGAGGATCGTGGAGACCGCCTTACACCGCTGCCACCGTTACCGGAGGCGTCCGTCGTGCTGGTGCTTCCACCGGTCCATGTGTCCACCGCGGAGGCCTACGGATGGTTGGACGCCGCCCGCGCACACGCCGGTGGCGGGGGCTCGCCCGGCTCCGCGCGCGCCAGCGTGCCCGAGGTACCGGCGTGCTGGGACGCCGTGGCGAAGGCGGCGGAGAACGACTTCGAGACCGTCGTGCCCGCGGCGGTGCCGGAAGTGGCGAGGGCGCTGAAGGAGCTGCGCGAGACCGATCCTTCGCTGGCGTTGCTGTCGGGGAGCGGGGGGGCGTGCTTCGCGGTCTACCGCGCGCCGGCACGGGCCCGGGCGGCGTTCGGGCGACTGCGCCCGAAATGGCCGGACGGCTCGGTGGTGCTGACCCGAACGCTTTCCACATGGCCCGCCGTGCGGCGCTTTGCCGGTACCTGAGGGCCGGGGGGGTTCCCGGTACCTGAGGGCCGGGGGGGTCCCGGTGCCGGAATGCCCGGATGGGGTGTGCGGCGTTCGAACGGACCCTTGAACCGGGACCCGGGGAGCGGGTAGGATGGAGCGGTCACGGTTCCCGATCCCTGCGACCCCATCGTGATCTTCGCTGGCCCGTCGTCTAATGGCAGGACTCCGGTCTTTGGAACCGGCGGTGGTGGTTCGAATCCACCCGGGCCAATGTTCCCACCCGGGCGGCGCGTGCGCCTGCGGCGGCGGCGTCCTCACCGGCGGGCGCGGCAGCGCGCCGCCGTGTGCGCGGCGTGGGCCCTCTTGCTTGCGCCTCCCTCACAGGTAGGCGCCGGGCTCGGTGCGGAGCCGCCGCCCGATGCCATCCCGCGATCCGCCACCCGCCGCGCCCCTGCTTCGTCGCCTCCCGACTCGATCCGCCTGCACTCCGCCGCGCGCGATGCGCAAGCTCGATTCGAACGTTTCAGGAGCCGGTCGCTGCCCCTGACCGACGTGTCGTACGGTGGCTCGTGCGACGAGACCATCGGGCGCTTCTGCACGTGGTACGAGGAGCGCGAGGATTGGATCCCGGTCCCGGATCCACCGTCGATCGTCGAGGCCCGGGAGCGCCTCCTGGCTGCGCTCGATTCGGTCGCCGCGCTCCTTCCGGGCGACGACTGGGTGCTCGGACAGCGCGTCGCGTACCGCCTGGAGTCCGGGGACGGCGGAGAAGCCCTCGTGGCGGCGCGCCGCTGCGGAGGAGCACGCCCGTGGTGGTGCGCCGCACTCGAGGGGTACGCGCTGCATGGTCTGGGGCGCTGGCTGGATGCGGAACGGGCGTTCGAGCGCGCACTCGGGCTGATGGAGCCGGATCGGGCCGCGCGCTGGCGGAACCTCAAATGGATCCTCGACGGGGATGGCCGGAAGTACCTGTCGGAGGCTCCCCCCGGGGCCCGCGCGGCACGTAGAGCGTGGATCTGGACGCTGGCGGATCCTCTGTTTCTCGTGCCCGGAAACGATCGTCGCACCGAGCACTTCGCGAGGCGGGTGGCGGTGCGTCTCCGGGAGAATGCCCACAACGCCTACCGGATGCCGTGGGGCCGTGACCTGGCGGAGCTCCTCATCCGTTACGGCCGGGAGATGGGTTGGGAGCGCGTGCGCTCTTCGCACATCGATCCGGCTTCGGGAATCGAGGTGGTCGGCCACCAGCATCCGGAGGGGCGTCAGTACATGCCTCGCGGCCAGGTGCTGCGCAGGCTCGTGGGTTCACCTCCCGACGCGTGGATCGCCGACCGGAGACGTCCGCGCTGCCTCTACGCGCCTCCGTACGCTCCGGTACTGCTGCCGATGGCGCCGCAGGTGGCGATCTTTCCGCGGGGTGCACGCTTCGCCGTGGTCGCCGCGGCCTGGCTTCCCGCCGACACGACGCTCCGAGCGAGACACTCCGACCCGCGCCCCTGGATGGAGCCGGGCCCGGATCGGGACGCACCGGACCGCTCAGGCATCTTCCTCGTGCCGGAATCCGGCGGCATCGTACGCCGCACGGTTGTCACGGGCGACGCGCACGTGCTGGTAGCCTACGCTCCGGCCGGGCGCTATCTGCTATCGGTGGAGCGGTGGAGTCCATCGCTGCGTCGGACCGGACGGTACCGCATCGGGCTGGAGCGACCGGCGCTCGCACCCGACATGCCCGCGCTCTCCGATCTGCTGCTCACGGAGCCGGGAGGCGCCGAGCCCGGAGACCTCGAGGCGGCCGCCCGTCGGATGCTGCCGAGAACACGCATCGCGCCGGGCCGGAGCCTCGGTGTGGCGTGGGAGGCCACGGGGCTCGGGCCGAGCGCCGGCACGGTCGTCTACAGCCTGGCCGTGGAGCGCCTGGGCGGAGGACTGCTGCGCAGCGTCGGAAAGCTGCTCGGGCTCGCCTCCGACTCGCGCGCGCTGTCGCTTGAGTGGTCCGAGCCCGTGACGCGCCGGCGAGGTCCTCTCTTCCGATGGCTTTCGCTGGATCTACCCCGCCTGACGCGGGGACGGTACCGTCTCCGGCTGGAGATGCACCTGCGCGGGCGCGCGGCGCTCGTATCGACGCGTGACTTTTCCGTGGTGGCGGACCGTGAGAGATGAGACAGGTTCCGCCTGACCGCGTTGACCTCACGCTCGCTCTTTCCTAGCTTTTCGGGCTATTGTGATCGCGGGAAAGCTGGCGACCCCGAACGCTTCGGGACTTATGGACGACACATTTCGGCGGGGGCCCCTGCTCCTCCTCTCCGGGTCGGCCAACCGGCCCCTGGCGGAGGACGTCGCGGCGCTGCTCGGGGAGTCGCCGGACGGCGCGACCATCAGACAGTTCGCGGATGGCGAGATCTTCGTCCGCATCGACCGGAACGCCCGGGGGCGCGACGTATTCATCGTCCAACCCACCGTCGCTCCGGCCGACAACATCATGGAGTTGTTGCTCCTCATCGACGCGGCCAAGAGGGCCTCGGCGGCACGGGTGACGGCGGTGGTCCCGTATTTCGGGTACGGGCGGCAGGACCGGAAGGATCAGCCGAGGGTGGCGATCGGCGCGAAGCTCGCGGCCAACGTCATGGTTGCGGCCGGAGCGGACCGGGTCCTGGCGATCGACTTCCATCAGCATCAATTGCAGGGCTTTTTCGATATCCCGGTGGACCATCTATACGCGGCGCCGGTCCTGACGAAGTACTTCCGGGACAAAGCGTTGGACGACCTGGTGGTCGTCGCACCCGACGTGGGTGCCGCCAAGATGGCCCGGGGATTCGCCAAGAGGCTCGGGGCGACGCTTGCGATCATCGACAAACGGCGTCCCGCGGCGAATGTGGCGGAGGTGCTGAACGTGGTGGGCGAAGTGGACGGCAGGCCGTGCCTCCTGGCCGATGACATGGTGGATACCGGGGGCACGTTGTCCAACGCGGTGCGCGCGCTCAAGGAGCGGGGGGCGACGCAGGTTTACGCTTGCGCTTCGCACGCCCTGCTCTCGGGCCGGGCGGTGGAACGCCTGTCGGAGGCGCCCCTGGAAGAGATGGTGGTGACGAATACGATTCACGTACCGGAGGAACGCAGGTTCGACAACCTTACGATCCTGTCGGTGGCGGAGTTGCTGGCCAAGGCCATCGCGCACATCCACTCGAACGAGTCGGTGAGCCAGCTCTTCGAGATCCCTCCGGACACCGAATGAGCATCCGCGAACCCTACGCGGCGCCCCGAGCGGGTGAACAGCAGACGAGACGACTATGACGACGACCAAGGTTCTGATCGCAGAAAAGCGGGACGGCAGGGGCAAGGGCGCGGCGCGCAAGCTCCGCGCCGCGGGCCGCGTGCCCGCCGTCCTCTACGGAAAGGACTTCGAGAGCCTCCCGCTTTCGGTGGACGCCCGCGAGGCGAGCCACCTGTTCCAGACGATCTCGGTGGAGAACACCATCGTCGAGCTCGACATGAAGGACGAGAAAGATCCGATTCGCGCGCTGGTCCGGGAGATCCAGAGCCATCCCTACAAGCCGGATCTCGTGCACATCGATTTCCTGCGGATTCAGACGGGTGTCGCGGTGGATGTGGAGATCCCTCTGCACCTGGTCGGGGTTCCCCAGGGCGTCAAGCTGCACGGAGGCTCGCTGGACCAGAGCATCCACGAGTTGCCGGTCCGCTGCATTCCCTCGCGGATTCCGGACTCCATCGAAGTGGACGTCTCGCACATGGATCTGCATGACATGATCCGCGTCGCGGACCTCGACCTGGATGACGCCGTGGAGGTCACGATCGAGCCCGATCGGATGGTTGCACAGGTGAGCCCGCCGCGGGGTGGCGGACTCGAAGAGGGTCTGGAGGGCGAGGAAGCCGCCGAGGAAGCCGTGGGTGGAGCGGAGGAAGCGGGTGGGGGTGAGGAAGCGGCGGCCGAAAGCGAAGCGTAGCGGCCCGCCACGGGCTGCGAGCCGTCGATCCGGTGAAGGTCGTCCTCGGGCTGGGCAATCCCGGTTCCGAATACGACGATACGCGGCACAACGTCGGGTGGTGGGTGGTGGACCGACTGGCGTACGACTGGAAGCTCCCCACCTTCGAGCGGCAGCGCTGGTGCCTTCGGACCGAAGGGAGCATCGAGGGCCGGACCGTGCGCCTGATCAAACCCACGACGTTCATGAACCGGAGCGGGCTCGCGCTCCGGCAACTCCGCGACGTGGAGGGGTTCGACCCGGCCGAGGACCTGCTCGTCGTCGTCGACGACGCGGCGCTCGACGTGGGTCGCGTCCGGTTCCGGCCGGAGGGAGGACCGGGCGGGCACAACGGGCTGCGCTCGGTGGCCGGGGCGTTACGGTCGGATCGATACCCGCGGCTCAGGATCGGCGTGGGCCCGGCGCCGCCGGGAGAGGATCTCGCGGACTGGATACTCTCACCGATGGACGAGGCGGACGAAGAGGTGGTGACCGCGCTGCTCCCCGAGCTGACGCGGGCCATCGAGACGTGGTTGAAGGAAGGGACCGAGGCGGCGATGAACCGCTTCAACCGGTGATGTCGGCGCGTTTTCAGTGACACCCTACGGAGGATGAGCACATGAGCGATCTCGTGGGATTCACCGACTGGGCCTGGCTGTTGGGCCTCCTGGTGCTGGGCGTGGCCGGCGGAATCTACGGATACGTGAAGAGGCAAGCCGCCGGCTCGGATCTCATGATCGACCTGGGCGAGCAGATCCACGACGGCGCCATGGCGTTCCTGCGCCGTGAGTATTCGGTGCTGGCCATCTTCGTGGTCATTGTGGCCGTGCTCCTCGGCCTGGCGATCGGGGTTCTGCCCGCGGTCGCATACGTCGGCGGAGCGCTGTGTTCCGTCGTCGCCGGCTTCTCGGGGATGAAGGCGGCGACCCGCGCCAACTCGCGCACCGCCGCGGCGGCGAACCAGGAGGGGCAGGGCAAGGCGCTCCGGGTAGCATTCTTCGGGGGCGCGGTGATGGGTCTGGCGGTGGGAGCCCTCGGGTTGCTGGGTCTCGGCGTGCTCTACTTTGTCTTTGCGTCCGACGCGATGCCGGGTACCGGCGAGTTTCCGCGCTTCGGGGAGATCGTGTCGGGTTTTGCAATGGGCGCCAGCTCGATTGCCCTGTTCGCGCGCGTGGGCGGGGGGATCTTCACCAAGGCGGCGGACGTCGGCGCGGACCTGGTTGGCAAGGTGGAGGCGGGAATCCCGGAGGACGACCCGCGCAACCCCGCGACGATCGCGGACAACGTTGGAGACAACGTGGGTGACGTTGCCGGGATGGGGGCGGACATCTTCGAGTCGTACGTCGGGTCGATCGTGGCGACGATCGCCATCGGAGCGACCGCGCCCGCGCTGGCGTCGAGCCGGGCGGCCGCCGTCGCGCTGCCCCTGCTGACTGTCATGGTGGGGCTGCTGGCGTCGCTGTTGGGCGTCGCGTTGATGAAGGTCCTGGAGCGCACGAGCCCGGCGGCCGCGCTGCGCAACGTCACCTTCATCGCGGCTGCGGTCTTCCTTTTCGTGATGTACTTCGTGGTGCGGTCGGCCGGCCTCTCGTTCGCCGCGACGGAAACCGGCCGGGTCTACCCCGTGGTGGGTCCATGGGTGGCGATGATGGCGGGCACGGTCGTGGGCATCGCCATCGGGCTGACGACCGAGTACTACACGGGGGGTGGCCCGGTGCGAAAGATCGCCGAGGCCAGCCGAACCGGCGCCGCGACGAACATCATCATCGGGTTGGCGGTGGGCATGCAGTCCGCGGCGATTCCCCTGCTCCTGATCTGTGCGGCGATCTTCACGTCGCACCACTACGCCGGTCTCTACGGCATCGGCATCGCCGCGGTGGGGATGCTGGCCACGGTGGGGGTGACGATGTCCGTCGACGCCTACGGGCCGATCGCCGACAACGCGGGTGGCATCAGCGAGATGAGCGGGCTCGGGCCGGAGACGCGTGAGATCACCGACTCGCTCGACGCGATCGGCAACACGACCGCCGCGATCGGCAAGGGCTTCGCGATCGGCTCCGCGGCGCTGACCGCGCTGGCCCTCTTCTCCGCGTACTCGTCCAAGGTCGGACTGCATGAGACCGGGATCGACCTCGTCGATCCGATGGTCGTCATCGGTCTCTTCATCGGCGGGATTCTGCCGTTCTTCATCTCGTCCCTGACCATGACAGCCGTCGGACGGGCGGCCGAGGGAATGGTGGAGGAGGTATGCCGGCAATTCCGGGAGATCCCCGGGATCATGGAGGGGACGGGCAAGCCGGATTCCGCGCGGTGCGTAGACATCTCCACGCGAGCGGCGCTGCGTGAGATGATTCTGCCCGGGGTCACGGCCGTGCTGGCTCCGGTGTTGGTCGGCTACGTTCTGGGCGTCGAGGCTCTGGGTGGTATGCTGGCCGGTGCGACCGTCACGGGCGTATTGATGGCGCTCTTCATGGCCAACGCCGGGGGAGCCTGGGACAACGCGAAGAAGTACATTGAGGGTGGCGCGCTCGGCGGAAAGGGTTCGGATCCGCACAAGGCCGCGGTGGTCGGCGACACCGTGGGAGATCCCTTCAAGGACACTTCCGGTCCCTCGCTGAACATCCTCATCAAGCTGATGAGCGTGGTGTCCCTCGTGCTTGCTCCGTGGTTCGTGCGCGTCCATGGCCTCGACGTGGGCGGCGCCACGAGTTGGCTGGCCGAGGCGCTACGGAGCCTGCTGGGCTGACGGGGTACCCTCGCACGAAAGGAGAAGGTAGGTCCATGGCCAGGGAACCCACCTTCGAGAACGCGTTGGAGTTCGCAGCGGATCTGATCAGGATTCCGTCGCCGCCGGGTGAGGAGGCCGCGGTGGCGGCCCGGGTGCGCGAGGAGATGGAGGCTCTCGGCCTGGATGACGTGCGCGTGGACGCGGCCGGGAACGTCATCGGTGTGGGAAGGGGCACGGGCGAGGCGCCTCCGGTGCTGCTCAGCTGCCACCTCGACGTTGTGGCGGAGGGTGACCCGTCGGAGTGGGACGTGCCGCCGTTCTCCGGAGAAGTCCGGGACGGTTTCCTGCATGGCCGGGGGGCGATGGACATCAAGGGTCCTCTGGCCCTGCAGACCTACGTGGCGGCGGGGCTCGCCGGAACGGCCCCCGGCGACGTGATCGTGGCGCACACGGTCATGGAGGAACGCGGGGGCCTGGGCATGAGTTACCTGCTGGACTCCGGCACGGTGTCTCCGGCCGCCGTCGTCATCGGCGAAGCCACCCACGGTGACATCTGCGTCGGCCACCGCGGCCGGGCGGAGATCGAGGTGGTGATCCACGGGCTTGCCGGCCACGCCAGCGCGCCCGAGCGGGGCCGCAACGCGCTGGACCTCCTCGGAGCGGTCCTGGAGGCCGTAGCGGATCTCGCGGCCGACCAGCCCGAGGACGAGGTGCTTGGAAGGGCCAGCCTGACGGCGACGGGGGTCGAGGTGCTTCCGGAGAGCCGGAATGTGATTCCCGACCGGGTGACGGTGGTGCTGGACTGGCGAGTCCTGCCCGAGCAGGATGAGGAAGCGCTGGTTCGTGCGGTGCGTGACGCGCTTGCGGCGCGGATACCCATAGTACCCCGGGGATTCGGCATCGAGGTCGCCATGGCCTCCGAGCACCAGACGACGTACACGGGTCTTGACGAGGAGCGGGTGATCTTCGCGCCAGGCTTTCTGATGGACCGGGAACACCCGGCCGTCCAGGCGGCCGCGCGCGCCGTGGGCCGGTGGGATGACTTCGACGAGCCGGCCACGGTGCGCCCATGGACGTTCGCGACCGATGGCGGGTGGTCGTGCGGGGTTCATGGGATCCCTACGCTCGGCTTCGCGCCGGGCGAGGAGCGGTACGCCCACACGAACCGCGAACGTCTCGACGTCCGCGAGGCGCGTTGGGCGTTTGCCCGCCAGGCGGATCTGATCGTCGCGATGCAGCGCGCACTGGCGTGAAGCCGATCACCGAGCCGGAGCGCCGCCGCGTCATCTCATGCTGAGCGTCGGGATCGTCGGCCTGCCCAACGTCGGCAAGTCCTCGCTGTTCAACGCGCTGACGGCCGCGGGCGCACCCGCGGAGAACTATCCGTTCTGCACGGTCGATCCGAACATCGGCACGGTCGAGGTCCCGGACCCTCGCCTCGATCGGATCCACACGCTGTGCGGCTCCCCGCGGAGGGTGCCGACCGTGATCCAGTTCGTCGATATCGCGGGCCTGGTGCGCGGCGCCTCGGATGGGGAGGGGCTGGGGAACCAGTTTCTGGCGAACATCAGGGACGTCGATGCGATCGCCCACGTGCTACGTTGCTTCGACGATCCGGACGTGGCCCATGTGTCGGGACGCGTGGACCCGCTGCGCGACCGCGGGATCGTGGAAACGGAGTTGGCGCTGGCCGACCTGGACACGGTCGAGCGCCGCCTCGACAAGGTCGAGAAGAAGGCCCGGTCGGGTGACGAGGATGCGCGGACGGAGCGAGAGGCGCTCATCCGGGCCCGGGACGCGCTCTCGAGGGCGGTCCCTCTCCGTCGGGCGGAGCTGACGGCCGAGGAGCGAGCCATCCTCCGGCGGATCCAGCCTCTGACCGAGAAGCCCATGCTCTATGTGGCCAACATCGGAGAGGATGATCTTCCGGATGGGCGGAACGAGTGGACGGCGCGGCTCGCCGAGGCCATGCACGAGGAAGATGCCGAGGAGATGGTGTCGGTGTGCTCCGCGATGGAGGCCGAGCTGGCCGAGCTCGACGCCCCGGAGAGGGCGGAGTTCCTGGAAGCGATGGGGCTGCGGGAGCGTGGCCTCGACCGATTCGTCCGCAGCGCCTATCACCTTCTCGGGCTCATCACCTTCTTTACCACGGGGCCGAAGGAATCCCGTGCCTGGACCATCCGACGCGGCGCCAGGGCGCCGGAGGCCGCCGGCCTGATCCACTCGGACTTCGAGCGTGGTTTCATTCGCGCCAAGACGATCGGCTACGACGAGTTCATCGAGCTGGGCTCTCTCAAAGCCGCGCGCAATCAGGGGCGGATCCGCTCGGAGGGCAAGGACTACGTCGTCGAGGATGGAGACATTCTTCTCTTCCGCTTCAACGTGTAACGCTCCGGGGATGCTGCCTGTGGCTGCCGAGCCTACCGGTCCACCTTCCGAATCGCTAGCTTTTGTCGCTAAACCATCCGGGATCCCGCTCCACCCGCGTCTGTCGGCCGCGTCAGGCGCCGAGACGGTGGAGCCCGTACCTGAACCCCGCGGACCGAGGGAACATCATGCGGCTCTATGAAGTGGTCTATATCCTTGACCCGGCGCTCGACGAAGCTGCCGCGAACGTGAAGCTGGAGCAGTTCCACGCGCTGGCCACGTCCCATGGTGGCGAGGTGACATCCGTCGATCACTGGGGCAACCGCCAACTCGCCTACCCCATCAACAAGCAGAACACGGGCTACTATGTGGTCGCCCAGTTCACGGCGTCTCCCGACGCGCTTCCCGAGTACGAGCGGTTGCTGAAGCTCGATGAGGAGGTCATGCGTTACCTCCTGGTGCTCAACGAGGGAGAGCCGACTTCGGGTACGTCGATCTTCGCGCGCGACCCGGCTGCGGTGATGCCCGAGGATGCCGAAGGGATCGCGGGCGTGGACGTCAAGGGGAACGACGATGTCGTGGACGACGAGGAGGTCGGCGAGGACGTCGAAGAAATCATCCCCACGTCCAGCCCCCCGGAGTTCCAGGGTGGGCGCGGACGTCGCCGGCGGATGGAGGGCCCCCCGATCTCCCTGCTGAACTACAAGGACGTGGCCACGCTGTCGCGCTTCATCACGGAGCAGGGCAAGATCCTACCGAAGCGCACCACCAAGGTGACCGCGGCGTTCCAGCGGCAGCTCGGGCGGGCAGTGAAGCGCGCGCGGTATCTGGCGCTCGTTCCGTATACGCGGCGCCACGAGGGCTGATCACGAGCGTGGATCCCGGGCATCCGGCCGGGTCACCGGGCGAGCAACCGGCGGCGAGGATGAGCCCGCTCCGCCGCGAGACGGGACGAGGGTGGGTGCGCGCCCTGCTGCTGCTCGCGATAACGCTCGCCATTTCCGTCGTACACCCGCTCGTGCTGATCGGCGTTCCGTTCGTGCTGATGATGCTCGTGACGGGGCTGCAGCGCCCCGCGGCATTCGGGCTCACGCTTCTGGTGGCCGTGCTCGTGGTGGCCAGCATGGACGGCACGCCCTTCGGGTACGTCGAACGTGCGTGGGCCCTGCTGGTCGGTGGGGGCTTCACGGTGCTGACGCTCGTCCGGCCCGCGATGCGCTTCATCGCGCGGGCCCTCGGCGCGGTGGCCGTAGCGATGGCCGCCGCCGGTGCGCTCGTGGTCGGGCAGGGAAGGTGGGTGGTGCTCGACTGGCTGATGGAGGATCGGATGCGGCAGGGCGTGGCCGCGGCGCTGGACATGCTGCGGCAGATCCGCGGAGGCGAGGGCCTGCCGCCGTCGGTGGTTGCCGCGGTGCAGGAGACGGTGAGGCTGCAGGCCACCGTCTTTCCCGCGGTGCTTGCGTTGGCCTCGCTCTCGGCACTCGGGGTGGCGTGGTGGAGCTACGTACGGCTCACCACCGGGCGGGACCATGGGCTCAGGCCGCTGCGGGAGTTCCGGTTCAACGACCACCTGGTATGGGTGTTCATCGGGGGGCTCGCGCTCACGGTGCTGCAATGGGGCGGAGAGCTCGCGAGGGTCGGAACGAATGCCGTGGTCTTCATGGGCGCCCTGTACGCCGTGCGCGGGGCGGCCGTGGTGATGTTCCTGAGCGGAGGGGGCCTGTCCGCGCTGAGCTACATGCTGGTAGCGGCCGGGTTGGTGTTCATGCCCCCGCTGGTCATGGCGGGGGCGTTGGTGATCGGTCTGGGCGACACCTGGTTCGATGTGAGAGGGCGGGCAGCGGCTCGAGCCGCCTGAGGCAACACGAGGAGGAACGATGAAGTTGATCCTGAAGAAACCGGTGGCGGCGCTGGGTGAGCCCGACGACGTCGTCGAGGTCAAGGCGGGCTACGGTCGCAACTACCTGATCCCGCAGGGATTCGCCTACATGGCGAGTCCGGCCAACGTGCGCCGGCTGGAGGAGGAGCGGAAGCAGGCCGAGGAGCGGTCGCGCCGGAGCTACCTTGAGGCGCGGCGGCGCGCGGCACAACTCAGCGGCCTGTCGTTGACCTTTCACGCGCGCGCGAGCGACGATGGAAAACTCTTCGGCTCGGTGACCCCCGCCGACATCGCGGATCGGGCGAACGAGGGTGGACTGGACTTTGAGTTGGAGCGCCGCTCCATCGTGCTCGACGACCCCGTCAAGACGCTGGGCGTGTTCACCGTGCCGGTGAAGCTCCACCAGGAAGTCGAGGCGGAGATCGAGGTACGCGTGGAGCGAGAAGACACTTGACGGCGTCGGAACCCGGCCTGCGGGGAGGTGAGCCGACCGTCGTCGGCGCCCCGGTCGAGTCGAGGGATCTGCCGGAGGCCGTGCGTCGGGCTGCGCAGTTCGCGCTGGAGCGCAAGGCGCTCGATGTGCTCGCGCTCGACCTCCGCGGCATCTCTTCCGCGACCGACTTCTTCGTAATCGCGTCCGGGACGTCGGACGTGCAGGTCAAGGCCATAGCGGAGCACATGGTCGACGAACTGAAGAAGATCGGAGCCCGGCCGGATCATGTCGAGGGGCTCCAGGGCGGGCGCTGGGTCCTGATCGACTGCATCGATTTCGTGGTGCACGTCTTTCACCCGCAGTCGCGCGACTTCTATCAACTCGAACACCTCTGGGGCGATGCGCCGCGTTGGGAAGCGCCCTCGTCGGGGGCGAGTGAGGGCGCCGTCCGGGGTCAGGTCGGCACGAGCGGTCGCGCGTGAGCTCGAGCGGTGCCGCGCGCGTCTGCGGCGGCGCCCCGAGCATGCCGCTGCGGCGTTTGCTCGGAGCCTCGTGCGCACCTAACTTCATAGGCGCCCGGGGGATGCCCCCGGGCGTCCGTGTATATGAAGCGATCACCCCCGTCGCGATGAAGCTCGGATGACCTTCCAGTTCCCCCCGTGGGCTCCCGTCGATCCCGACGTGCCACCCACGCTTCCGGACCACGGCGAAGGCCATGGTCGGATCGTTGCGATCGTGGCTTCCGAACGTGCTCTCGCCGCCGGATGGGCCGGACATGCCGCAGCCGACCTGGCCCAGGGATGGACGGCCGGCGGCGCGCGCGTCGTGTTGGCCGACGCGGGGATCGAGACACCCCGTCTGCACGATGTGGTGGAGATCGATAACGCAGAGGGCCTGACGGATGCGCTGCTCTACGGAGCCTCCGTGCGCCGGGTGGCCCGGCCTGTGGACGGCGTCGGCTTCTTCGTCGTTACGGCAGGGACCGTCGTGGCGGATCCACTGGAGGCGTTCGCACACCACAGATGGGCGAACCTCGCACGTGGCTTCGTGGACGCGGGCGTCACGCTGGTGCTGTTCGTGCCCGCGGACGAGCCCGGCAGGGAGGCGGCGCTGCGGGAGGCCACGGACGTCGTGGTCCTGGCGGACGCGGACGAGGATGTCTCGGATCTCGTGCCGGATCCTTCGTGTGTCCGCGCGGTGCTTGGTGTCGTTGCGGAAGTGCTGGCGTCGCATCCGGAAGAGGCCCGCGGAGAGGCTTCGCCCGACGTGACCGGGGCGATCGAGGTCGCCGAGGCACCAGACGTGACCGAGGCCGCCGAAGCGGTCGCGGCCGCCGATCCGCTGGCTGAGGTCGGCCGGCGTGATCCGCTGGAAACGCGCGGGTCCGACGCCCAGGATCGGGATGAGGAGATCCTCCTCTCCGGGGGCACGGCTACGCTCGCGGAGGCGGGCGAGGCGAGCGAGGGCTCTGCGCCCGCTGCCGGAGTGTCCGAGGTGCTCGCCGAGGGCGGCTCAGGGAGGCGTCGCGCCGTGGCATGGCTCGTTCTCCTCCTGTTGCTTGTGGTCGCCGGGGCCGTGGCCGTATGGCAGGGTTATCTCGAGATTCCCGGCTTGACGCCACCCCGGCGAGGAGAAGGCGCCACGGCGGGAGAGGCGCGCACGCCGTCGGCGGCAGCGTCTCCGTCCGCGCCCGCTGCGCCGAGTGCCACGAGTGGCGTCCTCGCCTTCTCCGTCGCGCTCGGAGCGTACCAGGACGCCGAAGTGGCTCGGGCGCGCGTGGATACGCTGCGCCGCAAGGATCCCGGCCATCTTTTCATTCTGGCGCCCGTCGATGTGTCCGGTGCGGTCTACTATCGCGTGCTCGCGGGGCCCGCGACGGATTCGGCGACGGCCGCCCGGCTCGCCGGGGCGATCTCCGGCGCGACCGGTCAGCGCCCCGACGCCTGGGTCATTCGTCCCACACCGTGGGCTTTCGAGCTTGGAGAGATGGCGGATCTCGAAGCGGCGCACCGCCGCGTCGATGTGCTCGGAGGCCTGGACGTCCCGGCGTACGTGCCTGCGGTACGCTACAGCGACGGCTCCGTGCGCTACCGGGTCTATGCGGGAGCGTACGCAGACGACGCCGAAGCGGCCTATCTCAAGGGTCACCTGGCCGACCGGGGACTTGGCAAGGCCACACTCACCGAACGGACCGGCACGCTGCCTGAATGAAGCTCCGATCGCTCAGAGTCCACGGATTCAAGTCCTTCGCCGACCCCGTCGACATCCGGTTCCACGAGGGGATCACGGCCATCGTAGGCCCGAACGGGTGCGGTAAGTCGAATATCGGTGATGCCATCCGGTGGGTGCTGGGAGAGCAGCGGCCCACGGCAATCCGTGGCGCGCGCATGGAGGAAGCGATCTTCCAGGGCACGGTCAATCGGCGACCCGTGAGCCGCGGTTCGGTGTCGATGGTCGTCAGCAACGAGGACGGAACCCTGCCGGTGCCCTTCGAGGAGGTCGAGATCGGGCGGCAGGTGTTCCGCGACGGAGGCAGCGAGTACTCCATCAACCGCTCGGCATGCCGGCTGCGCGACGTGCTGGAGCTCTGCCGTGATACCGGGCTCGGGGCCAACGCGTACGCGATCATCGAGAATCGGATGATCGATGCGATTCTCTCCGATCGGGCTGAAGAACGGAGAGGGCTGTTCGAGGAGGCCGCAGGTATCGGCAAGTACAAGGACCGTCGAAAAGGGGCGCTGCGGCGGCTCGAGCGCGCGGAGACCGATCTCCAGCGACTCGAGGACGTCATCGCCGAAGTGCACACGAAGGTCCGTTCCCTAGCTCGCCAGCGGGGCAAGGCGGAGCGCTATCTGCAGTACCGCAAACGGCGCCTGGATGTGGAGGTCGAGGTCGTCCGCCAGGAGTTGGACGCGCTCCATGAGCGGCTCGATCACCTGACCGGCGCGCTTGAGGGCGACCAGCGGACCGGCGAGGGGATGCTCGCAGAGTTGCGCGCGGCGGAGGCCGAGGTCGAGGCGCTGCGGCTCCGTGAGGCCGATGCCGAGCGTCTGCGTGCCGAGGCGGCCGGACACCTCGGCCGGGTGCGCGAGGAGCTGGTCCGGTGGGAGCGGAATCTGGCCGTGGCCGACGAACGCGCCCTCTACGCGGAGCGCCGTCTGGGGCAGATCGAAGAGGAACGTGCGGAAGCGGGAAACCGGGCGGTGCGGCTCGAGCGGGAGGCGGAGACCCTGGGCCGGAGACGTGATGCGGCCACGGAGGAGTTGGAGCGCCTGCGAGCCGAGGCTGCGGAGCGGAAGCACGCGGTCGAGGAGGTCCGTGGCCGTCTGCTCGAGGCGCGGGAGCGGGTCGAGGCGCTCGAGGCACGGGAACGGGAGTTGGCTCGCCGTGAGGCGCAGCTGCAGGGCGATGCGCAGGCGGCGGAGGCGCAGGCGACGGAGCTGGAGCATCGGTTGGAGCAACTGGTCGAGGAGCTGGAGCGCTCCGCCGGAGCAATCTCGGATCTCGACGCTCAGGGCGACCTGTTCACGGGGCGTCTGGAGGACCTGGCCGAAGCAGCGGGCGGGGCACGCGACACCGTCGCGCGGGCGGCACGGAAGCTCGGGGAGGTGCGGCGGGAGGTGGACGATGCCCGGGCGTTGGAACTGCAGGCCTCCGATGAGGCCGCCGCGCTCGGCGCCCGCAGGGCGGCGCTCGAGCAGCTCGAGCGAGACCGGGAAGGCGTGGAGCCGGCGGTCAAGGCGGTTCTCGACCTCGGGTTGCCCGGCGTGGTCGGCACGCTGTCGGACTTCATGGATGCGGACACGGACGTCGTCGCGGCGGTCGAGGCGTATCTGGGCCCGTTGGCTCGGGCGCTGGTCGTCCGCGACGAGGACACGCTGGCGCAGGTTCGGCACTGGTTCGGTGAAAGCTGGAAGGGGGGTGGAGGGCTGATCCTCCTGCCGCTCGACCGGGCTCCCCTCTTGCCCACAGAGCGCCTCGGATCGCTCCTGGAACGCGTGACCCCGCACGGCGAAGGGTCTCCATGGGTCCGTGCTCTGCTGGGCCAGGTGGCGCTCGTGGAGGAGAACAGCCTGGTTCCGGGCGCCGGCGAGCAGGTAGCGCGATCGGGTACGGTCGCCGACGCCCTGGGCACGGTCCGCATCGGGAATCCTCTTGGCGCTACGGGGGTCCTCGATCGACGGGAACGCCTCGCGCGGCTCACGACGGAACACGCCCAGGCGGTGGCCGTGGCGGCGGAAGCGAAGCGGCGTCGGGAAGAGGCGGAACAGGCCGCGCGCGAGGCCGAGGAGGAGCTTGAACGCGCGCGCATGACCCTCCTGGAGGCGGAGGACGCGCACCGAAGGGCGACCTCGGAGGTGGACGCTCGCGCCGACCAGAGGGCCAGGGTGGAGCGGCACCGCGAGGAGCTGGCGCGCCAGGCGGAAGGCACACGCGCGGCGCGCGCGCGCGCCCTGGAGCGCGCCCGCGACGCCCGCGACGACCGGGCGCTCGTGCTCGAGGAGGAGGAGGCGCTCCACGACCGGAGGGATGCGGCGCGGAAGGCCGCCGAAGCCGTGCAGGGCGAGTGGGAGGCCGCCAGCGCCGAGGAAGCGCGTCTGGCGGTCGAGGTGGCCAGGGCGGAGGGAGAGCTCGCGCGCACCGCCGAGCGGCTTGACGGCGTGCTCGAGGCGCGCGACAGCGCGCACGCACGCATGGCCGCGCTGGATGCGGAGGAACGGCAGTTGGCGGACGAGCTGAGGGATGCCCGTGAGCTACGCGCCCGGGGTGACCAGGCCACCGACGAGCTCTTCGCCGAGCGCACGGCCGCACAGACCGAACTACGCGCGCGGGAGGACGATCTCGATACCGTGGTCGCGGCGCTAGGGGCGTCGGAGGCACATGTGCGGGACGCCCGCACCGCCGAACGCGCGGCCACCGAGCACCGCCATGCGCTCGAACTCGAGCGGCAGGAAGTCGTGGGCCGCATCGAGCGCATCCGCGAGCGGCTGGAGGGGGAGTGGGGACGTCCGTTGGAGCGCCTTCTGGAGGAGGCCGAGCCCGCGGACGGAGAACCCGAGGAGCTCCGCGAGGAGTTGGCGGAGCTCGTCCGCGCCCTCGACCGGATCGGACCGGTGAACATGCTCGCGGTGGAGGAGCATGAGGAGGAAAGCAAGCGTCTGGCGTTCCTGACCGAACAGCGCGATGACCTGGTCGAGGCGCGCAACGACCTGCGCGCTGCGATCCGGGAGATCAACCGGACGGCGACGGAGCTCTTCACCGAGACGTTCGAGCGCATCCGGAAGAACTTCCGGGAAACGTTCATCCGACTGTTCGAGGGGGGCGAGGCCGACATCTGGTTGCAGGACCCCGACGATCCGCTGGAGTCGGTCATCGAGATCCACGCGTCGCCGAGGGGAAAGAAAACTCAGCGGATCGACCTGTTGTCCGGGGGCGAGCGAGCGCTGACCGCGCTCTCGCTACTCTTCGGTATCTATCTTGTCAAGCCGAGTCCGTTCTGTGTGCTCGACGAGATCGACGCCCCGCTCGACGAGAGCAACATCGGACGCTTCATCCGGTTGCTCCAGGAGTTCAAGGAGCAGACGCAGTTCGTCGTCATGACGCACAATCCCAGGACGATCGAGGCAGCCGACTGGATCTACGGAGTGACGATGGAGGAAGCCGGGGTGAGCACGATCGTGGGCGTGCGCCTCGACGAGGCGCTGCGCCAGGCGAGCGGCAGTGCGGCCTGACCGCGAAGACGGTCTCCCGCGGGAGCGCTCCGGGATGGGTCGGGGTGCGGGCGCCGGCCCCCCGCAGGCCGGCGTGCCCCGGGCGGGGGCGGGCGTGTGCGTCCTCGGCTCGGGCACGCTGTTGCCCGACGACCGACGACACTCGGCCGCCCACCTCGTGCGGGGGTCCGGCGCCCTTCTGCTGATGGACTGCGGTCCGGGTACGCTGCACGGGTTGGACCGCCACGGGGTGGCATGGCGGGACCTTACGCACCTGGCGCTGAGTCACTTCCACGTCGACCACGTGGGTGACATGGCCGCCCTGCTGTTCGCGTACGCGTATGGTCCGGGTTCGCCGCGTGAGGCCCCGCTGACCATCCTCGGGCCGGTAGGGGTCGCACGCCTCCTCGACGCGCTCGCCGCGGCCCACGGCGATTTCGTCCACGAGCCCGGATTTCCGGTGAAGGTCGTCGAGCTCGAGCCGGGCACGCCGTACCGCACGACGGGGTGGAGCCTGGCGTGCACCGGCACCGCGCACACGTCCGAGTCCATCGCGTTGCGGTGGGAGGGCGGCGAGGGGCGCGTAGGCTACACGGGAGACACAGGGCCGCACCCGGAGCTGGGCGCCTTCTTCCGCGGGGTGGACGTGCTGATCAGCGAATGCGGGCAATCGGATCCGCCGGCGGTCGAAGGGCATCTCTCTCCCGCGGGCGTAGCGGCGCTCGCCGCCGAGTGCTCGCCGGGGACGGTCGTGCTCACCCATGTGTTTCCGCCGATGAGGCCGGATGAGGCCGCGGACGCCGTGAAGCAAGCCGGCTACTCGGGCACGGTGATCCCGGCCACCGACGGCCTGTGGCTTCCGTTACCCGGTTCGGCGTAGCCCTCCGCGGCGGGCGCCTGTAGACTTACGGAGTTCGCATGAACCTTCTCCTCGCACAGCGCGGAGCGCGTCCCCGCACCCCGCGGCACGGAGCGACGCATGCTCGTCGTCATGAGGCACGACGCCTCCCGGGAAGAGATCGAGGCCGTCGTCGAGGTCATCCGCGACCTCGGCTATGAGGCCCGTCCGATCCCCGGGGGACAGCGCACGGCCGTCGGGCTGATCGGCAACGATGGCCGGGTGGATTCGGCCCGCATCGAGGGGTTGGCCGGCGTCCTGGACATCATTCCCGTTACACACCCCTACAAGCAGGTTTCGCGGGAGTGGCGGAGCGAGGACACGGTCGTCACACTCGCCAACGGAACGCGCATCGGAGCTCGGGAGGTCGCTGTGATGGCCGGCCCCTGCGCGGTCGAGAGCGAAGAGCAGATTCTCGGGATCGCCGCCGCGCTGAGAGAGATGGGCGCGACGATCCTGCGGGGTGGCGCGTTCAAGCCGCGCACTTCTCCGTACGCCTTTCAGGGTCTCGGTGAGCGTGGCCTCCGCCTGTTGGCCAGGGCGCGCGAGGCCACCGGGATGGCCGTGGTGACCGAGGCGCTCGATCCCGAGGGCATGGAGCGGGTCGCCGAGTATGCCGATATCATCCAGATCGGCGCCCGCAACATGCAGAACTATCCACTCCTCCGGCGGGCGGGGCGCACCGGCAAGCCCGTGCTCCTGAAGCGCGGGATGTCGGCCACAATCGACGAGCTGTTGCTGGCCGCGGAGTACGTGCTGGCTGAGGGAAACGGGAACGTGATTCTGTGCGAGCGCGGCGTGCGCAGCTTCGACACCCACACGCGCAACCTCCTGGACCTGTCGGCGATTCCGGTCGTGAAGGCGCTCTCTCACCTGCCCATCATCGCGGATCCGAGCCACGGTACGGGCGTGCGCGCGAAGGTGATCCCCATGGCCCGGGCTGCGGTCGCGGCCGGCGCCGACGGCCTCATCGTCGAGGTACATCCCGATCCGCCGCACGCGATGTCCGACGGGGCGCAGTCCCTCTATCCACACCAGTTCAGGGAAATGATGGAGCAAATCCGGGATATCGCACGGGCCATCGGGCGCGACCTCGTCGCGCCGCTGCCTCAGGGGGCTCCTGCCTGAATGGCGTTCCGGCTCGGAGCTTCAGCGTCATCCGGGCGCCGATGCACCTGCCGCGGTTGCCGTCACTCTTCAGCGTCGCGTCCCATCGCCGCATGTTCAGGCCCCCGCGTCCGCGTGATTCTGTGGCATGCCGCGCGATACCTCCAACTTTCCTCCGCACCGCCTTGGCATCCGTGGCGAACGGATGGCCGAGGCGTATCTCGTGGAGCATGGATGGACCGTGCTGGCGCGGGAATTCCGGTTCGGGCGGCGGGAGGTGGACCTGATCGTGCGCCGGGGGCGAGTGCTGGCCTTCGTGGAGGTGAAGACGCGCGCCGGACTCGGGTTCGGCGATCCGCTGGAGGCGATTACCTGGAAAAAACGGCGAGAGATCGAAGCGGTCGCCGCGTACTTTCTGGCCCGTCGGGGACTGTGGACGGGTACGGTGCGCTTCGATGCCGTGGCGGTGATGATCCGCGCGGGCGAGACCCCCCGGCTTCGGCACATCGAGGACGCGTGGCGGCCGGGGCAGCCCTAACAGCCCGTGGTAGAATTACGGCGGACCTCATTGCGGTGCCACGGCTTCAGCTCCGAGGCAGTCCGACGAGAGCATAGCCGTAGCTACGCCGAGGAGGGCTAACGAAGGGGGGCACCCGCGCCCGAAGGGCGTGGGTCAAGCCGTGGCACCGCAACCCACGA
>Ga0114931_10001501_pt1 | contig 29812 bp, 26 predicted proteins | sample 2SBtaG_FD_89579 | JGI IMG/M metagenome (GOLD analysis project Ga0114931, IMG submission 89579) | Deep subsurface microbial communities from Kolumbo volcano to uncover new lineages of life (NeLLi) - 2SBTROV14_V59a metaG | ecosystem: Environmental > Aquatic > Marine > Volcanic | place: Kolumbo... | reverse complement strand
TCGCACAGCCCGCCGGGAGCTGTGCCGCGCGTCGGTGCGGTCCGCTTACGCTCCAAGATCCGTCAGTGAGTAGCCGCGGCCCAGCTCGAGGCCAGATTGATTGCGCAGCTCGACCAAGAAATCGGAGATGACCTGCGCTTCTTTCTGCGCCCGCAGCCGTTGTTCCAGGGGTTTTCTGTCGGTCTCGAGGCGATTCTCGTCGGCTGGAATGCGGCGCTCGAGCACTGCGATCACGACGTCGCCGCCGACCAGGTATGTCTCGGGGCAGACCGGATCCACATCGGTCAGTTTGAAGGCCGCTTGCTTGAGCCTGGGGGCGCTGCCGAGCTTGGGGATGTAGCCACCGAAACGACCGATTTCGCCGGTGTCCTCAATCTCGACATCGTATTGCTGTGCCACGGCATCGATGTCGCCGCTTGCTTGGAGTGCTGCGAGCACGGTATCGGCCCGGCTGCGTGTTGCGTCGGTGGCAAGCTTGTCGCGCAACTGAGCTTCGACGGTGTCGCGAATCTCGTCGAGAGAGGGAATCGCACTGGCGATTCGGTCCGCTACTTCGAACAGCAGATAGCCGTTGTCGAGGTTCATGATTTCGCCGAGTTCGTCCTTATCCGTCGCAAACGCCGCTTCGACGATTTTCGGCTGCATACCGAGCCCGGTAATCGTGCTGCCGCGGGCGAACGGCTCGCTGACGACGAGGGCGACGCCGTAGGCCTTCGAGACCTCGGTAAAGGCCTCGCCGTCGAGGAGCTTGTCGAACGCCTCTTCGACTTTGTCCAGGGTGAGCTTTCGCGATTCTCGCTTTTGCACCGCCCGTCGCACTTCATCGCGGACCTCGTCGAGGGTTTTGCTGCGGGCGGGGATCTTCTCTTCCAGCTTGATGATGTGAATGCCGAACTGGGTTTCGACGAGGTCGCTGATGCCGCCAGGCTCGAGCGCGAACGCCGCTTCCTCGAAGGGGGGTGTCATGACTCCGCGTGCGAAAGCCCCCAGGTCGCCACCGTCGGCCGCCGTCGAATCTTCGGAGAACTCCACCGCTAGCTTGGCAAAATCTTCGCCATCGATCGCGCGCTTGCGGATCCCGATGGCCTTTTCCTTGACTGCGGCCTTGTTCTCCTCGGTGGCGTCTGGCGACAGCCGCAGCAGGATGTGCCGGGCTCGGACCTGCTCTTTCACTGCGTAGTCAGCTTGGTGCTCGTCGAAATAGATCTCGAGATCGGTATCCGTGGGGTTGACCTGATCTTCGAAATCCTCGGGGCGAAACGCCATGTAGCGGATCACGGTTTGTTCGGGTCTACGAAAGTTCTCGCGGTTTTCGTCGTAGTAAGCGCTCAGTTGAGCATCGTCGAAGCTCACCGAGTCGGCGAAGTCGCTGCGAGGTACTTTGATGAAGCGCAGCGCGACGCGGTCGTTTTCGAAGTGGAAGCGGTCGGCGAGCTCGGCGTCGGAGACGTGGATCCCGGCGCGTACCAGCCCGAGCAGTTTTTCGGAGAGTATCTGGCGCCGTTGAGTCTCCTCGAAGTCTCCTGGCTTGAGGAGGTTCAGCCTCAGCGCCTCGAGGTAGCGAGTCTTGTTGAATCGTCCATCGATCCTGAAATCGGGAATGTTTGAGATCGAATCACGCAGCTCCTGCTCGTCGACGTCGAGGCCGATCTTGATGGCCTCCTGAACGAGAAGCTCGGTGTTGATCACTTGCTGCAGGGCCTGCGCCCGGATCTGGCTTGCGGAGGGAGGATTGTTGGCGGCCGTCTTGCGGTAGAGGCGGCTCAGGTTGGTGTAGGCCCGATCGACTTCGGTCTTGGTGATCACTTTGTCGTTGATGCGCGCCGCGACCTCGAGCCGGCTCATCCCAGCCGTACCGACGTAGAAGAAGATGAACACCACTGCGATGACGCCGAAAAGAACCTTGAGCACGACCGAGTTCGCGGCGTTTTTTCGTATTGAGTCGAGCACTTTGCGGAGTCTCCCCGAAAGCGCCAGACGATAGAGGAGCCCCTGCACAAAAGCAACTGAGAGCTGAAAGCTTGCGACACTCAGCTACGCGGTTTTGCTGGCCTTTCCGCGTTGCCGGCGGGCCATTGTTGCTCTGACTCTGGAATCTTGTTATTCCACGTCGGCACTTCTCTGAGGTAGGTAGCGGGTGGCTGGTGGGTGATGGTGCTCAACTTCCTTTACAGTTTGTTCTCGAACGATCTGGCGATCGATTTGGGGACGGCGAATACACTGATTTATGTGAAGGGCGAGGGAATCGTCTGTAACGAACCGTCCGTGGTTGCGGTCCGGAAAGAGGATCGCGGTGGTCGCCGGGTGCTCGCGGTTGGCGCCGAAGCCAAGAAGATGCTGGGGCGGACCCCTGGGTCGATCGTGGCGATCCGGCCCCTCAAGGATGGGGTAATCGCCGATTTCGATGTCACCGAGGAGATGCTTCGCTACTTCATCACCAAGATTCACAACCGCAAGGCGCTGGTCCGGCCGAGGATCGTGATTTGCGTGCCTTTCGGTGTTACCGAGGTCGAAAAGCGGGCGGTCAAGGAGTCGGCCGAGTCGGCCGGGGCCCGCGAAGTGTATTTGATGGAAGAGCCGATGGCTGCGGCCGTCGGTGCCGGCCTGCCGATTACCGAGGCGACCGGTAACATGATCGTCGATATCGGTGGTGGAACGACCGAGGTGGCGGTGATCTCGCTCAAGGGGATCGTCTTCTCGAAGTCGGTCCGTGTCGGCGGCGACAAGATGGACGAGGCGATCGTTCAGTACATCAAGGGCAAGTACAATCTTCTGGTCGGTGAGCGCACGGCGGAGTTGATCAAGCTGACGATCGGTTCGGCGTACCCCGGCAACGAGATTCAGACCATGGAGATCAAGGGCCGCGATCTCGTCGCCGGTGTGCCCAAGACGGTTGAAGTGTCCGACGAGGAGATTCGCGATTCTCTGTTGGAGCCCATTTCGCAGATCGTCGATGCGGTGCGGGTGGCGCTCGAGCGCACACCGCCGGAGCTCGCTTCGGATATCGTCGACAAGGGGATCGTTCTCGCAGGTGGCGGGGCCTTGTTGCGCAATCTCGACACACTGCTGCGCGAGGAGACCGGCCTGCCGGTGTTGCTGGCCGAGGATCCTCTGACCGCGGTCGTCATGGGGGCCGGCAAGGTTCTCGACGAGCTCGCACTACTCAAAGACGTCACGGTCCAGTAGATTCGCAGCGTGTCATTCGACGGTCGAACGATTGCGAGATCGAGCGGGCGTATGGTGCTCTGGCCGTCCGCTGGAAAACGGGTGCGCTAGAAAAAATGAGGATCTCAGCGTCGTTTCAGCATCTTGGCGAGGCGGCAGTCGGGCATGCCGCCCGAGGCCGTGGCGAAGAGAGGGAGGCAAAGGTGTGACTTTTGTCGAGGATCTCGCAGCGCAGCCAGGAACCGGAGTGGCGCTGAAAGACCATCTGCGGTGCTTCGCTCGTCGTACGACCGGCCGCTAGTCGATGGACTTCTTGCGCCGCAATCGGGTTCTCGTCAGCGCTTCTTCCTTTCTGTTGCTGTCGATCCTGTTGCTGTCGGTCGGTACCCGCTCCAAGCCGTACCTCGATCCACTTGCCGAGGTCGTGCTCGAGATCTTCACGCCGCTCGAGGGAGCGGTGGACTGGATCCAGCGCGGCGTGTCGGGTGTCTGGTACGGTTACGTCGATCTCGTCGGTGTGCGCGCCGAGAACGAATATCTCGAGCGCCAGGTCGCGGAGCTCGAGGCTGGTATGGTTCGCCTCGCCGAACTCGAGCGCGGTCACGCTCGGATGACGGAGCTGTTGCGGTTTCGTTCGCAGCTGAAGGGGATGGTGCTCGGCGCCCGGGTGGTCGGTCGCGACCCGCTCCCCTGGTTTCGCTCGTTCGTCATTGATCTCGGGCGTGCGGAAGGAGTCCGCGCGGGCTTGGCGGTATTGGCTCCGGGGGGTGTCGTCGGCCGAGTCACCGAGGCCAGTCGGGGCGCGGCCCGCGTAATGTTGCTCACCGACAACGACAGCGGCATTGACGCCATCGTGCAGAGGAGCCGGGCACGGGGAATCGTGCAGGGGGCGCGCGACCGCGGCTGTCAGATGAACTACCTGCGCCGCGACGTCGACGTCGTGCCTGGGGATCTCGTCGTGACGTCGGGGCTCGACGGAATCTTCCCCAAGGGAGCCCTGATCGGGACAGTTACCAAAATTTCGCTCGAGAACCGAGGTTTATTGCGTTCCGCGCGTGTCGAGCCGAGCGTGCAGCTCGACGACCTCGAAGAAGTTCTCGTTGTCGTCCCTACGGCCGAGTTCGAACCCGAGGAATCGTTCGTTCCGCGCTCGGTTCCCAGCGACGTTCTCGATTGAGGCGGTTGGGGGAGGTCGGTCGGTGAGGTCGGGAGTCGTCATCGGGCTCGTCGCCTGTGTCGGATTGTTGCTGCAATCGACGCTCTTCCACGAGGTCGCGCTCGGTCGCATGGTCCCCGACGTACTCCTCGTCTTGTGCGTCTATCTCGGGCTCAATCACCACAGCGTAGGCGGCTCGGCCGGCGCCTTCCTGCTCGGCTATCTTCAGGATGCTGCGTCGGGGAGTCCGGCTGGCCTCAACGCGTGTGGAATGCTGGTGGTATTTGTGATTGTCTACCTGACCTGTCGTCGGTTGTGGGTGGATAACGTGGTGTCGAAGGTAGTGCTGGTGTTTTTGGCTTCCATCGTGAAGACGACCGTGGTGATTTCGTTGCTCGCGACGTTCGGGTCGCTGCGCGGCGAAGTGGGATCGATCCCTGGCTATCTACTCACCCAGGGGGCACTCTCCGCGGCGGTGGCGCCAGCCGTGTTCTGGCTGCTCGCCACCACCGGAATCCGAACCAATCGCGAGAGCCACTGAGCGATGTTCGCCTCTCACGAAGTATCCACTGAGCTGCGCAGAAGATTGGCGTATGCGGCGGCGGCGGCTTCGCTGATGCTCTTGTTGCTGGTGTTGCGGCTATGGTCGTTGCAGATTCTGCACGGCGAGGAGCTCGCCACGCTTTCCGAGAACAATCGGATTCGCATGCGGCGCATTACCGCGACGCGCGGTCGCATTGTCGACCGCTACGACAGGGTCCTGGTGGAAAGTCAGGCATCGTACGACGCTGTCCTCGTTCCCGAAGACGCGCCCGATCTGGAGACTACGGTTGAGACCCTCACTCAGTTTCTCGATCAAAGTGCGGCGGTCACGCAGGCTGTCCTCGCGCGCGCCGCCGGGCGACCACGATTTCAGGAGATCGTCGTCAAGCGCGGCCTGGCCTGGAACGAGGTCGTTGCCATCGAAACTCACCAGACCGACCTGCCCGGCGTCAGTGTGCACGTCGCGCCGAAGCGGTACTACCCCGAAGGCCCTGTTCTCGCTCACGTACTTGGTTATGTCGGCGAAGTTTCCCGCGGCGACCTGCAACGCAACCATCAGTACCGCGGTGGGGATCTCATCGGCAAAGCGGGCCTCGAAGAGGTGTTCGACGGTCAGCTACGCGGTGTCAACGGCGGTCGCCACGTCGAAGTGGATGCCGTCGGTCGCGAACTGCGTGTGCTCGACAAGATCGATGCGGCGCCAGGGCAGACTCTCGTTCTGTCGGTTGACTTGGATCTCCAGCGGGCTGCGGAGGCGGCGATGGGCGACCACGTCGGCGCCGTTGTCGTGCTCGACCCGCGCAATGGCGATGTCCTTGCCATGGTCAGCCGCCCATCCTTTGACCCCAACCTCTTTGCCGGCGGGTTGCGCAACCGCGAGTGGAGGGAGCTAGTCGAGGATCCGCACAAACCGTTGACACAGAGGGCGTTCCGCGGCCAGTACCCGCCCGGTTCGACGTTCAAGTTCATCGTCGCGGTAGCGGCGTTGGAGGAGGGGATCATCAATCCCTTCAACAAGATTCATTGTGGTGGGAGTTATACCTTTGGCAAGCGGCAGTTTCGCTGCTGGCGCCGGGGCGGGCACGGCTCGATCAACCTCGTGCAAGCCCTTGCCCAATCGTGCGATGTCTTTTTCTATCAGCTCGGTAGCAAGCTCGGCGTCGATACCATCGCTCGTTACGCGCGCGCATTCGGTTTGGGTGCGCCCACCGGTATCGTCCTCGAGCATGAAGGTAGCGGCCTGATTCCGGACCGACAATGGAAGCGTGCCCGATTCGGCAAACCGTGGTACCCGGGCGAAACGCTTCCGGTTGCCATAGGCCAGGGGTACGTCACCGCGACCCCGCTGCAGATGGCGCACGCGGTCGCCGCCCTGGCGGTAGGCCAACGCTATCGGCCGCGCTTGGTTCTGCGTCTCGAGGGACAGAAAGGCGAGGAAGTGGACGCGGTACCGGTCGAGGCGTTGCCCGGCCTGGACGTGCGCCCGGCCGTCCTCGCCGAGGTTCGCGAGGGGCTCTTCGAGGTCGTCAACGCGGCGCATGGCACCGGTAAGAGGGCGGCGCTCGAAGGGGTGGGGGTTGCTGGTAAGAGCGGTACCTCACAAGTCGTTGGGATGGGGCCCGAGAGGGTCAAGTCCAAGGATCTGCCCTGGGCGCAGCGCGACCATGCATGGTTCGTTGCCTTCGCGCCGGCAGAGGCGCCGGAGGTCGCGCTCGCGGTTCTGGTCGAGCACGCGTCGGGTGGCGGTGGCAAGATTGCAGCGCCGGTCGCCGGCGAAGTGCTGGCGGAGTTCTTTCGCCTGAAGAATACGCGCGAGGGCGTGCGGTATGCTCAGAATTGACCGCCGTTTGGTGGCCAACATCGAATGGCCCTTGCTGCTGGTGACCCTGGCGCTGGTCGGCTGTGGGCTGATGACGATCCTCAGTGCCACCTACCAAGAGGCGCGGCCGTTGAGTTCGATTTTGGTCAAGCAGACGGTGTGGGCAGTGGCGGGTTTGGCCGGCATGCTGGTCGCGATGTTCTTCGATTACCGGTTGCTGCATCGCTACGGTTACGTGATCTACGCGATCGCCGTGGGCTCGCTGATCGTGGTCCACTTCGCTGGTGTTCAGGGAGGTGGCGCGAGGCGGTGGATCGGCGTCGGGCCTGTATCGTTGCAGCCTTCCGAATTCATGAAGATCGCCTTGGTGGTGGTCCTGGCGACCAACCTGCACCGCTGGGCGGGAAAGGAACGACTGTCGCTGGGCAAGTTGGTGGCCCCCATCGCACTGTTTGCTGTCCCGGCGTTGTTGATCCTGCGTCAACCCGATCTCGGCACAGTGATCTTGTTGGGGTTGGTGGCATTCTCCGTGCTGCTGGTTGCAGGCCTGCCGCTGCGATTGGTCATGGTGGCGGCGATCGTCGTCGGGCCGGCGCTGCCCGTCGCCTGGCAGCACCTCAAGCCGTACCAGAAGCGAAGAATCACCAGTTTCCTCGATCCGCAGGGCGATCCTCTCGGGGCGGGGTATCACGTGTTGCAGTCGAAGATCGCCATCGGCTCGGGCATGGTCCACGGCAAGGGGTACTTGCGGGGAACTCAGAACAACCTGCACTTCTTGCCGGAGCAGCACACCGATTTCGTGTTTTCGGTGTTCGCCGAAGAGTGGGGCTTCGTCGGCTGTACGTTACTGCTTTCGCTCTATGGCGCGTTGATCCTCAGGGGGTTGATGATCGCCGGCAAGGCCAAGGACAACCTGGGAGCGCTACTGGCTGCGGGGTTGACGTCCATTGTGTTATGGCAAGTGGTGATCAACGTAGCGATGACCAGCGGAGCGTTGCCCGTGGTCGGGATTACCCTGCCATTCCTGAGCTACGGCGGATCTTCGCTCATGGCGCTGCTGGTTTCGGTCGGACTCGTCATGAACGTCAGTATGCGTCGCCACGTATTTTAGCGCCGCTGCGCCGAGGTCCTCTGGCCAGCTGCCAAGCGATCTTCGCCCCGTCCCGGGCCTTCCCCATCGGAGTGACTCGATCTCGCGGCGGACTCCGGTGCCGCCGATTACGCGAGCACGCTGTCGATAGCCTTGACCAGTTGTGGCTTTGGCGCCGCGCCGACGATCTGTTGCGCCACGGTACCTCCCTTGAACAGAATCAGATTGGGAATCCCACGGATGCCGTACTTGGCGGGGGTCTGCGGGTTGTGGTCGACGTTCATTTTCACAACTTTGAGCTTGCCGTCGTACTCACCGGCGAGTTCTTCGACTACCGGAGCGATGGCCTTACAGGGGCCACACCATTCGGCCCAGAAGTCGATCAGCACGGGCGTATCGGACTGTAAAACTTCCTGCTCGAACGAGCTGTCGTGCACTTCGGTAACGTTGGACACGGTGATCTCCTCTCGGACCCGACCGGGCTGAACCTCCAAAAGGGGGAGGTTTTTCGTAGACTCATTGGGTCGCGGACGCGAGGATAACCGCGCAACCAAGCGGGTGCAAGGTGATGGTTGTCGACAGGTGATGGTTGTCGACGATCGTGGACAATCGCGGCGATGCTCGACCCGTGGTCGACCCGTGCTCGACGATCCCGGGCGGATGCTGGGTGACATTGGTGCGACCGCCGACCGTTTCGGTCTGCGCGATCGCGGACCTTGCCCGGTGGGTCGCGATCGCGTCGCCTCGGTTGCCTCGGTTGCCTCGCGCCGGCTGCCAGGGCCTACTGGAGTTGTCCCGGCGCTTGGTTGAGGTCGTCTTCGACTGCGTTCATCTGGCTGAGACGATGCCGTTGCTGTAGTTGATCGCGGATCGTCGAGAGCAGGCGCTCGCGGTCGACCGGTTTGGGGATGAAATCGGCCATGCCGGCTCGCATCGCTCGCTGCTTGAACCGGGTCAGGTCGTAGCAGCTGAAGGCAATGATCGGGATCGATTTGAGCGCGTCGCGGCTGAGGATGTTCTCTGCCAGGCAGTAGCCGTCCATCCCCGGCATGTGCAGATCGAGAAGGATGAGATCGACACGCTGTTCTTCGAGGATGCGCAAGGCTTCCCAACCGCGGTCTGCACAGTGGCACGAGAAGCCCTGCGCCTCGAGGAAGCGGCTGGTGATGACGAGGTGGTCCTCTTCGTCGTCTACCAAAAGAATCACGTTTTTATCGAAATCACTCATACTTGTCCTAACTTGATCAGGTTTCCCTGAAGCACCTGCAGGGTCTGTACCAAGTCGCTCGACTCACGTGCGCTGTTGCCGACCCGGCGGTCGAAATTGCCAGTCATTGCGCAAACTTGGCGGTGGCTTGCCGCAAACTTGCCGCACCTGAAGTAGTCCGAGTGGCGCGGCCTGAGATGGGACGACCCCGTCGCAGCAGGACTGTCGCATGCGGAGTCGCCAAGCGAAGACGACCGGGTGTCCGTCGTTGGCTGGCGGAGGTGAAACACGGAGCTTCTCACCCTCTGTTTCATCCTCGCGACCGGGCCGGCACAGCCGGTATCCTGGCGGAGGTGAAATACGGAGCTTCTCACCCTCTGTTTCATCCTCGCGAACGGGCCGCTAGCCCGGGAGGGCTCAGGGATTGGACGGCGGTGGAATCTCGTGCGGCGGGGCGAACTCATACTCCGGAATCGGTTGCGAATTCGCACGGACCGCTGGAGATAACCGTTCGACCAGAGTCTCGCCAGGTGCGCTGGCTTCGAGGTAGGATCCGCCGGTTGCCACCGGGGCAACTCCCGATCGCATTGCGATGGCCCCCGGCTTTTCGTCGGAGCGCGTGAGTGCGCCGGTGAGCAGCGGGTGGGTCGCGGCGATGCCGTCTTGTCGACCGGTGCCGATCAGCTCGAGACCGGATTCCAGTGTGGCCAGCTCGTCCGCCGCGGCTGGCTGGACGGGCTCCGGGAACTTGCCTTCTTGTACGCGGGTCTTCCGCTGCGCAGCGACCTGCAGACTCGGCCCGATCAAGCCGATCGAACCCTGGACGCCGACCGTGCCGCTGATTGCGTAGATGTGGGTCAGCGCCTCTCCCTTGTCGAAGTCGACGATGAAGATGGCGCCGGCGCCGCGCGCGACCGCCGTAGGTGTTTCGATTTCGAATGCGCTGTCGTCGCCGCTGGCGGATTCGGGCAGCGAAACCCTGATGCGTCCGACGGCAAGGCTGAGAACGTTGTTGGTGCCCTTTTTGGCGTAATTCTTCACTGCGACCGCGGCGCTGGAGCCGATGTCGACGATGGACTCGTCGTCAAAGAGCAGCTTGGCGCGCCCGCTGGCTTCGCTGTGGAGCTCGTCGAGGACGTAGATCGGATCGCCGACGGTGATCGGTTTCCAGTCGCTGGCGCTGGCGCGCCGGACCTGGACGCCGCCTCGTGAGGCAACTACTACGCCGATCTCGGTGGGCCCGATTCCCCGTGCGGTGCTGATATCGGCCACCGCAAGGAGAAGTCCGGCGCTGAGAAGAGCCCGTCGCATCGTAGAGTTCCATTGCATCGCGGTCTCCTGGCTGGCGCTAAAAGCGCATCCTCACGTTAGCCGAGATGATGTTCCGGTCGTAGTCGAACTCATCGAGGTTGGAGTGATTGAGGATGCCGTAGTAGTCGAGCGATGCGGTCAGCTGTTGCGTCAGGGGACGCTCGGCGCGGATGACGATTTGGTGCTCGGCGTCGTGGCGGCGGAAGGTGAAGCCGGTGCGACTGTTGGGATGTTCATAGTCTTCGATGAGCACCGCATAGCCGAGGCTGGCGTCGAACCAATCGCGGACCGGGGCCTTCACTTCGACGTCGAACTGATGCGTCTGGTACGCGAAGTCGGTTCCGTCCCGCGAGAGAGGGTCGTTGTCGGACCACTGATAACCCACGCTCAGGGTGCGCCCGACGGCACCGAGCAGGAATAGCTGGCGCACACCGACCGCGTTGTTGAGCGCGTCGCGGAAGGGTTGGAACGGTTGCCGCGTGTAGTCGCGCCCGCGGAACCGGTAGTAGACCTGGGTAGCGGTGACGTCGCCTTCGTAGAAGACTGCCCATGGGACGACGGTCCCCTCGTGGAAGAATGAGCTGAAGTCCAACCCGTAATAGTTGTAGTAGGCGCTGAGCCCGACCTGGTACCAGCGGTCGGCATTGCTGTTGAGGTCGAGCCGTATGCGGTGGCTCGAAACATTGAAGTCGCTGTTGTTGAAATTGAAGTCCTGGTACAGCTCGTAGCCGATTGCACCACTGGCGATCTCGTTGTCGAGGAAGCGGTATCTGGCGCCGACGCCGAGCTGTGTCCGGCCGACCGAAGCGTCGCGGTAGTCGGGCCGGATGCGCGGTACGGCGTTGTTGCGGCTTTTCCTGATCCTGCTGCTGTTGGGCGAGAGGGAAACGTTGGAGTCGTAGGCAAAACCGAGCTCGCCGTAGACCGACCACGCCTTCTCATCGTTCCCGGCGTACGCCATCGGCACTTCGCTCGTCTTGTACTCGGCAACGGCGGTTGCCAGCTCGGTGCCCGGCATCGAGCGTTCGGCGTCGTCGAGCAACCCCTGCGCCGCCTTGGCCTTGCCCTGCCGCAACAACACCAGGCCCTCGTAGTAGTTGGCCGTCGGCCGCAACCGCGGGTTCTTGGCGGCGTCGCGCAGATGTTTCTGTGCGGCGACGTCGTCGCCCCGTCTGAAGTTCGCGATACCGAGGAAGAGCGACGCCTGGAAACGGTTCTGTGGGATTTCTTTGGCGCGCTGTAGCCAGGACTCGGCGCGTTCGTACTCGCCGGCTTCGAGGTAGAGGACTCCCAGATCGAGAACCGCGATCTGCAGGTCCGGTTTGACTTCCAGGGCCTTTTCGAGATCGGCGATGGATTCTTGAATGAAGCCCAAGCGCGCACCGGTGACTCCGCGGTAGTAGTGCGCTAGCGCGTCCCCGCTGTCGGATCTGGTCGCGTTGGTGAAGCTGACGTAGGCGCGCTCCCACTCTCCGGCGTCGAAGGGAACCAGACCCTTGGCGTAATACCGTTGGGAAGCGATACTGGCGAATGCCCGATTCGCGAAGATCGCGTTCGTCGTCAGCGACATCGCGACGACGACCAGAAGGGCCGACCACTGCAGTTGAATCCGTCGCACCGTTGCTACTCCTCGGATGACCCCTCGGGTCGTGAAGCGCGCTCGTGGGGCGGGCCTGGCCCGAGTGTCTCGAAGTCCATTTTCGCGAGCCGTTTCACCCGCAACTGCGCGGCTGGTAAAGAGATATACGCTCGACCCCAGAGGGCGTCAAGCGGAAATTCCAAGGGCATGGAGGAGCATGGAGGAGCATGGAGGAGCCTGGAGGGTCTGGAGGAGCATGGATGAGCCTGGGGCAGCGCGGCTGAGCGTGAAGAGCGCAGGTGAATCGTGAGCGGAGCGAGTGACGAGTGGTGGGTCGGGCGAATCGCGGCGCCGGCGCCGGGCGCGGCTGGGGATCGTCCGATGCCGTCCTTGGTGCGCCGCCGCCGGCTATTATATAGGTAGGAGACCGTGGCTGAGGTACCGGCGAAAATCAGGCGCGAGGTGGACGAGCTTAGCGCCGAGCTCGAGCAGCACTCGCACCGGTACTACGTGCTGGACGACCCGAGTGTGTCGGATGCGCAGTACGATGAAATGTTTCGCCGCCTGGTCGAGCTCGAGGAGGCGTACCCCGAGTTGCGTTCCCCAGCGTCGCCGACGCAGCGTGTCGGTGCTCCGCCCGCCGACAAATTCGCCAGTGTTCGCCATGCGCAGCCAATGCTTTCGCTCGACAACGTAACCAGCGCCGAGCAGTTCCTCGAGTTCGACGAACGGGTACGCCGCCAAGTCGGCGAGAGTGCGGTCGTCGAGTATCTCGCCGAGCCCAAGCTCGACGGTGTCGCCGTCGAAATCGTCTATGAAAATGGGGTCCTGAGGGTAGCGTCGACGCGCGGTGACGGGGTTTATGGTGAGGACATTACAGCCAACGTCAAGACCATCCGCACGGTACCGCTGCGCTTGCGGCAGAGCGATCGCAAGTGGCCGGTGCCGCGCCGGCTCGACGTCCGCGGCGAGGTCATTTACGCGCGCGAGGCTTTCGACGCTCTCAATCGGCAGCGGGCCAGCGCAGGTGAGTCGTTGTTCGCCAATCCCCGCAATGCCGCAGCCGGGTCGCTGCGCCAGCTCGATTCCAGAGTCACCGCGAGCCGACCGCTCGATGTCTACTTCCACGGCATGGGGGGCAGGGAAGGTCCCACGATCCTCACGCTCGTGGAGTTCTTTGCCGCCCTGCGAAGTTGGGGATTACAGACCAATCCACTCAACCGGCTGTGCAAAAGTTCCGCTGCGACGGTCGAGTACTTCGAAATGCTCGGGCGCGAGCGGCAGCAACTGCCGTTCGAGGTCGACGGCGTCGTCGCCAAGGTCAACTCTCTCGCGGTGCAGCGCCAGCTTGGAGAGGTCTCGCGGTCACCGCGCTGGGCGGTGGCGTTCAAGTTCAAGGCGCAGCGGGGAACGACCCGGGTCCGCGACATCGTCCCGTCCGTCGGCCGCACCGGCGTGCTCACCCCGGTCGCTGAGTTGGAGCCGATCTCGGTCGGTGGCGTGACGATCTCGAGTGCGTCGCTCCACAATATGGACGAGGTCGAGCGCAAGGATATCCGCATTGGCGACATGGTGCTGGTCGAGCGTGCTGGCGACGTGATCCCATACGTGGTCAAGGCGATTCAGGACGAGCGTACTGGCGCCGAGCGCAAGTTTCGTATGCCGGCGCGCTGCCCCGTGTGCGGCGCACCGGTCATCCGCGAGGAGGGTGCTGCTGCCTTCCGCTGTATCGGCATGCGGTGTTCGGCCCAACTGCGAGAGATGGTGCGCCACTTCGCGTCGAAGCAGGCGCTCGACATCGACGGCCTCGGTGAGAAGCTGGTGGGGCAGTTGGTCGAACGGGGGCTGGTGCAGGACGTGGCGGATCTTTATTCGCTGACGGAGGAGCAGCTGGTGGGGCTGGACCGCATGGCCGCCAAGTCGGCGGCCAAGCTGGTGGCGGCGATCGAAGCCAGCAAGGGTGTATCGCTAGCTCGTTTGATCAACGGTCTCGGGGTTCCGCACGTTGGCGAACACGTCGCCAGCCTGCTCGCCGGGGAGTTCGGTTCGATCGATGCCCTCGTCGCGGCGACCGAGGAGGATCTCGTCGAGCTGCGCGAAATTGGCCCGCAGACGGCGGAAGAGGTAGTGGCCTTCTTCAACGCCGAGGCCAACCGCGCGGTTCTCGCGCGGTTGCGCTCGGCGGGCCTGCGGCCGGTCGCCGAGCGCCGCCGCCGTGACGGCCCTCTGCTCGGTAAGACGTTTGTTCTCACGGGTGTGTTGTCGATCCCGCGCGACCGGGTGGCGCGGGCGATTTCGGCGGCGGGGGGAAAGGTTACCAGTAGCGTCAGCAAGAAGACCGACTACGTCGTGGCCGGCAGCGACGCGGGATCGAAGCTGGAAAAGGCCGAACGATTGGGCGTCGAGGTGCTCGACGAAGATGGGCTGCGCGCGATCCTGGGAGATGAGTCACTGTGAGCGCCGGCTTGCGTCGCGTCGCCATCCGCGTCTTCGGTCGGGTACAGGGCGTGGGTTTCCGTTACTCTACCGAGGCGAAGGCGCGTGACCTGGCGTTGGTGGGATGGGTGCGCAACCGCAGCGACGGGTCGGTCGAGATCGTAGCGGAGGGTGATCGCGAGTCGATCGGGTTGCTGCTCGAGTGGTGCCGCAGCGGTCCGCGCTCGGCCCGTGTCGAGAACGTCGAGGTTGCCGAGCGGGCGGATGGCGAACCGCTGGAGGGATTCGAGACCCGCTGGTGAGCGTGCTCCGGTGCCGTTTGACCGGCGGCGAGAAGTCGCGCGTTGCCGCGTGCAATCTACCGCCTCCGTCAGGTATGTTGGGCGCATGGCCACGCGCAGTTTTCGCCCCTCGCCGCGGCGCTCGGGCCGAGCGAAGCCGGCGGGCCGTGTCGTCGAGGATGCGATCGAAGCCGTGCGCGCACGTCGGCGCGGCTACCGCGAGCGTTCGCTTGCGCTGCACGGCTGGATCTGTGCTCTCTGCGCGCGCGAGTTCGACGCCGACAACCTGCACTTGCTGACGGTGCACCACCGCGATGGCAACCACCACAACAATCCGCCCGACGGTAGCAACTGGGAGAACCTGTGCGCCGACTGTCATGAGGCGGAACACAGCAAAGAGCTGCTCGCGGACTACCTGAGCGGAGAGGACGACTGCTAGCCCGCACCTGTACTGGGGGCACCTTCGACGTGTGCTCTCGGCAGTTGGCAAAGCATCTTCCCTACGTTCCGTTGCAAAGTCGACGGTGCCAAGTGGATAGCGCCGATTGGGTTCGCTTTGCCGTGCAGCGTCGGGTGCTGCCAGTCGGCAGGGGGATGGTCCGTTGCTTGCATTGCTTTGCCTCCCACTCTGGATGCAGTTGAGAGGGGTGTCTGTATGACAATGGGAGGGGCAACGCGTTTCATAGGAAGCGCTGGCTACAGCTTGATCGAACTACTGGTCGGCCTCGCCATTTTTGGCGTCATCGCCTTGGCGGGTTTGCCGCACATCGACACCCGCCGGGAGAGCCTCAACACCTCGATCCAGCAGGTTATGTCGGACATGCGGTACGCTCGCGCCCGCTCGATTACCTCGGGGGAGCACTTTGCCGTCGAGTGGACCGGGGCCAGCTCCTATGAAGTTCAGCGGCTGACCGAGGTCGGTGGGGTGTGGCAGGTCGACAGCGTCATCCGCACGGTGAATCTGCCCACCTTCGTTCAGTTCTCCCTCGACGGGGCGGCGACTGGGGCGACGGGAGTCGCGATCGACCGCATCGAGTTCAATACGCGCGGAATGATGATTTCCTCTGTTCAGCCGTTGCGACCGGTCATGACAGATTCGATCCGGGGCAATGCTCAGCAGCTAGCGATCTGGCCCTCGGGGCAGATCTACCGCGAAGGGATACTCTAATGGCAAGCAGACGTCGACATCTGGGGCAACGCGGAAGCACGATCCTCGAGACCATGGTTGCGTTGAGCCTCTTCGCGATCAGCGCGGCGACAACCGGTGATTTCCTGGTGCAGCAGATTCGCCACTCAGCGCAGAACAATCACTACTCGCACGCCTACGCGATGGCCGAGGAGCGTCTGGAAACCGTGCGTGCTGCTCGTTACGACGAGATGGGCACGACCGTCCAGCAGGTTCAGAAGGGCGATCTCGTCTTCGATGTCGCCACTACCGTCGAGAGTGACGTTCCCGCTCCGAACTTGAAGAAAGTGACGGTGCACGTCGGTTGGACCGAACCGGGTGGTGCACGAGACGTCGAAGTGGAAACGATCTACACCTCGGTGCGGCGGTTCTAGTCGGCCAGCCGGATTCCGCAGGGAGGTTGGTCGACTCGATGAACTCGAACGTCGTAGCGTGCGCGATCTGCGCTGACTCCTCCGCCAGCGCGTTGCGCGGTGGATACCGTTCCCGGTCGCCGATAGGGAGCCGCGGATTTACGGCGCTCGAACTCTTGATCGGGGTTATGCTGATGGGACTCGCCATCGCCAGCACGTCGGGAATGTTCGTTGCGAGTCGCGGCCATATGCTGATGAAGGGCCGTGAGATGGAGACGACTCAGGCCGCCCGCGCCGCGCTTGATATGCTGGTGCGGGATCTGCGCCTGGGCGGAGCCTGCCTGCCGGTGACGGGTGAGTTCATTTCGCTCGAGGGCGTGAACAACGGCGTACAGGACGAAATTACGACCCGCTCGGGACTGACTCGAGCGGATCTATCGTGCATCCGCACAGCGACGACTGGGCTCACCTCGGCTGCGGGCGCGCTGATCCAGGTAGCCAGCAGCGAAGGCTTCGAGACGGGAACCCTTGCCTATATCCGGCACCCCAATGGTAGCGGCGAGTTCTTCGAAGTCGCTTCGGTTCCGTCTTCGACCGAAATCGCTCGCTCCACCGCGTTGTCCGTGGATTATCCCGCGACCAGCGGCGTGTACGCGATCGATCAACGGCGTTTTTACATCAACTGGTTCACCGACTATCAGGGACAGGTCGTCCCCGAATTGATGATGCAGATTGGCAGCGACGCGCCTACCTCGTTCGCCGTTGGAATCGAAGAGCTCGACGTGAGCTATCAGTTGCGGGCCAACTGCAACCCCGACTGCGATATCGTCGAATTGCCGATCGACAACGCCCAGTGGCAGACCGTCGAGCAGGTAGTTCTCAATCTCACGGCTCGATCTGAGTTGCCCGATCACGCCGGAGTTTACTTTCGCCGCAAGGTGCAGGTGAGCGTCAAACCGCGCAACATCCTGCCGCGTTGAAGCTGGGGGTTGGTATGAGACGAAACGAAGCCGGGCTGGCGCTGATCGGGGTGGTGGTGCTGTCGGGGTTGTTGATGGCGCTGGCTGCCACCTTCGCCATCACGGTGCGTTCGGATACCCGGATGCGGGGCGCGCTGGGTAGCGCGGTGACTGGGTTCTACGCGGCGGAGTCGGGGCTGAACCGGGGCATGGGTGAATACCGCAACATCTTCCTCGACTACAATGTCCCCTCGGGTGCCGATTTCACTTTGCGGACGTTCCAGCTCGGCGCGCGAACAGTGTCCTACCAGATGACGCCGCGCCCCTCCAATCCACAGGAGATCGTGATTCCTTCCGGGGAACTTTTCGCGGGCCTCAACGCGTTGCAGTATCGCTACACCGTGAACTCCGACGCCGCGAACATCAACGGCGGAATCGAAGCTCGAGTCGGTGCCGAGTTTCTCGTCGGATATATTCCGTTGTTCCAGTTCGTCGCTTTCTACAAGAACGACCTCGAGATCTTGCCGGGACCGACGATGAACCTGATGGGGCGCGTCCATACCAATGGCGACCTCTTCCTCAACGCGGCGAACCAGCTCAACGTCATCGACAACCCCTCGGTCGGAGTTTTCACGGTTCAGGTAACCGCCGGAGGATCGATCCACCGTGGTAGAAAAGACAGGAGTGATTGTCGCGGCTCGGTGAATATCGACAAGCTCGAAGATACGGTGGCACCGTTCGGCGACCTCGACCCCATGGCACTCGCGTGCGGCGGTGCCTCGACGCGCTTGATTCCGAGCGCCGAGCTGGCCGACTGGCAAGGGTCGATTCTCGACAACGTGGGCAACATCGCGGTGCCGGAGCCGGACATTATCGATGTCGGCACCGGCATCTTCTGGGAGCGCGCCGACCTGCGCCTGTCGTTGACGGTGGGACAGGCGGACAATCTGCCAGGTGGCCCGGTGCTCCCGAACGCGATCGAGGTGCAGGACATCAACGGCAACCGCGATGTCGGCTTGACCACGCAACTGCACGCGTTCATGGCGGACCAGGCCTGGAACGCCGCGAACAGCACGTATCCGGGCACCATGCCGGTGTTCTACACTGATGTGCCCGGTTGCGATTGTGCGGACGGTGCCGAGGTCTGCTCCAACACCGTCCTGAACTGCTACGTCCCGGCTCTGCCACCTCGCCCGCTCGGCGGCGGTAGTGGTGCCTACAGCGACGTCATGGGCGGAGGGGTGGGCAACTTCGACCTGGATTACCGGCGGGCAGGATTCTACAACCACCGCGAAGACGAATGGATGATGCTTCTCAACATCAATATCGCCGACTTGATACTGTGGAACGCGCAGAACGGCGAGCCGTTTTTCGCGAACGCCGACAGCAGCGACGGTGGCTTGGTGATCTTCGCGACGGTCACCGGGCCGCAGTCGGGTGTCGTCAATCGCTACGGTGTTCGCGTGTTCGGCGGCGCGGACATCCCCCTGCCGGGTGGTATCAACGTTTCGCCCGACCCAACTGGCGTCACGGTGGTAACGGATCAGGCGATCTATGTGCTCGGTGACTACAATCGAGGTGTCGCCGCCGGTGGTCTTCCTCGACAGCCGGCGGCGCTCATCGGTGACAGCCTGAACGTCCTGTCGGAGAGATACTGGCGCGGTTCGAGCGTTGCCACTGGCTGCACCGGCAGTTGCTGTGTCGGCAATGCCTGTCGGGACGGTCAGAGCGTGCAGAGTCTCGGCAGCTCGAGTCGCGACAGCCAGACGACATGGGTGAACTCAGCCTTCCTCGGCGGTGTCGATACCACGGCGCCGGGTGACTATAATGGCGGCCTCGAGAATTACCCGCGCTTTCACGAAGACTGGGGTGGCGGCCGCGCGCTCAACTACCAGGGCTCGTTCGTGTCGTTGGGTGAACCGACCAAGGTCGACGGCGCCTGGTGCGGTACCGGGGGATCCACGACAAGTGGCTGCAACATCTATAGGCCACCGGTCCGCAACTGGAACTTCGATCCAGCGTTCAACGATGCGGCCAACCTCCCGCCACTGACCCCTCGCTTTGTGTACGTGCAGCAAGTCCTCTTCACCGAAGACTTCCGGTGATGAAGGCGGAACGCGGAAGGCCAAAGATGGAGGCTACTGGTTGCCGCTTCCTTCCGAGTCGTGGGCGGGAGATAACTCTGTGACCAATCTGGCCATGAGTTGCTCAGAGATCCTGGCCATCGCGCGGCTCATTGCGGCGACGACGTCCTCCACGTCGCCCGCGCGGCACGGCTCGTCGGCCTCGTAGGCGATCTGAAACAGTACCGGCGTCCGGCTCCCCTTGGCCTGCTTCGATAGCGTGAATCGAATCCGCAGACGGGCGGTACATCCCCCGACCTGGTCTTCTTCGACTTGCTCGAGTGATGTCGCGATCGTGAAGTCACTGTGCAGCGGTACGGTTGCCCGGATGACCGCCTCGAACAGACCCGACTCGGCCAGATCGCGCTCGATGAGATCGCCGATCATCTGCGCCGGATGCGTCGTCCAGCGACGATAGAAGTAGCTGTCGACTCGGTGGTCGCCTTCTCGGACTACGATTTGGTTGCTATCGTACACGGAGGATGTTTGTACCGGCAGCAGGCGCAGGACATAGGGCAGCCGAGCTTCGCTCGGTGCCGGCGCCGGATAGTCGAGCTGATAGTAGCTGACCGGTGGCGGGGTTGCGCCGCCGGTCAGTGAACAACCCGCGATCGCTGCGAGAATCGCCGGCAGGACTGCGAAGCGAATTGTACTCGTCGAGTACCTGTGGATCTGGTTGAAAGTCGTCAACGTCATCTCGGCGCCGGAGGGTTGGAGAACAGGAGTCGCGATGGCTGCTGTGAGAGGTCGTTGGTGAGGGTCTCTAGATTGTCGAGGGAGCGGTCGATCCGCTCCACCGTGTCGTTGAGGCCGAAAACGAAGCTCTGAGTCGATTGAGCGACACCACCGAACTCCTCCAGCGTCGAACGGAGTTCGTCGGCGAGCTGTTCTTCCCGCAACTCGCTGAGGAAGCCTCGCGCTTCGGCGGTGACCCCGCGCAACTCGTCAATCGCCGGGGCGACGTCGACATCCTCGGTAATCCGTTCGACGTTGGCCGTCACGCGACTGGCGGACTCCGAGAGTTCGGCCATGCTCGACAAGATCCGCTGCAGGCGATCGTCGCGCAGGATGTCGTCGGCAGCCTTCAGGGTGGTGCGTATGTCGTCGGAGATTCCTGTGAAATCGATGCCCATGACGTTGTCGTAGATTTGTTGCAGCGCTTCTTGAATCGCAGCGAAGCTCGACGGAGTCGACGACAGCACCGGGTGCTCGGGGGTGAATTTGAGCACGGGCGATTTGCGTAGGCTGTCTCCCGATTGGTGGTCGATTTCGATGTAGCGCAAGCCGGTGATGCCGGCCAGCTGTAACTGGGCGCGCAACGTCTCGTCGCGATGGATGACGTCGGCAATGTTGCTGTGGATACTCATCGTAACCTCGATCAGCTGGTCATCGGGCGCGATCGAAATCTGCTCGACGCGGCCGCCTGGTACGCCTCGGAACTTCACATCCGAGCCCGGGTCGAGTCCCTGGACCGATTCGGAGAAGTACGTGACCATCGTGACCTCGTCCGCGAAATAGCGATTGGCGCCGAGCCAGATCGCCGCGACGATGCCGACGAAAGCGGCGCTGAGCACGAAGATGCCGACCTGGAACTTGCGCGTATCAGATGCCATCGGCCGGACTCTCTGCGGTCGGCTTGGCGACCTCGCGGTTGAAGAATGCGTGGACGATGGGATCCGCGCTGTGATCGCGCAGCTCGCCCGGGTCCCCCTCGGCGATGATCTTGTGGCTCTGGCCGTCGAGCATGATGACGCGGTCGGCGATGGTGAAGACGCTGGGTAGCTCGTGCGAGACGACGACCATGGTGGTCCCCAGGCTTTTGTTGATCTGCACGATCAACTCGTCCAACTCGGCCGAGGTAATGGGGTCGAGCCCCGCCGAGGGTTCGTCGAAAAACAGGATCGACGGATCGAGCGCCATCGCCCGCGCCAATGCCGCTCGCTTTTTCATGCCACCTGAAAGCTCGGAAATCATGAAGTCCTCGAAACCGCCGAGGCTTACCATGTCGAGCTTGATGCGAACGAGCAAGTCGATGGTGTCGCGGGGTAGGTCGGTATACTCCTCCAACGGCAGTGCGACATTCTGTCCCAGGGTCAGAGATCCGAACAGTGCGCCGGATTGGAAGGTGACACCGAGCTTCTGCTGGACTTTGCGCAGACCGTCTTCGTCGATGTCCGTGATGTCGACCCCGTCGACGATGACCCGGCCCTGGGTGGGCTTGAGTAGCCCGATCATGTGTCGAAGGAGCGTCGTTTTGCCGCAACCGGAACCGCCGACGACGACGAAGACCTCGCCTGGTTGTACCCGGCAGGACACCCCGTCGAGGATGGTCTGGGTGCCGAACCTCGCCACCAGGTCGTCAACCTGGACCGCCGGCGCCGCGGATACGGACGAGCCGATCGGATCGCCCACATTCGCGGGGGCCGGTCTTCTCGGCAGCTCACCACTCATGGAAAATCACCGTGAATACCGCGTCGGCGACGACGATCGAGAAGATTCCGGAAACGATCGCCGAAGTAGTGATCTGGCCGACGCTCTCGGCCCCCTCCTTTGCCTGAAATCCGCGCAGGCAGCCGACCGTGGCGATCAGGATCGCGAAGACGATGCTCTTGGTCAGGCCGATCTGGACGTCGCCGAAGGACATGAAGAGCGCCATCTGACGGAAGTAGACCTGGGCCGGGATCCCGAGGCCCAGATTGGCCACGAAGAGCCCGCCGAGAACGCCGACCAGGTCCGCGAACAGAGTCAGGCACGGCAACATCAACACGAGCGCCATCACCTTGGGGGTGACCAAAAAGCGAGTGCGATCGAGGCCCATCGCAGCGAGCGCGTCGATCTCTTCGGAGACCTTCATGGTACCGATCTCCGCGGCGAAGGCCGCGCCCGATCGGCCGGCAGCGATGATCGCGGTCATCAGCGGGCCGAGCTCGCGCACGATCGACAGACCCACCAGGTTGGCCACGTAGATGTCGGCGCCGAACTGCTTGAGCTGTACGGCGGCTTGGAACGCGGTGATCAGGCCCATCAAGAAGCTGATCAGGGCGACGATGGGTAGGGCCTGCTGGCCGCTTCGCGCCATGTACTCCCAGGTGTCCTGCCAGCGGATCATGTGCGGCCGGCGCAATGCTTGGCCGAGGCCGATGACGATCTCACCGGCGAAGCGGACGATCTCGTCGATGCCGCGACTCCACTCGATGGCGTCGGCCCCGAGACGCTCGATCAGTCCGGGTTGGTCGCGTGCAGCGCGCGCCGGTGCGATCAGGGTGTCGCTGTCGACGAGGCGCAGGAATCCGTCGATGTCGGGAGTCGATCGGGTGACTTCCAAGCTTCCGCCGCGGTCGCCGAGAGCCTGGCGCAGCTGCAGCAGCAGAGCACCGCCGCCGCTGTCGAAATAGGTCACCCCAGACAGATCCAACAAGGCCGATGGAGAGTCGCCGATGCGCTCGGTGATGTCTTCTCGCAGTCGCTGCACGTTGGCGATGTCGATGCGTCCACGGATCGCGATGGACACGCCGTCGGCGGTTGTGCTGGCTGAAAGCTGATACCCTGGGTCGCCGTCCACGCGGCGACAGTACCACTGTGATCGCGGGGAGTCACCGGCCGTGGGGTGCTGCGGTCAGGTTTCTCCGGGTTGGCTGCCGGCGGCCGCCGGGCGCTGCGATGACCCGGTGGTCAGATCGCGGCGACGTTGCCCGGCGCCCGCCCGGTGGTCACCCGGTGGTCACCCGGTGGTCGGGACGCAATGGTTGTCGCGCGCGTGATTGTGGTCCCGCGGTCAGATGATACCGTCGTCGCGCAAACGCTCGAGATCCTCTTCGTCGAGGCCGAGCAGCTCGCGGTAGACCTCGTCGTTGTGCTCGCCGAGCCCGGGCGCGGGGCGGCGGATGTTTCCCGGGGTTTCCGAAAATCGCGGATAGACGGCCGGGTGCTTGATTGGCCCGGCGAACGTGTCCTCGACAGTGACGAAGCTGTCGCGCGCGCGGTAGTGGGGATCGCGAACGATGTCGGCGATACTGAGCGCCCGTGCCACCGGAACATCCTGTTCGAGCATGACGCTCTCGATCTCTTCGGCGGTGTGCTGGAGACACCAATCTGCGACGATCTGGTTGATCTCGTCGCCGTTGGCCGCGCGTTGCGACAGCGAGCAAAATCGCGGGTCGTCGATCAGCTCGGTGCGTCCCATCGCCCGTGCCAACCGCGGAAACAGCTGGTCTCCGGGCGCCGCGATCGAAATGTACTGGCCGTCCGAGGTTTCCCAGTTGTCGAGTGGTGCCGAGTTGCGCAGGCGGTTTCCCGTCCGTTCGCGCACGATACCGAGCTTGTCATATGCCGGAAGCGTGTGCTCGAGGATGCGGAACAGGGACTCGTAAAGAGTGAGATCGACGGATTGGCCGCCGCCCCGGTGTACGTCCCGGTGGTAGAGCGCAATCATGATCGAAAGCGCGTTGAAAACGCCCGTCAGGTAGTCGGCGATGATGATTCCCGGGCGAACCGGGGGGCGGTCTGCGTAGCCGGTGAGGTAGAGCAAGCCGGAGAAACTGATGCCGTTGCGGTCGAGGCCGGGTCGTTGGCTGTAGGGCCCGGTCTGGCCGTACACGGATGCGCGGGTGAGGATGATGCCGGGATGGACCGCGGCGAGTTGCGGGTAGCCGAGGCCCCACTTTTCCAGGGTTCCCGGGCGAAAATTCTCGACGACGACGTCGCACTTCTCGATCAGATCAAGAAAGATCTCGCGTCCGCGGGGCTTGCGCAGATCGAGGGTGATCGATTTTTTGTTGCGCCCTTCCACCGACCACCACAGCGAGTAGCCATTGTCGTCGAACGGGCCGATGTTGCGCATGAAATCACCGCGCACGGGAAGTTCGACCTTGATGACTTCGGCACCGAAGTCGGCCAGTAGGGTCGCCGCGAACGGTGCGGCGATGCGAGTTCCGATGTCGAGGATTCTGATTCCGTCGAGGGGCAGGCGGCCGGTCATGTGCGCATGATACATGCCCTCGGCGGACGAATGTCAAAGAGCTGGCAGTCCGCTGAACACAGCTGTGCGGGGTTTCGCCAGCGGCTAGCAAGCTTGGGGCTGAGCCGCCGCTTGTTTCAGACCCTCCGCAGCGTCGTTGTGTTCGGATTCTCGGCGCGCTAGCTTCGAGCGATTACGGACACCAAACCGGGTCGCTGCAGGGCGTCCGCGAACGGGGGGTAGTATGGCAATCTTGGATGGCTTGTCTCGCGAGTTTCTCCGCGTCGTCGAGGATGCGGCGGTGGCGTGCGCGCGCACCATGGGGCAGGGCGACCGCAAGCACTCGGACTACGTTGCGGTCGAGGCGATGCGCGAGGCGATGGATACTCTGCCGATGCGCGGAACGGTGGTCATTGGCGAGGGCGAGCGCGATGAGGCACCGATGCTCTACATCGGCGAGGAGGTCGGGCGCGGCGCCGCGGAAGACCCGGAGGTCGATATCGCCGTCGATCCTCTCGAGGGGACGAACCTCTGTGCGCTCGGTACCCCGAACGCGATCGCGGTGTTGGCGGCGTCCAACAAAGGGGGATTGCTGCACGCCCCCGACTGCTACATGGAAAAGATCATCGTCGGCCCCTCGGCGAAGGGCAAAGTGCATCTCGATGCCACCGTCAAGGAGAATCTCAGCGCGATTGCCAAGAGCCTCGGCCGCTCGATCAAGGATCTCGTCGTCATCGTCCTCGATCGCGAGCGTCACGGCCAACTGATGGATGATATCCGCAGTGCGGGTGCCCGCATCAAGCTGATCGGCGACGGCGATCTGTCGGCTGGAATCAGCGCCGCGGTGCGCCGCACCAACGTTCACGCGGTGATGGGCACTGGTAGCGCCCCCGAAGGCGTGCTAGCCGCCGCGGCGCTGCGCTGTCTCAACGGCCACATGCTGGGGCGGCTGGTTCCGGCCCGCGAGGACCAGGACGAAGAGCGCTTTCGCAAGATGGGAATCACGGACCTGAGCCGCGTCTACAGCGAGCGCGATCTGGCCCCCGGTCCCGACCTGTTGTTCGCCGCCTGCGGTGTGACCGACGGCTTCTTGACCGGCGTCCGCTTTTTCGGTCACGGCTGCCGCACCTATTCGCTGCTCATGCACAGCACCGAAAACCTCATCCGCTTCGTCGACAGCGTCAAGCTGGACGGCGATACCGACGTGGTCGTCGAGTTCTAGCCAGGCAGCGCGTTGGACTCGTCTATTGGGTTTACCGAGGCTATCCTCTCGGCAAGCCCAACACGCGTTGCGCGATGATGTTGCGCTGGATCTCGGAGGTGCCGGCGAAGATCGTTGCGGCGCGGTAATACTGGTACGAACGCAGCCATCGGCCGTTCCAAACGGCGCGTGGCTCGCCGTTCCAGTACACCGCTCCCGGCCCCAGGATCTCCATGGCGACGTCGTGCAGGCGCTGACTCATTTCGCTCCAGAATAGCTTGACCATCGAGCTTTCTGGGCCCGGTTTGCCGTGGCGCCGCACCTGGGTCAAGGTTCGCCAGTTGTGCAGCTTGAAGATTTCTACCTCGGTGAGGGCCTGTGCCAGCTTTTGGCGGATGACGGGGTCGTCCGCCGCTGACCCGTCGCCGCGCGGCGTGTCGTGCGCTAGCTGCAGCAAGGCGTCGACAAGGATGCGGTGGATGACGAGCTGGCGCGGCGAAGTACCGCGTTCGTGGCTCAACGTGGTCTGCGCGATCTGCCAACCGCGATTCATCTCGCCGACCAGGTTGGTTGCCGGCACCCGCACGTCCTCGAGGAACACCTCGTTGAACTCGTTACTGCCGGTCATCTGGCGCAGCGGGCGTACGCTGATTCCGGGCGCCTTCATGTCGACGATCAGGAAGCTGATGCCGCGCGATTTGGATGCTTGCGGTTCGGTGCGCGCCAGCATGATCCCCCAGTCCGCGAACTGGGCGTAACTGGTCCAGGTCTTCTGTCCGTTGATCACAAATTCGTTGCCATCGCGCTCGGCCTTGCAGCGCAGCGACGACAGGTCCGATCCCGCGTTTGGCTCGGAGAACAGCTGGCACCAGATTTCCTCGGCGGCGAGGATGCGAGGGAGATGCCTCACCTTCTGTTCCTCGGTGCCGTGCGCGATGAGCGTCGGTCCCACTAGATTGATGCCAATGCGGCCGATGAGCTCAGGCGCCTGGGCACGCGCGAATTCCTCCTGCAGGATGTAGTTTTCGACCGAAGTAGCGCCGCGCCCGCCGTATTCGCGCGGCCAGTGGACGCCAACCCAACCGCCCGAGTGCAGCTTGCTCTGCCAGGCGATGAGAACCCGTACTTCTTCTTCGAGTGTCTCGAACTCGGTGGAGTTGGCCGGGTCGTGATTCGCTGTAAGCCAGGCGCGTAGCTCACCGCGGAAGCGTTCTTCGCTCTCACTGAAACTGAGGTCCATCGATCACCGTAATCCGTTGATGGTGGTTGGCCCAAAGCTGCGAGCGGCCCGCTTCATCCGCGCGGCAACCCCAAGATCCGCTGCGCAATGATCGTGCGCTGAATCTCGGAAGTTCCACCGGCAATGCTGGCGCAGCGCGACCACAACATTCGCTGTTGCCAGCGACCGCCTTCGACCGCATCCTCGGTGCCGCTGGCCAGTTGAGCGACGGGTCCCATCGCCTCGAGAGCCAGCGTTCCCATGCGCTGTGACAGGTCGGCCCAGAAGTGTTTGACGATCGAGCTCTCCGGGCCGGGCAACTCGCCTTTCGACAGCCGGGTCATCATGCGGCAGTTGTGCAGGCGCATGATTTCGACGTCGATGTAGCGCGCGGCGTAGCTCTGGCGCAGCGTCGGGTCGGCGGCGCCGCCGCCAGCGCGCAGCAGGTCGCCGAGCTGGTCGACGTAGATCTTGTGGATCACTTGCTCCTTGAATGGGAACGACGTTCCACGTTCGTGTGCGAGCGTCGTCGTGGCGACGCCCCAGCCGCCATTCTCGCAGCCGATCAAGTTGCTGCGCGGCACTGCGACATTGTCGAAGAAGGTCTCGCTGAACTCTGCGCTGCCGGTGATCTGGCGCAGCGGGCGGATGGTGATGCCGGGGGCCGTCATGTCGGCAATCAAGCAGCTGATGCCTTTGTGCTTGGCGGCGCTCGGGTCGGTGCGCGCCAGCAAGATGCCGAACGAGGCGAACTGTGCATAGCTCGTCCACACCTTCTGTCCGGTCACGTTGAATACATCGCCATTGGCCTCGGCACGGGTGCGCAGCGAGGCGAGATCGGATCCGGCGTCGGGTTCGGAGTAGAGCTGGCACCAAATCTCATCGCAGCTCAGGATCTTTGGAAGATAGCGTCGCCGCTGCTCGTCGGTGCCGTGCGCGATCAGGGTCGGGCCGACCAGATTGATGCCCACTCGGTTCATCATCTGCGGCGCTCTGGCGCGGGCCATTTCTTCTTGGAAGATCGCCTGCTCGGTCAGCGACGCGCCGCGACCGCCGTATTCGCGAGGCCAGTGCACGGCAGCCCAGCCGGCATCGCAGAGTTTGCGCTGCCAATCGGTCAGGTAGCGCGCCTCGTCTTCGAGATCGGCTGGCAGCGGATCGCTGGGAACGTTTGCCGCCAGCCACGAGCGAACATCCAGGCGGAACTCGTTTTCTGACGCTGTATAGGAGAAGTCCATGGATGCAAGCGGAGCTGAACGCGGGGGCAAGCAATTGGAAGAGGACGGAGTGTCAGCATAAACATGGATCGAGATGCGGATCCACAATCCCACTCCTCAGCCTGAGCCTATGCCCGCGCCTCAGCCTACGAGCGAAGCGAGTCTCGATCTAGCTCGAGCTAGATCGCTGCCGCGGCGCGCAGTTCGGCGATCTCGTCGTCGCTCAGCCCGAGAAGATTGCGCAGCAGGTCTCGCGTGTCGGCGCCGCAGCGTGACGCGGGGCCGTACACAGGCTTTGCGCCGTCGATTTTGAGCGGCGATCCGACTTGCCGGATGGTGCCGAACCGCTCGTGCTCGTACTCGATGACCATTTCGCGGTGCAAGACCTGGTCGTCCCGTAGAGCCTCGGCGATCGAGTTGACCGGTGCGCAGGGAACGTCGCCGCGCAAGCGTTCGAGCCACTCGGCTGTGCTGCGCGTCGCGAATCGCTGCTTGAGGATCGGAATCAACTCTTCGCGATTGTCGAAGCGCGCGCCAACGGTCGCGTAGCGCGGGTCGTCGGCCAGTGCTTCGAGATTCAGGAGGGGAGCCAGTCGCTGCCAGAATTTCTCCTTCATGCACATGACGACGATGTGACCGTCGGCGGTTTCGAAGCACTGCGACGGGACCAGGGATGGGTGCGCCGAGTCCGCGTAGCGCTGTGGCGCGGTGCCGCGGGTGAGATTCCAAGAGGCCAGGTAGTTGAGCATCGAGACGGCGGTGTCGAGGAGACTGACGTCGACGTCGCCTCCGACGCCGCTGTCGCGCACCCGCAGCAGGGCGACCACCAGTCCGAGTGCCGACATGGTGCCGCCGGAGAAATCGACGATGGACACTCCGGCTTTTGTGGGCGGCGCGTCGGGATCGCCGGTCAGGCCCATGTACCCGGCGCTCGCCTGCAGCAGGTAGTCGTAGGCCGGCTCGGCGTGGCGTGGGCCGCTGCGGCCGAAGCCGGTCAGTGAACAACAGACGATGCGCGGGTTGAATTGCCGTAGGTTGGCGTAGTCGAGCCCGAGCTTGGCCGGAAGGTCGCCGCGCGGATTCGAGTACACCGCGTCGGCGTGCGCGACTAGCTGGTGCAGCAGGTCTCGTCCGGCGGCGACGCGCAGATTGAGCGTGAGTGAGCGCGCGTTTCGATTGAGAGACTGGAAGTACAGGCTGTCGCCATCGTCTGCGAAGGGGGGGATGTTGCGAGCTTCGTCGCCGCCTGTGACGGGGTCCTCGATCTTGATCACCTCGGCGCCGAGGTCGCCTAGCAGGGTCATTGCATAGGGGCCAGCTCCCAGCTGTGTGAGGGCGAGGATCCGAGTGCCGGCGAGCGGCGGGCTGTTGCTGCCCATCTCAGTCGGCCGATCTGGTTGCTTCGAGGGCGCGTCGGGGGCGTGTCAGGCCGCGGTCGCTGCGAGTGGCGAGATCGCTCAGTTTACCGACGGCGTCGAGAGCGGATCGTGCGAACGGCATCGGCGAAGAGGCGAGGGCGACGCCGATGGTATCGAGCAGGTGCCGCTCGAGCCCGGCGATGACAGCCCGCGGAAGGTTGCGGAAATCCAGGTCTGCGGCGAACGCCGCAAGAGATTCGCTACTACTGGGCTGGGTCAAGTGACGAACAAACCTCGATCTCGGTAGAGAATCAATGTTTCGGCGCGAAGGGGCGAGAGAAAAGGGGCCCCGCCGAGTTGCCCAGTGGATCGCGATCGGCGGATCGGGCTCGGCGGATCGGGCTCGGCGCAGGTAGCCTCTGCGGCTGCGTCCGGCATGCTGTCGGTCTTCGGTCAATTCCTTCGTTGGGGGGAGATGGCCTTCCTGGCCGACTTGGTTTCAGCGGACTCTCCGTCCGACAGATGTTTCGGTCGCCAGTAGCGGACGGTCCCGCTGAAGGCTGCGAACGGTGCTTCGACTGGACCCGCATTGAGGGTTGCCGAAAGTACCGTCTCTTCGCTCTCGACTACACCGACGTGGTAGGCCGTCGCG
>Ga0114931_10001500_pt1 | contig 29823 bp, 27 predicted proteins | sample 2SBtaG_FD_89579 | JGI IMG/M metagenome (GOLD analysis project Ga0114931, IMG submission 89579) | Deep subsurface microbial communities from Kolumbo volcano to uncover new lineages of life (NeLLi) - 2SBTROV14_V59a metaG | ecosystem: Environmental > Aquatic > Marine > Volcanic | place: Kolumbo... | reverse complement strand
GCGATGGTCATGGACGCGCCGGCGTCGGCCCGCGCCGCCTTCAGGGCGCGCAAGCGGCCCAGCTCGGAATACACCTTCTCCGCCGCCTTCTCGCGGATATGGCAGGTGTTGAGGATGACCAGATCGGCCTCCGCCGGCGCGGCCACGAGCGCATAGCCGAGCGGCGCCAGGACATCGGCCATGCGCGCCGAGTCGTAGACGTTCATCTGGCAACCGTAGGTTTTGATGAAAAGCGTCTTGCTCAAGGGTGTCTTGCTCAAGGGCGGTCCGCCTCCACGGGCGCCGATGGCGCCCGCCCGGCCGCGGGCCGGCGCCCGATCAGCGCCGCGGCGACGCCGGCGGCGACCTCCTGGTAGGTTTGTTCAGACAAGACCTTGCGCGATTCCAACCCGCTGATGGCGATCGGCCGATGAAACTGCACCGTGACCGTGACCCAGCCCAATGCGACCGCATGCCATATATGGGCCGCCATGTCCATATCGCCATACCACGCGAAGAACGGCCGCAAGTAGCGGCCCATGGGCATGCCGTCGAGGCATGTATAGGCGACCGAGACCGGTTGCAAGGCAAGCGGCCGATCGCCGCTCCAACGCTCGGTCACGGCGAAGAGCGCGCTCTTGAACGGCAAGACCCGGTTGCCGTCGTTGCTGGTGCCCTCGGGGAACAGGATGAGATCGTCGCCCTTTCGCAGCCGGTTCCGGATATCGTCCCGGTGGTTGGCGGCGTTGCGGCTGTTGCGATCCACGAAGACGGTACGTTGCAGCCTCGCCAGTTGGCCGAACAGCGGCCACCGGGCCACTTCCGCCTTGGCCACGAACGAGCCCTCGATCAGCGAGGCCAGGACCATGATGTCGAAATAGGACGTGTGGTTCGCCGCGTAGAGGGTCGGGTGCGCGCGGGACTGGCGCCCGCGGCGCTCGACCTTGAACCCCAACAGACGGCAGCACCGGGCGTGATACCAGAGCGGCAGCTTGGTGGCGAGGCGCCACCCGAACGCCAGCGCCAGCGCCTGCACCGGCATCAGCGGCAGGGTCAACCCCACATAGAGCAGGAGCCGGCGCAGGGCCCGAAGCCGCGAGCCCAAGCCAGACCCGCCCTGGACCGACGGTACAACGAAGGATTTCGACAAGGTTACCGCCGGTCCATCTCGTCGCGCATGTAGCGGCGATAGTAGCGTTCGGCGACCCATTCGGTCTTGACCACCACGCACACGTCGGTGGTACCGAACTGCCGGTCCACCACCGCCCCCTCGCCAACGAAACCGCCGACCCGCAGATATCCCTTTATGAGCGGGGGCAAGCACCGGAGCGCCCGCTCCGAAACGATCGATTCGGCGGGTATCCGGTTCATGGGCACGTAGCGGTCCGCCACGGCCCACGGCCTGAGCGCCGGCGGCGCCAGGTGATGGTGATAGAGATAGGACAGCGGAAGCGCCAGGCGCTCCGGCTCGATCCCCGGCAGGCTCGCGCAGCCGAACATGAGGCCCACGTTATGGGTCAGCACGTATTCGGCTATGCCGCGCCACAGCACCTGCATGGTGGTGCCGGTGCGGTAGCGCTCGTCGATGCACGAGCGGCCCAGCTCCAGGATGTCGCCTGGAAACGCCAGCAGCTTGGCGATGTCGTATTCGTCCGCGGAGTAGAACCGCCCGCGCCTGGCCGCGGCCTCCCGGCGCATCAGGCGGTAGGTGCCGACCACCGCGTCCGGGCCCGCGCCACGAGCCCGGTCGAAAACCAGGAGATGATCGCAGTATTCGTCGAACGAATCGAAATCGCGCCGTACCGCCGCCATCGCCGGCGTGGGGCGGGCGGCGGCGTTTTCGTAGAACACCCGGTAGCGCAGCGCCTGGGCCGCCATGACCTCCGCCGCGCGCTCGGCGAGGCGTAGATGCAACGTGCCCGCGCGCACGTCGACCAACCGGTCGCGATTGATATCCATCAAGGCCATGTCGGTGTCCCTCGATCCGGTGATGGGGCGACGGCCCGACTACGCTCTAACAGCCTGCTCTAACAGCCTGCTAGGAGCCGGAGCGCCGCTTCCCCGCCGTCTTGGCCGGGTGCTTGCCGCCGTTATCCCGGGCCCCCTCGGCCCGAACACCAAACAATTCCAGCCGGTGCCCGACCAGCCTGTAGCCGAGCGCCGCCGCCACCTCTCGTTGCAGGCGCTCGATCTCTTCGTTACGGAATTCTAGAACTTCGCCCGTGCGCACGTCGATCAGATGATCGTGATGTTGCTGAGAGGCCTCTTCGTAGCGTGCGCGCCCCTCGCCAAAATCGTGCCGCTGGAGGATGTTCGCCTCCTCGAGCAGCTTGACCGTGCGATAAACCGTCGCGATCGAGATGCGCGGGTCGGCCTGGACCGCCCGTTTATAGAGCTGCTCCACGTCTGGATGGTCCGTTGACTCCGACAGCACCTGGGCGATGACCCGGCGCTGCCCGGTCATCTTGAGGCCCTTATCCAGACAAAGCCGCTCTATTTCCGAGGTCATGTCTCCGGCGCCGAGAGCCCGAGGGGTGCCCACGAGTATAGCCGCAAAGCTCGCGCCCGGCTATCGCCGAACGATCTCGGATGATTTCGGCAATTATTGGCGGATTTCACAACACTTGGCGCCAACGTACCGCCGGTGCGCCGCCGGCGATCAGCTCCGCGGCCGGCGCGCCCGCGTACCCAGACCGATCTGCTTGGCCAACTTGCTGCGCTGCTTCGCATAGTTCGGCGCGACCATGGGATAGTCCGCGGCCAAGCCCCAGCGATCCCGATATTCCTCGGGCGTCATGTTGTACGCGGTCTTCAGATGGCGCTTAAGCATCTTCAGCTTCTTGCCATCTTCCAGACACACGATAAAGTCCGGGGTTACGGACTTGCGCACCGGCACCGCCGGGGTTGGCCGCTCGGGCTCCCGCGGCGCGCCGCCGCCAACGGCGGCCAGGGTTTCGTGCACCTCCCGGATCAGCCGCGGCAGATCCGCCAAGGCAACCGAGTTGTTCGCGACATGCGCGGCGACGATGTTGGTCGTCAATGCTAGCAGTTCGCTTGGTTTCGCTTGATCGGGCATTTTTGATTTATTTCAGGTTCGTGTTTCAAGGCGTCCTATATAAGTAGTAGACGGCCAAACCGCAACAAAATAAATTGGGCCGCTAATGTTATTGCTCTTTTCCTCACCGCTACTGGTCCGCGTGGCAGACCGGTGTAGAACATTTATATTCCTCTTACGTCGGCCGGCGGCGAAGCGGAACGCCGTTAACCATCGGTTCTCACGCCACATCGCGGGCGAAAACGAGCGCCGCGACCCCCCGGCGCCGGTAGTAGCGCGGCTGCCGACCGACCAGCACGAACCCGGCCCCGGCATAGAGCCCGAGCGCGGCCCAGTTATCCTCGGCGACCTCCAGGACAAGCCGGGCCGAGCCATCCGCGCCGGCCCGTTCGATCGCGGCGCGCACCAGCGCCCGGCCCACGCCGCGCCGGCGCAAGGCCCGCGGCACGCCGAGGGAGAGAACCTCCGATTTATCCGCCCCCGTCCGGCCCAGGAGAAACCCGGCCGGCGCGTCCGCCCCCAGGGTCGCGAGCAGGCCATAGGCGCCGGGCAGGGCCAGAATGCGCGCGATGGCCGCCCCGCTCCACACCTCGCCGCCCCGTCGGTCGGCGAAGCAAGCCGCCTGCAAGGCGGCGATCGCGGGCACGTCGAAGGGTGATGCCGAGCGAACTCGCGGCGGCGCGGCCGTGGGGATCATCCCGCCGGCATGGGCGGGCCGCCGGGCCTCGCCCCGGGCAAAGTCACGTCCGGCGCGCGCAAATAGATCGGCAAGGCCGGGCGGCCAGCCTCGTCCAGGGGCTGCGTCGCGGCCAGGCGGACCACATGGGCCGCGTCGGCCAGGCCCGACCCATCGGCTATGCGCACGTCGCGCCCGGCGCGGCGCAGGGGCTCAACGGCGCGCGCGCGCGCGTCGCCCGCGAGCAGCAGCGGGCCCGGCGGCAGGGCGGCGTCGAGGGCCACGGGCGCGCGCGCCCGGGCTTCGCACAAGGGCCGCAGCGCCGCGTCGAACGCCTGGACATAAAGCTCCTCGCGCTTGGCATCGAGCAGCACCGCCAGCACCCGGCCGTGTCGTCGCGCCGCCGGCACCGCCACGGCCACGGCCTCGAAGCTGCTCACGCCCACCAGCGGGAGATCCCGCGCCACGGCCAGCCCGCGCGCCGCGGCGAGGCCGATGCGCACGCCCGTAAACCCGCCGGGACCGAGGGTGACCGCGATCGCGTCGAGTGCCTCGTACCCAACCCCGGCCTCCGCCATGACCGCCTCGACCATGGGCAAAAGACGCTCCGACTGGCCGCGCATCATGGCCTCGAAGCGGCGCGCGCGCACGGCCCCATCGTGCCAGAGCGCCGCCGAGCACGAGCCCCCGGCGGCATCCAGCCCAAGCACCGTGCGGGGCGGCGCCTTATTCGATACGGCAGGCATCGGCGAACTCGAAGCGCGGCGCGCGCGGGCGCAATTGGCGCGGGTCGCCGTGGGCCAGGTTGCACAGGAAATTGGACTTGACCCGGCCGTCGGGAAAGAACGCCTGGTCCACCACCGCGTTGTCGAAACCGGACATGGGCCCGCAATCCAGCCCGAGCGCCCGGGCCGCGAGCATGAAATAGGCCCCCTGGAGGCTGCCGTTGCGAAACGCGGTCTCCTGGATCAAGGCCTCGTTGCCGACGAACCACGCCCGGGCGTCCGTGTGAGGAAAGAGCCGGGGCAGGTGTTCGTGGAAACGGGTGTCGTAGCCGATGATGGCGGTGACCGGCGCGGCCATGGTCTTGTCCACGTTGCCCTCCGCCAGCGCCGGGCGCAACCGCGCCTTGGCCGCCGGCGAGCGCGAGAAGACAACGCGCATGGGGCTGCAATTGGCGCTGGTCGGGGCCATTTTCGCCAGGTCGTAGATCGCCTCCAGGAGCACGTCGCCGACCTCACCGTCGCGCCAATGGGAATGGGTGCGCGCCTCGCGGAACAGGAGGTCCAGGCCTTCGTCGCTCAGAATCTTGCTCACGGGGGGGACATCCTTTTCTCAACCGTTGGCGTGGTCTACTCGCCCGATCGCCGTTACGGGCGCCTTGAGCCCGGCGGCGCGAGAGCGATAGACTTGCAACATTGCCGGCGCGACCCGCGCGGCACAAGGGATGAGGGAGCCCGTGCCACAGCTTTTCGCCGCCTCGATCCACCGCCGCGCGGCCGCTTGGGCGCGCCGCGTCCTGGTTGCGGGCGCCCTGATCGCGGGCCTCTTGGGCCCGGCCGCGCCAACGCTGGCGGCGGCGGACGAGTCCGGCGCCGCGATTATTATGTACCACCGCTTTGGCGAGTCGGACTATCCCTCGACCAGCATAACCCTCGAACAGTTCGAGGCGCACATCGCCGAGCTGACCTCCGGCGGCTACACGGTCCTGCCCGTGCCGGAGATCGTGGCCGCCATCGCCGAGGGCCGCGCCCTGCCCGATCGGACCGTGGGGATCACCATCGACGACGCCTACCGGTCGGTCTACACCGAGGCATGGCCGCGCCTGCGCGCCGCCGGCCTGCCGTTCACCGTTTTCGTCGGCACCGACGCCCTCGATCAGGCGCGGCCCGGCTACATGAGCTGGGACAACCTGCGCGAGCTGGCGGCCGGCGGGGTCACCGTGGGCAACCACGGCGCCACCCACGCGCACATGGCGCGCCTGGACCCAGCCGCGGCGCGTGGCGAGATCGACCGCGCCGCCCGGCGCTTCGTCGCCGAGCTGGGCGCCGCGCCCACGCTCTTCGCCTACCCTTACGGAGAATATAGCCTGGCCCTGCGCACGGTCGTGGCCGACGCCGGCTTCGCCGCGGCCTTCGGCCAGCATTCGGGCGCCGTGGGCCGGACCGGCGATCGCTTCGCCCTGCCGCGCTATCCGCTCAGCGAACGCTACGGGGATCTGGACCGCCTGCGCCTGGTCGCCAATTCCCTGCCGCTCCCGGTGAGCGATGTCACGCCCCTGGACCCAATGGTGCGCGGGCCCTCGAACCCGCCCGCCTACGGCTTTACCGTGGCCGCCGGACTCGACCGGCTGAGTGCCCTCGACTGCTTCGCCAGAGGCAACGAGACGCGCGTCGAGCGCCTCGGCGCGGGGCGGATCGAGGTGCGCTTCGCGCGGCCCTTCGCGCCTGGGCGGCACCGGGTAAACTGCACCATGCCGGGACCGGACGGCCGCTGGCGCTGGCTCGGCAGGCAATTCTATATCGCGCCTTGAGCGCCCGTCCGAAAACGAACTTTTCGGCATCAATGGGTTGCGGACAGGCCCTTGTCTCTCCCTTCGTCGCCCTCGCGCTTGACGCGAGGGTCCATCCATCCACGAGGCCGGGACCTCGATGGGTTGCCGGATTCAATCCGCCAACGACAAGACAGGCTGCCGGCCCCTACATGACCGGCCCCTACATGACTGGACGGACTTCGACCACCTCGGGGATGTAGTGGCGGAGCATGTTTTCGATGCCCATCTTGAGGGTCGCCGTGGAGCTCGGACAGCCCGAGCACGCGCCCTGCATGGTCAGATAGACCACGCCGTCCTCGAAGCGGTGAAAGATGATGTCGCCGCCGTCCTGGGCCACCGCGGGGCGCACGCGCGTGTCCAGAAGCTCCTTGATCATAGCCACCACCTCGCTGTCCTCCTGGTCGGAGTCGGCGTCGGCCTCGGCGCCGGGCTCGGCCACGAGCGTCGGACGGCCGGCGGTAAAATGCTCCATGATCACGCCCAGGACCGCCGGTTTGAGCAGAAACCACTCGCGCTCGTCCGCCTTGGTGATGGTGACGAAATCGGCGCCCAGGAACACCCGGGTCACGCCCTCCACCTCGAACAAATGCTCGGCGAGAGGCGAGCGCCGGGCGGCCGCCGCGTCGGGAAAATCCGCGGTCCTTGCCCCCAGCACCTCGCGCCCGGGCAGAAACTTCAAGGTCGCCGGGTTTGGCGTGGGCTCGGTCTGGATAAACACGGGCACTACCCTCCTTCCCGCGGGCGCGGCCACGCGGCGTCACGCCCCGATATCCTGATATGTGCGGCCGGGCGAACCCCGCGTCAAGGTTCTTCGCAAGGCCGCGTCAGGTAATCCCGTCGATCGCCTCGTCGCTCAGGTTGCCGGGCACGATGGTCAGCGGCACGCGCAATTTTCCGACCAGCTTGCCGGTCAGCGCCGAAACCAGCGGCCCGGGGCCGCGCGATTCGGTGCTGGCGCCGAGTACCAGGATCGAGATGCTGGGCTCCTCGTCCAGCAGCGCCATAAGCTCCTCGCGCGCGCTGCCCTCGCGCACGTAAAGAATCGGCATGGAGCCCACCTCGGCGTTGACCTGGGCGGCCAGGCGCTGCAAGAGCTGCTCGCCCTCGTTGCGCGCCTCCTCGCGCATCAGGTCGCCGACCGCCTGCCAGTGCTGGAAGCTCGCCGGCTCGATCACATGAAGCAGCGCCACGTGCCCGCCCGTATTGTGGGCGCGCCGGCAAGCGAAGCGCAGCGCCACGCGCATCTCCTCGGTCTCGTCGACCACGACCAGGAAAACCCGGTCGGCGCGCGCGGGCGCGTTGGCCTGGGTATCGCGCGATTCGGTTGCGTCGCTCATGGCGGCGTCAAGCCTTGCGGAAAGCCATATGGGCCAGCCATCCTGCCATTAATGCCAAGGCAATCGCAATCAGCCCGTACAGCGCCGAATGGCGGTAGGCGAAATCGAAGATATCGGCCTCCGTCCCAATCTTGCTGACGGTAAGCGATCTGGTCACACCCGAGACGACCCGCCCGCCGCGCAGGGAAAAGACCTGTACCTGATAGATGCCCGTGGGCACGTTGGCCGGCAGTTTGATACGCGTGTGGAACAGGCGATCGCCGAGAAACGTCACCCGGCCAACTCCATGGGGATAAAGGCCGCTCCGCGCGAAATTGCGCACCAGCCCGTTGCGCCATTCCAGGGCCAGATTGGGCGAGGCCTTGGCCGGCGGCAGGTCCAGGCGCAGGTACTCGACCCCCATCTCGTGGCGCGCCCGCACCCGGCGGTCGGCCACCAGGTCCAGGTTGCGCGAACTGGTGACCGCGTAAAAGCTAGGCACCCGCTCGAAGGTCATGGTCGCCGCGTTGACCCAGATACCGAGCACCCGGCTCTTGCGGTGAAGCACCGCCGGCCGCTCGGGCCCGCGCACGATGACCACCACGTCGCCCGGCTCGTCCACCGCGCCGAACAGCAGCACCTCGGTGCCCGCGAAACCGGTGGTGATGGCGACCAGGTCGCTCGACAGGTCCCACACCAAGGGTTCGCCCCGCGCCGGCGCCGCGAACGCGAACGCAAACCCGGCCATGCATGCAACCGTCGCGGCGCGCCACTTCATCGCGCGATCCCCAGGGAGTAGAGGTCGATCGGCGTGGTCAGAAGATCGAAGAATAGCTTACCACACACCGCGAGCACCATGAGCGCAAGCAGGCCGCGCAACTGCTCGCCGCGCAGGCGCGCCCCGGCCTTGGCGCCGAACTGCGCGCCGATCACCGCGCCGGAGAGCAGAAGTAGCGCCAGCACCACGTCCACGGTCTGGTTGGCATAGGCTTGCAGGAAGGTCACGTTCGCGGTCACGAAGATGATCTGGAAGAGCGACGTGCCGATGACCACGGAGGTCGGCATGCCGAGCAGATAGATCATGGCCGGCACCATGACGAACCCGCCACCCACGCCCATGATCGCCGCCAGCACGCCGACCACGAAGCCGACGGCCAGTGGCATGAGCGCCGAGATATAGAGCTTGGAGCGGCGAAACCGCATCTTGAGCGGCAGGCCGTGCACCCAGGTGTGCTGATGCAGCTTGCGGCGCTGGCCCGTGGCGGCCTTGCGCCGGCGCATGGCGCGCAGGCTCTCGTACAGCATCAGGGTGCCGATAGTGCCCAGGAACGCCACGTACGAGAGCGAGATCACCAGGTCGATCTGCCCCAGCTCGCGCAAGAACACGAACACCACGACCCCGATGGTGGAGCCCGCGATGCCGCCGACCAGCAGCACCAGGCCCATCTTGATGTCCACGTTGCCGCGCCGCCAGTGGGCTAGAACACCGGAGACCGAGGAGGCGACGATCTGGTTCGCCTCGGTGCCGACCGCGACCGCCGGAGGAACCCCGATGAAGATCAGGAGCGGAGTCATGAGAAAGCCGCCGCCAACGCCAAAGAGCCCCGACAGAAACCCCACCATGCCGCCCATGCCCAGCAGCAGGAATACATTCACGGACATTTCGGCGATGGGCAGATAGATCTGCATTGCCGGCGGTTCGGGGCTCTATTTTTACCTTGCGGCCATTGCCTGGCCGAACACGCCCCATCGCACGCCCCCCCTTGTTGGCAACGGCTGTGGAGCGGGAAAAGACTAACCCTCGTCCCCGCGCCGGCCAATGCCCTAAGTTGACCGTATGGCGTGATTTTTTGCCACAACGAGCGTATTTTCCCATTCGCGGCGTCGTTTTACGGCCGCAGGAACCCCACCGCGTCGTAAACCTCGTCGCGGATCGGCGCGGCGATTTCCCGGGCGCGCGCGGCGCCGTCGCGCAGAACCGCGTCGACCGCCGCGGGATCGTCGCTCAGGCGCTTCATCTCGTGGCCGATGGGCCCGAGCGCGGCGACCGCCAGGTCGGTCAGCACCGCCTTGAAGCTCGAGAACTGCGCGCCGGCGAACTCTTCCAGCACCGCCGCCATGGGTTTTTCGGCCAGGGCCGCGTAAATGCCGAGCAGGTTATAGGCCTCGGGCCGGGCACGGCGCGCCGCCTCGGGCACCTGGCCAGCGGCGTCGAGCACGTCGGGGCCGGGCAGAAGCTCCGGGTCGCTGGTCGCCTTGCGGATCTTCTTGGCAATGGCGTCCGCCTCGTCGGTCATGTTGATGCGGCTCATGTCCGACGGCTCGGACTTGCTCATCTTGCGGGTCCCATCGCGCAGGGACATGACCCGGGTCGCCGCCCCCAGAATCAACGGCTCCGGCAGGGGCAGCACCTCGGCGCCGAAATCGTTGTTGAACTTCTGCGCGATGTCTCGCGCCAGTTCCAGGTGCTGCTTCTGATCCTCGCCGACCGGCACGTGGGTGGCCTTGTAGGCCAGGATGTCGGCGGCCATGAGGTTGGGATAGGCATACAGGCCCACGCTGGCGTTCTCGCGGTGCTTGCCGGCCTTCTCCTTGAACTGGGTCATGCGGTTGAGCCAGCCGAGGCGCGCCACGCAGTTGAATATCCAGGCAAGCTCCGCGTGGGCGGCCACCTGGCTCTGGTTGAAGATGATGCACCGCCGCGGGTCGATCCCCGCGGCCAGATAGGCCGCCGTGACCTCCCGGGTGTGGGCCTTGAGCTGGGCCGGGTCCTGCCACACGGTGATCGCGTGCATGTCGACCACGCAGTAGATGCAGTCGTAATCGTCCTGCAGGGCCACGAAGTTCTTGATCGCGCCCAGGTAGTTGCCAAGGTGCAGGTTGCCGGTGGGCTGCACGCCCGAGAAGATGCGTCCCATGGAGGGCTTTCGAGTTGGTTATGCGCGTGGGGTGAGCGGCCGGGTTATCGCCGCTGGGCCGCGCGCAGTCAAGGCGCGCGCCGGCGCCGCAGCAGGCCGCCGAGCGCGGCGCGGTCGAACGCGCCCAGGGCCACCGCCAGGCCGCCGTAGAGCGCCAGCCCCCCGCCCACCAGCGCGGCCAGCGCCGCCGCGCGCGCCACCAGCCCACCCTGGAAGGCGGGCGCGAGGCCGGCCGCCGCGCCCCATAGGGCCGCCCCCAGGAGCAGGCTGGCCAGGAAGATGCGCGGCAGGCGCGCGCGCAGACGCGCGTCCAGGGCGAGAAAGCCGCGCCCGCGCAGGGACCAGGCCAGAAGCCCCGCGTTGAGCCATGCGGCAAGGGAGGTCGCCAGGGCCAGTCCGACATATTCCAGAGGCCAGAACAGCAGCAGGCTGAGCACGATGTTGGCCGCGACCGCGGCCAGGGCCATCTTGAGCGGGCGCACCGTATCCTCGCGCGCGAAGAAGGCCGGTTGCAGCAGCTTGACCAGCACGAACGCGGGCAGCCCGGCGGCATAGGCCGCGAGCGCCCGGGCGGTGGCGTCGCTCGCCGCCCGATCGAAGGCGCCGCGCTCGAAGAGCACGCTCACGATGGGCCAGGGGATGACCAGAAGGGCCACCGTGGCCGGCACTGTTAGCAGAAGCGCCAACTCGAGGCCCCGGTTGAGGCTGTCCATGGCCTCGCCCTCCGCCCCGGCGCGCAGCTTGCGCGCGAGCTCGGGCAGAAGAACCACCCCGAACGCGACCCCGATCAGGCCCAGGGGCAACTGATAAACCCGGTCCGCGTAATAGAGATAGGAGACCGCTCCCGCCTGGAGGGAGGCGATGATGGTGCCGATCATCAGGTTCACCTGCATGGCCCCGGCGGAGAGGATGCCGGGCACCATGAGGCGCAGCAGCCGGCGCACGCCGGGGGTCAGGCGCGGGCGCGGCAGGCGCGGGTGAATGCCCGCCGCCCGGCACGCGAAGAGCAGCAGCAGAAACTGCCCAAGCCCGGCCCCGGCCACGGTCCAGGCCAATACCTGCCCGGGCCGGCCGGTCAGAGGCACCACCAGCACCAGGGCGGCGATGAAAAAGACGTTGAGCAGGATCGGCGCCGCCGCCGCCGCGGCGAAGCGATAGAGGGAATTCAGGATCCCGCCCAGGAGCGCCGTCAGGGCCATGAACAAAAGATAGGGGAAGGTCAGGCGGCTGAGCTGCACCGCCAGGTCGAACTTGGCCGGATCGACCGCGAACCCGGGCGCCAGCACGTACATGAGCCACGGCATGGCCGCCATGGCCGTGGCGCTCAAGCCCAGGAGCACGCTCAAGAGCACCGCCAGGCTCTCCTCGGCGAAGGCTTGCGCCGCGGCGCGTCCGCCTTCCTCCAGCCGGCGCGCGAAAAGGGGCACGAAGGCCGCGTTGAAGGCCCCCTCGGCGAACAGGCGGCGAAACAGGTTGGGCAGGCGAAAGGCGACAAAGAAGGCGTCGGCCACGGGCCCGGTGCCAAGCGCGGCAGCGATCAGGATGTCGCGCGCGAAGCCGAGCAACCGGCTGATACCGGTATAGCCGCCGACGGTGGCAAGGGATCGAACGAGCGCCATGAGACGAACCGGGACCGTGAGAACCGCGAGAGCGGCATGAGGAGCGAAGGCAGCGCCAGTCCTAGCGCATTTTCCGGCGCGGCGGAACCGGCCCCGCCTACGCGCCGCCCGCCTTCGCGCCGCCCGTGGGGAAGCGCAGGGTGCGCCGCTCGCCGGTCAACTCCCGGACCGCGACCTCGATGCGCCAGCGCTCGGCCTCGCGCACATAGGCGGCCGGGTCCGGGATCGGCACGTGGGCCAGCACCCGCCGGCTGACCCGCGCCACGCCCGCGCCCCGCGCGCCGAAGCTCAGGTTGAGACTTGGATGGACGCCAGTCGACGAGCCGCCGGAAACGCCGACGCCGATGCCGAGCCCGGATCGTCCGGCGCCGGCGGGCCGGCGCCCGCGCTCGCCCTCGAGGGTTTCCAGGGCGGTGGCCGGGTAGCGGGTGCCGTGGGGGTCGATCAGCCACACCGCCTCGACGCGCCGCCCCGGCGGTACGTCCTCGAGGATAACGGTCACCTCCCGTCCGTCCGGGGCATCGGGCAGGGCGTGGGCCGCCATGAGGCCGGCGGGCGGTGGCGGCGGGCCGGCGGCGCACCCGCCAAGCGCGCCCAGCCCGGCGGTCATGGCGGCGGCGGCGAGCGCCAGAAAATTCTTGCCTGAGCGCGCGCCTGGGACAATCTGTCCCCCATGGACGACGCCGCGCCCCATATGGCGAGCCGCGCCGCGCACGGCGGCGACGAACCGACGACCCCCTTGCCTGGCTTGAGCGCGGCGGTCGCCGGGGCGGTCTGGGAAGGCCGCGGCCAGGCCGAGACCCATGCCGCGGTGCTTGATATCTTGCGCGTCGGGCTGGCCGACGGGCGGGCACGCATACGTCGGCGATTCGCGGCCGGCGCCCCGGGCCGACAGGTGGTGCGCGAAACTTGCGCACTGGTCGACCGGGTCGTGCGCGTGATCTACGATCATGTCACCGAACATTGTTATCCCCTGGCCAATCCATCGACCGGCGAGATTCTCTCCCTGGTCGCCGTCGGCGGCTACGGGCGCGGCGAGCTGTCGCCTCGTTCCGACGTGGACCTGTTGTTCCTGCTCCCCTACAAACTGACCCCGCGCAGCGAGCAGGTCATCGAGGCAACTCTTTATTTCCTTTGGGACCTGGGTTTCAAGGTCGGCCACGCGGTACGCTCCATCGACGAGTGCATGCGCCAGGCGCGCGCGGACCTGACCATTTGCACCAGCCTGCTCGAAGCGCGCTGGCTCACCGGCGACCGGGATCTCTACCACGAACTCAGGGCGCGCTTTCAAGGCGAGGTCCAACGCACCAAGGGCACCGCCCGCTTCATCGAGGCCAAGCTCGCCGAGCGGGCCGCGCGCCACGCCCGACTCGGCGGGTCGCGCTACAGCCTGGAGCCCAACATCAAGGACGGCAAGGGCGGCCTGCGCGATCTGCACACGCTCTACTGGATCGCCAAGTACATCTACCAGGTGGACGACACCTCGAAGCTGGTCGCGCGCGGCGTCTTCACCAGCCAGGAGGCGCGCCGGTTCGAGAAGGCGCAAGACTATCTGTGGACCCTGCGCTGCCATATCCACTACCTGAGCGGCCGGGCGGAGGAGCGCCTGACCTTCGACCTGCAAGCCGAGATCGCGCCGCTCATGGGCTATACCGCCCACGCGGGCACCCGCGCGGTCGAGCGCTTCATGAAGCATTATTTCCTGATCGCCAAGGAGGTGGGCAACCTGACGCGGGTCTTCTGCGCCGCCCTGGAATCGGAGCACAACCGGCGCTCGCGCTTTCGCTTGCCGACGCTCAAATCCCGGCGCGCGCGCGAGGGCTTTCGCCTGGAGAGGGACCGCCTGTGCGTGAGCGGGCCCGAGGTCTTCGCCGAGGCGCCGACACAGATGCTGCGCATCTTTCGGGTCGCCCAGAAACACGATCTCGATATCCATCCCCAGGCCCTGCGCTGGATCGCCCAGAACCTCAAGCATATGGGCAAGGCCGCGCGCGAGGACCCACAAGCCAACAAGATCTTCCTGGAGATTCTGACCGCGCGCGAGGACCCGGAAACCGCCTTGCGCCGACTCAACGAGGCCGGCGTGTTCGGCCGTTTCGTGCCCGATTTCGGGCGGGTCGTGGCGCAGATGCAGTTCAACATGTACCACCACTACACCGTGGACGAGCACACCATCTTCGCCATCGGCGTGCTCAATCAGATCGAGCGGGGCGCCCTCAAGGAGGTGGCGCCGATCGCCAGCGAGGTGGTGCACAAGGTGGTCTCCCGGCGGGTGCTCTATCTGGCGGTGCTGCTGCACGACATCGCCAAGGGGCGCGGCGGCGACCACGCGCGCATCGGCGAGCGGATCGCCCACAAGCTGTGCCCGCGCCTGGGCTTGAGCGCGGAGGAGACCGAGACCGTGGCGTGGCTGGTGCGCCACCATCTCGCCATGTCGGAAACCGCGTTCAAGCGCGACTTGGCGGACCCACGGACCATCGCGGATTTCTCGGCGCTCATTCAATCGCCGGAGCGCCTGCGCCTGCTTCTCGTTTTGACCGTCGCGGATATCCGCGCGGTCGGGCCGGGCGTGTGGAGCCCATGGAAGGCGGCGCTCCTGCGCGACCTTTATTGGCGCACCGAGGAGGCGTTGTCGGGCGGCGTGGCGGAGACGGACCGCGCCCAGCGCGTCCGCGCGGCCAAGGACAAGCTGCGCGCGGCGCTCGAGGACTGGCCGGCGGCGGCGATCAAGGCGCATCTCGCGCGCGGCTACGATCCCTACTGGCTGTCGGTCGATCGCGAGACTCTGGTGCGCCATGCGCGCATGGTGCGCGCCGCCGAGCGCGACCAGTCGCCCTTGAGCGTGGACACGCGCATCGACCGCTACCGGGGGGTCACCGAGGTGACGGTCTATACCCCGGACCATGCCGGGCTGTTCAGCCGCATCGCGGGCGCCATGGCGGTCGCCGGCGCCAGCATCGACGCCGCGCGCATCTTCACCATGACCAACGGCATGGCCCTCGACACCTTCTATGTGCGCGGCGCCCATGGCGGCGCCTTCGACCGGCCGGATCAGATGGCGCGCCTGTCCGCCTGCATCGAGCGAACCCTGGCCGGGCGCCTGCGGCCCGATCAGGAACTGGCCCGGCGCCGGGCGCCATTTCCCAGCCGGCTGCGCGTCTTCAAGGTCACCCCGCGCGTGCTCATCGACAACAACGCCAGTGCCCGCGCCACGGTGATCGAGGTCAACGGGCGCGACCGGCCGGGCCTCTTGTTCGAGCTGACCCTCGCCTTGACCCGCCTGCACCTGACCATCCACGGGGCGCGCATCGCCACCTTCGGCGAGCGCGCGGTCGATGTGTTCTACGTCAAGGACGCCCTCGGCGATAAGATCGAAAAACCGGCGCGCCTCGCGCGCATCCGCGAGCGCCTGACCCAGGTGCTGGCGCCCGCCGCGCCGGCGAAGGAAAAGACGCGCGCGCCGGCGAAGGCCAAGGTGGACGCCAAGACCCCGCTCAAGGGCGCGCCCCGTGCCGCCTCAGCCCGCGAGAAGCGCGCGTAGCTCGTAGAGCAGCCGTAAGGCCTCGCGCGGGGTGAGGTCGTCCGGATTGATCTGGTACAGGCGCGCCTACAGCGCCGAGGGCGAGCGCGCCCCGGGGAGGTGCGCGGGCGCGGCGCTGAACAGGGGCAGATCGTCGGCCAGGCTGGCCAGCGCGCCGGCTTGCTCGCCCCGCTCCAAGATGGCCAGCACCGCCTCGGCCCGGGCGAGCGCCGCCGGCGGCAGGCCCGCCAGGCGCGCCACGTGAATGCCGTAGGAGCGATCCGCGGCACCCGGGGCGACGTCGTGCAGGAACACCACCTCGCCGCGCCACTCCTTGACCCGCATGGTATGGCAGGACAGGGCGTTCAACTTCCCCGCCAGGCTGGTCAGCTCGTGGAAATGGGTGGCGAACAGCGCCCGGCACCGGTTCACCTCGTGCAGGTGCTCCACGCACGCCCAGGCGATGGAGAGGCCGTCGAAGGTCGCCGTGCCACGGCCGATCTCGTCCAGGATGACGAGCGCGCGCGGCCCCGCCTGGTTGAGGATGACGGCGGTTTCCACCATCTCGACCATGAAGGTGGAGCGCCCGCGCGCCAGATCGTCGGCCGCGCCCACGCGGCTGAACAGGCGATCGATGACGCCGATGTGGGCGGCCGTCGCGGGCACGAAGGCGCCCATCTGCGCGAGCACGGCGATCAGGGCGTTTTGCCGCAAAAAGGTGCTCTTGCCCGCCATGTTTGGTCCGGTCACCAGCCACAGGCGCTGTTCCCGCCCAAGGTCGCAATCGTTGGCGACGAACGCGCCGCTCTGGTTTTCCGTGAGCGCCGCCTCGACCACCGGGTGGCGCCCGCCGGTCACCGCGAAGGCCGCCGAGGCGTCCACTCGCGGCCGGCACCAACGCCCCTCGGCCGCGACCTGGGCCAGCCCGGCGGCCACGTCGAGGGCGGCCAGCGCGCGCGCGGTGCGCGCGATCTCCTCGGCGCGGCCGGTGACCTCGCCCACCAGATCGTCGAAGATTCGAAGCTCCAGGGCGAGCGCCTTGTCGGCGGCGCTTGCGATCTCGCGTTCGAGCTCTCCCAGTTCCACCGTGGAATAGCGCACCGCGTTGGCCAGGCTCTGGCGGTGAATGAAGGGCTGGTCCGCGCCGGTGGGCATCTTGTCCGCCTGGCTCGCGCGCACCTCGATGAAATAGCCGAGCACGTAGTTGTGGCGGATCTTGAGGTTCGCCAGGCCGGTCCGCGCCGCGTAATCGCTTTGCAAGCCCGCGATCAGGCGCTGGCTCTCGCTACGCAGGGTCTTGATCTCGTCCAGGGCCGGCGCGTAGCCGGGGGCGACAAACCCGCCGTCGCGCGCCAGGAGCGGCAACTCCGGCGCGAGCGCGCGGCCCAGGCGGTCGATCAAGGTCTCGTGGGGGCCGAGCGCGGCCGCCGCGCCCTCGATCTCCGCCGGCGGCGCGGCCAGGCCCGCGGCGGCCAGGCGCCCGCGCAGGTCCGCCGCCTGGCTCAGCCCGGCGCGCACCGCCGCCAGATCGCGCGGGCCGCCGCGCCCCAGGGTCAGGCGCGACAGGGCGCGCTCCAGGTCCGGACAGCGGCCAAGGCACGCGCGCACATCCGCGCGCAAGGCCTCATCGGCGACGAAATAGGCAACCGCCTCCTGGCGCGCGGCGATCGCCGCCGGGTCGGTCAAGGGCGCGCCCAGGCGCGCGGCGAGCAGGCGCGCGCCGGCGCCGGTCACGGTGCGGTCGACGGTGCCGAGCAAACTGCCGGCACGGCCGCCGGAAAGCGCCGCGCCGAGCTCCAGGTTGCGCCGGGTCGCCGCGTCGATCAGCATGGTGGCGCCAGTGCCCACCCGGCGCGGCGGCGCCAGGCGCGGCAGGCGGCCCTTCTGGGTCAGCTCCACGTAATCCACGAGCGCGCCCGCCGCCGACACCTCGGCGCGGGAGAAATCGCCGAAGGCATCGAGCGCCGCCACGCCGTAGGCTCGGCACAGGCGCGCCGCCGCGTTCTGGCTGTCGAAGCGGGCCGTCGGCAAGGGCGCGAGCACCGCCTTCCACGCGCCCAGGGTGTCGAACAGCGCCGGGCGTTGCATCAGCCGCTCGGGCAGCAAAAGTTCCCCGGGCGCGATCCGGGCCAGGGCCGCGGCCACGGTCTCCGGGTCGCTCGGCTCGGTGAAGAAATCCCCGGTCGAGACATCGAGCCAAGCCAGGCCGAGCGCGCCGCCGACCTCGGCCAACGCAGCCAGAAAGTTGTGGGCGCGCGCATCGAGCAGCGCGTCCTCGGTGAGCGTGCCGGGGGTGACGATCCGCACCACCTCGCGCGCGACCACCGCCTTGGCGCCACGCTTTTTCGCCGCGGCCGGGTCCTCGGTTTGCTCGCAGATCGCCACGGTGAAGCCGGCGCGGATCAGCCGCGCCAAGTAGCCGTCGGCGGCATGGACCGGCACGCCGCACATGGGAATATCCCGGCCCTCGTGCTTGCCGCGCTTGGTCAGGGCGATATTCAAGGCCGCCGACGCCTTGTGGGCGTCGTCGAAGAAAAGCTCGTAGAAATCGCCCATGCGATAGAACAGGAGGCCATCGGGATGGGCCCGCTTGATGGCCAGGTACTGGGCCATCATGGGGGTCGCGGGATCCCTCGACGGCGCGGGCGCGGTGGTGACGGGCTGTTGCACGGGCGGGCTGCTCGCTGGTTGGCGCGATGGGCGACAAGTTAACATCGCGCGGCGCGGTCTAGGCAAGTCGGCGGCGACGATGCACAATGGGGCTTCGGCGCACCCGCGGAGGCATTGAACGAACGTGACCAACAGCACACCGGATACCAACGGCGATACCGGCGGCGCGCGCGATGCGCGGCCCCTGAGCGAGGTGGTCGGTCGCTTCGCCGAGCGCGCGCCGTTCGAGGCGGCGCTCAAGGAGTTGCTGGAGGCCGGCTTCGCGTCGAGCGATCTATCCGTATTGGATACGCGCGAGGCCATTTCCGCCGCCGAGCCGTCGGGCGAGACCTGGCGCGACACCCTTTCGGGCCTGGTCGGCGAGATCAACTACGTGGGGCCGATCACCGCCGCCGGCCTGATCGCCATCGCCACCGGGCCGGTCGGCGCCGCGGTGGCCGCGGCGGTGGCGGCGGGGTTGACCGGGGCGGCGCTCGCCGATCTGCTGGCCACGGTGCGCGCCACGCCCCATGCCGAGAGCGTGGCGCGGGCGCTCGAGGCGGGCGCGCTCATGCTCTGGGTGCGCGCGGAAAGCGAGCGGCAACAGGACCGGGCGCGCGAGATCCTGAACCGCCACGGCGCCGAGGACGTTCATCTGCACACGCGCCCGGCAAGCCGCGATTAGAACCGCTTTTGACGGCGCACGTCGCGGACCCTAACATCGCACCAGAAACTCGTGGACGCGCGGCGGCGAAGAATCGGGCGCATCCGCCAGAGGCGAGGAGAAAACCCGATGGCCGACGACGACGATACCTGGCAGATCATCGAGCGCGACGCCCTGGAGCTGCACGCGAGCGGACGCCCGGGCAAGCTGGAGATCCGCGCGACCAAGCCGCTCACCACCCAACGCGACCTGACGCTCGCCTATTCGCCGGGGGTCGCCGCCCCATGCCTGGAGATTCACAAGGACGCGGACAAGATCTACGACTACACCGCCAAGGGAAACCTGGTCGCCATCGTGTCCAACGGCACGGCGGTGCTGGGCCTGGGCGATCTGGGCGCGGCCGGGGCCAAGCCGGTGATGGAGGGCAAGGCGGTTCTCTTCAAGCGTTTCGCGGATATCGACGGAGTCGACTTGGAGGTCGATACCCACGACGTGGACGAGTTCGTCAATTGCGTGCGCTACCTGGGCACCGCCTTCGGCGGTATCAATCTGGAGGACATCAAGGCGCCCGGCTGTTTCATCATCGAGGCGCGCCTGCGCGATCTGCTCGACATTCCGGTGTTTCACGACGACCAGCACGGTACCGCCATCATCACCGCGGCCGGGCTGATCAACGCCGCCCACCTGACCGGGCGCGAACTCAAGGACCTGCGCGTGGTGATCAACGGCGCGGGCGCCGCCGGTATCGCTTGCGCCGAATTGATCACCGCCATGGGCGTGACCGGCGACAACGTGGTCATGTGCGATACCCGCGGCGTCATTCATACCGGGCGCGGCGAAGGCATGAACCAGTGGAAGTCGGCGCACGCGGTCGACACCTCGGCGCGCACCCTGACCGAGGCGCTTACCGGCGCCGACGTTTTCATCGGGGTCTCGGCCAAGGGCGCGGTGACCAAGGATATGGTCAAGGCCATGGCCGACAAGCCGATCATCTTCGCCATGGCCAACCCGGATCCGGAGATCACACCCGAAGAGATATCCAAGGTACGCGACGACGCGATCGTCGCCACCGGGCGCTCGGACTATCCAAACCAGATCAATAATATCCTGGGCTTCCCCTATATCTTCCGCGGCACGCTCGACGTACGCGCCTCGACCATCAACATGGAGATGAAGATCGCCGCCGCCCACGCCTTGGCCGAACTGGCGCGCGCCGACGTGCCCGACGAAGTGGACCGCGCCTACGCGGGACGGCGCATTCAGTTCGGCGCCGATTACATCATCCCCGCGCCATTCGATCCGCGCCTGATCGTGACCGTGCCCAAGGCGGTTGCCCAGGCGGCCATGGACAGCGGCGTGGCGCGCCGGCCGATCGCCGACATGGCGGCCTACGAGCAGGAGCTGGCCGGGCGGCTGGACCCCACGGCCGCCAGCCTGCAACGGATCTTCGAGAAGGTGCGGCGCAACCCGAAGCGGGTCGTCTTCGCCGAGGGCGAGGAGGAAGCAACCATCCGCGCCGCCATCACCTTCCGCAACGCCGGCTACGGCACGCCGGTCCTGATCGGGCGCGAGGAGACGATCCAGCGAACCATGGATAACATGGGGGTCTCCGGCGAGACCCTGGAGATTCACAACGCCCGCCTCTCGGAAAGCAACCGGCGCTATACCGATTTTCTGTACCAGCGCCTGAACCGCAAGGGCAAGCTGCGCCGAGATTGCCAGCGCATGGTCAATCAGAACCGCAACGTCTTCGGGGCGTGCATGGTGGCCTCCGGGCAGGTCGACGCCATGGTCACCGGCCTGACGCGCAGCTTCGGCGTCGCCTTCGACGACATCCGCCGGGCGATCGATCCCGCCCCGGGGCACCGGGTATTCGGCATGTCGATTTTGCTGTTGGAGGGCCGTTCGCTGTTTATCGCCGATTCCTCGGTGCACGAGTTGCCGAACCCGGAGGAGCTTGCCGATATCGCGGTCCAAAGCGCGAATCAGGCCCGCGCCATGGGCCACGAGCCGCGCGTGGCGCTGCTCAGCTTCTCCAATTTCGGCAACCCCATGCGCGAAAGGGCACGGCGGTTGCGCGAAGCGGTCAAGGTGCTGGATTCCATGAACGTGGATTTCGAGTACGACGGCGAGATGCAGGCCAACGTCGCCCTCGATCACGATCTGATGCGCCGGCTCTATCCGTTCTGCCGCCTGAGCGGGCCGGCCAACGTGCTGATCATGCCGGCGCTGCACAGCGCCAACATCACCGCCAAGCTGGTGCAAAGCGCCAAGGCGGGAACCGTGATCGGCCCGATCCTGATCGGCCTCTCTAAACCGGCTCAGGTCGTGCAGCTAGGCGCGACGGTTAATGATCTGGTGACCGCGGCCGCGCTGGCCGCCCACGACGCGGTTTCCGCGGCCGGCGAAACCTGACCCGGCACAAGCGGACGCGGAAAAGGCCGGGGCGCCTATTCGACCCCGTCGATGGTGAGCGAGCGCAGCGCGTAGTCGCCGCCGCCGTTGATCAGGGCAAACCCGGCGAACGGATCGCGGAAGCGCTGGTCGGCGACCGAGATCACCCGCGTCTCGTCGACGCTCACCTCCATCCGCCCGGCGCGGTCGCGGGTCCACTGGATCACATGGGGCGCGCCGTCATCCAGCGCGAGCGGCCCATCGAACGCCTCGATCAGCGCCGAGGCGCCGCGCGCGGATAGCGCGAGCAATTCCAACGTTGGCGTGGCGCCGGGGTTGTAGGCGAGGCGATATCCGGCCTTGCCATCGGCCCCCTGGTAGGGACCGAACTCGAAGCGGCGCGGCCCGGGCCCGGCAAGCGGGCGGGCCGTCATCTCCAGGCGCACGGCGAAGGCGTTGGAAATCACCACCGGCGCCATGGCGGCGGCGAAGGCGGGCTTGGCCGGCGCCGCCGGCGGCCGCGCGGCGGCCTGGGGTTCGCTCTGGCGCTCCGGTTCCTGCAAGGCCTGCTGTAAAATCCTGCCGAAAATTTGCGAGGCCGCCCGGCCCCCGGTCGATTTCTTGGCGCTGCCTTCGTTGGCCGCGGGCTGTGCCGGCGCGGGCGCGGGGGCCGGGTGCTCCACGACCGAACGCAGGCCGAAGCGCCAGTCGATCATGACCTCGCCGGCGGTCACCCGCCACGGCGGATCGGGCTGGGGCCCACGGCTGGAAAAATCGTCGCTGAGCAGCCGCGTGCGCCAGGGCCACTCGTAGGCGCTCAAGGTCTGGCGCAGGTCGCGCAGGAACCAAGGGTCGATCAGGCGGTCTCGCTCGGCCCGGTCCAGTTGGGATTTGATGTCCTGGATCAACGCCTGCAGGCGCTCTCCATCGGACCCGGCCGCGCGCGCGGGCCCGGGCAAGAGCATCGCGCCCAAAAGCGCCAAGGCCAAAATCGGACCGAAAAATCGTAAGCCACGCATAATAGGGCCTTATACCATGCGCGCCACCCAACCGCAGCCCCCGAAAACGGGCGCGGCGGTCACGATCGCGCCACGAGCGCGGCCGGCTACGCGCCCGGCCACCCCAGCGCGGCGCGGTAGGCGCGCGCCGCCGCGTCGTCGAACACGCAAAAGACCACGCGCCCGAACCGGGGATTTTCCGCCAGCCACTGGCGCGCGGTCTCCACGGCAATCCCCGTGGCGCGCGCCAGGGGATAGCCGAAGACGCCGGTCGAGATGGCGGGAAACGCGATCGAGGCGAGGCCGCTGGCCCTAGCGAGCTCCAGGCTGTTGCGATAGGCGCCGGCGAGCAAGGCGTCCTCGCCCGCCTCGCCGCCATGCCAGACCGGCCCGACCGCGTGAATGACAAAGCGCGCGGGCAGGCGGTGGCCGCCGGTGATGCGCGCCTCGCCGGTCGGGCACGGAGCGACGCGCGCGCAGTCCGCCGCCAGGTCGGGGCCGGCGGCGCGATGGATGGCGCCGCACACCCCGCCGCCGGGCGCCAGGCGCTCGTTAGCCGCGTTGACGATGGCGTCCACGTTCAGTTTCGTGATGTCGCCCTGGTGAATTTCGATCCGCTCGGTCATGGCCAATCCGCCGCCGTTCTTGTCCCGCGCGACCTTCCGCGCCGGCGCGGCCGCTTCGTCGAACCGTACATGCACCATGTTCCCATCGGACATGTGCGCCCGACCGGCTTCGAGGCGATGCGCATGGACCCGGCGGTTACGGTCGACGCGCGGAACACGGACGGGACGACAAACCGCCGCTCCCCGCGCTTTCGGGGCTAAGTCGGCCAGCGCCCGCGCGCATGAGCCAGAGCAGGAGCAGCAGGCCGGGCACCGCCAGGCCCGTGGTCAATACGAAGAAGGCGACCCAATCCATCTGGTCCGCCAGCCAGCCACTGCCCGACGACAGGACCGTGCGCCCGGCGGCCATGAACGAGGTCAGGAGCGCGTACTGGGTGCCCGTAAAGGCCGGGTTGCACAGGCTGGAGAGATAGGCGACGAAGGCGGCGGAACCGAGCCCGCCGGTGAAGTTGTCCGCCCCGATGGTGAGCGCCAGGAAGGCAATATCGTGGCCGAGCACCGCCTGGGCCGCGAACAGAAGGTTGGTCGCCGCCTGGAGCACGCCGCCCACCAAAAGCGCCGGCAACAGCCCATGGCGCGCCACCAGCACGCCCCCGGCGCCCACGCCGGCCAAGGTCGCCACCATGCCGAAGACCTTGGTCACGCTGGCGATCTCCACCCCGGTGAAGCCGATCTCGATATAGAACGGATTGGCCATAACCCCGCCGATGGCATCGCCGAACTTGTACAAGAGGACGAAGGCGAGAATCGCCAGCCACGCCGGACGGCTCAGCAAATCCGCGAGCGGCGCGACCACGGCAAGGCGCAGCCGCGCGGCGCCCGCGGGCGCCGCGGGCATGGATACGGCGGCGGGCGTGGGCGCGATGAGCACCGCCACGGTGCCCACCAGCACCAGCCCCGCGAGCGCCGCGAACACCACGGGCCAGGATACGAAATCCGCCAACGCCAACGCGCCGGCGCCGCTGGCGAGTAGCCCGAAGCGATAGCCGGTCTGGGTCGCCGCGGCGCCGGCGCCTTGTTCGTCCTCGGCCAGGATCTCGATCCGATAGGCGTCGATCACGATATCCTGGCTGGCGGAAAAGAACGCGATGGCGAAGGCCACCGCCGCCGTGGCCAGGGGTGCCGCCGCCGGATCCCATGTGCCCAGGGCGAGGATCGAGGCAATGAGCGCCGCTTGCACCACCAGCGCCCAGGCGCGCCGGCGCCCAAGCAATCGCCCGAGCACGGGCACGGGCACGTGGTCGAGCACCGGCGCCCACAGAAACTTGACGCTGTAGGGCAACCCGACCAGGGCGAAGAGACCGATCGCGGTCTTGTCCACGCCGATACTGGCCAGCCAATACGAGAGGGTCGACAGGGTGAGCAGCAGCGGCAGGCCGCTGGCGAAGCCCATGAGCAGGATCGCCAGCATGCGCCGGTCGCGGTAGACACGAGCCGCGGCCAACCAGCCGCGCCGGCGCGCTCCCGTATCAGCCGGCATCCTTGAGGCGGCTTTGCTTCTTGCGCTCGTGGGGGTCGAGGTGCGCCTTGCGCAGGCGAATCGATTTGGGCGTGACCTCGACCAGCTCGTCGTCGGCGATGTAGGCGATCGACTGCTCCAGGGTCCGAATGCGCGGCGGGGTCAGGCGCACGGCCTCGTCCTTGCCGGCGGCGCGGATGTTGGTGAGTTGCTTGGCCTTCAGGGGATTGACCTCCAGGTCGTTGCCCCGACTGTGCTCGCCCACGATCATGCCCCGATAGATATTGGTCCCCGGAGTCACGAAGATCGCCCCGCGCTCCTCCAGGTTCCACAGGGCGTAGGCGACCGCCGCGCCGGTCGCCGTGGAGATCAGGACCCCGGTGCGCCGCCCGGGAATCGGACCCTTGTGGGGGGCATAGCCGGAAAAGACCCGGTACATGACCCCGGTGCCGCGCGTCGCGGTCAGGAATTCGCCGTGATAGCCGATCAGCCCGCGCGACGGCGCCAGGAACGAAACCCGCACCTTGCCGCCGCTCGACGGGCTCATGCCGGTCATTTCGGCGCGGCGCGCCGACAGCCCCTCGACCACGGTGCCCGCGTAGGCCTCGTCCACGTCGACCTGAACCTCCTCGATGGGCTCCAGGCGCGCGCCGGTTTCCGGGTCCTCGCGGTAGAGCACGCGCGGGCGGCTGATGGAAAGCTCGAACCCTTCCCGGCGCATGGTCTCGATCAGCACGCCAAGCTGCAATTCGCCGCGTCCGGCCACCTCGAAGGCGTCCTTGTCCGCGGTTTCGCGCACGTGGATGGCGACGTTGCCCTCCGCCTCGCGCATGAGGCGGGCGCGGATCATCCGGCTGGTCACCTTGTTGCCCTCGCGCCCGGCGAGCGGCGAATCGTTGACCGAAAAGGTCATGGCCAGGGTCGGCGGATCGACCGGCGCGGCCTCGATGGGCGTGGTGACTTGGGGGCCGCACAGGGTGTCGGCCACGGTCGCCGTATCGAGCCCGGCGATCGCCACGATATCGCCGGCGCCGGCGCATTCCACGGGCACGCGGATCAGGCCCCGGAAGGCGAGCAGCTTGGTCAAGCGCCCCTCCTCGACGGTGTGCCCGTCGCGGCCGAGCGCCTTGAGGGGCATGTTGAACCGCGCCTCGCCGCTGTGGATGCGCCCGGTCAGCACCCGCCCGAGAAAGGGATCGGCCTCCAGGAGCGTGGCCAGCATGGCGAACGGCGCCGCCGGATCGCCCGCGGCGGGCGGCACATGGTCCAGGATCAGCTCGAACAAGGGGGCCATGGAGTCGCGCGGGCCGGCGGGATCGACGGTGGCCCAGCCCTGCTTGGCGGAGGTGAAGATGCTGGGAAAATCGAGCTGCGCGTCGCTCGCCTCCAGGGCGGCGAACAGATCGAACACCTCGTTCTGGGTCTCGAAGGGGCGCGCGTCGGGCCGGTCCGCCTTGTTGATCACCACGATGGGCTCGAGGCCCCGGGCCAGCGCCTTCATGGTGACGAACTTGGTCTGGGGCATGGGTCCCTCGGCCGCGTCGACCAGCAGGAGCACCCCATCCACCATGGACATGATGCGCTCCACCTCGCCGCCGAAATCCGCGTGGCCGGGGGTATCGACAATGTTGATGCGCTGGCCCCGCCACACCACCGAGGTGCACTTGGCCAGGATCGTGATACCGCGCTCGCGCTCCAGGTCGTTGCTATCGAGGGCGCGCTCGGCCACCTGCTGATTGTCGCGCACGGCGCCCGACTGCTTGAGCAGTTGGTCGACCAGGGTTGTCTTGCCGTGGTCCACGTGGGCGATGATCGCCACGTTGCGTGGCGGGCTCTGCGTCATCGGTCGTCGTTCTTTCAAAAAGGCGAACGCGGTCTACGCCGCGCCCAACCGCGCCTCGGCCAGGTGGGCGAGCGAGGTTTCGGGCCGCGCGCCGAAGTGAGAAATCACCTCGGCCGCGGCGATCGCGCCAAGGCGCCCGCAGGTATATAGGTCGCGGCCCTTGGTATATCCATGGAGAAAGCCGGCGGCGTACAGATCGCCGGCGCCCGTGCTATCCACCACCTTTTGGACCGGCTCGGCGTCCACCACGTGAACCTCGTCGCCCGCGAGCACCACGGCGCCACGGGCGCCGCGGGTGAGCACCGCGGTTTCGCAGTGGCCGCGCACCTTCTGCAAGGCGGCGTCGAAGCCATCGACCTGGTAAAGCGAGCAGATCTCGGCCTCGTTTGCGAAAAGAAGATCCACGTGGTCGCACAGGAGCTCCAGGAACGAGGCCCGGTGGCGCTCCACGCAGAACGGGTCCGAGAGGGTGAGCGCGATCTTGCGCCCGGCCCGGTGCGCGCCCTCGGCCGCGGCGATGAAGGCGGCCTTGGCCGCCGGCGCGTCCCACAGGTAGCCTTCCAGATAGGTCACCTTGGCGCGCGCGATGGCGGCCATGTCCAGATCGCCAGACCCTAGCTCCACGGACGCCCCGAGATACGTGCCCATGGTGCGTTGCGCGTCGGCGGTGACGAAAATCAGGCAGCGCGCGGTCGGTGGCCCCTCGGTCGCCGCGGGGGTCTCGAAGATCAGGCCGGTGGCGCGGATATCGTGGCGAAAGATGCCGCCGAGCTGATCGTTGCGCACCTTGCCGATGAAGGCGCCCCGCCCGCCGAGGGAGGCCACCCCGGCCATGGTGTTGGCCGCGGAGCCGCCGGAAACCTCGACCCCCGGCCCCATGGTGCCGTAAAGCTGCTCGGCGCGCGCGGCATCGATCAGGGTCATCGCGCCCTTGGGCAGCCCCTGGGCATCGAGAAACGCCTCGTCTGTTTGCGACAGCACATCGACAATGGCGTTGCCGATGCCGACGACATCGAGAACCTGATCGGACATGGTTGGGCGTTTCCGCGAGGGGGATCCCGTGATGCCGGCCCAGCCGGCGCGGCGCGGAGTATACTCGCCCGCTCGCCCCTGGCAAACCCGTGGCCGGCGGGGCGAGCGTGCCGGTATTCGAGCCTGGGCGATTCCCCGCGCCGCCGAAATGGGTTAAACAGGCGGCGCCATGTTCGCCGCCCTCGCCAAAGCCTTCGCACAGATCTCCGATCCGGCGTTCCGCCGGGTCTTTCTAGTTTCGCTCGCCGCCTCGCTGGTCGTCTTCGCCCTGCTCTGGGCGCTCGCCTGGTGGAGCCTGGCGTGGGTCGGAGAGGGCCTGCTCGCCTGGGCGAAGGGGGAGGGCGCGGGAGGCTTCTGGGCGCGGACCATCGAGTGGGTGTTCGGCGCGGCCTCGGTTCTGGCGGTGCTGGTGACCAGCTTCTTCCTGTTCCCGGCGGTCATGGTCAGCGTCATGTCGCTCTTTCTGGAGGAGATCGCGGCGGCGGTCGAGCGGCGCCACTACCCTGGGCTGGCGCCACCACGGGGCCAGCCGCTCCATGAGGCGTTGCGCGACGCGCTCGTCTTCGCCGGAATCAGCATCGCGCTCAATTTGCTTGTCGCGCCCATTTATCTGCTGCTCATGTTCGTGCCGCCGCTCAATCTTTTTGTTTTCTATCTGCTCAACGGATATCTTTTCGGGCTTGAGTATTTCGAGCTCGTCGCGGCCAGACGCCTCGCTCCGGAGGAGATGAAGCGGCTGCACCGCGCGCATCGAGGGCGCGTCTTGTCGGCGGGGGTTATCATCGCGTTTCTTCTGACCTTGCCATTGGTCAACCTGGCGATGCCGCTGGTGGCCACGGGCTTCATGGTGCATGTCTTCGAGGGGGTGCGTCGCCGGGCCGGCGCGCCCGGCGCGGTGCCCGGTCAGGAAACGAGGTGAAGCTACCCATGTTCAGGAAACGCACCCCCCCGCGCCTCGGGAGCGGCGCCGCGACAGGCCCGGGCCCGGCCCCCGGCGAGCCCGCCACCAGCGACACGCGCACCCCGCCCATAAAACCGTTCGTCAAGACGACCCCCGCTCAAGCAGCGATTGGGGCTCAAGGGGCGACTGGAGCACAAGGGACGGCCCGCCCGGTGGCCCAGCCCAAGGCCCGACCGGCCGGGTGCGCCGTGGTCAAGACGCGCGCAGCGTATCCGCCCGCCGGCGACGGCGAGGCCAAGGTGCGCGGCTTCGGCCACCTGCTTCTGGTCGGCCGGGACATTCGCCTGACCGGCCGCATCAAGGCGTGCGAGAGGATCGTGGTCGAGGGTGCGGTGGAAGGCGAGGTCTTGGAGACGAGCACCATGGAGATCGCCCCGACCGGGCGGTTCTCCGGCACGGCCGCCGTGGAAAACTGCGTCGTCGCCGGTCGTTTCGAGGGCGAATTAACCGTGAGCGGCGTGCTCACCCTGAAAGGCGACGGCCGGGTCGAGGGCACGATCCGCTACGGCGAGATCGAGATCGAACGAGGCGGCGTCATTGCCGGCAGCTTTGGCCCGTCGCGCGCGACCGAAGGCACGGCGCGCCTGCGCCCGGCATAGATGCCCGCGCCCCATTGGACCCAGCCGGCGCACAGCGCCCGCGCGATTACGCTCGCGATCTTTCTGCTCGCCCTGGGCGCGTGCCAGGCGCCGCCCGAGACTCCCGCGACCGAGACCCCCGAGGCCGCCACGGTGGAAACACCCCCGGAGGGGACCACGACAGACGAGGTCGCCCCAGACGAGGCCGCGCCAGACCAGGCCGTGCCAGGCGCGCCGGTGACGGACGAAGCCGCCCCGCCGGAGGTGGCCGCCCTGCCGCCGCCGGAGCCCGCGCCACCGCCGCCACCGCCGGAGCCGGTCATCGACGACGACCCGGACCGCCTGATCGGCCTGAGCCGCGCCGATGTGCGGGAGCTGCTGGGCACGCCGGCCCTGGTGCGGCGCGAGGCGCCCGCGGAGATCTGGCAATATCTCGGCGGCGCGTGCGTGTTCGACGTGTTCCTCTACGAAACGAGCGAAACGCCGCGGGTCGATTACGTGGAAGCGCGCGACGACGACGGGCGTCCGATCGAGGCGCGGGCCTGCCTGAACGGCCTTCTGCGCGCGCGCTTGGCGAGCTAAAGCGGCGCGGCGCTAATCAGGCCGTGGGCGCCTCCAAGGTGGTCTTGGCCTTGTAGGCGCACAGATCCCGGATCGGGCAGGCCGGGCAATCGGGCTTGCGCGCCTTGCACACGTAGCGGCCGTGCAGGATCAGCCAATGGTGCGCATGCAGCTTGCGATCCGCCGGCACGACCTTTTCCAGCTTTTGCTCCACCTCCAGGGGCGTCTTGCCGGGCGCCAGGCCGGTGCGGTTGCAAACCCGGAAGATGTGGGTATCGACCGCGAGCGTGGGCTCCCCGAAGGCGACGTTGAGCACCACGTTGGCGGTCTTGCGGCCCACCCCGGGCAGGGCTTCCAGCGCGGCGCGCTCGCGCGGCACCTCGCCGCCGTAGTGCTCGAGAAGGATACGACTGGTCGCGGC
>Ga0114931_10001499_pt1 | contig 29824 bp, 24 predicted proteins | sample 2SBtaG_FD_89579 | JGI IMG/M metagenome (GOLD analysis project Ga0114931, IMG submission 89579) | Deep subsurface microbial communities from Kolumbo volcano to uncover new lineages of life (NeLLi) - 2SBTROV14_V59a metaG | ecosystem: Environmental > Aquatic > Marine > Volcanic | place: Kolumbo... | reverse complement strand
TGATGGGCCAACGTGATCCTGGAACGGCTACTCCGAAGAGAGATGCAGCTGAATCTTTCCTCGCAAGCGAAGGACATCACGCGCCTTTGTCATCACACGTTTGCCTCGCACCCCGGGAAGGGCTCTGACCAAACAGTTCCTCGATCGGGCGGTAATCCGCTTCGATCCCGAAGGCCTGCGGTCCGAAGACGGCGAGCGCTGGGTCCGAGCGCATGATCGGCGGCACGCCAACGCCGACGATACGTACCCTTTGGCCGTATTTCAGGCCTTCGGTGGTGATCGGTTCGGCGGATTCGCTGTCCAGAACGCAAATCAGATCGGGCACCATGGCAACCAGTTCGCCGTCACGCCGGGCCTCGAGGTTTTCGTTCTGGAAGGCGATGTCCATCACGCCGGCGTCTCCGGCGATGGCTTCGATGCGGATGCGGCCGAAGGCAAAGCCGGCACGGGTCTCGCGGGCCAGATCGACGATTTTTCCATGGAACAACTCGACGGCAAAGCGGGGATCGGCCCGGTTTTTCAGGTGATCGACAAGACCGACCACCGGATCCGAATTGCTGCGCCGCGCGCTGGCTATGGCCCGCCCGATATCGAGGGCCAACAACAGGGTCCGCGGCACGGCTGCCCGTTTGGGCTCGGCACCGGTCATCGCATAGAGCGCGATCTGGGCTTCACCGTGCATGGCCATGATGGCGGCGCGGGCGAAATCCTCGGCCGTCTTGTTGTCGCCGGCTTCGACGATCACCCGGTTGTTGTGGTCATCAACCAGGATGACCGGGGATGCGGAGAGCCCGTAGATGTTGTAGGTGACCATCTGAAGCTCGGGAAACGCGCGGCCCATCCCGTCTCCGTCAACAACAGGCAGGCCGGTCCGCGCCCCGGCGATCAGCGGCAAGGTCCCGTTGATACCGCCGGCCTCGGCTCCGATCAGGGCATCGAACTTGAGCCCCAGCCGCTTCTGCAGGGTCTCCAGGGCGGTCTCAAGTGTGGCAATTTTGGGAAATCGCTCGATCATCACCGTCGGCGCACCCATGGCGGCGACCGTCGCCACTCGCGCATCGTCGGCCAGCTCGTCGAGATCGATGATTGTGGCTGTGCGGCCGTCTTCCATTTCCTGGCGCAGCAGCAGCTGGCCGATATAGGGGTCGCCGCCGCCGCCGGCACCGAGGAAGGCGGCGCCGCGGACATAATCGTGAAGATCGTCGAAGTCCAGTTTCATTGTGTGCTCCGAGCTTGCTTAAGACGGCTCGGGCTTCGGGCCAGCACCAGGTCGCCGACCGCCTTGGCACGCACCCGCACGGCGCCACCGGGCATGTAGGTCATCGGGATTTCCTCGATATCGAGGATTGTCACAGTTCCCGGGTCGGCCCCGGCCCTGACCGCCTTTGAGGTTGCTTCCTGCTTGGCCGCTTCCAGGGCGTTGTCACGGCCGATTTCGTCGTAGGCATAAACCCGGTCGGTTTCGCCACCGACCTGGGCCATGGCGGCGCCGATGGCGTTGGCGACACCGGCATTTTTTGGGCGCAACAGCCGGGAGGCGCCGGCAAGCCGATCGCCCACCAGCACCGCGCCACCACCGACCAGGACCACAGGCACGTCGACGGCGCTAGTCTTCATGCGGTCGATGGCGTCCTCGACCAAATGATCGATTTGACGTGTAGCCCGCGCCACCAGATCCTGGTCGAGATCATCTAGGCGATCCCGCCTGCCGATATCGGCGCGGCCGGCGGCCACCGCGATATCGGTGGCGGTCAGGCAGTCGCCATCGAACACCAGCGCTTTGTCGATCAATTCGTAGCCAACGGAATCGGGACCGACGCGGACCGATTGGCGATCGTTGCGCACCAGGCTGCCGCCACCAAGGCCGAGGGAAAAGATATCAGGCATGCGGAAGTTGGCGCGAACCCCTCCAATGTCCGTGGGGACCGCCGATTCCCGTGGAAAGCCGTGGGTCAGCATGCCGACATCGGTGGTGGTGCTGCCGATATCGATGACGATCGCCTCGCGCAGGCCGGAAAGAAAGGCCGCGCCGCGCATGCTGTTGGTCGGTCCCGACGCGAAGGTGAGCACGGGGTATTGCTCGGTATATTCGGCGCCCATCAGGGTGCCGTCGTTTTGACTGATGAAAAACGGGGCGCCGAGGTTGAGGCTTTGAAAGGCCTTGCGGAACGATCCAATGACCGCTTGCGACAGGTCGATCAGGGCGGCGTTGTTGAAACAGGGCTATGACGTTCCGGTGATCGACACGGTCCCGATGACGGTGCTGATTGCCGCGGCCCTGGTTGACCTCGGCTTGAGCCAAAGCAAGACCACTTATCCGACGCCAAGGGAAAAACCGGTGGCGGGTTTTGATCTGCCGTCTTTGCGAAAGCCGGCAGCGGCCGAATGACGCGCCGCCTGCTGTGGAACAGGCTTCTCTCTGAACTCATCCGCCGGCAACCGGCGAGTCCGGCCGCGATCGGCGGCGATCGACGGACAGGGCAAGTGGTGTGATGACGGTCAGCGCCAGCCCGTAAAGGCCGAGACCGAACCAGGCGAGCGCTGAATAGGCGCCCGGCGTGACGATGAATCCGGCAATCGCCGGGCCCGCCGCCAGCCCGATGCTTTGCATCAGCACACCGGCGGTCGCCGCTCGGCCGCCGGGATCGAGCGCCGCGATCACACCCATCAGATAAGACAGCCCGAATACCCAGGCGACATAGAACAGCACCACAGCGGCAACAAACGCCAGGATCGAGGTGCCGTGAATCACCAGGATCAGGCTGGTGATTGACAGCGCCAGCGCCACCGCGTTGGGTCGGGCGCGGCCCCAGCGGACACCCAGCACGACGACCAAAAGTCCGCCGACCAGACCCGTCAAGGCGGCCGTTCCCAGCACCCGGCCGATGACGTCGGCGTCGACGCCGGCGGCGCGTCCAATGCGTTCCATATAGGCCCAGATACCGCCATGAGCGACATGGGCCGCGAGAACGGCCAGCAGGGCGAAGGCGACTCGCACAATGTCGATCGGTAGAGCATCGTCGTTTTGGCCCGTGGCCGTCGTGTTGCGTGGATAGCGCGACAGCGCCACGAGGCCCACTGCGGCCACAAGGCTGTAGCTGGCGAACACGCCATTCGCGCCAAACGTCGCCACCACCCCCGACATGACGAAAAAGAACAAAAACGCGGCCATCGCCATATTGAAAATGGTCCACAGGCCGAACAAACGCTCAGGCGCCCGTGCGCCGGACATCGAGGCCACGACCGCCGCAACCACCGACCCTTCGCCAAGCCCGGTAAGCACGCGCGCCGCAATCAGAAGCCCGGCCTGATGCATCCCCAAAGACAGCAACGATCCAGCAATAATCAGCACCAGACCGGTGGCGGCGATTCGCTGGCGGTTCCAGCGGTGAATGCAAAAACTCATCAGGAAGGTGGCAAGCCCGGCGCCGCCCATTTCGGCCGCCGCCAGAAACCCGGCTGTGCGTTCCGACAGACCCAGATCATCCACCGCCGCGCCAACGACCAGCGGCAGAAACGAAAAAGTCCCAACCGCCCCAATGACACCCAAAGCCACCATGGCGGCAATGGAAACCGGGTGATTGACGTCACGCCGCGGTACCTGTGGTTGCGCGCCGGCCTTACCTTCTGTCTGCATGATCACAGCGCCCCGGCGATGCTAAAGCGTGTTCTTGTAAAAGCGGCCGGCCTTCATGATCACCGGCAGGTGTTGGCTCTGATCCTGCAACAGGCCGAGGTCGTCAAGCGGATTGCCATCAACCACCAGGATGTCGGCCCAGGCCCCTGGCGCAATGACACCCAGCTCGCCACTGCGGCCGAGAATCTCGGCGTTTATGCGCGTCGCCGAGGCGATGACCTCATGAGCCGGCTGAACCTCGGCCCGGATCGGAAACTCCGCCGACTGGTCATCGTGGGTCTCGCCCAGCAAATCGGTGCCGAACCCCAGCTTGACACCCGCCTCCAGACAAAGCTCGACCGAGCGCAGACCGGCCTCGCGCACCCGGGCGAGCTTGTCCAGCATGGCATCCGTCAGGCCCAGTGCGCGCCCACGCCGGGCCAAGGCCTCAAAGGTCACCAGCGTCGGCACAACAAAGGCCTTGGCCTGCGCGACCAGGGTTGCGGCATCGGCGTCGATCAGATTGGCGTGCTCGATCGAGCGCACGCCGCAGCGCACGGCGTGCGTAATCGCATCGGCGCTGTAGGCGTGGGCCAGCACATAGGTGTTGCGCACGTTTGCCTCCTCGACCGCAGCGCACAACTCGGCCTCGGAATATTGGCGGCACTCCAACGGATCGAACGGCGATGAGACACCGCCGGAGACCATGACCTTGATCTGATCGGCGCCCTTGCGAAGTTCGTCGCGCACGGCGCGGCGGACCTGATCGACACCATCGGCGATCCGTGTCGTCGTCTGCAGAGCGCTGGCGCAACTGCAAGGAATAGTATCTTCGGTGCGCCGACGAAAATCCCCGTGGCCGACGGTCTGACTGAGTCCTCGGCCCGAAATGAATAGACGTGGGCCTCTCAGAAATCCGCGCTCAACTGCTTCGCGCAGACCCCAGTCACCGCCGGCGGCATCGCGGATGGTGGTAAAGCCGCGGGCCAGCATGCGGTCCAGGATGATCGACGCCTCGGCCGTCATCAGGCTGATGGGGATGTCTTCGAGGCCGGCGATTTTCATCCGCGTCAAGCAGGGGTGCGCGTGAGCATCGATCAGTCCCGGCATCAGCGTGCGTCCCGCCAAGTCGTAGTGCCGTGCCCGGTTCGCCTTGATCGGATGCTCAGACACTTCGCGAATGCGGGCGCCTTCGACCAGCACATGGACCTCGCCCAAAGGTTCCGGACTTGAGCCGTCAACCAGCATGGCATTTTCGAACAGGATCAGTTCGGGTGCCGGGTCGGGCATGTCTCTCTATCCGTTCGAACCGAGTTGCATCAGACGTTCAATCCGAAGACCTTACGCGCCTGATCCGGCGTGATATAGCCGTTCCGCAAATCCTCGCGGACCTTGTCCTCAGGCCGCTTGCGGGGGTCGCCGTAGCCGCCGCCGGTGGCGGTGACGATACGAACCACATCGTCTGGTTCCAGCGGCAGCGACGTGCAGGTGCCATAGGTTTCCTTGCCGCCGTCGTGGCGGATGATTTGGATGTAGTTGCGGGTCCCGGGCCGTCCCCCGGCCAGCCCCCAGGGGGGATATTTGCCGCGCGAATACATCGCCGTGATCCAGGCATCGCGGGCCTTGATGCGATAGTCCAGAATGATACCTTTGCCGCCACGATATTCACCCTCGCCGCCGGGTTCGTCGTTGAGCGCATATTGATCGATATGAACGCCGTTGCGGGCCTCGTTGACCTCGACCGGGCAATTGAAGGTTTCGCCATGCGAGCCGGTGTATTGGGCGTTGTCGCCATCCTCGTTCTCGGCCGCACCCCAACCGCCGATTTCCGGTTCGATGAAGCTGTGGGGGCGCCCGGAGTCGGGATGGATGCCGCCGATGATGGTGCCGCAGATCGACGCGTAATGGCCGGCGGTGAGGCGATCCGGCATGGCCGGAGCCAGGGCCTTCCACATCACGTCGAACATGCGGATGCCGATTTCGTAATAAAGCCCCATGGCTGCCGGATAGGCGGCATTGCACATGGAATGGTCGTCGCAAATCACCTTGAGGGGCCGGAAGGAACCGGCGTTGGCGGGCGTTTCGGGGCTGGTGATTGCCTTGAAGATCATTTGGGCATCGACCACGGTTGACGCATAAGAGGCATTGAGGGGCCCGCGGTCCTGCGGCGGGTTGCCGCGCAGGTCGACGATGAAATCGTAGTCGGTAATGGTGATCCGGGCCTTGAGCTTAAGGTCGTTGTCCAGATGATCTTCGGCTTCGAACGTGCCCTTGGGCAGGCCCCGCAAGGCGCGGCGCGACACCGCCTCACCGTAATCGAGATATTGGGAGATCGCTTCCAGGACCGTTCCCTTGCCGTATTTTTCGACCAGGCCGAGCAACCGCCGTTCGCCGGCCCGCATCGAGGCGACACCGGCCCACAGATCGCCCAATGTGGTGTCCGGCAAGCGGCTGTTGGCGGTGATAATGTCGAATACCGACTGGATTGGCCGACCCTTATCGAACAGTTTGATTTCCGGCAATTGTAGACCTTCCTGGAAAATCTCGGTCGCTTCCGGATTGATGCTGCCGGCTGACATGCCGCCGATATCCACCCAGTGCGCCTTGTTGGCGGTCCAGGCGATCAACTCGTCCTCGGCGAACACCGGTAGAATGATCACCACATCGTTCATGTGGCTGACGCCGCCGCGATGGGGCACATTGGCGGCGAAAATATCGCCCGCGTGAATGTCTTGCGCCGGTCCGAATTTGTCGATGATCGCCCGCACACCCCGGTCCAGCATGCCGACAAAGGCCGGAATTCCGGACCCGGAGCTGGCCAGATTGCCTTGCCGGTCGGTAATCGCCACGCCGAAGTCCAGAACCTCGTAGATGATCGAGCTCATCGCCGTCTTGCGCATGGTCGCGAACATCTAGTCGGTGATCGCACCCAGTGTGTTCTGAATGATCTCAATCGTGATCGGGTCGTCGTTGCGCCGCAGCGTCATAATTTCTTGCTCCACCTGGTCCAACTTCGATCTTAGCCTTTAATACGGATGTGCAGATTGCCGAATTCGTCGACCCGCACGTGCTGATCCGGGAACACCACGGTCGTGCTTCCGGTCTCTTCGATGATCGCTGGCCCGGTAAACTCGGCTCCGGCTTCCAGCTTATCGCGATCATAAATCTGAGCGGTGCACACTCCCGCCGTATCGAAATCCACCACCCGCGTGTCTTTGATCGCCTCCGTCCCGTCTCCACCCCCGCTATCGAGGCGCGGCAGCGGTGGTTGTTCGATGCGGCCATGGACGACCAGATGGAAGCCAACAAGCTGCACCTGATTCTTCAGACGGTAAGTGTATTCGCGTTGGTAATTAGCGTGAAATATCTCGACAATTGCGCTCAGCGCCTGGAGCGTCAAGTCGGTCTCGGGCAGCAGCACCCGAACGGTGTGTTCCTGGCCTTCATAGCGCATATCGGCATAGACGTCGAAGTGAAGGCGCTCAGAACCGAAGCCGTCTGCCTCGAAGGCTGACAGGGCCTCCTGTTTCATGTCGTCAACGATGGCGGCGATGTCGGCCATGGCATTGGCCTCCAGGGTCATGGGCCGCGTGCGCACGAAATCGCGTCGCAAATCCGACATCAGCATGCCCCAGGCGGAAAACACCGCCGAATGGGCGGGGATGACGATCTTGGGTATGTTCAACTCGGTGGCTAACGCTGCCGCATGCATGGCACCGCCGCCGCCGAACGCCACCATGGTAAAGTCGCGCGGGTCATAGCCACGATTGATCGAGACCAATTTAAGCGCATTAACCATGCTCTGGTCGGCGATGCGGATGACACCACGCGCCGTTTCCTCAGGCGACAAGTCCAGTTCGGCACCCAAATCCGCGAAAACGCGTCGCACGCCGGTCATGTCCGCGCCCTGCTTGCCGCCAAAGAAACGTTCAGGGTTGATTCGCCCGGCCAAAAGGTTGGCATCGGTCGTCGTCGGCTCGGTCCCACCTTGCCCGTAAGCCACGGGCCCCGGAACCGCGCCGGCGCTTTTTGGGCCAACGTGAAGTTTGCCGTCCTCGTCGATCCAGGCGATGGAGCCGCCGCCGTTGCCGATTTCCACAATATCAACCACCGGCGTCATGATCGGATAGCCACCGAAGGTGCGGCTGCGCTCGATCATGTATTTGCTGGTCACCTGCACGCGGCCCTGATCGATCAACGAGCATTTCGCCGTGGTGCCACCGATATCGAGGGCGATGATATTGAACTCGCCGATTGCCTTGCCGAGCTCAGCCGCCCCAAGAACGCCGCTGGCGGGCCCGGATTCGACCATGGTGATAGGAGTGGCCCGTGCCGCCGCGGCGGTATCAATGCCGCCATTCGACTGCATGACGTAAAAGGCGCCGGCAAAGCCGTTACCCGCTAGCCGCTCTTGAAGGCGAGTCAGATAACGGTCGGCGATCGGTTGAACATAGGCCGATGCGACCGTCGTATTAGTCCGCTCGTATTCCCGCCATTCCCGCGAAATCTGATGTGACGCGACCGCCGAAACCTCGGGCCAGGCTTCCTTGATCGCATCCATCACTGCCACCTCGTGCGCCGGATTGGCGTAAGCATGGAGTAGGCAGACGGCGATCGCCTCAACACCCTCGCGCCGAAAGACGCCGAGGAGCGCCGGCAATTCATCAAGGGCTAGCGGCGTATGCACCTCGCCGTGATGGGTCATCCGCTCGTTGATCTCGAGGCGTAAATAACGTGGCACGAAAGGTTTGGGCTTCTTGTAACGCAGATTGAAGAAATCGGGGCGATCGCCGCGGGCAATCTCCAGCACGTCGCGAAAGCCGCGGGTGGTGATCAGGCCGGTCTTCACCCCCTTGCGTTCGGTCAGCGCGTTGATCACCACCGTTGTGCCATGGGCGAAAAATTCCACTTGGGCAATATTGATCCGAGCTAGGTCGAGCGTTTCCATGACACCCTGCTCGAAATTATCCGGCGTCGTGTGAGCTTTGGCCGTGTGAACGGCCTTAAGTGCCCCGCTGGCCTCATCCACCTCGTAATAAACGAGATCGGTAAAGGTGCCGCCGACATCGCTCGCCAATCGAATTTTTCCAGTCATGGATTACTCTTTACTCCGCCCATCGAAATTCACTGGCGATCATTTACTCGCTATCCCGGTGCCAGCTGGTAGGTTATCCTCCGCCAGCCCGAAAAGAACGAAATAGACGCGCGACTGTTCTAGAGCTCGCGAGGCATGGGGCTCGCCGGCGGGAATAAAAACAACGTCGCCGGCGCCAAGCTCCGCGTTCCCGCTCGGATGCTCGACAACAAGGCGACCGCTCAGAATGAGTGATATCTCATCTTGTGAATGCACCGACATGCCGTCTTGCGGATGACGATAGCCGGCTGCGAATTCCACAGTTCCGACTTCGAGGGCAGCCTTCCTCTTGGGGCCGAGCTCCAGTAAACGTTCAAGCATGAAGTCTGAGCCGACAAAATCGGTTTTTAAGACCTGCATGACTAGGGCCATCCCGCCGGAGTGGAGAGTTAAAAGCTGACAGCCAAGTCGATGGTCCAGCGCTGCGGCAGGGCGGGTTGAACAAACCCGCCGAGGACGAATTCCTCGTTGAATTTCGCGTTCGTTGCGTTGTCCATGCTGAACAGGAATGACCAGCCGGCGTCGACATCCTGGAGCCCTGCGCGGAAGCTGAGAAGATTGACCACGGAGCGCACGCTGCTGTCAAACGGGTCGAAAAACGTCTTGCCGATCCGACGGAAGTCGACGCGACCGAAAAAGCCGATGTTGGCGACAAGCTTTCGCTGATATTGCCCGCCGACATTCAAGGTGGTGTGGGGCACATGTGGCAGGCGGTTGCCGATGGCGGTCGGATCCAGGGCGAACTTCTTGATCGTATCGTCGATCGCGCCGCCGGCGGCATAGATTTCGAGATCCCCAACATAAGTGTTGCCCCAGTATCCGTTGAGGACTTTGATTTGTGTGGTTATCTCGCCACCAATCAATTCCGATCTGTCGATATTGGCCAATATCTGGGCCCCCACGCCACCGACGAACGCGAAGAATGGCATGCCCGTGTCCCTGGTATGGAAGAAGGACCCTTCAAAAGATAAACGATTGCCAAACCAGCGGGATTTGAAACCGACCTCAAAGGTGCTGGTTTGTTCCGCGTCGATGACGTCCTTGACGCCATTGAGCCCAATCTGCGCCGCCGCCGCGCCGACCCCGTTCTGATTGAACTGTCCGCTACGAAAGCCAATTCCCCAAGATCCATAGATGTTTAGGGAATCGAGTTGGCCTATGCCCAAATCCGGCAGCCAGCGAACAGTAAATTTGGGTTGGAATTTGTCGAAATTAGCCCGGTTCTTGGCCCCTGGAACGCCTGCCGTGTTGAATTCTGAAACGAACTGGCGACGGGTTTCACGATCATAGCGAAGGGCCGCGGAGAGCTCGATATCCGGCAGCACATCGTAAGACAGGTTGGCAAAACCCGCGACATCCCGATTGCGGTTGTTGTCGGCAAGAAAGGTGGTGGTGGGATTGATGGCGCTGTTGAATAGCGGGGTCCGCTTGACCAAAAGAATGCCTTGCCCGCGATCATCGCCGGTGGTGGACGAAATGAAGCGGCTAAGCGTCAGATAGTAAAATCCCGCGTTCCACCGCAGCCGCTGGTCCGAGGCGGAAATGATACGGACCTCTTGGCTCCAGGCGTCTATATCGAAAAACTGGGTTTGTGTGCCGTCTATGAACACGAAGCCCGGAACAAATCGTGTCAGGGACTTTGTATAGGGGAACTGGTCGGCACGCGTCGTTTCGTTGATGCGGATATAGGACGAGATGGATCGGACGGTGGCAAAACCAAGATCGTAGGTGAGCTTAAGACTGAATTCATCTATGTCCCTATTGTCATCGCCGATATTGTTGGATCGGAATTTGCGATCAACATTATCGGCACTGATCTTGCTGAAATCGAAGGGGAACGGATTATTCGGGTCCAGAGTTGTTTCCGTACTATCCAGAAGTGCCGGTTGATATTGGAAATTGTTGGCGGTGCCGTCGGTGCGGCTGAGCGTAATGCGGCCATCAGCGGTCAGACGGTCGTTCACGAACCAGCGGAGTTTGGCGCGAACGGTGACGTCCTGGAGGGGGTCCTGCTTGCGGCCAAGGGTGATGTTGTCGAAAAAGCCGTCGGTCTCTTTGTAGCGCCCGGCCACACGGAACAGCAACTTGTCCTTGACCAGCGGCCCACTGACCGCCCCTTCGATCTCTCGGTCGGCGAAGTCGCCTAACGACGTCCGCAAGTTCGCTTCCCACTCGTTGGTCGGGTCATTGCTCTCGACGATGATCGCGCCCCCCACGGCATTGCGGCCGTAAAGTGCCCCTTGCGGGCCCTTGGCGACCTCGATGCGCTTCATATCGAACATGGCTTGATTGAATTGAAGGGCGTCGACCTGCAAAACGCCGTCGACGACCACGGCGACCGGGTTTTCCGTATTCCGATCCTGAGTGATGCCCCGGATCGTAATGAAGCTGATGCCGGATTGTTGAGAGTCGATAAAGCCGACGTTGGGGGTCAGCAGAAGAAAATCCCCCGGTTCGTCGATCTTAAGGTCGCGCATGTCGGATTCCGAGAAGACAGTTTCCGCGACCGGACTTTGGGTGAGTTTCTCGCTAACGATCCGCCCGGTTACCACGACTTCCTCAAGCGGAGGGGGGGCTGCCTCAGCAGCTTCATTCGTCTTGTCCGCTTCGACTGGCTTGCCCGCCCGGTCGACCGCGGGATTGCCCGACGAGCTTTCTTGCTTAACCTGTTGCGAGGGATCAGCCACCTCGGCAGCAATTGCCTCACCGGCCAATATCAGATTTGCGACGAGCGCGGCCGACGCCACACACATGGCCCAAGACTTTGGTCGCATTGTGAACCTCCCTTTGTCCATCCCGGATTAACCGGCGCGCGCACGGCATTTCCACACGGTCAGCCGACGGCCGACTCCACCCTGTCTTGTTGTTTCCACGGCGCATGCCGATAGCAGAGCGGGATCCCTGATCTAAGGGTGCCAAGCTCAAGCGCACTTTCAATGTGGTTGACGGGTGGGTTTGGGAGAATGATGGGTAGGCACACGCCGTGTTCCCCACCCACCAGGGGGGCTTCCGTCAATAGATCAGGCTTAAGTCGCTCGCTCGAGCGATAGCCGCCGTGCGTCCAGTAACTTTGAGTTTAGAGTAAATGTTTTTAAGATGAAATTTTACCGTGTTCTCTGAAAGATCAAGAGCACGTGCGATTTCCTTGTTCGACAGTCCTTGCGTCAGTTCTTCAATTACCTCTCGCTCTCTAGGGCTGAAGGCGATGACGGACGAGCGCTTATCTTCGGGCTCATGCTTTTCTCTTCGCGCCAAGCACTCGATGATGAAACTGCGGTGAAGGCCCTCCGTCGCCTTCTCATCGCAGACATGGCGATTGAGCAACAGGGAAGCTGTAAGGGCGCACGAACAAAATGGCCTCCGGATCTCTTCCGGTATGGCCAGATTCAGTCCCAGTTGCAGAGATTTGCCGGCCTCCTCCCGACGGCCAGTGTGCCGCTCAAGGTCCGCTTTGGCAACAAACGCCGATACAAGATAGACATCTGATCCTATCGCTTCGTTACAAGCGATCAGGTCGTCGAGATAGGCAAAACTCTTGGTATTGTCACGGCCCATATAATGGGAGGAAAGAGATTTGGCGATCTCTTGATAAGGTTTCCAACCGAAGGGCTCGCTCTTCCAGCACTTGATGCCGTATTTGGCTTCCAATTCGCAGGCCAATGGCTCCGCCTTGGATCGCTGTCCTTCGAGATTGTGCAATCGCAGTCGGTGTGCCGCCGCCAGATCGGCAAGCCGGCGCATACCTCGGCTGCCGGCGATGCGCTCGGCTCTCTCAACAGCGTTCCTGAGACGTCCCAGGTCTCCGGCATCCGTGGCAAGGCCCGCCTCAATGTCAAGTCCCACGGCATAGAGTTCGAACCACCCATCATTTTGTTCCACATGGGCCAATGCCCGCAGGAAGCCCTCCTCACTTTCGTCATTCAGTGAGCTACGCCAGTAATGAAGAGCGGCCAGCAAAACCTCGGCAGCATTGCGTAGTCCGCTATCAGCACCAAAATTCTCTTCGGCCATCCGAAGCGCTTCGCGAAAATGCTGCTCCGCCAAGCGCAAGCGCCCTTGATAAAAAGCCGCCAGCCCGGCATGCAGGTAACAATAATTGAGTCCAAGGACAGTCTGACCCTGCTGCATCGCTCGCATGGCGCGTACGCTTGCCTCATGTGCCTCCGTGAATCGGCCAAGACTGAGCGCGGCAAGAGCCCGTTGGCAACGGAGGACGCCCAAAGTGACACCATCGTCGGGCGCGACCGAGTCCTCCAGTGAAATCAGCTCGGCATACCGATCCGGGGTTAGCCAATTGTCTTCGTAGGTACCCAAAAGGGTCCCGACGTTAAGAAGGTCCCGCAAAAAAGCCCGGTCCTGCTTGTCGGTGCGAGGATTGGCGTTGGCCGCATCGAACAACCCACGTGACGCCGGAATCTCGCCGTCTTTGAGGCACAGATAGGCCTTGGCCAACTGCAGTCGGGGATAGCGGTCCAATTCACGCTCTGGAACCTTGCCGAGAAGATTGCGCAAATATCCGATGCCACCGAAAAGGATGAGTTCCCATCCCCCCGCCGCTTCAATGAGGCGGGCACATCGGTCAAAATCCTGGGCAAGGCGCGCGTGCGCGACCGCTCCCGATACATAGCCCTGCTTTTCGAACCAACATGATGCCCGGATATGAAGCTCCTTGATAAGTTCCGGATGCTTACGCAACAGAAGGTTCTGCAAAAATTCGGCAAAGAGATGGTGAAACCGGAACCACTTTCGCTCTGAGTCCATCGGAATGAGCAAGGCGTGCAAATGCTCCAGCCGCCAGAGCGCCTCCCAGGCGTCTTGCCGGCCGCAGACGGAATTCGCCAACTCGGCGTTGAACCGCTCCAGAATTGAGGTCCGGATTAGAAATTCCTGCAGATCCTCGGGTAGCATCGCCAAAACATTGTCCGCGAGATAAGCGGCGACATGACCGCGGTCGCCTGTAAAATGCCCAATGACCGAGCGATCGCCGCCGTCCTGAGCGAGCAGCAACCGTGCGAGCTGCACAGCGATGGCCCATCCCTCGGTGCGGTTGAATAGTGCGTCGAGCATCTCTTCGGACAATCTGGCTGCAATCGCCGCGCGCGTCTCTTCCCGCGAGAAGCGCAACATTTCGGCGTTGATTTCCAAGGCTTGACCGGAGGCAATCATTCGCGGCAGGTCTAGGTCGGGAGGTCGGCGACTGTTAATGATGAGTGTGAAATTTGGCGGCGCACCGCCCAGAAGGCCGCCCACGAGACTGTCGACCTCCTCAGAGTCGAGGCGGTGATAGTCATCAAGAATCAGTCGGATTGGTCGGGGTTCTTCGGCGATCCGTTCGAGTATCTTGGCCAGCACCGCCCGTGGGGTTAACTCCTCCAGTCCTTTCTCGTCCAAGCGTTCCAGTTCTTGGAGGGAAACACCCGCTGCGCTCAATGCAAAAACCACATAGACGAGGAACCGCTGCGCATCGGCGTCATCTTCGTCCAGGGTCAGCCATCCGACCCTATCGCCTTTCTCGAGCCGATGTTCGCACCATTGCGCAAGAAGCGTGGTCTTGCCAAATCCAGCCGGTGCAATCACAAAGGCAATCCGCCGCCCGCGCACCTTATCGAGACGATCGACGAGGCGCCGACGTGCAACATGGATAACCTGCTGACGGGGCAGATCCCATTTCGTCCGGATTAGCCAAGAATGATGATCCGTCACCTCATTATCGTGCACGGAAGACCTATTCTGCGCAATTTTCCTCTTAGTCCTCTTTGCTTTTTGATCATGACTTAAGCAGGTCGCACGGTCAAGAATCTTCAAAAGGGGGTGATATCCGCAAGTTTGTGTCCAAGGGTAGTGAGCTGTTCCCCATAAATTCCTCCAGTTCACTCTTACCCAAACACCCGCCCGAGGCCTGGCGGAATACAGGGAACCGAACCGACAATCCGGCAGGCCCGTCGTTCCGATAGCCCTTGACCTGCTCCCCTGCAGTGCCCCCGTTTGTAGGTTAGGGTCCGTTCCGCAATTGAAGGAGACGGATGATGAAGCGCTCAGCTTATTCAGAAGAGCAGATTATAGGGATATTGAAGGAGCATCAGGCGGGGCTGTCGGCGGCGGAACTATGCCGCAAATACGGGTTCAGCGATGCGACATTCTACAAATGGTGCTCCAAATATGGCGGCATGGACGTCTCGGATGCCAAGCGGCTGAAAGGCCTCGAAGACGAGAACCGCAAGCTGAAGAAGCTGCTGGCGGAACAGATGCTGGATAATTCCACGCCGAAGGACATGCTGAGAAAAAACTTTTGACGCTTGGTTCCCGGAGGAAAGCCGTGGACCGGGCGATGAAAGAAAAGAGACATTCGCAGCGCCGAGCATGTGGATTGGTGGGGATTGAGCCGAAGGTGTATCGCTACCGCTCAACCAGACCGGATGACGCCTCCATCCGCAAGCGGCTGCGCGAACTTGCCCATGAGCGCCGCGCGGCATTTTTGCACAAGCGCTCGCGAGATCATCGCCCGGATTCTGGTTACAAAGGCGCCGGATGATGCTGTTGTGCCCGCTATACCGGAATGCGACCGCACGCAGCAGGGGACACCAACCCGCCGCGCCAGGATTCGTTATATCCTTCACCTGAATGGCATGGATCAGGACGAACTTGAAACGTTTGTCGAAGCTGAGATGGACAACGTCATTCAGCTCTTTCACACATTCAATGAAGGCACGCAGGGGGCGGCCGGCAAATTTGATTTTGCTCAGCTTCAGGCCGTCCGAAAGCGTGTAGAAGATGGCATCATGTTTCTATACCGGTTGATCCATTAGAATTTCTCAGCCGGCCCCGTCGATTTCACTGACAGCATTTGGTATTGGCGCGTCCGGCTGACGCCGGACCGGACTTTCGTGAACTGAGCCCCGGCGGTGCCAAGTCTCGGCCATTCGGCTTCAATCCCTCGCGCGTGCCGGGCAACTCAAGCCGCCTTGACTGAACCCCCCTTGGTGCCGCACTTCTTTTTTTCCTCTCGGGGCCTGCGGTCCCCCTGGCCGTCAGGTGCACTCTGGTTCCGGTTTCCTGGTTAAGCTCTGCCCTGCTTTTCAATCGTGAGCGGATGTCGCTTTTTGGGCGCCAGGTCTTTACAGGGCTGACCAAATTGATGGTCGAATAGGTGAGGGTGTCGGACCTATTTGTCACGAAGACCCGAGATCGCAAAAAGGCCCGGCAAGACACCGAATTCGCGATCCCTTTGCTCGGATCGATATGAGGGGATCACGCGGGGTGGCGTGTCATTCCGGTCTGGCCGGTTAATGCCTGTGTCAGCAGCGCGTGCAGCAGGACATTGGCGCCGGCGGCAAGGTCTTCCGGCTTTGCGCTTTCCGCCTCGGTATGGCTGAGACCGTCCTTGCAGGGCACGAAGATCATCGCCGTCGGCACGACCTTGGCCAGGTTCATGGCGTCGTGTCCGGCACCGCTCAACATGTCGCGATGGCGATAGCCGAGGCGGGCCGTGGCCTGGCGCACGGTCTCCACAAGGGTTTTGGGAAAGACCACCGGCGCCACGTCGATAACGATCCGGCTGGCGACCTCCAGGCCCATTGAATCGGCCACCGCGTGGAGGCGTCGGTCGATCTCGACGTGAAGCGCATTGAGCCGGTCGCCGTCTGGATGACGCAGATCGACGCTGAACTCCACCCGCCCTGGGATAGTGCTGGCGGCGTTCGGCGCGACCTCGATGTGGCCGACGGTGATTCGGGTTTCAGGCTCGCTCCCCAGAGCCAAATCGTGAAGCGCGGTGATCATGCGGGCGGCGCCGACCAGGGCGTCCGAACGGCGATCCATGGGCACCGTGCCGGCGTGCCCGTCCTCGCCGGTGACGTCGACACGCAGAAAACGGATACCCTGTATCCGGGTGACGACGCCGATGGTCAGACCTTCATCTTCGAGGATCGGACCCTGTTCGATATGGGCTTCAAAAAAACAGGCAAGCCGGCGGGTCCCCGGGAGTTCGGCGCCAAGGTAGCCGATCTTCTCCAGGTCGGCACGCACAGTGGTGCCGTGAATGGTCTCAACACTGTGGATGAACGGAACCGACATTTTACCGATGAAGGCGGAAGACCCGGTCAGCGGTGGCGTAAACCGGGCACCTTCTTCGTTGGTCCAGACGATGACATCGATTGGTGCATCGGTCTCGATTCTGGCATCATTGAGGGTCCGCACGACCTCCAGCCCGGCGAGGACGCCGTAGACACCGTCGAACCGGCCGCCGTGCGGCTGGGTGTCCAGATGGCTGCCGGTGGCCACCGCCGGCGAATCCGGGGATCGTCCGCGCCGGCAGGCATGGATATTGCCGACCTGATCGATGCCGATCTCGCATCCGGCCTCGCGACACCAGGCAACGAAGAGATCGCGGCCGCGGCCGTCGGGCTCGCTCAGCGCCGTCCGGCAGCAGCCACCCCCGGGCAGCCCGCCGACCTCGGCCATGGCCTCGAGGCTCCGCCACAGGCGCGCCCGGTCAACCCGCAGCCGCTCGAAATCAATGACGTCCGGCAGTATCGCCATGGGGGATCAGGTCGGCGTGGGTCCGCACAACTCGCGGCCGGCCCTGCGGAGCTTGTCAACTGGCGGCTCTTCGAGAAAGATCGCCCGATACCACATGACCGCGCAAACCTCGGCGATGTCCTCGGGCTCCCGGCCGAAGTGGTACAGGTCTTCGGTATGGCGGATCAGGGCCTGGTAGACGACCCCTTCCATCATCGCCCCAAGCACATAGGCCATGCGCCGGGCGCGTCGCGGCTCGAAGCTGGTGACCCGGCTTAAGAACGCCGCCACCTGCAAATTCCATTGATGGGCGGCGTCTTTCCACAGGGCCCCGAATTCCGGATAATCGCCGGCCAGACCGAAGCTGCAGGCAAGAACACCCGGGTTGCCCGCGAACGTTCTCACGACAATGGTCTGGTTCTGGTAGATCCAGTCGTAGGAATGCCCGGGAACAACCAGTTCCGCTGTTTCCTCAACCAGCCCGGCAAGCACGTTGGAAGCGACCTCGACGACGACTTCGCGAAGGTCATGAAAATAGTGATAGAACAGGCCGCTGGCGACACCGGCCTGCCGTGTCACATCCTGGACCCTGAGGCTGTGGAAGCCTTTTTGGTTGAGCATCTCAAGCGCGGCTTTCTTGAGACGGTTGCGGCTGCGCTGGCCGCGGTCGCTGAGTCGCTTGACGGGAAGACCAGTCATCGTTCCTGCCTTGAAAGCCGGGAGTTGACAAGTGTCCGTATCAATACAAGCTCGCCCGGGTTGCCGCAAGGTCGCCCGAATAGGCCATGGCCACGACCGTTGGAGCAAAAATGATCCAGTCCGGCTTCGGTTGGGCCTGACCCGGGCAGCTTGCGCCGGTTACACCGCGACCCCGGCGCTTGCGGCCAGCCGGAACATCGTTCAGAAACGGTAGCCGATTTCGATCCCCCAGGTTCGCGGCGGTGAGACGACGATCTCGGCAAAACGGAGCGACAAGAAGAGGTCTTGAGCGGCCGAGCGGTAGAACACGTCGGTCAGGTTTCTGACCCAGACCGACGCCTGCCAGCTACCGTCTTCAGGCAGGATCGAGAGCCGGCCATTGAGCAGGAAATAACCGTCCTCGACCAGCGCCTTACGGTTGTTGGGTTCAAGGAAGTGTTGGGAGACATAAGTGAAGCTGGTCTGGATCCGCCCCAGGAACCCGGGACGAAGCTGGGTTTCGTAACGGATGCGTCCGTTGAGCGAATATTTCGGCGCGTTGGGGATCTTGTTGCCTTTGATCGTCGTCGCCGGCCCACCATCGAGAGGCGGCAAGGTCACGTCGCTCGACCGGATCCGATTGTGAAGCCAGCTAAAGCCTAGGTTCATGGTCAGGCTGGCGGTGGGAAGCCAAATTAACGACGCTTCCGATCCGACGATGTTGACATTTCCGGCGTTCTGGAGGCGAGCGCTGGCTTCCGCGGCACGCACGAAGGTCGCCTGGAAGCCCTTGAAATTGTATTGGAACAGACTCCCGTTAAACTGGACGCGTCCGTTTGCCAGCTTCAGTTTGAAGCCCTCTTCATAAGCCCGCAAATTTTCGGCATCGAACGGTTTCAGCGCGTCCTGTGAAAAAATGATCGCCGAGGAAAATCCGCCGCTCCGAAAGGCCTCGCTGGCGCTGGCATAGAACATCATGTTGTCGTTGGGCCGATATTTGAGCACCGCTTGGAAGTCGACCTTTTTTTCCTCGACGCTGTTGTCGAAATCGAACGGCCCGCCGCGGCGCGGGTCACCCACCGGCAGCGGCAGAGCCGACAGGATCGGCGCGCCGCTGGCAAAACCCTCATCGAGGCTGGAAAAGTTTCCAATGAACGACGCCCCCACCCAGGTGCGCTGTTCGTGGGTAAAGCGAAGGCCGCCGACGAGCTCGAACACTTCGGACAGCGGAACAGTGACATGGCCGAACACGGCCCAGGATTTCGTGATCTGATTGGCGCCGTTACTGGTCGGGAACAGGATGGCGCTGAGATCGATGGTTTGGAACCAGTTGACCTCACTGCGCGAATAATTGCCACCGAATATCCAAGCCACCGGCCAAGTGTCGTTCGACGTCACTCGGACTTCCTGGCTGACGCTGTTGACCGCGTTCCGAGTCCTATTGTCGGCGATGACGAAGGGGCTTGCATCGATATCCTGCGACTGACGTTTTTTAAATTTTTCGTAACCGGTGATCGCCGTGATCGTGAAGCGGGGCAAATCCCAATTGATTGTTCCGGTCACATTGTGGTCTTCGATATGCAGCCTGGGGTCGACGTTGGATTCACCATCAAACGGGTTATTGTCGGGATCGAAAAACCCGACCAAGTCAACGCACGGACCTTCGGAACGGAAGCCGGCGAGGATCGGGGCACAAATCTGACCGGGATTGTTGGCGTCCGCGGCGCCGACATGCTGAAGCAGAGGCTGCTCCGAATCCTGCTGTCCGTAATTATACATGACGCTTACGTCGAGGTTTTCGTGAGGTAGCCACTCAAGCTGGGCCCGCAGGGCGCCCTGATTGTTCTTGCCCAACGTGTTATTGGTGGTCCGATTGAAGGAGTAGCCGGAATCGCTGCTGGAGAGCTTGCCCTGGAAGGACAGCCGCCCCAGCAGTTTCTTCGAGATCGGCCCGCTGATCGCGCCGGTGACGGTTCCAGTAACGAATCTGGAATATTCGGCCCGGGCGAATCCTTCGAACTCGGGCGTCGGCTTTTTGGTGATGATGTTGACCGCGCCGCCGGTGCTGTTCTGGCCATACAATGTGCCTTGAGGCCCTTTCACTATTTCGATGCGTTCGATATCGAAGACCGCGAAATTGAGCATATCCGGGGTTGGCTTGAAGACTTCATTGACATAGACGCCGACCGACGGGTCGCTGGTGCCAGTGAAATCGTTAATGCCGACACCGCGCATGTAAAAGCCGACTGTCGCCAAGCCGTTCGGCCCGAACTTGGTCAACAGGCCCGGGGTCTGCTCGGCCAAGTCGCGCGGCTCACCTATGCCCAGGGATTCCAAATCCTCACTGGTGAACACGGTGATCGAGTTGGCGACCGTCTGAAGTCGTTGGCCGCGCTTTTCGGCGGTGACAATAATTTCCTCGATTTCCGGCGCTTGAGCGAATGCCAGCGGCGCGACAACGGTCAGGGTGCCGATGATCAAACTGGAAGCCATGGCCCTTTTCATATCTTGTTCCTCCCCTATCTGCGCCCGGTTAAGGGCGGCTCCGGATCGTGGCCCCCTCCCTCAGGGCGATGCGTCATCGATCCGGATCATGAGCGATCCCGTCTTATCCATCTCGGCCGTGCAGTCCGGTGGAACGACGGTCGTCGAATCGGTCTGCAAAATGATCGCCGGGCCGGCGAGTGACATGCCGACGGGCAAGCGGTCCCGGCGATAGAATGTGGTTTCGAACGGTCGCAACTCGCCATCGACACGAAACGTCGTCACGTCCTGCCGAATCACCGCCGCGTCCAGTGATTGCCCGGACGCGGCGGTGGGCGCGGCGATCTTGGGGACCGAGCCGATGCCCGTGACTTTCAGGTTGACGAATTCGACGACGGCGTCCGCGAACGCGTGGCTGTATTCGGCCTGGTGGGTTTTGTTGAACGCCTGCACGACGGCGGCAATGTCCTGTTCGTGGATCCGCCCTGGCGCCAGCGGCACCCGCAACTCGTAGCCCTGTCCCAGGTATCGGGCATCGACGTGACGCTCGTAGGTGGTTTCCGATTCCGCCACGCCGTCGGCATGAAACTGGGCTTTGAGCTGGGCTTCCATCTCCTCCAGCATGGCGTTCAGACGATCGACATCCATCTCGGCGCTGGTCAGGAAGGCGGTGCGCACACTGTCGTATTTGAGGTCCGTCGTAAGCAGCCCGATGGCTGAATTGATGCCGGGGTAAGGGGGCACGACGACCTCGGGAATCCGAAGCAGCTTGGCGACCTCGGCACCGTGCAACGGACCCGCCCCGCCGAAGGCGACGAGGCTGTATTCGCGGGGGTCGATCCCCTTCTGAATGGTGCGGGCACGGATGGCGTTGGCCATGTTGGAATTGACCAGCGTGACGATTCCCTCGGCCGCCTCCATCAAGGAAAGACCAAGCCGTTCGCCCAAGCCGGCCACGGCCGCGTGGGCGGCCTTTTCATCGAGAGGCATCGCGCCGCCAAGAAAGCTGGTGGTATCGAGCCGACCGAGCACGATGTTGGCATCGGTCACGGTTGGCGCGGCACCACCGCGGCCATAGGCGGCCGGGCCGGGATCGGCGCCGGCGCTCTGCGGGCCCACTTGAAAGGTGTTGGCCTCGTCAATGTGGGCAATCGAGCCACCGCCGGCGCCGATCGTGTGCAGATCGATCATCGGAACCAGCACCGGGTACCCGGCAATTTCGGTGTCGCGGGCAGTCGCTTCGGCGAATCGGCCGTCGCTGATGACGCCGATGTCGGCACTGGTACCGCCGATATCCAAGGTGATGATCTTTTTGCGTTTTACCAAATCGGCGATCCAGGCACCGCCCAGGACTCCCGCCGCCGGACCTGACAAAAGCGTGAAAACCGGAAGCTCCAACAACGTTCTGACCGAGGCGACACCGCCGTTTGAGCGCATGATGTGCAACTCGGCGCGAAACCCGGCGCTGCGAAGGGCACGCTCCAGATTGTTCAAATACTGGCTCACCAGTGGACCGATGAAGGCGTTGAGGAGGGCCGTCGTGAACCGCTCGAATTCGCGAAACTGCGGGGATACCTCGTGCGAACAGGTGACGAAGGCGTCGGGCAGGACTTCTTGCACGATCGATCTGGCGACCCGTTCATGGCCAGGGTTGAGATAGGAAAACAGAAAGCAGACCGCCACCGCCTCAACACCCGCGTCGCGGAGTCGGATGGCCGCCTTGCGCACCTCGCGCTTGTCCAACGGTGTCAGGACCTCCCCCTTCGGTGAGATCACCCGTTCGCTGACCGTCAGCCGATGACGACGCCGGGCCAGGGGCCGGGTTTGCCAGGGAATGTCCTGTTGGATCGAATAATGCTGGGGTCGTTGATGGCGGCCGATGTGAACCACGTCGCGAAACCCGGCGGTGGTGATCATGCCGACCGTCGCCCCCTTGTATTCAAGCACCGCGTTGGTGGCAACCGTGGTGCCATGGTAGATGTGATCGATGTCCTTCGCCGCAACCCCGGCCCGCTCACAAATCTCCGTGACGCCCTTCATGATCGCGACCGAGGGGTCCCGTGGCACGCTCATCACTTTGTGGATATGCGTGTGACCGCCATCGCTGTCGGTCAGCACGATATCCGTGAACGTGCCACCGACATCGACTCCGATTAGAAGCATTCGATCCCTCTCGCGCCACCGCTTCCATGACTTGGCAAAGGCCGGTCGCGATGCCAGCGATCAGGGGAATGCGGTGTCCCATCCCGACGGCGGCACACACTATCGCCGTCCGTTCATCCATAATTAACCCTATTACATGAAATTGACGTCAATGTCAAAAAGAGCGTTGCTCCAAGCGCCCGATGTCGGCATTATGGGGGTGGTCCCATAGGGCTCGGCCCCAAGTGGGCCCAAGCCGTCACACGCGGGCTGATTTGGTGCCGGGGGGTCGCGGCCGTTGTGTCTTGGGCTTGCGATTCCAGACGGCCGAGGCCGGCGTGGTCATGTTTCGGGCCTTGTGGGTTCCGAGTGTGACGCAAGCAGTCGTGCGTCTGGAAGCGTGGTATGATCCGCGGGGAGTCATGAGGCCGAGGAGATGGGCATGACCTGCGGGGCACGAATGAAGAGAGGATTTTGCGGCCATGGCCATGTCTGATACGAGCGCGAAAACGACCCCTGCCCCCCCCGAGACCCGTGTCGATCCAATCACCGCCAGCATCGTTCAGGGGGCGCTGGAAAACATCGCCATCGAAATGGGTTACAAGCTCATGCGGATGGCCTATTCCAGCATCATCCGGGAGTCCGAGGATTTCGGCGCCGCGCTGTGCGACACCCGAGGGCGCCAACTATGCGAATGCACCAAAAGCACGCCGCTGCAATCGGGTCCGATTCCGGGCTACATCCACGGCATCCTCAGGCAGATCAAGGAACGCGGCGAAGATATCCGCCCGGGCGACGTCTTTATTCACAACGACGCCTATAACGGCGCCTCCCACAGTCCCGACATCGGCTTTTGCGTGCCGGTCTTTTTTGGTGGCGAGCTTCTGGGCTTTTCGATGACCACCGCCCATCACCTGGACATCGGCTCCTGTCAGCCGGGCAGCGTCGGGGTGGTGACCTGCGCCGACAGCTATGCCGAGGGTTTGCAGTTTAAGGCGCTCAAGGTTTATGACGCGGGCCGGCGCAACGACGCCATATGGCAGATGATTCGCGATAATGTGCGGGTCGCCGATCTCGTGGTCGGCGACATGGAGGCGCAAATCGCCGCCTGTCACGTCGGCGCCCGGCGGCTGACCGAACTGGTGGATCACTTTGGCGTCGATACTCTTGCCGGGGCCGTCGAGGATTTGTTCGACCACTCCGAATATCTGATGCGGTCGCAAATTCAGGCGATTCCCGACGGCGCTTATGCCGCCGAGGGCCATCTTGACGGATTCATCGACGATCCGGACCCAGCGGTTCGGAATCTGCCGATCAAGGTGACCGTTACCGTGTCGGGAAGCGATCTTGTCGTCGATCTGACCGGGACCGCCGACCAGATCGAGGGCCATGCCATCAACATGCCGTTCGTCGGCACCGTCGACGTCGCGATCTGGCTGACACTGCGCTCCATTCTGCTCGACAGCGAACGGATCGGAAAAATTCCGCAGAATCACGGCCTGTATCGTCCGATCACCATCGTCGCTCCCAAGGGATGCCTCGCCAATCCCGAGTTTCCGGTCCCGACGATCGCCCGAGCGACGCCTGGCAACATCATTGCCGATACCTTGATGAAGGCGCTGGCTCAAGCGGTTCCACATCAGGTCAGCGCCGGCATTGCCAACCTCAAGGCGATCAACTTTTCGGGACGCGAGAACGGGCGCCAGTGGGTCCACATCGAGATTTTCGAAGGCAGCTACGGTGGCCGCTACGGCAAGGACGGCATGGACAGCGTCGATACACTTTACGCCAATACCCGCAACAACCCGGTCGAGGATATCGAATCCCACGTGCCGCTCAGGGTCAACGGCTATAATCTGCGCGAACAAGCCTGTGCTGCCGGCAAGTGGCGGGGCGGCCTGAACGCGATCAAGGAGATGGAATTCCTCTCCGACGGTGCCGTCAGTGTCGAGGGTGACGGTCATACCCATTCCCCGTGGGGGTTCCAGGGCGGCCATGACGGGTCGACGGCACGGCTTGAACTGACCGATCCGGACGATACCAGGACCGCGCTGCCGTCGATGATGCCGACCCGGCGGGTGCGCAAGGGGGCGCGGCTGACGTCCGTGGGGGGCACCGGCGGTGGCTATGGCGACCCCCTGGAGCGCCAGCCCGAGCAGGTCGCGTCCGATGTGTGCGATGGCTATCTCACCGCCGAAATGGCGGAAAAAGCCTATGGAGTCGTCATTACCCCGGATAACCGGATCGATCGCGAAAAAACCGACCGGCTAAGATCACGCCACTGACACGGGGGGCCTGGACCACCCATCACGGGCCAGTCAGGATCAGCCAGTCACGATCGCCCGGCCGGCGGCTTGGCGACGGTGACTGGGACCGGCGGGGTCAGACGTTGGACGTCCTCCGTCCCGCCGTCGCGCCACATCAAGACGGCGAACGCACCGCCGCCCTCGAACGCCGTGATCGGATGGTGCCAGGTGCCGGCATGATAGTTGATCCCCTGCTCGCCGTTGGCCAGGAAAGCGACCGCCCGCGCCATATCGGGACCGCCCTCGGCCGTCGATGGGGCGACCAGAACCAGATAGCTGGCCACCTCGATGGGCACGAAGGTTTGCGAGGAATGAGGGTGGCGCTCCATGGCCGTCGCCTCGAACGGCAGGGCGCTGGCGACGACCCGCGCCATCAACAGTACCGGCCGCGCCCCCAGGCGGCGGTTGTCGAGGCGGGTGGCAACGGCACGTATGACAGGTTCGGCCGGGGTCTCGAAAAGGTCGCCATAGGCCGCGAACGGCTCAGCCGACAGCGGCCGCGGCATCAGAAGTTTCGGCCCGTCGTTGTGTCTCAAAACCGTTCCTCGCGCCCGCTGACCAGTTGCGACAGGGTGACCGCGATCACCAGGGCGCCACCGTAGAACAATTCATGGACGAAGGTGCGGAACCCCAGCATGGTCAGCCCGGTGATCCCGGTCACCAGAAAATAGACGGCGACGGCTGCCCCCCACGGGTTGAAACGGCCCGGCGTAATGCTGGTGGCGCCAAGAAACGCGGCCGCGAACCCCGGCAGCAGATAGGACAGCCCGGAAACCGGATCGGCCGCCCCGGTGGTCCCGGCGTACATCACGCCGGCCAGCGCGCCGAGAAAACTCGATGCCACAAGGCAGCCGATCCGAACCCGCTCGGTGCGGATGCCACTGAGCTTGGCGACCTCGCGGTTGCGGCCGACGAACAGAACGCGTCGCCCGACCGCGGTATGTTCGAAAATATAGAACAGAACCGCGCAGAGGATCATGGCGTAGTAGAAAGCCAGCGGAATTCCGAACAGGCGCGCGATCATCACGTATTTCACCAACCCCATGGAAATGCCGCTGATCGTCGCCGAATCACTCATCCACAGGGTAAGGCCGTGAATAAAGGTGCCGACGCCGAGCGTCACGATCAAGGAATGAATGCGCATCACCGTAACGAAAAACCCATTGATCAACCCGACCAGCACGCCGGCGGTCAGAGCGGCCAGTATCGACAGCCCGATGGGCAGGTCGAAGTTGACGTTGAGCACGCCGACGATCATCGACGAAAGCGTCAGAACGTTGGCGATCGAGACGTCGAAATCATTGGCCGTCAGGGGAATGATGAGGCCAAGCGCGACCACCACAAGGACCGCCTGCGAGCCGAAAATCGTGCTGAAATTGGCCCATGACAGAAACGTCGTGGGCAGGATTGCGCCGAACAACGCAATGACCATCAACCAAGCGATGACGAGACCATAACGTTCGGCATAATCGACCAGGCGACGCCGGCGCGGGCGCCCGGACGTGATCTCGGACCGGGTGTCCGGGCCGGTCGAATCGGCGGTCATGTCGCGGCCCCCATGGACACCGGATTGAACCCGCCGCCGGTACTGCCGTAGCAATGCTCGGCGATGGTTTCCTTGCGAACCTCGTCGCCGACCAGCTCGCTTTGAACGCGGCCGTGGCTGAAAATCAGGACTTGGGTGCAGATCGAGGCGAGTTGGTCAAAGTCGGAGCTGGCGCACAGCACCGCCGCGCCGCGCCCCGCCATCTGGCTGATAGCATCCAGGACCGTCCGCCGGGCACCGATATCGACGCCTTGCGTGGGCTCGTCGAGCAAGATCAGCCTGGGGTCGGCTTGCAGCCATTTGGCGACCAGCGCTTTTTGCTGATTGCCGCCGCTCAAGGAATCGAACCGCAGCCCCGGATTGTTGGGTCGGATGTCGAAGTCGCGGCACAGCCGCCCGGTCCGCCCGGTCATGGCGCGACGTGATAGCAGCCACGGCCGATAGACTGTGCTCAGGACCGGGATCGTGACGTTGTCGGTCACCGTCAGCGAACCGACGGCGCCGGCATTCAGGCGGTCGCCCGGGATTAGCACGATCCCGGCATCGATGGCCTGCGGTGGATCCAAACGGTCGAGATAGAAACGCGAATCGCCCAGATGAAGTCGTCCGGAGCGGGCCGGCGGCGCCCCGAACAGCAGGTATGGCAGTTCATCGAAACCGGAGCCGATGAGACCGGTCAAGCCGACGATCTCGGTCCGCCGAAGGGCCACCGAAACACCCTCCAGAGTGCCGCCGGAAAGGTCTTCGATCCGAATGTCGGCATCGCGTTGGGGAACCTCCCGGGCCACCGGGCGCACCGCGGATAGCTTGCGGCCGACGATCAGCTCGACGAACCTCTCAGCCGAAGTTTCGGCGGTGGGAACCGTGGCCACCACTTTTGCGTCCCGCAGGATGGTGGCGCGATCGGTGATCTTTGTGACCTCGTCGATGTCGTGCGAGACGAAAGTGACGCTGGCCCCGGTTGCCGTGATCGATCGGATCAGCGCGAACAAATGTTCGACGTCGGAGCGCGGTAGGAAAGGCGTCGGTTCGTCGAGCACCAGCAGCCCCTTGTGGGTGGCCCGGGTGGTTCTTCGAAGCTCGCCGACGGCCCGGACGATGGCCAACAGGGCGCGTTGCACCGGCGACAGCCGCCGGACCTCGGTTTCGGGATCGATCGCCAGACCGTAGCTTGCAAACAGGGCCCGGGCGCGCCGGGAAAGGCGACGGTAAGAGAGCCTCCAGCGATTCCTCGCCGCCAGCTCCGTCAAATACAGGTTTTCGACGACCGTGAGCGAGGGTATGAGGCCCAAATTCTGATGCACGAAAGCGACACCATATTGTCGCAAGCCGCCAGGCGGGATGGGCAGCGGCACCGGCCGGCCGTCAATGACAAGGCGACCGCCGTGTTCCGGGGCGTGGTATCCGGCAAGAACCTTGATCAACGTCGACTTGCCCGAACCGTTTCGACCGAGCAGGCCATGCACCTCGCCGCGGGCCACCGTGAGGCTAACCCGGTCCAACGCCCGTTCGCCGCCGAAGCTTTTCGACAATCCATCAATTTCAAGGAGGGGGCGCGTCGGCTCCGCTGGTGGGTCCGATGACGGCATTAGGGAAGCAGCCCCCACAGTTTTCGGTATCCGGCGACGTAACTGTCGCCATAGCCCAGCGACGGCCGGGGCGGCTTGCCGGCGTCGGCCGCGTTCTCCGGGGTGAACAGGTAAAACGGAATCTTCGGGTCCTTGACCGGTTCCAAGCCGCACAGAATACGCATTTCGGCGTCGATGATGGCGTAGCCGACCCAGTCGAGATTTTCGCCGATATCCATTGCTACCTTGCCTTGTTGCACGAAGCCAACAACGAAGTCGGTGCCGTTGAAGGTGACGATGGGGGCCCGTTCGGTGGCGCCGACGATCATCACCGCCGGGACGATGAACTAGGTCATACTATCGTACATGGCGATGATGTAATTGATCGTCGGATCCGCCAGCAAGGTCGATTGGACGGTCGGCTGGATGCGCATCGCCCAATCGGTCACCAGGATGTTCTTCTTGATCACCCGACAGGTCGGACACGAGGCCAGTTGGTCATCGATTCCGGCCATCATCGAAACCGTCGACATGGCCCCGGACGTGTAGAGCACCAGACCATTGAGATGCCCATGGGTTGCGACCACGGCCCAATCGACGAGAAGCTGACCGGCCTTGAAATAATCGATGGGGACGGTGTGCGTGACGTTGGGAACGGTTTGTTCAAGCCCGTTGAAATGCGATGCGACGACGGCGATGCCGGCCTTCTTGGCGGCCTCGATTTGCGGCACCAGCACGCGCGGATCGGCGCCGCCCAGAAGATCGATCAGATCGAAGCCCTGACTGATCGCCAGATTGATGCCCTGGAGCCACTGCGGGGGGCGCCCCTGATTTTCCCATATGAGGAGTTCGAAGCCGACCATATCGGCGACTTTTTTCATCGCTTGATTGATTTTTTGGGTAAACGGATTGGCGGTGGTAACCGGGATCGTCAAAATCTTCTTACCGCGGGTGCATGCCCTGGCATCGAATGGAGGCCCCGGGGCGACGAAGTCCGGTTTGGCGCGGTAGGGGGCGAGCTGGGCTTGGAAATAGGCAATATCGTTGTCTTCGGTCGCCCCCGCCGCCGCCGTTTGGATCATCAAGGCGATTAGAAAGACGGGCAGAAAAATGAGCGCCCAACCGACCGCGAGACCGAACGTCTGATCCGTTGTTCGCATATTCCAGTCCCCGACCCGGTTTGTATCTTAGTGGTTGGCACCCTGTGACATGCCGGGCCTCGCCGCGCAACCGGCTTCCTCGATTATCGGCCCGAAGCATAGGCTATCGCTAGGCCGCCCGACAAGGTGGCGCCCGGAATCCAATCCATAAACCGGACCTTCAGTCCCCTAATAAGGTCCGCTTCGGCGTCGCTCAGCGTCCAATATCCTGGATTGAGCTCTCCTTTCACCAACCATCCGACCGGCACCTCAATCTTCATCCAGTCGGTGCTGGACTTCTTTTGGTTAAAAAACACCGCCCAAAACCCTATGACCTGTGACCTGTTCCCCGTAAATTCCTCCAGTTCAGGGTAGAGTCCGTTCCCACGAAGGAGACGGATTTATGAAGCGCAGTCGTTTTACAGAAGAACAGATTATCGGGATATTGCATGAGCAGGAGTCCGGGCAGCGGCCGGCGGATGTTTGCCGGCGTCATGGTGTAAGCGAGGCGACGTTCTATAAATGGAAGTCGAAGTATGGCGGTTTGCAGGTTTCGGACGCGAAGCGTCTAAAGGCCCTGGAGAGCGAGAACGCACGGCTGAAGAAGCTGCTGGCCGAGACCATGCTGGACAATGCAATTCTGAAGGATGTGAACGCAAAAAAATGGTAACGCCCGCTGTCAAGCGAGCCGCTG
>Ga0114931_10001498_pt1 | contig 29828 bp, 22 predicted proteins | sample 2SBtaG_FD_89579 | JGI IMG/M metagenome (GOLD analysis project Ga0114931, IMG submission 89579) | Deep subsurface microbial communities from Kolumbo volcano to uncover new lineages of life (NeLLi) - 2SBTROV14_V59a metaG | ecosystem: Environmental > Aquatic > Marine > Volcanic | place: Kolumbo... | reverse complement strand
TAGAGAGGGGACGCAGCGAACCGCGGACTTTGGTATGACAGCGCTACGAGCTTCGATGGCAGCTCGGAATCGCCGGTTTGTCGAATCCGGAAACAGCGTTTTCGACATTGCGGACGGCGATTCGGAACGAACCCAGCGCTGCCATATTAGTCCACGCGGATTCGTCCGTGGCGGCTGATTTTTCGCGCTGACTCTCCGCTCCCTGACGGTCGCTGCCCTGGTGACGGATGACCTACAAGAGCTTGCATAGTTCGGTGCAGATGACGTCGATGTTGTCGCCGGTCAGTTCGTGATGGAAAGGCAGGGCGATGGTTCTGTTTGCGACTGCTTCGCAGATGGGGAAATCGCCGGGTTTGAATCCAAAGCGTTCCCTGTAGAATGGTTGCAGGTGGATCGGCGCGAAATAATTGCTACAGCCAATGCCCATCTCGCATAGCGATGAAAGGATGCGATTGCGGTCTTGGGTGGCGTATTGATCCGCGAGGCGGACCACGAACACGAACCAGCTTACGTCCTGGTCGCCGCGCATTTTTTGTAGCTCGATGCGCTATTCATCGGCAAGTCGCTCGAAGTAAAGACTTCGCACACGGGTCCGCTCCTTGATAATCTCGTCGATTCGCGAAAGCTGAGTCAACCCCAGGGCAGCGTTGATGTCGCTCATGCGGTAGTTGTACCCCATGCGCGGATGCGCGAGCCATCCCCCACTCGATCGTCCCTGATTGCGAAGCGAGCGGCAGCGGTCGACCAAATCGCCGTCGCTGGTTACGACCATGCCGCCTTCCCCGGTGGTGATTTGCTTATTGGGATAGAATCCGAAAACCCCCGCATCCCCCAACGAACCGGCGCGACAACCGTTGCAGACCGTTCCCAACGCCTCGCAGGAGTCTTCGATCACGCGCAGGTCGTGCCCGTCCGCGATCGCACGAATCGCATCCATCTCCGCTACCGGTCCGAACGCATCGACCGCAAGGACTGCCCTTGTTCTCGATGTAATGGCAGCCTCAATCTTGTTCGGGTCGATGTTCCACGTATCGGGGTCGATGTCGACGAAAACCGGCGTGGCATCTTCCATCAGGATGCAGTTGGAAGATGCCACAAACGAAAAAGGGGTCGTAATCACCTCGTCGCCCCCGCCAATGCCCATCGCTCGAACGATCATGTGCAGACCGGCGGTTCCGCTCGAACAGGCGACGGCGTGTTTCGTACCACAGTAGTCCGCCAGAGCGTTTTCGAACTCGGGCACCTTCGGACCCATACTCAGCCGGGGCGTCCGCAGAACCGAGACCACCGCCTCGACCTCCGCACGGGTTACAAAGGGTCTGGCAAGGGGGATGTCGTACTTTCTGGTCACGATCGCTTCAACTCTTACAGGTTCTCGTTGCCAATCACGCCAAGGTGACACTATAGTGGTTTCTGTCCGGTTCCGATAATCTTCCAGGGATCCGCCGGCGATGCCGCCGCGACGAGCACGGGACCACGATGTGAATCGGTGAATGAACGATCGGTCTTTGGGTATAGGGTGTTGTAAATGGCCAAGGCAGGAAGATCGGCGAAGGCAAGCGGAAGAAAAAAGACGCGACCGGCGGGACCGCTGCTGACGGTTGCCCAGTGGAAAGGGGCAATCGAATCGCGAAGCGTCACGGTGGGCATCGTCGGACTCGGTTACGTGGGGTTGCCGCTTTTGCGGACGTTTTGCGGCGTGGATTTCTGCTGCCTGGGGTTGGACGTCGACCCCGTCAAGGTGGCGACTCTGAACACCGGGAAAAGCTACATCAAGCACATTCCCGATTCGCTCATCAAGCGCCTGATCGACGAAAAACGGTTTCGTGCCAGCAGTGACGCGAAATGCCTGCGAAATTGCGACGCGATTATCATTTGTGTCCCGACCCCGCTTACCAAAATGCGCGAACCGGACATGAGCTTCGTGGAAAGCACGGCGTATTTGGTGGCGGACCACTTGCGGCGGGGGCAGCTTGTTTGCCTTGAAAGCACAACCTACCCCGGCACAACGCGGGAGTTGGTGCGTCCCATCTTGGAGAGCGGCGGACTCAAGGCGGGCAAGGACTTTTTCCTTGCCTACTCGCCCGAGCGCGAGGATCCCGGGCGCAAAGATTTTTCCACCGAAACGATCCCCAAACTGGTCGGAGGTCTGGACCCGGCGAGTACGAAAGTCGCTTCAAGCATGTACGGGGCGGCAATCGCAAAGGTCGTCGGCGTTTCCAACTGCGAGGTGGCAGAAGCCGCCAAGATTCTCGAAAACGTCTACCGCAGCGTCAACATCGCCATGATCAATGAGCTGAAGGTGCTCTTTGATCGAATGGGCATCGACGTGTGGGAGGTTGTACGAGCGGCGGCGACCAAACCCTTTGGGTTTCAGCCGTTTTACCCCGGTCCCGGTCTGGGGGGACATTGCATACCCATCGACCCGTTTTACCTGACGTGGAAGGCACGACAGTTTGACATGAACACGCGGTTTATTGAACTCGCGGGCGAGATCAATACCTCTATGCCGGAATACGTGATCGCCAAGGTGGCTGACGCGCTGAACACGAAGAAAAAAGCGATCAACGGATCGAAGATTCTGGTGCTGGGGCTGGCGTACAAAAAGGACGTGGACGACATCCGCGAGTCGCCTTCCATCGAGTTGATCGAGATGCTTCAATCACGCGGGGCCAGGGTGGATTACAACGACCCCCACGTTGCCAAAACCCCCAAGCAGCGAGAACACAATCTGAATATGACCAGCAGGAAGCTCACGGCGGCGTCGGTCAAATCGTACGATTGCGTGCTGATCGCCACCGACCACTCGGCCTACGACTATGACTGGTTGGTGAAACACGCCAGACTGATTGTGGATACGCGAAACGCCACAGGACGCGCCAAAAAATATCGCAAAAAGATCGTCAAGGCGTAGGCGAGCCACCCCCCGGCAGGTTCTTGCGATTGTCGCACGGACCGATGCCTTTCGCGTAAGCTCGGGGAGCGTCACAGCGAAGTCTCGAAGTTCGGTTTGCCGATACTGAGCCGGCGTCACAGAAGGGAGCGGACCAATAACACTGCCGTCAGGGCTGCGACCTTGTGGGAGCAGACATCGCAACCCAAGCGACAAGGTGTGACAAAGCACCGAAGCCGATACGGGGCGGTATTCGCTGGACAATTCCGCCCGAAGCGTCTAGTCTCTGCTGAACGTAAGGTGGGGGCGGTGATGCCCCCCGACAAGACCTCGTTGAACTCAAAAAACTCCTAACTGCGTGGCCCCGGAAAAGAGGCGAGACCCATGATCAAACTGAGAAAAGGGAACCTGCGGATTCCCAAGTTCGAGCGGAAGGTGTACGTGATTGCGGGCGGTCTGACCGACTATCGCAAGCGCTATCCCGAAAAGAACACCTGCCAACTCTGCACCGAAGCGATGCGAATGGCCGTCGAGGAAAATGATCTCAAGCTCTCCCCTGATGAAGTTCGGGGCATGGTGAATTGGTGCGTCTATTCGCAGTTCGCCGATCATTTCGGCGATCAGCTTCTTGCAGCTTCAAAGGTACACGACTATCTCGGGTTTGATCCTCTTGGAAACATCGAGGTCAAGACGGGCGGTGCGACGGGTGGGTCGTCGGTGCTGGCGGCGGCGCAGGCGGTCGCATCCGGATATGCAAGCCTGGTGCCCGTCGTCGGGTGGGAGCGGATGGACGAGGTTTCGACGAAGGTCGGGAACTCCTACATTGCCAGTGCCGCGTGCAAGGACTTTGAGAGCGAGCTGGGGTGGATGTACGCCGCGTACTACGCACTGATGGCCCAGCGGTATCAGTTTGAAAACAACGTGCCGCGCGAGACGCTCGCAAAAATTGCCTGCAAAAACCACGATTACGCCACGTATTCTCCCTATTCACAAAACCCGGGGAAATACACCGTCAAGGATGTGCTTGAAAACGAGATGGTCTCCGATCCGCTTTCGTTTCTCGAGTGTTGCGTGATGAGCGTGGGGGCGGCGGTCTTGTTCCTTGCGGATGAGGAGACGGCCTTCAAAATGACGGATCAGCCGATCGAGCTCAAGGCGATTTGCGGAGGAACGCACACGCTTCGAACCGCCGACCGGCGAAACATGCCCATTTTGCTATTGCCTCACGAGACGGAGGAGACCTACAAGGACTATTACAACGAGAGGCGAAACGAGTGGCCTGGTTTTAGCTCGTTTCTTGCGGCACGGATGGCTGCGTATCTAGCCTACAACATGGCCGGGATCACAGACCCCGTTGAAGACTTCGACCTTCTCGAAACGCACGACGCTTTTACGATCAGCGACGTGCAAACGTACGAGGACATCGGTCTTCGTCCGTACGGGCGAGGGCGTGAGTTTATCGAATCGGGCGACGCTTATTTTGAGGGACGACTCCCGACGAACCTGTCGGGGGGGTTGATTGGTACGATGCACGCGGTGGGGGCGACGGGGATTTTCCAGATTGTCGAGTTGCTCTGGCAGTTGCAGGGAAAGTGGGAGAAATTCCACGGCGATCCCGAGCGATGGATGCGGTACGGAAAGAAAAAACCGAACGACTTCAGGAATCTACAGGTCCCCAATGCGAAAAGAGCGTGTGCCATTTCCCACGCGGGAACGGGAAGTCACGTCACGTGTTCGATTTTGGAAAAACCGTAGGCGGAAAACCTCGAAAAGAAAACGATATCAAACCCCCGGGCGGCGCCCGGTGATCGCAAGGAGAAGTTAGGATGGCAATTCAATGGCCGACAACGTCGCTGGAAGTTCAGTGTGAAGATCCGCTCACGGTCCTCAATCCCAAAACATGGTCCCACTATCACTCCTACGGTGGTTGGGGGAAGTTTTTTGTGGGCCTTCGTGAAAAGAAGCTGCTCGGGTCAAGGTGTACCAATGATCGGTGTGATGAAAACCGGTTGTGGCTTCCCCCGCGATGCGAATGTCCCGATTGCTGGAATAAGACGGAGTGGGCTGAAGCGCCGCAGCAGGGAACGATTTATACCTGGAGTGTCGTGAAGTATCCCGGCGAGTTGTTCAAGCTGCCCGAGGGAACGCCACTCATCAGCGTCGAAATCGAGGGCGTCTGCACAAAACTGATGAGCTACCTGAAGGAAGGCAAACCCGAAATCGGGATGGCCGTCAAGGCGGTTTTCAACACACAGCGCCCAACCAACAGTATTCTCGACTTGGCGTGGGTGCCCGTGTAGCAAGCCGGAGAGACCGCCTGCCCTGTTGATCCCCGCCCCTCACATGGGGGGGATTCAGAGAGGTCGACCGCTTCATGGGGGTGCTGCCTGCTTGGGCGTTTTGTCACGCCCTCATCTTCGGGTTCGTGGCGACCCTCCCTCCTATAAGAGCCGGGTTCGTCACGCTGACCGTAGCGGACTTTAGTCCGCGCGGCGACGGATCGTCCGCGCTGGCTCTCCGCTCCCTCGCAGTCGCGGGTCTGACCTTGCAATCGCCGTCTGCGATCGGACGAACGGGGAACCCGGAGATTTTGGCTGCGACGCTGCTCTAGTCTTTCTGTGGGACGATTTCATACATGCCCTGTCCTGAATACTTGAGTCGTCCACGTGCGACGAGTTCGTCCCACACGGCTTTGCGGTATTGATTGGGCGGCATGATCGCGACGATTCCCGATTTTTTTCCGCTCGACATGGGGCCATGCCCCAAGCTGGACTCATCGTCGAGGCGGCTGAGTTTCAACCTTTTCTTGAAGGCTTTCATGGCTTTTTTGAGTTCCTCGGGGCTTGGAACATCGGTCGGATTCGGGGGTTGCGGTTCAGTCATGGCTCGGTAATCCTTAACAGCCTTTTTGTTCGACACCTCTTGACGTTGCCGTTTGTCCGTTCCCTCACGATCGCAGCCAGGGATCGGACGAACGGAACCCGAAGATTGAGCCGTCACACTGCACTCGATTGTTACTCGGTCTTGGGAGACAGGGAATTACCTCCCGATCGCTGAAAGACCCGCGGATAAACCGGGAACCTGGTCACGTCCGACCAACACGGTGATACTCGACCCGCTGAAATCCCGTCCAATGGGTTCGAAGCGACCTCCAAGATGCTCCGCCAAAAAAGCCTCCGCCACAGCGTTGAACGACTTGCTGTTTTGCGGACGACGGAACCCGTGCCCCTCGTCGGGAAACAGCACGTACGTAACCGGAATATGCTTTGCGGTCATTGCTTTGACGATTTGATCCGACTCATCCTGATTGACCCTGGGATCGTTCTTCCCCTGACCGATCAAAAGCGGTCTCTTGATCCGATCCACGAACGTCAAGGGCGAAGCCTCACGCAGCATCGAACGACCTTCCGGCGTGCGATGGTCGCCGACCCGCGTCGTGAATAACTCGATCATCGGCGCCCAGTACGGCGGAATGGTATTGAGAAGCGTCACAAGGTTCGACGGACCGACAATGTCCACACCACATGCGAACACGTCGGGGGTAAAGGTCAAACCGACGAGGGTCGCGTACCCCCCATAGCTCCCGCCCATGATGGCCACCTTGTCTTTTTGCGCAACGCCCGAAGCAACGGCCCAATTCACCGCGTCGATCAAATCATCGTGCATTTTACCGGCCCATTCGTGGTCGCCCGCATTGATAAAGTTCTTTCCAAACCCGGTGGACGCACGGAAGTTCACGCTCAAAACCGCATACCCGCGGTTGGAAAGCCATTGGTGATACGGATGATATCCCCAACGATCGCGCCCCCAAGGTCCACCGTGTACGAACAACACCATCGGAAGCGGTTTTTCCGGTTTGATTCCATTTCGTTTGACCGATGCCGGAATCGTCAGGTAACTCACCAGGTTGAGTCCATCGCGAGATTTGATGATCACCGGATTCATCTTGGAAAGCGTATACCGCTCAAGACTCGAACGATTGGTAAACAGAAAATCAGCCTTACCTCTTTTTCGATCATAGCGGTAGTAACGAACCGGACCGTCGTCTACTACATAGGAGACAATCCACTGGGTATCATCAAGGGTTCGACTACTCACGTTAAAATCGCCGTCCGCCACCGACCTGAGATATCGAAAATCACGCTTCACCTTTGGATCAAGAACTGTCCATTTCACCCGATCGTAGTTAACCGAATAGGCTTCGATTGTTTTCTCGATCGGATGGATCATCAATCCGCCGATGTCCGCCCTGGGATTCTCGCCGACAACGCGTTCTTTCCCGCTGGTCAAGTCGACGGTCTTAAGGGCAGCCGTGTTGCGACCCCGACTGTCGATCATGTAAAGCATCCTTCCGCCCTTATCGAAACCAAACGGCTGAGTCGTAAGCGCATCTTTTTGACCGATCAACGCAAACCGCTTCCAACCGGCGTGCCCATCCGGCTGAAGAAACTCCATACCGCCGTCGGGAGTTGATCTCTGGGCGAAACGGATGTTGTAGTCATCGTCGGTCAAGAATCCGACAAACCCATCATTTTCTCGAATCAAGGTACGCTCACCGTTGGTGATGTTGATCCGGTAGATATCGTGGTATTTCGGATTGCGGTCGTTCAGGGCTACAAGAATCTCATTGGGGAACTTGTGGCTTACCTGCTGAATCTGAGCAGCCACCTTTTCCAACGGCGTCAGGTCGATGACCTTGCCCGTATTCAAGTTGACGCTGTAGACTCGCCAATTCTCATCGCCCCCTTTATCCTGCAAATACAAAACGTGATTGCTGGTAAACGCCCAAAAATACCGACGGATACCGCGCTTGCGGTCGTTGGTCACGGGCTTGGCTTTGTCCGGACGGTTCACCGGTCCCACCCACACGTTGAGCACACCGTCCACCGGCGCCAGGTAAGCGATACGGCGACCGTCGGGACTGATCTGCACACTCGCTTTGTCCGGATTCCCGAAAAGAATCTCGCGCGGGATCAGCCTCGTGGGTGGCTGTTTCTCAACGCGTGATGCCGACGCGCGAATCGCCTTTCCACTTGATGCACAACCCGCCAAAAGAACCACCCCGCAACTCGCCAGAACCCATTTGTAATAAGTCTTCATTGCCGTGTCTCCTTTGTCCGCGCACCGCGGACGAGTTGAATCGGGATCAGACCGCCCGGCCAACTGCTCGACACACCGGCTCGGTCCTGCACGCGCCGGTTATTGTAACCTGTCCACTGCCAACCGGCGACCCTGCACTTGCAGGTGAAATTCAGCAAGAAACCGTATTGGATGCATCCTCGGTCTTTTGACATTCTCCCCCGCCGGCGGTGACCTTCAAGCGGCAAAGAAGCAGAATCATGGATGGAACCAACTGGGGGCGGACAACAAATGTATCAATTAGGATTCCCAGCGCCAGAGCCACCGCAAACTCCTTGAGAACCAGAAGCGACCCCGAAAACATGGACGCAAAAGTCGCAGCCATAATGACTCCGCAACTGCTGACAACCCGCCCGGTCTTGCGGATAGCCGTCGCGATCGCCACGCGCGGAGAGCGAGTCTTCAACTCCTCGTGAATTCGAGTAACGACGAAAATGTTGTAATCCTGTCCAAGACTTAAGATGATAATAAACAGCAACAGGTCAAGTCCCCACCCCAATCCCTCCACTCCGTACACCAGGCGGAAAAATATCCACGTCGCACCGTACGTCGCGAAATAAGTCAAAACAGTGGCAGCAACCAGGATTCCCGATTCGGACAACGACCCCGTCAAGCGGACCAAAATCACGAAAACCAATAACACCACCGCGACGGAAATCACGCGAAAATCCCTTGAGCGAAGCTCGCGCAGGTCATGGTAATAGGCGGTCTCACCCCAAACGTGAAGAACCAAGTCACCTCCCTGCGACAACGCCGACCCCACAAGAGATTCCCGTGCTACTCCCAAGACCTTCGGGACCAAACTCAGCGCTCGCTCGGATCGGGGCTTGACCGCCAGGGCAAGGTCCACTCGCAGCGTCCTACGCGATTTTCCAATATAGTACACGGAAGCAAGTTGCTCCGTCGTCTCCGCCAAAAGCGCTCCAAACCCGCGACCCTCGTCCAACTTCGCATCCGGTCCGCGACCCAGAGGGTCATTCACGCTTCGAAAGTATGCCAGCGGAACCGACGAGGCGATATCCGTCCGAAGTCGATCTAACGAAGCCCGAACCTTCGCCATATCCTCCGCGATCGGTGCGCTTGATTCTCGGGATACCAGCAGTGTCAGCTCCGCCACGGGTTGGTTACCAACGAAATGCTTCTGATACAAGCGCGCCCCTCGCACGAACGAGGAATCGGACGGATATTCTTCGAGACTGTCGTACAGCGGTTTTGCACCCCCACCGAGCAACGCGGGAACCAACAACGCAGCCGTAAGCACGACCGTGATCAATCCAGGCCATCGCGTCGCAACTGTCGCCACACGTTTCCATATGATCCCTTCCGCGGAATCTCTCCCTCGCAGCAGGGCGGATACCAAAAGCCCCGGTCTGACAACACACATCAAAGCGGGCGTGAGCGTCAAGACGGCCAGCGTCGCGACCACAATCGCACACGCAATCGTTGGACCCGATGTGTACAAATCGCGGTTCTTGGCCAAAACCAGTGTCGCCAGTCCGACAACGTTCGTCCCCGCGCTGGCAAGAACCGCCGAACCGGTATGAGCGATCGCCGCCTCGACCGAATCCCGCGACGCCCCTAGCGTTTCATGCCTGTCGAGCGCACCGCTGCGCAAGCGAATCCCCATCTCTTCGCGATAACGCGAGAACACAAAAAGGCAGTAGTCCACGCCCGACCCGACAAGAATCACGATCACAAACATCTGGACCAGACCGGTAATGGGAAGCCCACACGCCGCCGCCCAACCGATCATCCCGAGAGATACCATCAAGGCTGCAGCGATCGACGCGAGCGGCAAAAGCATGGCCACGGGGGATTGGTAGACGACCAACAGAATCGCCGCCACGGCGACAAGCGCCCACAGCGTTGTCATATCGACGTCACGCTTGGCGGTTCGATCCAAAAGCTCGCCCAGGGCTGCGTCGCCGGTCACTTCGACGACAAGACCCTCGGGGGGGCTGGTTGCGGCAAGGGTTTCGCGCACGATCCGCGCGCGACGAACGCTGTGATGAGTCAGGTTCGCCGCCGGCAACTCAACGACGATCAACGAAGCCTGCCCGTCCCGACTCTCCAGGAGCGACTTGAGAAAAGGCGCGGTGCGAACCGACCTCACACGCCAACCCATCTCGCTAGCAAGAGAAGAAATCCGATCGGCAAGACCTGCAATGTACGCCCGATCGGGCCCGGTCAACCCGTCGTCGCGGACAAACACCACGACCACCCGACTGGCGTACGCATTGTCGGGAAAGGCGGCCCGGATCACCTCCAACCCCCGCTGCGAAGGCATTTCTCTCGGCAGAAAACTGCTGCGGTCATCCTGCAAAAGCGTTGGGATGCGCGGCGCAGGAACAAAAACCACCAGCGCAACAATGGGCCAGGCGATCACCCACCACCAGGCACTGCGAACTACAAAACCAGCCCACCGTTTCATCAACGCCGTCGAATTCGCCCCGTCATCCGGATACCCAAGATTCGCGAAATCAACGTCCGATCCGGACGCCTTGACTCCCATCCTAGTCGAAAGGTCCGATACCCGCCACGACACTTCACGACCACACCGATAAGAACGGCGCATGGATCACTTCACGCTCGCTATTCTCGCGCCCTGCGATAGGGTCCGCGAAGATGAAGCACACCGAGTGCGTCGCCGACGTTCTGAAGGATTCTATAGAGCCGAACTCACTGAATCGTCGTGGCGTTTGAAGGCGTCGCAGACCTGCAAAGGAAACATTCGCAAGAAATGCAAACCATCGCGCAGGAACCACAAGTCTATCTCGTGCCACGAAACGGCACGATCGAATCGGTCACCGTGACCGATCACGACGACCTGCGCCGACTTCGAACCGAGTTGGAAATCCTGCGACGCGTCGCACGAAACATCCGCTCCCTGCGACTGATTCCACCCCGGGAAAACGCCGACCTCCACCGTGAGCTTTTTAACGCCCTTCAAGACGCCCTTCATCCGGTCGTCGAAGAAGCCGTCTCGCTCATCGATTCGCATAATCCAGAACTGAGAAAGGAACTCTTCATGTCCGTCGTTAATGAAGAAGCGGAAAACATCGTACAAGAAGCCGTCGATAACGGTGTCGCAGTTCGCGGTCAAACCAACGCCGATTCACTGCCCCACCCACACCATGAAACCGACGCACCCCACGATGTGAACCAGCGGTGCGATTCCGGCGAGCAAACCCCCCAACCCCCCGTCGCCGATGCCCTCGCTCGCGCCCAGGAAGAACTCGCCGACGCGGTTCAGTCGGCTGTTACCGAAACGGCTCCCGATCCCGTGGAAAAGAGCGCCGCGCGTGATCCTTGCGCGGAAACCGAACCCAGCTGCACAGATCAAGAGCAAATCGCGGACGAACCGCAGGCTGAAACGGCATCGACCGAGTCGTCCAACGCTGCGGATTCTCCCGAACCCCCGGCGGAGGAATCGAACCCAAACGGTCTCCCCGCCGACGTCGAAGCCCAACTCGACGAATGTATTTCCGCCGCCGCGGGCGAGACAGGCACGGTTGACCCGGACATGTCAGACGACGGGGCGGATACCTGCGTCGACTGCGGATCCGCTCCCAACGTCGACGACGTTTCCGCTGGCGGCGAAACGATTGATGCGCAACCGGATGACCTCCAGTCGACCCAACAGGAGCCGGCTTGTGATACGTTCGAGAATCAAATCGAACCGGGTCGGTCATCTCCGGCAAGCACAGATTCGACCGAGCCCTCTCCTTTCGCCGAGTACACTGCCGACAAAGCAACCGCAGCCGTCGAAGAAATCGAACGTGGTATACGCAAACTCGCCGACCTTCTCAGCAACGACGTAAACACTCAATGGAAACAGGCGCAGGATGCGTTTGTCGAAGTCTTGGAAGCGAGAAACAAAGCGGGAACGCTCCACCAGCAAGCGACTCGAATGGCCCGGGAAATCGCTCGCCTCAAGGAAGAAATCGAAATCGCACGTGACGATGCCGATGTCGTACGCCGCGAAGCCAGGTTGATGCGCGAAGACGCCCTTCACGCAAAGCAGCGCACCGAAGATCTTGCAAGCGCGGCCAAACAATGTGCAGACGAAATGCAACGCTTCCAGTAGTGATCTGTGTTGAAAGACCCCGTGCTTTGTCACACCCGTTGCTGCGGGCTTGATCGCCGTTGGTTCCTCGTGCGGTCGCGGATACGCATCGGCAAACCGAACCCCACGACTTCGCTGTGACACCCCGCTAGACACAAGCCCGTCACCACATGGCGAGCCGCAGACTTTAGTCGCGCGGTGCCGCAAGCACAAGCGGGCGTTTTTAACGGACGCCCAATTGTTCTAATCGACCGGCAGCGTAGCGGAGAACGCTCCCACCGCAATCATCTGCGCGTCCGTCCAACCAACCAGATCGATCGCCGGCATGGGCGTTCCCGCGTGACCGAAACGCATCTTGTGGAGAAACTCCCACGGATTGTCCACCGCAACGGTACCAACGTATTCAGGAGACATCGCAGTACCGAAATTGATATCTCGACCGTCGGGACCGTGGCAGTTGATGCACGTGAGAGAGTAACCGGCCGAACCGATCCCCGAAGTGTCGGGAAACATCCCACTCGCGTCGATAAAGTCGTCCGTATTCACAACCCCGTCCTTCACGAACCGAACCAGGTCCCAGAGATCGCGATCGGACAGACCATACGAATCCATGTTGTGACCATGGGCAACGGTTCCCGGATCGGCTTTGAGCAGGGAAAACATCCGCTTGGACGACATCGTCGATCCCAAGATGCCGGCGATACCGGTAAAGTGCGATCCACTGCCATACACCCCGTCCACCCCCTTATAGTCCCAGCCGTGACATTCCTTGCAGCGGAATGTTGTGCTTCCGCTCTGGGCACCCACCGCAGGATAAAGCGGGTGGTCTCCCACAGGCTCGGGCAAACCGGCCTCACTCCACCATTGGTCATAGAGTCGTCCACCGCGAACCGCACTTGCCAGCACAAAACCCGCCGGGTCCGTGGCCGTGGGACCGTCCATCACCATCGTCCACGGATCGACATCGGAACCGGCGATCTCCCCGTCGTTGTCCATGTCCACAAAGTCGCAACCCGTCGGCAACGGCAAACCGCTCGGATCAAAACATCGCTGAACGGTTGCAAAGTCCCAAAGATCGATGTCCGTATCCCCGTCGGCATCGCCCGGGATTGCATACTGTGCGGTTGCAAACGTCCAGTAGTAGTTTTCTCCGACAAAGGCAAGCATGTCGTCCGTTGCCTGTCCGGAAACAAAGAAATGAAGCGGACCCACGTCACTCACTGGCGCATCCCAACCAACGAAATACTCATACGACCCGCCGCCCGACGCCCATTTCGCCAGCGAATCGGATACACCGCTGCTGGTGTGCGTAATGAAATCAAAACCCCCATCGGCGAACCGAGTATGAACCGGGTCGATCACCTGCAAGCTGCCAACCGAACTGCCGATCTGTTCCACGCTAATCTCAAACCCGGCACCAACCCGATCCACGTCCGAAATACGCACGGTCAGATCGTACGCCTGTCCGCTACGATATCGCCGAGGAGCGCCGATCAGCTCAACAGACCCAGACCCGGACCCGTAGGGGTGACACCCGACGGAATTGCATCCCCCACCGTTGCTGAGCGAACCGGCGGTGTGCAGTGCATCAGCCCCGCCACTGAATGCCAACGCCAGCGGAAGCGCCGTCAAAACACCGGCAATCAGCGCGCAGACGCCGACCCGACTTCGAAATGTCGAAACCATGTTGTCCCCCTCTTCATGATCGGTCCTGACGACGCCCCGGAACGTGCGAAAGAAGCTCTTGACCAAACCGCAACCTCAGAAACGATCCGACGGAATCAAATCTCCAAAACCGTACCCCGCGGTCCCGCCTCCCCACAACGAACTTCGCAAAAGCCCAGGCCTGAGGCAGCATCGCTGTCACGATTCCGTGCAAGTTGCGGACCACGAAGATACCTCGAATCCCGGAAACTCGTCGAACCCCACAATGCGTCGTACCCCTCCGATCAATGATATCTCGTTCCCCCCGAGATTCAATACGCGTTGAGGGTCCGATAGCCATTCGTCACACTGGTTTCAACGCAAAGCCCCGTCGCTCAGTCTATCTCCAGCGTCGATCCACCACGAACGAAGCCACAACGCCCCCACCGCCGCTTTTCACCCTTCAATGCTAAGTGCAGCGTCACAGCTGAATCTTCGGAATCCGCTCGTCCGGACAGAGCCGCAAATCAAGACAGCGATCATTTTGGAGTGGACAAACGACCGCGACGAGATGCTTCGCTTCGCTCAGCATGACGTTAGAGACGTGAGAGGGCGAGATGCTTCGCCGTGTTCAGCATGGCAGATTGAGGGAACGACAGATCCGACTTCATACGAGGGAGCGGTCATCGCGAACCCGAACAGGAAGGCGTAACAAAACAACGGCTCGTTACCCCACATCTGCAAGGTTCAAGACTCCCCCGTGCTTGGCGAGCAGCGCGCGCCGCAACGCCGCGTAACACGGCTGACGTAGTTGCGAATCCGCCCGAAGAATCTCGGCTGCGTCGTCGCGGGCATTCTCAAAAAGCTCGAAATCCGTCACGAGATTCGCCACGCGAAACGCCGGAATCCCGTGTTGCCGCTTTCCGATCAGTTCACCCGGACCGCGCAGGCGCAAATCCTCCTCGGCGATTCGAAATCCGTCGTTGCAGGCGCACAGCACCGAAAGGCGTTCGCGCGACGACGCTCCCCGGGCATCGGACATCAGCAAACAATATGATTTTCTGGTTCCACGACCGACGCGTCCACGGAGTTGATGAAGCTGACTTAGCCCGAACCTCTCCGCCTGTTCAATGACCATCATCGTCGCACGGGCAACGTCCACACCCACCTCAATCACCGTCGTAGACACAAGCACCTGCGTAGCACCGCTGCGAAATCGATCCATCACCGCCCGCTTTTCTTTTGCCCTCATTTTCCCGTGAAGCAGCTCAAGCGCGCATCCGCAAAGGTGCGTGTCGCGCAATCGCTCCAATTCGACGGTCGCCGCCTTGAGTGGAAGCGCATCCGACTCCTCGACCAACGGGTAGACAACGTACGCCTGTTCACCACGGGCTACGCGCGATCGCACAAACTGCCACGCTTCCTTCCGCCTGTCTTTTGTGACAAGACGTGTCACAACAGGACGACGCCCGGGGGGCAACCCGTCAATGGTCGAAACATCCAGGTCGCCAAAAACCGTCATCGCAAGGGTTCGCGGAATCGGCGTGGCCGTTAACACCAGCACGTGCGGCGACATACCTTTTTGACGAAGCGTGGCGCGCTGCGCCACACCGAACTTGTGTTGTTCGTCGATAATGACCAGTCCGAGACTGGCGAAACGAATGTTTTTTTCGATCAGCGCATGGGTTCCGATCAGCCAGTCGAGTTTTCCGCCGGCCAAGTCGGCACGCAATGCCGCGCGATCCACCGATCTCGTGCTCCCCGAAAGAAACCCGAGGCGAACTCGACTCCCCGCGAGATACCCTTGCACCTTCGCGAAAAGTTGCGAAGCGAGCACCTCCGTTGGTGCGAGCATGGCCACCTGCCGCTTCCGCGCTATCGCGGCAAGCGAACTATAAACCGCAACCGCCGTTTTCCCCGTCCCGACGTCCGCCTGCAGCAACCGGTTCATGGGCACCTTTCGCCCCAAATCAGCGGCAATCTCACGGACCGCTCGATCCTGCCCCGGAGTGAATGGAAACGGAAAACGCCGCCGAATCCGCTGGTCGATTGTCTCAGTTACCTTGATGGGCGTAGCCGACGGACCGGCGCGCAGTTTTCGACGACTCGTCTGAATCGCCAGTTGAAAAAGCAGCAATTCGTCATAGGCAACGCGACGCCTTGCCACCTCAACGTCGCCCGGTTCCGTTGGTTTATGGAAGCGAACGATGGCCGTTTGACGCGGTGGAAGACGTCGCCTTTTGCGAAACCGATCGGGAACAATCTCCTCTATCTGCGCCGACGCTTCCTCTAGGATGTTCCCCACGACGCGCGCAATCTGACGACTGCTCAGCGAAGCCGTGGCTGGGTAAACCGGCTCGCGCCGCTCGCGGTCCATCAAAAACGGATCCTCTCCCTCCCCAACAATCGAAATCTCAGGATTGACAATCTGGGGTCGATCGTTGCGCAGACTGACCTTGCCGGTTAACCGAACGACAATTCCGGGGTGAAGACGATCCGCCAGGTACGCGGAGTTGAACCATCGAACTCCGCAACGCCCCGTTCCATCTACCACCGACGTGCTGATGGTCCCGCCCGAATACCGCCCACCCACGCGAATCTTGCCAAGCTCGCCGATGACCGTGGATACACCGCCCGGTTCAACGGTCCCGATGGGCTGAGACCGCGGCTTGCACTCGTAGCGAAAAGGAAACAAAAAAAGCAAATCGCCGACGGTGCGCACGCCGAGCTTGGAAAAGATTTTCGCCCGAACCGGACCGACACCCTTTACGAACTGAACGTCGGTGTCGAGTGTGACGCCCGATCCCACAGCATGCTCCCGCAATAATGCCCTGACAGCCCGTCGAAAATGCCCCGATGACACGAGCTACAGGGGTCCATGGCACTTCAGGCGGCGTGTACACGCTCGGACAGAGCCGCGACCGTAAGGAACCGACGAACTGCCGCGACGATATGGGCACTCTCAGTCTGGACCGGCGCTGCGAAACATAACTTCCGGATCCGCAGATTCTGTCTTGCAACCGTGTCGCGCACGGCACCGGTCAGGCCAGTGAAAATACAGACGTAAACCCGGCACCGCACTTTTCAACGGATTGCTAGGGGATCACGAGCTTCTGCCCGACGCGAATCATGTTCGGATTGCCGATCGTTGATCGATTGGCCTCGTAGATATCCTTCCACCGCGATTGATCGCCGTTGTAGTACATCCGCGCAATCGAGTAAAGCGTATCTTTTTTTGCGACAATGTGCGTACGACTGACGCCCGTAGTCGCCGCAAGCGTCGGCGTTGCCACCGGATAAGCGCTCGTGTCGGCGGGTTCGGGAAGCGGTTTGTAAACAGGGTAGTTGTCGAACTCCGCCGTTGTTGAAAACCCCGGATCGTATGGATCCGCAACCGCTTGCTTGGGCTTTTTCCCAAAAAGCGAACAGCCGGTAAGGGTTGTGAGCACGAATAAAGATGCCAAAAGAGTTAGGGTGTTGCGTCGCATGCGTGACCTCCTTGTCGCGATTGGGGCAATGGAATGAACCAGTACTCACCGCATCCTAACACCACTCGACGACTTGTCAACAAAAATCATTCGCACGAAGTTGCATGACCACGCACGCCGGGCATCGCGCGCACCACCGCACGCGATACCGGTGAACGGGTTTTACGTCGACGCTACGGGCACGCCACCGGACCGGAAAACGGATACGCTACATCTTTCACGGCATCGACCGCCACGGTCACATCGAGAACCCCCGGATTGTGCGACGGGTCGACCGTGTTTGGCTGCAACTGCGTAAATGTTCGAGAACGCGAGAACGGAGTCTGCTTCACGCTATCGACCACGGCTGTGATATCCAACACGTTGGGCTGCGTCCCGGGGGCGTCCGGTTCGAACGGTGGTGCAACATCAGCCCATACGCCGGTGGTCATAACCAGCGGCAGCGAATAATTGCTTTCCACGGTAGTGTCACATGCGACCGACTGCACGTCGTAAACCGCCCCCGGAAGAATCTCCGGTCCAAAAAGCTGAAGCACATCGATCCCCGCCCAATCCGAGAAGTAAGGCTGACATTGAAGCTGCGACACAACGATCTCGGTCTGCGGAACCAGCGTGTCCGTGTAGGTTTGCGGCGGTCCCACCCACCTCGTTTGTCCTTCGAAACTTGCAAAGGCAGCGGGAAGACCGGTCAACGTCACGCGAAACGCCTTGGTAAGACCGTCGCCTCCAGGCGAAATCGAAAGAAAACGACTCTTGGCGATCGGAACCGCTTCATTCAGCGGAGACGGAACACTCGCACAAGACACCAGCGTGAAATCTGCATCGGATATGTCGAAAAAGATGTTGTCCGCCGCCGCCACCTTGATCCGAGCCGTGTTGCTGACCACATCCGGGAGCGTGACAAGTTCCTCGCCGTCGTTGGGCGTCGCCGAAGCCAACACAAACGGATACGTGAAACCTCCGTCCGTCGAAAGGAGGATGTTTACCGCCGCAGCGCTGATGGGCGGAAGGTCGGTTCCTGCAATATCCCATTGAACCGTCGTTTGTCCCGCCACGTTAACGGGCGAATTCGGAAACACCACGCGAAAGGGACCGGCGGAATCAACCACCGTCACAACCATATCGGACGTGGTCACCCCGCCCCCGCCGGCGCGGTTGTCTCTGGCGATGACGCGGAAGTCCATGCCACGCGACAACACGGGGAGACGTTCGCCGGGAGAAAACGTGTTGTCCACCAGGTCTTGGATACGAGGAAAAGTGCGGGATGGATCGGTCGTGGCGGGCCAGGATCGAAACAGCGGGCTTCGACCGTTGTCGCCCGAAAGAAGCGTCTGCGCCGATCCGAGGTCTCGTTGTTCCCAGTCGTAGGTCAAGACATCATTGTCCGCGTCGGACCCGGTGGCGGTCAGAACAAACGGCGTTCGCGCCGGAATCGCAAAGTTCGGTCCCGCGTCAACCACCGGCAGGGTGTTTCCGGTGCTGGAAGTCACATCGCATGAACCTCCCGTAAAAGGGCTGTTGATGAACGAAATAATCTCGTCAAGACTCACCGAGTGAAAGTCAGGATCGCTGTGGGGCTGAAGGTTATCGCTGTCACAAATCCCGGCATAGGCCATAATGGTCGAACCACTGCCCGGTTCGTACGCCGTTCCACCGTTGCGGTTCCCGCAACAACAATTCCCCGTTGTCCCATTAAAACTATGATTCGCACCGAACTGGTGACCCATTTCATGGGCGACAAAATCAATATAAAACGCGTCTCCCACAGGGGCCGGAAGCCCCGTGACCCCCTGGGCTTTGTCAAAGCGACACACGGCGCGCAACGACGCAACCCCTCCGCCACCCGTACTGAACACGTGACCAATGTCGTAATTGGCAGACCCGATCACGGCATTGAGATTCGTCTGATTCTCAGAAAGCATCGCGAACCCATCGTTGTTGGTATAGGGGTCACTGTTGGGATTCTTGTAAACGATCTGATCGTTGTTGGCGACCAGAATCATGCGAACCGAAACTTCGGATTCATAAATCATGTTCACGCGATTCATGGCCGTCACGATCGCCGCCATCCCGTCGGCAATGGTTCCCCCATGAAACATGGTATACTCGCCCGTGGCCGCCAGCGCAAGACGATAAGTGTGAAGCGTATCACCCGACGCCGTCACCGACGCAACCGAACCGGACAGACCATCCTTGACGACGGGAAGCTGGGGCGTACCACAGGAAAACTGTACGTCTCGCGCAATCGTGTCGCGCGCGAAATAGCTGGCGTAGAGATCATTCCCGCCGTTGCGCTCGAGCGGATCGACGAAAATACGACCCTGCGACGTGCGAAGCATCGCATGAAAACCTTTCGGGGTTAGATCAATACGCCCGTGCGATCCGCGATCGCCGACCCCTTCAACAAGATACGTCTTGATCTGCGGATACTTGGCCGCAAGCGGCGGCTCCATAATCGAAGATTCGGTCACCCTGAACAACTGCGTCGTCCCGTCGGGAAGCGGAAGCGCCAGCTTGAGTCCAACCGCTGCCACTCCCCCACGACCTTCCACCGGCGCGGTCGCGAGGGCGGTAGCGATCGCATTGCGATCGAGATGCCATGCCTGAAACGCGCTGGCACGAACCATCTCGCCGCCAGCCGCTCGCCCTGCGAGCTGCTCGGTGTCGACAACCGCCCAGGGAGAAACCTCGTCAGCCCCGGATGCGCCAACCGTCAAAAACCCACAGGAAACAACCGCAATCCACCCGCCCAACCGGGACAAGCGAGATCGCCCACATCGTTTTCGTCGTCGTAACAAATGCACGGAAACCCCCAAATCAAGTACTCAACGGCTCATCGGAATCAGCCGCCATTCTCCGTTCCCCGTCACCTTCGTGATCATAGGAAGGGTTAATACACACCCCAAAGCGATTTTGTGCGTGCCTGTTCCAATAACATAATACGACGCGAGCTTTTCACCCGCAATTCGCCGGCAAAATGCCGATGCCGCAACGTTTTGGGACAGGTTTTACGAGGCACGACCGATAATCTCAGCCTCGCCCGAGGACAGCCCCCGCGACAGTGTAGCACATACGGACAATGAATCCAAATCACATGTTTTACCTCACGTATTCCACATGGAACGACCCTCAGAGCGGGTGTGCAGGGATGGCACCAACAGCAGAGCCAAGTCCCCCCTTTACGCGGCTCGCTGCACCATCGATTTTGTCCCCCCTTTACAAGGGGGGATACAGGGGGGTAACCGGTCCGTGATGAAATCGGCGCTCTTGTCTTGCGGTGGAACGACTGATGTCTTGTCCCGTCTTCCGTATCATTCTGAACCCCCCCATGCCAAGTCGTTCCCCTGTGTCATTCTGCTGTGTTATTCAAAACTCGTCCCACTTGTCATTCTGAGTCCAGCGCCGCGCGGACTAAAGTCCGCTGTCATTCTGAGTCCGCGCAAGCGGGCGAAGAATCTCGCCGCATTCCAAACGCGTTGCAGCCGTGGAGATGCTTCGCTCCTGCCTGTGCGTCCCCGCACGCAGACAGGGCGCTCAGCAAGACAGACCGGAAGGCGGACGATAGATTTGCGCTGGGCATGACAAATTGAGGGGACGACAGATCCGCGATCAGCACGACAGCCCCGGCTTCATAGAAGGCAGCGCTCATCGCAAACCCGAACACGAAGGCGTAACAAAGCGCTAAGTTCGATGAAACTGCCGATTCAATTCCGCCTTGGTCAATCGTAGCATGGTCGGACGACCGTGAGGGCAACTTGTCGACTTGTCGATCAAGTGCCTCTTTGCGAGCAACGCCTCGATCTCCTCGGGAGACAAAGCATCCCCCGCCTTCACCGCTGCCTTGCACGCCATCATGTCCAAAACCTTGTGGATGACTACCTCGGTCGTCGCAACGCCCCCAACATCGTCCCCCGTGCCGGCGGTTGTCGGCTGACTTTGCAAAAGGTCCAAAAGGTCGCGCATAAATGAAGGCACGTCGGTATCTTTTAAGAGCATCGGAAAACTCTGGACAGCCACCGCGTCCGGACCGAAGGCGTCGACCTCGATGCCCAACCGTGACAACAGTTCCTTGTTGCCCTCCAAAAGGGCGGCCTGCTTGGGCGTAACGTGAACGGTTTCCGGTAGCAACAGTCGCTGCCCCGCAAGAGGTCCATCCGTAATACGCTCCTTGAGATGCTCATACATGACCCGCTCGTGCAGGGCGTGCTGATCGATGATGACAATCCCCTCGTCGGACTCGACAACTAGGTAAAGATTGTGCATTTGAACCGCGCGAGGTCGATTCACAGGCGGTTCACCACCGTCGACCCGTCCCCCCAACCCCGCACCGCGGTCCACCTCGTCAGGCGGCTGGTAGAGAGGTCGCCACACCTCAGCCGCATCGCGCCAGGTCGCAGCGGGTTCCGAACCCGCCGACCCAGACGCACCGAAAGATCGCCGCACTCCCCCTTCGCCCCCGGAAGGAGGAGTTCCCCCCGAAAGGTTTGTGAAACCGGGATTGATCGGTGCAATGGCCTTGAGTTGGTCGGCCATCTCGCGGCGTAAGCGATCCTGGTCTCCCGGATCGACGACCGGTTTGATTCGATCGGTACGCAGGGCGGGACTCAGATCGGCCCGTTGAAACGTCTCTCGCAGCGAGCTAAGCACCTGCGAGTGAATCAGGTTCGAGTTCGCCCACCGAACCTCGACCTTGGTTGGATGCACGTTGACATCCACCTCCCCCGGATCGATTTCGATGAACAGAAAGATCACCGCGTGACGGTTGGGTTCAGTCAATCCGCGATACGCTTCCTTGATCGCGTGAAGAACGAAACGGTCACGAATATATCGGCCATTCACAAACACGTACTGCCACTGCCCGTTCGCCCGCGATTGCGAAGGAGGAGCGGCATACGCTTCAATCTTGAATCCGCACTCCTCGCGCGTCACATGCAGCAGCGCCGAAGCAAGGTCCGGTCCGTAGAACTTTCCAATCCGAGCGAGACGACTCCCGCACGCCGGCAAATCCCGCTTCACCCGACCGTTCGCCGTCAGTTTCATATCGACATCGGGATGCGCCAGCGCAATCCGCGCGAACTGCTCGCTTACGTGTCCCGACTCGGTACCGGCAGCCTTCAAAAACTTTCGCCTCGCCGGCACGTTAAAAAAAAGATCGCGAACCTCGACAACGGTTCCCTCGCGACAACCCGCCGCACGGGCAGAGGTAAACCGATCCCCTGCCATTTGAACCTCGCTGCCCGCAATCGCGCCGCTCGCCCGGGATACCATCCGCACCTTCGACACCGCCGCAATGCTTGCCAGCGCTTCGCCACGAAAACCAAGGGTCACGATCGTCGAAAGATCATCCTAGTTCGCGACTTTGCTCGTCGCATGAGGCGTAATCGCAAGACGCAGCTCCTTTTCGGTCATCCCGCACCCGTTGTCGCTTACACGGATAAGCTGCCGACCGCCGTCTTCGATGGTAACGGCGACCTGTGTCGCCCCGGCGTCGATGGCATTTTCGATCAACTCTTTGACAACACTGGCCGGACGCTCCACAACTTCACCGGCCGCAATTTTGTTGATCAACAGATCCGGCAGGACATGGATTCGGCAAGATTGCGTGGTCATCCGTGTGTACGCACCCTCTTGAAAAGATTCGCACGATTCCGCGAGACGTTTGCTTCGACGTCCGTGCCCGCACCGAGTATAATCACCGCGTGCGGCGGAGCCAACTCACACGCATGGAATGTTTTCGCCACGATTGGGCAGGAAGGGTTCATCGGGAACGCAAAAAAACCCCACGCCGATCACCGCAAACTCTCAGACGACAAAAACGTCTGCAACACTCATTCACACGCGATGTCCAATAAGAGTAACGGAAAGCGCCATCGAAAGATCGCCCTGCGACCCCAACGCGACGACTTGCCGGAGCACATCGTCGAGGCTTGCGGTGAAACGGGATTTGACGGAATCGAGCTTGTCGTTGATAGCACATCCCCTGCGGAATGGATCTTGTCGCACTCGCAACGGTTTCATCTCACACGACCGCCGGTCATCGCCGTCTCTGCGGTCTGCCAAACCGTAAGTATCGAGGCCGAAATCCCGTTCGTTACGGCGACACTCGCGGCGGCGTCACAAACCCGGGCAACCGTCTTGAATCTCATGCTTCCGCCGATTCAAACTCCCGACCACCTCCATGGATTCCCACGCTATCAGTCCGCCGTCAACTTCCTGCATCGGCTGTTGGATGCCACCCGTTTCGAAGCGGAACGGTTCGGGGTCGCGATCGCGGTGGAAGTTGCCAGAGGCGGATGCTTTCTCTCTCCCGTTGAGATGCGCGAGCTCATCGACGTCGCAAGTAGCTGGTCGGTGGGCGTCTGCCTCGATTTCGCCCGAATCGAAAACATCGGCCAATACCCCGACTGGATGCAGACGCTTAACCATCGCGTCCACGCGGTGCGCATTTCCGTCGGTCTTCAACAAAACGAGAAATCCCTCCTGAATGCCGCGACCGTTCTCAATGAGACAGGATTCGATCGTGCAGTTTGCGTCCGTTGTGACCTCGACCTTCAACGCGCCGCCGAATCTCTCAAAAAAGCGGGTCTGCTTGGGCATCGTGCTTAATTGGCCTTCGACCGCGCACCTGTTGCGGCCCGATCCAGCCGCGTTTACACTTGGCGGACGGTTTTGAAGGCAGGCGAAGAAGTCCTACGGAGTATCGCCATGGCAACCACCAAAGCAAGAAAACGCGACCCCTCTTGGAACGCCGTTTCGACCCTGGTGCTCGTCGTCGCAGCTTTTTCGCTTGTTGGAACCGCCGGCGGTTGCAGCAAGCAGGACGACACCCCGAAAGTCGTAACGCTCGAGGGGAAAATCGACGATCTGGTTCTCAACGACGATGGAACGGGCGAACTCACCGTCCTTTACCACTCTGAAAAACGCAACCAGGATGTTCTCGGCACCGCCCGTATCACACCCGAAACCGAGGTCCTCATTGACGGCGTTGTCGCCACCGCGAAGGAAATTCATGTCGGCGAGCGGATCCGGGGCGACGTTCGTGTCGATAAAAAAGGCAACAAGAAAACCCAGACCGTGGTGAAAATCTACGTCGACCGACCCAAAACGGAGGGGTAGGGACGTGTTTGGACCGCTATGCCCCTCGAAGCCTGGATCACCGTTGCCGTCTTGCTGCTCGTTTTCGGGCTTCTTGCGTTTACGCGCATCGCTCCTGATCTGATTTTCCTAGGGGCTCTGACTCTCCTCATCGCCTGCGGAATCCTCACCCCCTCACAAGCCCTCGCCGGCGCTTCCAACCCCGGAGTCGTCACCATCGGCGTGCTCTACGTCGTCGCCGCAGGACTTCAGGAAACCGGCGTGATGGCCTCTGCCGCCTCGAAACTCCTGGGCAGACCCAAATCGGTCGTCACCGCCCAGACCCGAATGATGCTCCCGGTCCTGGGGATGAGCGCCCTGGTCAACAACACGCCCATCGTGGCCATGTGGCTTCCGGTTCTGGGCGATTGGGCGAAAAAACATCGAATCTCCGTCTCCAAACTCATGCTCCCGCTCAGTTATGCTGCAATTCTCGGCGGCGCCTGCACGCTGATCGGCACGAGCACCAATCTGGTGGTCGGCGGATTGCTCGTCGAACAGGCCCACATCGCCCAACCATTGCATCTGTTTGAAATCGGCAAAGTGGGCCTGCCCTGCGCGATCGTCGGCATCATCTACGTTCTGTTAACAAGCCGCTTTCTTCTTCCGGATCGAAAACCGATCGAGGGGGAGTTCGAGGATCCCAAGGAATACACCATCGAAATGCTCGTGGAACCGGCGAGTCCGCTCATCGGTCAAACCATCGAACAGGCCGGACTGAGACAACTTCGTGCCATGTACCTGATGGAAATCAACCGCGATGACGAGGTACTCGCCGCCGTCGATCCCAAAACGCGGCTCCAGCAAAACGACCGACTTGTCTTTGTCGGAATTGTCGAGTCCGTCGTCGAGCTGCAACGCATCCGCGGACTCGCTCCCGCCACAGACCAGGTCTTCAAACTCGACGCCCCCCGTTCGCGCCGCATGTTGATCGAAGCCGTCGTGTCCAACACCTGTCCCCTGATCGGACGCACGGTGCGCGACGGACACTTTCGCACGATCTACGATGCGGTCATCATCGCCGTCTCACGCAACGGAGAACGCATCAGAAAGAAAATCGGCGACATCACTCTCCAGCCCGGCGATACGCTGCTTCTCGAAACGCACCAGCGGTTCCTCGACCAACAGCGAAACTCGCGCGACTTCTTTCTGGTCAGTAAAATCGAGGGGTTTCGAGCACCCCGCCACGAACGGGCCAACCGCGCGGCATTAATCTTTCTCGCCATGGTGCTCCTCGCGGGAACCGCCACCCTTGACCTGTTGACCGCCGCAATGCTCGCTGCCGGCGGAATGATCATGCTGCGATGCTGCTCGCCCGCCGCAGCTCGCGCCAACGTCAAGTGGGAAGTTCTTCTTGCCATCGCAGCATCGCTGGGATTGGCACAGGCCATGATCAACACTGGAATCGCCAAGACCGTCGCAGAGGGAATGCTGCAAATCACTCGCGACACGCCTATCGCGACACTCGCCGGCGTCTATCTCCTGACCATGTTTTGCACCGAGCTGATGACCAACGCCGGAGCCGCTGTCATCATGTTCCCCATCGGTCTAAAAGCCGCCGAATCCCTGGGAGTCAGCGTACTTCCCTTTGCCATCGCCGTCATGCTGGCAGCCTCGTTCGGGTTCGCGACACCCCTGGGCTACCAGACCAACCTGATGGTCTACGGACCCGGAGGATACAAGCTGCAGGACTTCCTCAAAATGGGAATCCCCCTCAACCTGCTCATGGCTACAATTGCGGTCCCGTTGATTCCGGTGTTTTGGCCGTTCTAAAGCACGATCAGCGATGCCGCAGCGACCCGCGGACTTCTTCCGTGTAGGGGACTTCAGTCCGCGCGGCCTCGCGAGATCGACACAGCTTCCGGCAATCCGAGAGCACCTTCTCCCCCCTTCCGTGGACTTTTGTCCGCGCGGACAACCCTGATAACTTACCTGAATACCCCCACATTGTGCCCGTATCGCCAGCAGTACCCGATTGCATTCCATAGAAAAGGGGCGGTGCCGATGACGAATCACCGAACACCGCCCCTTCTTGTCACCCATCCTGCGAAAGAGCGATCTCTTCCGAGGTGGTCGCAACGTTACGGGTTACCGCTGACTAGCGGGTCCCCTTACGAAGCGAACCGGCCTTTGTCGACGGACGAGCGCCCTGCATGAAGGCGTTCATGTCGTTGACATCCAGCACGCCATCACCATTCAGGTCGGCAACGGCGAGGTCGCCCCTGCCCTGACGGCGAAGCTCGTCGACGGAAATCGACGTGAGACCAGCGGCCGCTGGCAGATTGTCCGCGCCGCAGCAACTCTTCACCGAGGTGAGGAAGTTCGTGCTGATGAACCCGAAGTCCTCTAAGGTAACCGCTCCGTCACCGTCAATATCGCCGTGCGGTCCGGGCGTATCACAGTCCGTATCACCGGTACCGTAATCCTTGCCGAACTCCGCGACAAATGTGCCGTAGTCAAGCACGTCGATGGTGAACAGGCTTCCGGCGTCGGGCGTAGGCCCATTCTTCAGGAACCCGTCAAGGTTACCACCGATGAGCCAGTTTCCGCCAAACGCGGGATCGCCACGGAAGGTCGCACTGAGGCGTCCATCCGCGCAATCGCCAGCCTGGAACAGATAGCAGCTACGCAGTGTGTGGAGCTGATCCCACGCGGTGATGCAGTCCCAGTTGCCGTGCCCCGGAATCTTAAGCGAGTCTTTCGACTTGCCCGCAAGATCCAAACCACCACCGAACTCGATCGGCTCGCAGAAACGAAGGACCTGCGACGTCTGAATCGTGTTCGGGTAGAGCGTGAACTTAATACCACGGGTCAGTCCATCAGCCGGCGGGCTGTTGGCCGTTGGCGACAGACCGATCGTGATGTCCAGAGCGGTCTGGTCGTTGACCTCGACCGTCCAGCAACCTTCACCACCCGTGTCGCTCAACGCACTCGCGGGCGATCCGGGACTGCCAGCGGTTTTCCCGCAGAAATCCGAAGAAGCGGCACAACAGAAGTTAGTCGCTCCAATCTTGAACTCGCCGCCCGTCAGGCGTGCCGGAGATGCCATTGAATCGTTCTGGTGTTGCTCAAGGCACGTCACCGTCGCGTTTCCACAGCTATCCGTTGCGCTCGGAGCAACCCACGACTCGATCGCAGTCGGCTGACCACAGTCAACATTCGTCTTGATGTTGTCCGGAACGGTCAACGTGACGGTGTTGTTGGCAACAACATTGTCGCTGCAAATGGGGTTGACACCGATCTTCAAACCGGCATTGTCCGTGAGGTACGTATTCTGTGGATTGTTGCTGCTGAAGCAAAGCTGACACGAATCGCAGGCATTGAGGCCCATCTTCGTGAAGCTCAGCGACAACATCGAGGCGTTACCAGCAGGACCATCACCCACACCAAACCCGACGCCCACGACCACAAAGATCGTCCCGGCGTCCTCATTCACGACCGGACCAAATACCGCATCGGTGTACGGAGCGACACCGGTCGCACTGTTGAAGCGCATGCAACTCGGATCGTAGTTGATCAAGAACTGACCACCGTTAACCGGTGCGGTCGCGGCAGCCACATTCACAGTCGCCGTGATCTTGCTTCCGGCGGCAAAGCAAAGCGGATCAGCCTTGGTTCCCGGATCGATCGAGAAGGTCAGGTCCGGAACCAGCGAGCACTCGCAAAAACCGCTAACGCACGAAGGAGCCGAAAGACCCGTTGCGTCCACGCAATCCTGGTCCGTCGTACAGGCGATCATCGAGCTTGTTACGTCGGTACCGCTGCAGCTCTCATCCGCAGCACAAATGTCGTCGAACGTACAGGGGTTGTCATCGCCAACACCGTTGCACGGATCACCGGCGGGAACCGGCGTCTGAATCGCGACACCACGGTTGGGTGCAATGCTGCAGCTCGCAACCGAGCAAGTATTGGCATCCACGGGCGTCGTGATGTCACCCGTCGCCGCATCGCAGCACTGCGTTGCCTGGTTCCAGTTAGAGACGGGCGTGTTCGTGCATGCGAACAAGGCGAGGTTACAACTGTCGATGGTACACGCGTCGTTGTCGTTGCAATCCGCATCCGAGGTACACGACGGGCACTCTTGCAGGTCGTTGGCACCACCGGAACCCGGGCACGTCGCATCCGGCGTGAACACCCGAGCATTGGTCGTCTGAATCGCGTCACACTCACTCGACGTAACACCATCGGTGCACGTTCCGGAACCCAGGTCCGTACAGCACGCACCCACAGTCACGTTCAGCTCGCCGGGAACGGCAGCCGCAATGACAATGTTGGCGGGAGGCGAACCATCGTCACCGAGCAGCGTCTGGGTACCCAACCCGATAAAACTCAGGGTGTAAAGGCCCTTGGCGTTGGCAGGAACGTCGAACGCGTAGGTGGCCAAATAAGCCAATCGACCATCATCAATCTGCGAGTCCGGCTGCTCGGCCGCACCGAAGCAGTTCGCACCAGCAGGGTCCACCACGCCGCAACCCTTTTGCGTCGCGCCAAACACCTGCGGGTTCGCATTCGCTCCGAAAATCCAGTCGGGACGAGTGAAAGCAACCCATGCAAAATCGCAAACCTTGACTCCACCGCTTGTTGGGGTAACCATGCAACCCGGGGTGGCCTCGCCAAACGCAGCGATGCAATCTCCAGGGTTGGAACAAGTGACGTTCGCATTCGTGAGATCCCCCGCACCTACGCAAGAACCGGGACCCGTGCCACAATCAGCGTTGGAACCCAGAAGGCTCATGGAGCCAGGACGAACCTCGTATGAACGAAGCCGGCGATCAGTCCCCTCGCCCCAGTTGCTAACCTCGGCGTTCCAGAACGTCCGTCCGCCACCGCTCGCGAGGTTAAGACGCTGACCCGAAATATCAGCGTTGGTGTAGAACCCATTCACACCATACGGCCCCGAGGGGTTGTCCACCTTCGGTGTAAGCTGAACAATCGCCGTTGGGGTACCGGCCACAACGCCCGCACGGACCGTGTCCGCTGGACCCGACAGCAGGCGAGATGTGCCTGCTTTGGCACCGCGCTCGGTGCGCAACGAACCGTCCCGCGGTCCGCCCTGTACGCCGACGGCAATCGCCAACGCACTTACTACCGTAACGCCCAAAAACGGACGCCACATCTTACAGCTACCTGCCTTCATTTTCCTTACCTCCAAAAAAGGGAAACGTTCCCATGTCCCAAGTCAACTGTTGACTGAAGAAGACAATATCTCTATTCGAACCCAAGCTTCCAAAAAACCGTCCTGCAGCGAACAACCAAGAAATCCCAGAGCATCCGCCGAACGGCTGCAACTTCGCCCGGCAACCCCAAAGTGGTCAAGCTTTTTTTTTCGCCCCGCTACCTCCTAGCACAACAAACCCTGACTTTCCCCATCGAAACCACATCGAAATATCCATCCCAAAGGACTCCGCCGGGAAACCGGACCGGCGAGGCAAGCCCGCCCGGTTTCCAGCGGTCCTTATTCAAT
>Ga0114931_10001497_pt1 | contig 29847 bp, 23 predicted proteins | sample 2SBtaG_FD_89579 | JGI IMG/M metagenome (GOLD analysis project Ga0114931, IMG submission 89579) | Deep subsurface microbial communities from Kolumbo volcano to uncover new lineages of life (NeLLi) - 2SBTROV14_V59a metaG | ecosystem: Environmental > Aquatic > Marine > Volcanic | place: Kolumbo... | reverse complement strand
TATCGAGCAACAAGAAGCAAGCACCCGCACCCCCGAAACCCGCAGCTCAGACCCACAATCCGCCCACCACCACACGCCACCCCCAGCCGCGCTCACCCCGACAGCCAGGAAACTCGGGCTAGATACGAGGTGGCGTTGATGGCGAACGCGGGCCCGTAGCGGAGCAGGGGGCCGCCGCCCAGCAGGTGGCCGAACAGCCCGATGGCGCCGGCGGCGACCACCGGCCCGAGCAGGCGCGCCAGGTTGAACGACAGCGAGTTCAGGGCGACCGCGTTCCGGACGTCGTCACGCGGCACGAGGTCGGGGATGAGGCTCTGCCTGGCCGGCGTGTCGAAGGTGCCGGCCACCCCGTTGAACGCAGCCAGTACCAGCAACCAGCCGTAGGTCAGGCTCCCGGTCAGGGTCAGCACCGCCATCGACGCCGCCGACAGCGCCAGCGCGCTCTGGGTGGTCAGCAGGATCTGCTTGCGCGACCGCGCATCGATGACGACGCCCGCGAACAACCCGAGGGCCAGCGTGGGAGCGAACTGGATGGCTCCGACGTAGCCGAACTTGAGCGCGGCCTCGGTGGGGTCCGGGATGAGATCGAACACCAGCCACGACTGGGCGGTGATCTGCATCCACGATCCCACCACGCTGGCGAGCTGCGCGAGCCAGTAGCGACGGAAGAAGCGATGCCTCAGCGCGTCGAGCGAGCGGGGGAAGCGGCCGATGATGGGACGCGCCATGGCCGACCAGCATACTTCGGTTCGGTAGCGAGCGGGCCCTCCGGGGGCCCCGGCCCCGGAGGGCCCGCTGTCGTCCCTGGGGGTTCGAGGAGGGACGTCCGGCGGCAAGTCAGGGACGGCCCGACCGGCACGACGGAACGCCACGGCGGCGAAAACGTGCTCTACCGGTCGTGGAAGGCCGGGAGCTTCGACGAGAAGGGCTCGCGCTTCGGCGACCACGACATGAACGGCACCAACACGGTGAATCCGGCGAGCGCCAGACCACCGAGAACCTCGTTACGTGAGCGTGCAACGCTCGTCGGAGACGCGGCGTCCGCCCGCTGGCGTGGGACCCCGATCGGATAGGTGGCCGTCAGCGGAGCTCTTGCGGGCCGCACCTCGCCGGCCGCGCTTCGGCCTGCGCACCGTCACGCGGCCGTCCACCGTTCGCCGCTATGCTGGGCCGACGGAGGCACGAGTGGAGAGGGGAACGGCGCAGGGGGGGCCGACCCTGCGGAACGGGAGGTGGGCGATGGTCGTGAGGCTCCCGAGGCGTGCGTTGCTCCTCGCGCTGGTCGTTCCTGCCCTCCTGATGGTCACGGGGTGCGGGCCGTCGCAGCAGGAGCGCGAACTGCGGGACTCCAACCAGCAGCTCGAGCTGCAGGTGAGCGGCCTGCAGAACGATCTCACGGCCGCGCAGAAGGCGCGTGAGCGGGCGCTGACCGACCTCGCCAAGGCACAGCAGGAGCGTGACGCCGCCAGGAAGGGGCTTGCCGATGCGGAGGCGCAGGCGGCCATGCTCAGCGACGACCGGGACCAGGTGGTGCAGCAACTCCAGGCGGCCAAGGGCGCCATCGACACGCTCACGAAGCAGCGCGATGCGGCCCAGTCCGCGCTCGACCAGGCCAACGCCGCCTTGGCGCAGGCACGGGCCGGTGCCGCCGCTCCCGCCGTGGCACCCCCGCAGGCGAGCGAAGCCTATGCGAAGGCCTCGCTCGACGCCGCCAACGCCCGCGCCAACGCCGCCGAGGGAGAGGCAGTCCGGCTCCGCACCCAGCTTCAGAAGGCGGAATCGGATCTGGTGAAGGCCAGCGACGATCTCGGGGTGATGACGCAGGCGCGCGACGAGCTCCAGAAGGTGCGCAACGGCCTGGAAGCGCAGGTCGTCGACCAGGCCAATGCCCTGGCGGCCGCGAAGCAGCAGGAGCAGGCCCTCGGCACCCGGGTGACACAGCTCGAGGGGCAGGTCGCCGACCTCGAGGCCAAGATCGACGGCGCCACCCACGCGCTTGCGCAGGTGCAGGCGCGAGCGGCCGAAGGCGCGTCGGCGCTGGCCGCGGCGCACAAGGAGCGGGACGTCCTCCAGGGCCAGCTAGCCGCCGCCCGGCACGAGCGCGACGTGTTGCAGGCCCGGCTCGATGCCGCGCAGCAGCGCAGCACCACCCTCGCGGAGCAACTCCAGCAGACGGCGGGCGATCTCTCGAACGCCCGCGGGCGGGCCACCGAGCTGACGCGCAGCCTCGAGACGTTGCTGGCGAGCCACCAGGGGCTGCAGCAACTCACCGAGGCGCAGCGCAGCGAGCTCGCGAGCGTGCGCCGCCGGCTCGAGGATGCCCAGAACGAGGTCGCTCGGCTCACCGGTGCACGAGGGATCTACACCGTGCAGCCGGGGGATTCGTTGTCGTCGATCGCCGTGTTCTTCTATCGCGACGGCAACCTGTGGCCCGCCATCTTGCGGGCCAATGCCCACCTGATCGACGATGCCGATCTGATCTTCCCCGGCATGGTGCTGATCGTGCCGGAGATCGCCGGCGCAGGCGGGACGTAGTAAGCTCTGGTTGGGCCCGTTACGCTCGTGTACTAAGTGGCGACGCGCATGTTCGTGTTGGTCGCGTCGCTCGCCCCCTAACGCGCGCGATCCGCGCCCTCGAGGAAGTCGTACGGGTAGGGGAGATCGACGTCGCTCGCCGTGGTCAGCTTCGTCATGTGCTCGGGCGACAGACTCCAGCCGAGCGCGCCGAGATCGTCCTCGAGTTGCTTCATGGTGCGTGCGCCGAGGATCGGCGCGGTGACGCCGGGCCGTTGCAGGAGCCATCGCACGGCAACCTGGGCCGGTGTGTGGCCGGTCTCCTCGGCGACCTCGAGCAGTGCGTCGATGACCGTCCAGGTGTGTTCGTTGGCGAGGTTGGGCCAGCTCTCGCCCCAGCCCTTCTCCGCGGCGATCTCGACGCGCGTGCCCTTGGGCGGGCGTTCCATGCCGCGCCGGTACTTGCCCGAGAGCCAGCCCCCCCGCAACGGGCTCCAGGGGATCACGGCGAGGTTCTCGCGCTGCGCCACCGGTAGGAGCTCCCACTCGGTGGAGCGGCACAGCAGGTTGTACTGGGGTTGCAGGGAGACGAATGGCTCGTAGCCGCGCTCGCGGCTCATGTCGATCGCCCGCTGGAGCTGGTAGCCCGCGAAGTTGCTGGCGCCCACGTACCGGGCGCGTCCGTCCCGGACCACCGTGTCGAGCGTGCTCAGCACGATCTCGAGTGGCGTCCGCGGGTCCCATGCGTGGACCTGCAACAGGTCGACGTGATCGGTCTGGAGACGGTCGAGGCTGGCCTGTAGCGAAGCGAGGATGTGCTTGCGGCTCAACCCCGCGTCGTTGGGGCCCTCGCCCATCGGGAAGCGCACCTTGGTCGCGATGACGAGGTCGTGCCGGGCCTGGCGCTTCAGCCAGCGGCCGACGATCTGTTCCGACACGCCGCGCGAGTACACGTTGGCCGTGTCGATGAAGTTCCCGCCGGCGGCGACGAAGGCGTCGAGCATCCGGTGGCTCTCCTGCTCGCTGGCTTCGCCTTCGCGACCGAAGGTCATGGCGCCCAGGCAGAGCTCGCTGACCTTCACGCCGGACGATCCGAGATAGCGGTAGTCCATGGCTTGCACCCCCTTGCGGTAGACCTCGACCATCGCAGCCGGGGACCGCCCCCATGCTAGCGCCGGGCCGTGGCCCGCGCCCGCCCAATGTGCGCCATCGCCCGGCCTCCAGTAGGTTGCTCAGAGAATCTGGCCGCCCGCGACGAGACGGGTATGCAGCCGTCCCAGCGGCCCCACTTCCACGGTCACCTCGTCGCCGGGCCGCAACCAGCGCTTCTCCCGCATCCCGAGGATGACGCCTTCGGGCGTGCCGGTGGCGATCACGTCACCGGGTTCCAGGGTGAGATAGGTGCTGGCGTAGCTGATGATCTCCGCCACGCTGAAGATCATGTCGGCGGTGTTGGAGTCCTGACGCAGCTCGCCGTCGAGCCATCAGCGCACGGCGAGCGCCTGCGGGTCGGGGACGGCGTCCGCCGTGTGGAGTTCCGGGCCGAGGGGGAGGAAGCCGTCGAGGGTCTTGCCCAGCAGCCACTGGCTGGTGCGTTGCTGCAGGCCGCGGGCGCTCAGGTCGTTGCCGTTGACGTAGCCCAGCACGTGGTCGAGCGCACGAGCCTCGCTGACGCGGCGTGCGCGTCGGCCGATGACGACGACGAGCTCGGCCTCGTAGTCGAGCTTCTCCACCTCCGGCGGGACCGCGACCTCGACGTCGGGCCCGGTGACCGCGTTGCCGAACTTCGAGAACAGCACCGGGCTGGTCGGGATCTCCATACCGGCCTCGTGGGCGTGACGCCGGTAGTTGAGGCCTACGCAGAGCACCTTGCCGGGCCGCGGCACGGGCGGTCCGAGCCGCAGGCCCGCGGCCGCGATCGGCGAGCGCCCCTCGTCGGCGAAGCGGGCCAGGTCCGCCAGGGCGGGCGAGCCTCGGGCGGCGAGCTGGTCGGCGGTGAGGTCGGTGCGCACGACGGTGTCTCCGTCGCGGACGCCGACGCGCAGGACGCCCTCGGCGTCGTAGTAACTGACGAGGATCATGCTGCCTCCCGGGTCCTACCGCCGCCTGCGAGGCCGACCAGCGGATCGCCCCGGTTGATGGCGAGGCTGGTCACCGAGAACATCACGGTGCCGTCCACGGTGCTGCGAGGCTCCTGCCGCGTCTCGCCGAGCAGGTCGGTGACGATACCCAGGCGGTCCCCGGTGCGGACGCGGTCGCCGGCCTGGACCGCCGGGTACCAGCAGCCCTCGGTCTCGCTGCGGGACCAGGCGAACTCGCGCACGACGGCCGGTCGGGTCGCGGCACGCGGTGCGGAGACGCCCATGTCCAGGGCGCCCAGCACGCGTAGGGCTCCGGCCTCGAGCATCGAGACACTGGCGTCCGGCCACAGGCCCTGGCCGCCGGCCTCGGCGAGGACGGCGGGGATCCCGAGTGCGTGGGCGGCGCTGAAGGTCATGCCCTGGCCGCTCTCCTCGATGCGGTAGGGGAGCCCGAAGGCGTCGGCCAGATCGGCGGCGCGGCGGGCCGTGGCATCGGTACCGGCAGCGTGGATGGCGAACGGCGTGAGGGCTTCGACGAGGTCGCCGCCGTGGAGGTCCAGGTAGGCGTCGGCACCCCGCATGAGGCCGGTGACCCAGTGCGCCAGCACGTCGCTGTAGGTGCCGTCGGGGTCGCCGGGGAACACGCGGTTCAGGTTCTTGCCATCGACCGGTGTGACGTAGATGCTCCGCGCGAAGTACGCCGCGACGTTGACGATCGGGACGACGATCAACCGCCCGTGCAACGCCGACGCTTCGATCGCCGCCAAGCGCTGCGCGGCCGCGATCGAAGCGTACTCGGCACCGTGGACCCCTGCGGTGACGAGGACCGTCGGCCCGTCGTCGCGTCCGCGCAGGACGAAACACGGCACCGACGGCCCTGCCTCGCCGTGGGGTCGAAGGAGCCCGCTCCAGCGTTCACCGGGGGCGGGCTCGGGCGGGCGCACGGCCCCGGGTCGGTGGTCGTTCTGGTCGTTGTAGGGCATCGCGTCATGCTTCCTTTCCGGGCTCCACCAGGCTGGCTCGGTCCGCCTCGGCAGGCGGGAGCGGCACCGACGGCAGCGGTCGGCCGGCTTTGAGGGCGTGGATCAGAGGGAGCAGGTGCCGCTCCACGAAGGCCGGATCGGGCGCGTGGCGGAACTCGAAGACCCGTTCGTGCCCGCCCAGGTGCGCGCGAACGATCTCGGCGCCGCTCGCGTAGACCACGACGTTCGCCTTGGTGAGCATGTTGGGTAGGTGGGGGTCGGTCGCGAGGCAGTAGGCGATGTCGACCACATGGGGAGCGTAGCGGGCGATGCCCGCCTCCAGCGCCGGGAGGAAGCCGGGAAGCCGCGCGACGCCGAGCACGGTGTCCCGTGGATCGATCCCGGCCAGCGACACGCGTGTGTGGTGGCTGGGCAGGAAGCGCAGATAGCTGATGGGAGCGTCGGCTCCGAGGCGCTCGCGCAGGGTCGAGACGCGGTAGGGCAGCGTCACGAACAGGTCGGCCTGCGTGGCCACGGGGCGTGCGTCCGCGGGCAGGTCGTCGAACGTGGTCGCGCGCACCTGCGCCAGACCGGAGACCTCTGCTTGTAGGGCCTCGGCGTACCCCTTCGTCGCGCCTTCGAAGAGGCCGACGAGCAGGATCGTGACCGCGTGCACGGCACTTCGGACCTGCTCCAGGTGGTCGGCGAAGCGTCGCTCGAGGGTCGGATGGTCCAGGCCGAGGCGGTGCCCTTCGAGCGTAACGCGGTCCATCAGCGCCTCGAGATGCCGGCCGCGCTCGTCACCAACGGCGATGCCGATCGCATCGGTGACGAAGGTTCCCCGACCGGGGCGTGCGACGAGGAGCCCGTTCTTCTGCAGTTCCTGGTAGACCTGCGAGATCGTGACCGGCGAGACGCCCAGTCGCCGGGCGAGTTGCCGGACCGTCGGGAGCCGGTCTCCGGGGGTGAGCTCGCCGCAGGCGATGGCGTATTCGACCTGGCCTTTGAGCTGGACGCCCAGGGCTACGGTGCTGGCTCGGTCGATGAACGGTTGGAACGGCATGATCGTTCGGGCGCACAACGCTCGCTGGATTGCGATGAACTGTTACAGTCGACTGTAACGATTGCCCCCGTCGACGTCAAGACGGCGCCCGTCCCGCGGGACGGGCCCGGTGGGGTTGCTTTGCCCGACGGGCGAAGTGAGGCGCGCGACAGGCACGGATGGTCGCCCGTTGACGTAGGCAGGCCTTTGTCCTATATTCGTGTAACAAATTTCGCCGTCGAACGATTTGTACGACGGGGAGGGGAACCCGCCGCTCGGGCGGAACCCGGACGCTGGCCGCCGGGTTCCTGTGGTAGCCCACACCGCCGCCGCCCACCTGCTCTAAGGAGGATGGATGAAACGTACACTCACGATCGTCGTCGCACTGTTGGCACTCCTGGGAACGCTCGGATTCGCTCAGAAGACGCTCGTCATCGCGATCCAGGCCGACCCCACCGGCTTCGACCCCGAGGCCGTGCTCAACAACACCTCCGGATTCGTCATGTCGGCCGTCTACGACAGCCTGGTCCGCTACAAGCCCGGGACGGTGGACGTGGCGCCCGGACTCGCGGAGAGCTGGGACATCTCGAGCGACGGGCTCACCTACACGTTCCACCTGCGCCACGGCGTCACCTTCTCCGACGGTACCGCCTTCGATGCCCACACCTACGTGAAGAGCCTCGACCGCCTCTTCGACAAGACCGACCCCGCGTACATCTACAACACGGGCCCGGTCGAGAGCTACATCGGCTTCACCTACGACCCTGTCGCGAGTTACAAGGCGCTCGATGACTACACCGTGCAGTTCACGCTGAAGCACCCCTTCGCCCCCTTCCTGACCAGCCTGGCGATGGTGTGGAACGGCGTGGTGAGTCCCGAGGCCGCACTCGAGTACGGCAAGGACTTCCGCAACAACCCCGTGGGCACGGGCCCGTTCGTCTTCAAGGAGTGGGTCCACAACGATCACATCACGCTCGACGCGAACCCGAACTACTGGGGCGGGAAGCCCAAGGTCGATCGGGTGATCTTCAAGGTGATCCCCGACGCGCAGACGGCGCTGTTGCAGATGAAGCAGGGGCAGGTCCAGATCCTCGCCGACGTTTCCAGCCAGGTCATCCCGGCCATCAAGGCGGACGCCAACCTGAAGCTGGTGACGCAGCCGGGGCTGACCGTCAACGGCATCGCCTTCCCCACCGACACCAAGCCGTTCGACGACCCGCGGGTGCGGCAGGCCCTCAACTACGCCATCGATCGCGCCGCCATCGACAAGTCGCTGTACAACGACCTCGCCGTCCCGATGACGTCGCCGCTTCCCAAGGCGCAGTGGGGGTACACGCCCGACCTGCAGCCCTACACCTACGACCCCGGGAAGGCGAAGCAGCTGCTGGCCGACGCCGGCTACCCGAACGGCTTCAAGGCGGAGCTCCTGGCGTACAACTCGGCGCGCGGTTACAACCCCGCGGGCGCGCAGATGGCCGTGGCGATCCAGAGTTACCTCAAGAAGATCGGCGTGGACGTGTCGATCCAGCAGATGGAGTTCGGCTCGTTCCTTTCCAAGGTCCGTTCGGGCGACTACCACGGGATGGCCATGACCGGCTGGTCCGGTGACAACGGCGACCCGGACAACTTCCTCTACGAGCTCTTCGATTCCGAGACCATCCCTGTCGGCGATACCTCGCACTACAAGAACGCCCGGGTCGACAGCCTCCTCAGCCAGGCGCAGAAGGAGACCGACCACGCCAAACGCGTCGCCCTGTATCAGCAGGCGCAACGACTCATCTGGCAGGACGCACCGTGGCTCTTCCTCAACAACACGTTGCAGGTCCGCGCGACCACCAGCAACGTGACGGGCTTCGTGCTCAACCCGACGCAGATGTTCTTCGGCCTGGAGAACGTCGGCCTGAAGTAGCGCTCCCGGCGCCGGTTCGTGCGCCGACCGCAGTCCCTCACCCGCCGTCGCCCGAGCGACGGCGGGTGAGGGTTCCTACCAGCATCCCGGCTCGGCGGACCGCCTCATGTTCCAGTACACTTCGCGCCGCCTCCTCCAACTCCTCCCCGTCATCGTTGGCGTGAGCCTGCTGGTGTTCTTCGCCATGCACATCCTGCCCGGCGACGTGGCGACGCTCCTGCTCGGCGACCGGGCTACGGCCAAGCAGCTCGCCGACCTCCGGCACCAGCTCGGCCTCGACAAGCCGGTCTGGGTGCAGTACTGGGCCTTCCTCACCTCGGCGCTGCAGGGCGACTTCGGCACGTCGCTTCGCACCAACAAGCCGGCGATCGACATGGTGCTCGGTGCGTTCCCCGTCACGTTCCAGCTCGCCGTGGCCGCGCTCATCATCGCGCTGGTGGCCGGCATCCCCATGGGGGTTGCGGCCGGCGTTCGGCCCGGAGGCTGGTTCGACAACCTGCTGCTCGCGTTCTCGCTCGTCGGCGTCTCGATGCCCATCTTCTGGCTCGGTCTGATGCTCATCCTGGTGTTCGGCGGGCACCTCGGCTGGTTGCCGATCGGGGGCGTGCTGGACATCGGTCAGGGCATCCACCGCATCACCGGCATGCCGGTGCTGGACAGCCTCCTGGAAGGGAACATGAAGGCGTTCGTCAGTGCCGTGCGGCACCTGGTGCTCCCCGCGGCCACCCTCGCGACGATCCCGCTGGCGCTCATCACGCGCATCACGCGCGCCGAGGTCGTCGGCGCCCTCGGCCACGACTACGTTCGAACGGCACGGGCCAAAGGCGTTCGGGAGCGCGCCGTGGTGCTACGGCATGCGCTTCGCAACGGCATGATCCCGGTGGTCACGGTCGTGGGCCTGCAGTTCGGCCTCCTGCTGTCGGGGGCCGTTTTGACCGAGACGATCTTCTCGCTGCCGGGCCTGGGGCGCATGATGGTCGACTCGATCCTCAACCGGGACTACCCGGTGGTGCAGGCGGGTGCCATCCTGGTCGCGCTCGTGTTCGTGTTCATCAACCTGCTCGTCGACATCTCCTACGCCTATCTCGATCCGAGGATCCGCTACCAATGACGATCTCCTCCACGATGGAGACGCCGGCAGGAAGCCGGGGGCGGAGCGCCCGTGCGCGTCAACTGCGTCGGCTGCTCCGGAAGCCCAACTTCCTCGTGGGCACGGTGATCGTCCTGAGCTTCCTGGCCGTCACCGTGCTCGCACCGCTGTTGACCCCGTTCGACCCTACGGAGAGCGACTTCCTCAGCGCGCAATCGCCACCCGTGGTCGGGCACCCGCTGGGAACCGACCAGTACGGCCGCGACCTTCTCACGCGGGTGCTCTACGGTTCGCGCACCGCCCTGCTCGCGATCGTGGTGGCCGACGGCATCGCGCTGGTGGCGGGCAGCTTGCTGGGATTGATGGCGGGATTCTACGGCGGCGCCACGGACAGCATCATCATGCGCGTCGTCGACGTCCTCCTGGCCTTCCCTTATCTGTTGCTGGCCCTCATCATCGTGGCCGCGCTCGGCCCCAGTCTGTTCAACGCCATGGTCGCCATCGGCGTCGTCTACACGCCTCAGTACGCTCGGCTACTGCGGGGCAAGGCGCTGTCGATCCGGCAGCAGGAGTACGTCCATTCCGCGAGGGCCCTCGGCGCCCGCGACTGGCGGATCATGCTGCGGCATGTGCTCCCGAACAGCATGGTACCCATCCTGGTCACGGCCACGCTACAGGCCGGCACGGTCATCGTGGAGACCGCCGGGTTGTCGTTCCTGGGTCTCGGTGCCCAACCGCCCACGCCCGACTGGGGAGCCATCCTCGCGGACGGCCAGAGCTACTTCCTGACGTCGTGGTGGATCGCAACGTTCCCCGGACTGGCCATCCTGGTCGTCGTCCTCGGCTTCAACCTGGTCGGTGACGCCCTGCGCGACACGCTCGAGGGCGCCTAGCGTGCCTCGTCCGGCCCCCAGACGCGGGTGCTGGTGCCTGTCAGGAACAACGCGTAGAATCGCAGCACCACGACCGGGAAGAGTACGACCACGCCGAAGGGCCGCCCCCTCCAGGATCGAGGTGGCGGCCACCTCATAGCCGATGCCCTCGCTGGGAAGCGCGACCCGGACCGGGAAGCCCTCGTCGACCGGCTCCAGGTAGCCGGGGGTGAACAGGATCGCGGCGGCCGCCCCGCACCGCGTCACGACGTCGGTGCGGACGCCGAACGCGAGGGAGTTGGTGTACACGGCGGGCCAGGAACCGTCGGCGCCCTCGAAGTTCGCCGGCAGCGCCGCCGCGTCGGCGGACACGTACGGCTGGGTCGGTCCGGGTTCCTTGACGACGACGTTGTTCTCGCTTGGCACGCCGAACTACACGTCCGCCTGCGGCCGGCTCTTCTCGGCCTGGATCCGCGACAGGGCCGGGCTTGACGGCAGGAACGCCATCTGTACCTGCATGCCGGTGGCGTCGGTGGACGCGCTCGGGATCCTTGCGGGCGTTCTCCTCGTCGACGCTGGAGTGGAGCAAGAGTTGGGCGGAGGCCCACGCCGATGCCAGGGCCAGCACGGCAAGGGCCAGCACGGCAAGGGCCAGCACGGCAAGGGCCAGCACGGCGAGAGCCGCCGGACGGACCTTCCGCATGCGATTCACCTCCCACGGAGCGGCCCCCTCCGGGCACGGGACGCCGTTTCGGGCGCCCCGGGTTCGGCGGGGCGGGTCAGCCTGGCTTGCGGTAGAGGGCGTTGACGGTGGTGCGGTGGCCGCGTTCCGTCGGCACGCGCACGGCCTCGGTCGGCTCGGCGGGCTCGAGCCCGTGCCTGGCGAAGGAGGCGTCGAGCGCGTCGGGCGTGAGCAGCGTGATGCGGTCGTGCGGCCCCCCGAACCCGTAGTACACGTCGTCCTCGCCTGGAACCCGCTCGAGCGCCACCCCGTGGGGCCGCGAGTCGGGGGCGAAGTTGGCCACCAGGCAGTGTCCGCCGGGCGCGAGGACGCGGGCCGCGCCCGCCAGCGTGCGCTCCCATTCGTCGGCACTGCCCGCGTTCTGGAAGACGCCGAGCGCCACCACCAGATCGAAGGTGTCGTCGGGGAAGGAGCTCAGGTCGTCCATGCGGCCGCGCACCACGCGTCGCTCGGCCGCGGTGGCGCCGATCACGGGCTCGAGCCGGGCGCGCGCGGCCTCGACCATGGCTGCCGAGCTGTCGACGGCCCAGACCTCGGCACCGGCCTCGGCCAGCAACCGGCAGTTGCGCCCCGCGGCGCAGCCGATGTCGAGGCTTCGGAGGTGCGAGGCGTCGCGCTGCGTCAGCCACTGCGTCAGCCACCGCGTCAGCCTCCGATCGGGCTCGCGGTCACCGAACCTCTCGACGATGTCGGGGCGTTCCCAGAAGGGGGAAGCGTTCATGATGGCATTGTGGCGTACGTCCGTGAGAAGGGCCGGGAGCTTGCGGGGGCGCGGTCGAGGCCGTTGACGTGGCGGGGACCCTCCCCTGCGGTCTGACGGACCGGCCAGGAAACTCCCTGCCGGTCTCGGGGTGCGTGCCCGACTTCCGGAAGGAGCGCATCATGGGGACGGGATGCGATCGTCTCTCGGCCCCGAGCATGGCGGCCGCCGTCCGGCTGTTCTTCTCGCCGTGGATCGTCCGGCCCAGGCACCAGCACTACGCGGTGTACGCCTGGATGGTCGCGGCCGTCACCGTCGTGGTGCTCACGAGCGCCCTGCGCCCGCTGCGGCCATGGGCCTGGCGGCAGGGCGGGACGTTCAGCCGGCCAGTGGACGCCCGGGCCCGCCGTCGGCGCGCCTCGAGGTTGCGCGCGCCAGTCCGCGATGCGGGGCGCCGGCCCGGCGGCGGGGACCGGCGCGGAGGTCGCCGGCGGTATCGTGGTGGGGTGATCGTTCGCCCGCTCTCCACGACCAAGGAAGCCCGACCATGACTCCAACTTCGCGATCCCCGGGGAAGCAGCGAGGGCTCGAGGCCTGCGTCACGGAACGCGGCGTCCTCGCGGCGCTGGCCATCGATCAACGCGGGAGCCTGCGCAAGGCGCTTGCCAAGGCAGGAGGCAGGGAGCCCGCGTCGGTGACCGACGACGATCTTGCCGTGTTCAAGGCCGCGGTGACGCGCGTGCTGACGCCGCGGGCCTCGGCGGTGCTGCTCGATCCGCTGTACGGCTCGCGCGCCGCCGAAACGCGCGCACCCGGCGCCGGCCTCATCGTCGCCTACGAGAAGAGCGGCTACGACGCGACCGACGAGCACCGGATGCCGTCCTTGCTGCCCGAGTGGACGGCCGCCCGCCTCAAGGCCTCGGGTGCGGACGCCGTCAAGGTGCTGGTCTACTACGATCCGGCGAGCCCCGCTTCGGTGAACGAACGCAAGTACGCGTTCGTGCGGCGCGTCGGTGAGGAGTGCCGGCAGGCCGACGTTGCCTTCTTCCTGGAGCCGGTGACCTACAGCGGCGAGGAGGGCCCCGGCGCCGCCGACGCCAAGCCCGACCGGGTCACGCGCAGCATCGCGGAGTGGACGCGCCCCGAGTACGGCGTCGACGTCCTGAAGGTCGAGGTGCCGGTCGACCCGAGCTGGCTCGAGCCCCCGGTGCTCTCGTCCGAGCGCGAGCGCGTCCTGTCCGCGTTCCAGCAGGCCACCGAGGCCTCGACCCTCCCGCTCGTCTTCCTGTCGGCGGGGGTCGACATGGAGCTGTTCGTGCGCTCGCTCGAGCTCGCCGGCGAGGCCGGCGCCCGCTTCAACGGCGTGCTGTGCGGCCGCGCCACCTGGAAGGGGGGCATCGCGGCCTACGCCGCCGGCGGGGAGCCCGCCCTCGAGGCGTGGTTGCGCAGCGACGGGACGGCCAACATCCGGCGCCTCGACGAGGCTCTGAACGCGCACGCGACGCCCCTGTGACCCGCGAGGCGGGCCCCGCCCTGCCGAGCCGGGGGCGCGCGCCTTCTACGACCGTTCGGGGTTCGTCGAGGACTCCGTTCGCGTGGTCAAGCGGCCCCGATCGACCTCCCCATCGCCGGCCCCGACACCGACGCTCCACCAGTGCGTGAGGAGCTCTGCCTCGAGCAACAGGGCCTCGGTGTCGCCGTCAGCGTAGGTTGCGGCATCCGAGGCGGACGTGGCCGTCGCGGCCGCCGCAGCCGGGTGGGACGGCGCGCCCGGTGCCGGGGCGTGCGCCGCCAGCGCCCCGAGCACGCGTTGGCGTAGGCCAGCTTCGTCGAGCGCCGCGCGCTCGTCGAGGTAGCCGTGATCGAGCAGCCACTCCCGGAGCTGCTCGCGGGCGTCGCCCCGGAAGCGCGCCACCTCGCCGTTCTCGAGGCCCTCCAGGAGCGCCCCCGCGTCCCCGTGCACGCGGCCGGCCAGATCGCTCACCCGGTCGAGGAACGTCGGTGTGACGGCGCCGGAGGCCTCGAGGGCGGGCCGGTCGACCGGGCGGCCGCGCCCGCGCCGCCACCCCCCCAGGAACGGCTCGATCGCGGCCGCCCGTGCTTCGAGCCGTGCCCGCTCGCGCTCGCTCAGCAACGCGTCCGCACCGTCGCCGGGAAGTAACGCCCGCAGCGTCCCGAGGCGCTCGACGCCGGCGCGCAGCAGCCGGTGGAGCAGCGGAAGATCGTCGCGCAGGAGGTGGAAGAGGTGGACGGCGGCATCCGGCCGCCACGGGTCGATGGCGGGCACGGCCAGGGCGGCGGCGTAGGCCTCGGGCGTGCGGCCACCGGGCGCGGGCGGCTCGCTGCGCTCGGGCACGGCGAGCGCCGCTGCGCTCGGGACGGCCCCGGCGAGGCGGCGTAGGCGCGCGATGTCGATCAGGTGGGGCGCGCCGCCCCGTTCGGCTGCCGCCGCGGCGGCCGCCGGGCCGGTGCCCCAGAGCCGGGCGTCCTCGGGGCGTGCGGTCAGGTAGAACAGCTGCCGTCCGCCCTCGCGTGCCAGGACGCCCAGGCTGTGCCCCACGGCGCGGAAACGTTCGACGTCGGCCGTCGTGAGCGCTTCGTCCAGGAACAGCGGTAGCGGTGTGCGCCCCCGCTCGGCCTGATCGGCGAAGGCGACCCGTACCGCCAGCAGGAGCTGCGCCCGGGTGCCCGTGGAGAGCTCGCTCAGCGTTCGCCGTTCCCCGCTGGCGGTCTCGTAGGCGGCGAACGCGCCCTCGCGGCCCCCGTCGAACTGCAGGGTGTACTGGTCGCGCGTGAAGCGGGCGAACCAGCTCGCGGCGCGCCGGAGCGCGTCGGGCTGGCCGGTTTGCTCGTGCTCCGTCTCGACGGCGTCGAGCAGGAAGGCGCCGGCCTCGGCGTAGAGGGCTTCGTCGAGTCGATCGGTGAGGGCGTCGGACGCTTCCTGCCGCTCCTGGCGCGCCCGCTGGAGGTCGCGCGCGGTGCCCGCGCGCCGGACGCGCTCGCGTGTGACGGCGATCCGTTCGGCGATCTCCTTGGCGCCCGCCGCCGCCTGCTCGAGCTCGGCGCGGCGGGCGCGGAGACCTTCGGTGTCGTTGGCATCGGCGCGCTCGAGCAGATCCGGTCGGTGCGCGAGGTCCTGGCGTCGGTCGTCGGCGCGGAGCTCGGCGTCGTGCAGGGCCCGGCTCCGCTCGCGGTAGGCGCCGAGACGGGCGAGCCTCTGGTGGAGCTCGCGCCCGGCGCGGCGCAACGCGGCCTTGTCGTCGACGTGCTGGCCGGTCGCGTGTTCGCCGGTCGCGGCCTCACCGTCCGCGGGCCCGAGGCCGGCACCGTCGAGCAGCGCCCGGCGCGCTTCGCGCGAGCGCTGCAGGTCGCGCTCCGTGCGCGCGATGGTGGCCCGCGCGGCCTCGAGGTCCCTGCGGGCGTCGTCGCACCCGGTCAGCCGTGCGGAGAGCGCTCCCCAGCGTGCCTCGAGCATCGCGACCGACGGCGCGGGGTCGTCGACCGCCTCGCCGTGCGTCTCCAGGAACGTCCGCAGCGCGGCCGTGGACGCGGCGAGCTTCCGGAGCAGCGGCACGCGCCGGGCGTCGATCTCGCGCAGCTTCTTCTCGGCGCGATCGACGGCGTCCACCAGGCGGAGCCAGCGTTCGACTCCGGCGTCGAGCGTCGACGGATCGAAGCCCACACGCTCGGCCAGGAGTGCGAGCTCGTGCTCGGCGTCGGCCTGGCGCGCCAGGGTCGCCCGATGCCGCCGCTCGGCGTCGGCGCGCTGCTCGAGCCGGATGCACAGGGCCCTCGCCTCGGCGACGGCCGTCTCGAGCTCGTCGAGGCGGAAGCGGACGGCCGGCGGGTCCCAGCTCGCGGGGCCCGCCGGCCCGCCGAGGTCGAAGCGCTCACGCGCCCGGTCGCGCGCGCGCGCCGCAGCACCGTCACGGAGCAGAAGCGGCAGGCCCACGAGCAGCGCCGCCGCCAGCGCTGCCAGCGCCGGCACCTGCGCGCCGCCGAGGAACGCCAGCGCCAGCGCGCCGCCGCCGGCCCCGATGACGAGCGCCAGGCCGATCCCGCGAGCCAGGGTCCAGCGCGGCCCGCGAACCGCCTCGAGCCACGCCCGCAGGGCGTCACGCGCGTCCTCGAGGCGCTCTGGAGGGTCGCCGGCGTCGTCGGCGGTGGGGAGGCGGTCGAGCTCGTGCTGGAGCTCCCGCAGCTCCGCGGTCAAGGAGCGCTTCGTGTCCAGTGCGGCATCGACGGCGCTCAGGGTGGCCGGATCGAGCCGGGGCGGGGTGTCCGGTCGCGGTCGGGCGCCCAGGGCGTCGCGTGCCTGCGCGAGCTCCGCCTGCGCGTCGTCCCGGCGGTCCTCCAGGGCGGCGAGCTCCGAGGCTTGGCGTTGCATCTCCTTGAGCCTTTGGTTGTGCTCGTCCAGGTCGGCCCTGCGCAACGCGTCGTGCTCCAGTCCGGAGGACCGCAACGCGCGTGCCGCCAGCTCCTCGCTGCGCCGCGCGGCGGCGAGCTCGGCCTCGTACGCCTCGATCTCGGCGTGCAGCGCGTCCAACCGCTCGCCCTCGCCGCCCGTGAGGCGCTCCATCCCCTTCGGGAAGGCGGCGAGCGCGGCGCTCGCGCGCTCGACGGCGCGGCGCGCCTCGATGAGGTCCAGGGCGAGGCCGTGGTCCTGGGCGTCGCGCGCCGCGGCCAGCGCGTCGCGTTCCTGGCGGAGCCAGTGCCCGATCTGCTCCTCCTGTTGTGCCAGTTGCTCGCGGTCGCGAAGGACCCATTGAGCGCTTCGGTCGCGCGACGCAGACGCTTCGCCTCGCTCTGGCCGGTGGGGCGCCCCGCGAACGGGCCGCGTTCACGGAGCTCGGCGAGGTCGTAGCCGCCGGAGAGCTCGAGTGCGAGCTGCCGCGCGATGAGGGCGTCGGTCGTTCCCGGCGCGGTGAGATCCTCGACGCCGAGCGTGTAGCAGCCGAGCAGGTGGCGCTCGGGCAGGGGCGGAGCCGCCACCGCGCGCCCGTCGCGCGTCCAGCTGACGGCGTCGCCGGCGCGGCTTACGCGGAGCTCGCCCTCGTCGTCCTCGAAGACGGCCTCCAGGACCACGCCCGCGCCGCGCTGCTCCTCGGGATAGAGCAGCGCTTGCACCGCGCGCAGCACGCTGCTCTTGCCCGAAGCGTTGGGCCCGACCACGACGTTCACGCCCGGGTCGACGTCGGTGAGCTCGAACCCGGACCGGATGCCAGGCAGCCGGTCGATGCGGAGGCTCCGCAACCTCACGCGGCGGGCTCCTTCTGGGCCAGCAACGCCTCGAGGGCGTCGAGGGCGGCGGCCTCGAGGAGGGCCGCGACGCGGTCCTCGCCGGGCGCCGCCGCGCCGATTGCGCCGAGGTGGCGCCGTTGCAAGACCTCGGCCAGCCGGCGTCCCGCTTCGCGAACGAGCGCGCGGCGCGCATCCGGTTCGGCCCGACCCTGCAGCAGCAGCACCTTGCGCGCGAGCAGGCCGACGGGATCGGCGGTGCGTGCCAGGGCCGCGAGGTCGCGCTCGGGCAGCGCCTCCAATGCGGTGGCATGGACGAAGTACGTGGTGCCGTCCTGCGGATAGACGCCCGCCCGTGGGTCGTCCGAGGCCAGCACCCGGGCCACGCCGGCGCGGTGCGCCGTGCGCCCCGTGAGCCGCAGGCGGCACCCCACGGCTACCGCTCGGAACGGCGCGCCGGCGAGGCTTGCGTGCAGCGCGTCGATGGCCGCCGTGATGCGCACCGTGACGTCGGCGGGGTCGGTGAGGCCGTCCAGCGGGACGTCGACGGTCTCCCAGCGCAGCGGTGCCAGCGGGACGGAGCTGAGCTCCAGGGTGCCGTGGGCGTCGATCTCGAGCATCCAGGCGCCGTGCGGTCCCGGCTCGCCGGGATCGGTGCCCACGAGCGACCCGAGGTAGCCCATCGGGCGGGGGCCCGGCGCGATGTCGGGCCGGTGGACGTGGCCCAGCAGCCAGGCGTCGGCGGGCGCCGCGCGAAGGTCGGCCGATCGCACGGGCGCGTAGCGACTGCCGGTCTGGTCGCGGTCGGCGTGGAGGAGGCCGACGGTGGTCTCGTGGGTGCGCGCCGGGAGCCCGGCCGCCAGCGGGTCGTCGGGCGCATCGCGTGCCGGGAACGACCACCCCAGCACCCGTACGGTGACGCCGTCCGCCCCGTGCAACCGGCGCTCCTCCCACTGCCCGCCGCGTCCGAGCAGCACGAAGCCGGGCACCGCGTCGGCCAGTCGAGGGAGCACCCGGACGTCGTGGTTGCCGGCGACGGCGAGCACGCCGACGCCCGCTTCGGTGAGCCGCTCGACGCCGTGCCGGAGGTCGGCGAACGCCTCGAAGAAGTCGTCGTCCTGCTCCACGACGTCACCGGCGAGGAGGAGCGCGTCGACCTCGCGGTCCAGCGCGGTCTGCACCAGACGGCGCCAGCCGGCCGCGGGATCGAGGTCGTCGGCATGGTCGGCCAGCGCGTCGGGCAGACGCGCGGGCCGCCGGCCGAGGTGGATGTCGGCGGCGCACAGGAGCCTCACACCCCCATCATGCCTGCTCGCCACGGTGCGGGAGCGGAGGCCGTTGGCTTCGACCCCGACCCCGGCCGGTGGCGAGGCGGTGCAAGGCCTGTCCGTCGAGAAAGCGACGGGGAGGGGCGGCCGCGATCGATCGGGGGCCCGGACCGTCTTTTCGCCGGACGTTCCGTGTACCGTGGGGCATGCCCGTACGCCGTGTCCTCGTCCTGGTCCCCGCCCTCGTCGTGCTGTTCCTCACGGCCTGCGTGCCGAGCGTGTACGACCACCCCTACCCGGTCCGGCCCATCGAGCTGCCGCGGGACGAGGCCGCCCACGCCGCCCCGATCGAGTGGTGGTACTACACCGGTCACGTGACCGATGCGCAGGGCCGTTCCTACGGCTTCGAACTCACCTTCTTCAAGGCCTATCCGCCGCCCTCGATGAAGGCGTTCGGTCCGGTCCCGATGTCGGCGATCATGGAGAAGGCGATCGTGGGCCACTTCGCCGTGGCCGACGTCTCCCGGAAGACCTTCGCGAGCGCCCAGAAATCGACGACATGGGCGTATCGGGGAGATGCCGCGAACGACCGCCTCGACGTCTACGTCGCCGACTGGTACGCCCGCGGCGTGCCTGGCGGCAACGCGCAGCACATCCACGCGGAGGGCGACGGCTACAGTATCGACCTGAAGCTCGACCCCCTGAAGCCCGCGGCGCTCCACGGCAACCCGCCCGGCATCCAGTCGATGGGTCCCGGAGGCACCAGCTACTACCTGTCGTACACGCGCATGGCCGTGTCGGGCACGCTCGGCGTCGACTGCACCTTCTTCGGGTGCCGCGACCTGAAGGTCACCGGCCTCGCCTGGCACGACCATCAGTGGGGCGACTTCGAGATGTCCGGGTACGCCGGCTGGGACTGGTACGGCCTGCAGCTCGACGACGACACCGAGCTCATGCTCTACCTCATCCGCGCTACTGACGGAGGCTACGCCACGGCGGCGGGAAGCTTCGTGACCGAAGGCGGGCGCACCGTCCATCTCACCTCCGACGACTTCGAGGTCACGCCGACCGGCGAGACCTGGACGAGCCCCGCCACCGGCGCGGTCTACCCGCTCGGCTGGAGGGTGCGCGTGCCCCGTTACGGGATCGACGTGACGGTGACGCCGGTCATGAAGGACCAGGAGATGAACACCCGTGCGACCACCGGCATCGTCTACTGGGAGGGTGACGTGCGGGTCTCGGGTTCGACGCCGGGCGTGGGATACGTCGAGCTCACGAACTACGATCGCCATCCGTTCGGGCGCGGTTCGAGCGCGTCGTCGACGGCGGTGCCTTGAGGCCTGGCGCAGCGACGGCCGTGCCGGGTCCTGGCATCGGGGCCGAAGGCGTCAGGGCGAGCGTGTTGCCGGCGTCGCGCCATCGGCCGTCGGCCGGGCTCCCCGCCCTCGCATGAGCGCCAGTGCGGCCAGGACGAATGCGCTCGCCAACCAGAGTAGGCCGGCATAGCCGGTGACAGCGGCGACGAACCCGCCGAGCAACGAGCCGATGACCGCCGCCACGGCGCCCGAGGCTGCGAAGAGACCCATCGCCTCGCCCTGGGGAAGGCTCGAGCTCTCCGCCGCGAGGTCGGAGCCGGCGACCGCCAGTAGCGACCACGCCAGCACGACCAGCCCGAACCCGGTCACCGCCAGCCAGCCCCGCACCGCGACCTGGATCATGCCGACCAGGGCGAGGAACACCAGGGCCGCCAGGCGCAGGCCGAGCCCGGTCCGGTAGACCGCGCCGGCACCCAGGCGCTTCGAGGCGCTCCCGGCCGGTCCGTAGAGCAGCAGACCCAGCGCGGCCGCGCCCGCGAACGCCCAGGACGCGGCTCCCGTCTGGAGGCCGAAGACGTGCTCCATCACCAGTGGGTAGAAGGAGAACAAGGCGGCGCTACCGACGTTCCCGAGGAACCAGCTGCCGAGGAAGTCCAGGAAGGGGGAGCGGCCGCCCCGCACGAGCCCCGGCAGCTTCATCAGCGCCCGCTGGAGGTGCGGTAGGTGCACGTGGCTCATCATCGTGCCGAGCACCAGGCCTCCGTGGCGGGCGTGGTGGCGTCCGGCGACAGGCCGCTCCGTCCTCGTCGACATCGGCACGACCCGGAACATCGCCGCGGCCAGCACGGCAGCGAAGGCCGCGAAGCCGAGCGCCAACGGGGCGCGTGATGCGCCGAAGGCACCGGCCACCACCAGGCCCGCAACCTGGCCCGCTCCGTAGAAAGTCTGCAGCCAGCCGAACCGGGCCCCCCACGATGCCCGGGGATGCCGTTCGGTGATGAACAGATTGGCGATGGTCGCGGTCGCCGACGCCGCCATCCCGATGACCAACGCCGTCAGGACGAACCAGCCCAGGTCGTGCCTGAGCGGGAAGGCGCCGATACCGGCGGCCAGGACCGCCAATCCCGTCGCGTAGACGGGGCGGTGCCATCCTGTCCTGTCGGCGAGCGAGCCCCACAGCGGCGCTGCCAGCATGCCGAGGTTGAAGGCCGCCATGACCAGACCGGGAGCGGTCGGACCCCCCGTGCGCGCAGCCAGCACAGGCAGCACGATGGGCGCCACGCCCGAGATGACGAGCCCCAGCAGGGCATAGGACAGGTACCAGCGCTGGATGGGTCCGGAAGGGTCGGTGACCGCGTCGGGCTTCGCCGGCGGACGTTCCATGCGCTCACTCCTTCGACGCGAGGGGTAGGGCCGGGAGTCTCGCCCCCGGCGCCTCCACCTGTTGTAACAGACCGGCCCGGGATCGGCGGCCGCCGGCCGCATGGACGCGGAGGGCATCAGACCCTTCCTCTTCCGCACGCCCGGCGCTAGCATGCCTTCGGGTCGGGGGCCCGCCGGGCCACAGCACGTCCCGACGGGGTGCGGCCGCGCTCGGCGCCGCTGGCATGGCCGACGGGCTTCGGCCCAGCGGCGACCGGGTCCGAGCGGACAGGCCGCGCCGGGAAGAAGGCGTATCCATGGATGCATCGGACCCTCGTTCGCAGCGGCCCGAGACTCGCACGAGGAAGCACCGTCGATCCGGCAACGAGGCCGCCACCTCGGGGCAGGACGCCCGGGAACTGGCGGGCGTGCCGGTCGAAGAGCTGTTCCGGCGTTTCGAGAGCGGACCCGACGGTCTGACGGCCCCGGAGGCGGCCGCGCGCCTCGAGCGTTACGGGCGCAACGCCGTCGAGGAGCGACGCGAGAGCGCCCTGTTGAAGCTGCTCGGGTACTTCTGGGGGCCGATCGCGTGGATGATCGAAGTCGCGGCGATCCTGTCGGCGGTGGTCGGCCACTGGACCGACCTCATCGTCATCGTGATCATGCTGCTGTTCAACGCCGGCGTCGGCTTCTGGCACGAGTTCCAGGCCTCCAACGCGGTGGAGGCGCTGAAGAGGCAGCTCGCCCTGCGCGCGCGCGTTCGCCGCGACGGCCGCTGGGAGCAGATCGACGCGGCCGAGCTGGTTCCGGGCGACATCGTCCGCGTGCGGCTCGGCGACGTGGTTCCGGCCGACGTCAAGCTGGTCGAAGGCGACTACCTGTCGATCGACCAGTCCGCCCTGACCGGCGAGTCGCTGCCCGTCGACAAGGCGGCGGGCGATCTCGGCTTCTCCGGCTCCGTGGTTCGCCAGGGCGAGATGTCGGGCCTGGTGGTCGCCACGGGCTCGAGCACCTTCTTCGGCCGGACCGCCCAGCTCGTGGCGGGCGCCAGGTCCGAGTCGCACTTCCAGCGGGCCATCCTGTCGATCGGTGACTACCTGATCTACCTGAGCCTGGGTCTGGTCGCGGCCCTCGTCGTGGTCGAGCTGTTCCGCGGCACGCCGTTCCTGGAGCTGGCGCAGTTCGCGTTGATCCTGACCGTCGCGTCCATCCCGGTCGCGATGCCGGCCGTGCTCAGCGTCACCATGGCGATCGGTGCCACGGTGCTGGCCCGCATGAAGGCCATCGTGGCGCGCCTCGAGTCGATCGAGGAGATGGCCGGTATGGACGTGCTGTGCTCCGACAAGACCGGCACGCTCACCATGAACGCGCTGCAGCTCGGTGAGCCGGTGCTGTTCGGGGACGCCGACCGGCAGGCCCTCCTGACGGCCGCGGCGCTGGCGTCGGACGAAGCCAACGCCGATGCCATCGACCAGGCGGTGCTGGCGGGCGCCGAGGAGGCGGGCGCAGCGGCGGCCGGCTTCCGGCGCGAGCGCTACGTGCCCTTCGACCCGGTCAATAAGCGCAGCGAGGCCAGGGTCGCGGCTCCCGACGGAACCTCCTGGCGCGTGACCAAGGGTGCGGCACAGGCGGTGCTGTCGCTCGTGGACCTCGACGAGAACGCTCTCCACGAGGTGCAGGCGAAGGTCGGGGAGCTGGCTCACCACGGTTTCCGCACCCTGGCGGTGGCCCGCAGCGTGGGCGACGCCCCCTGGCGGATCCTGGGGTTGCTGGCCCTGTCCGACCCGCCGCGCGCGGACTCCGCGGAGACCATCCGGCAGGCGCAGGAGCACGGCATCGAGGTCAAGATGGTGACCGGCGACAATCTGGCGATCGGCAAGCAGATCGCCGGGGAGCTCGCCCTGGGGACCGACCTGCTGCAGGCCGAGCACCTGTTCCGCGAGGGGCATCCCGAGAACGAGACCAATGCGTGGGTCGAACGCGCCGACGGCTTCGCCGAGGTCTTCCCGGAGCACAAGTACCGCATCGTCGAGGCTCTGCAGGCGCGCGGGCACATCGTGGGGATGACGGGCGACGGGGTCAACGACGCGCCCGCGCTGAAGCAGGCCGACGTCGGCATCGCCGTGAGCGGGGCGACGGACGCGGCACGCAGCGCAGCCGACCTGGTGCTCACGGCCCCCGGACTGTCGGTCATCGTGCGGGCCGTCGAGGAGGCCCGGCGCACGTTCGAGCGGATGAGTTCGTATGCCATCTACCGCATCACCGAGACCATCCGGATCATCTTCTTCGTCACGCTGGCGATGATCGTGTTCCGCACCTATCCGATCACCGCCATCATGGTCATCCTGCTGGCGCTGTTGAACGATCTGCCGATCCTCACGATCGCGTTCGATCGCACGCAACTCGCCGGGAAGCCGGTGCGCTGGGACATGCGCCGCGTCCTCACGGTGGCGACCGCGCTGGGGTTGGTGGGCGTCATCGAGACGTTCATGCTGCTGGCGCTGGCGCGCGCCTACCTGCCGCTGGATACGGGCCAGCTACAGACCCTGATCTACTTGAAGTTGGCGGTGGCGGGCCACTTGACGCTGTTCGTGGCCCGGCAGCGGGGCTTCTTCCTGTCGCGGCCCTTCCCGGCTCCGGCGCTGCTGGCCGCGATCCTGGGGACCCAGGCGGTCGCGGTGTTGATCGTGGGCCTCGGGGTCTTCGTGGAGGCCATCCCGTGGTGGACGATCGGCGTGGTGTGGGCCTACTGCCTGGTGTTCGTGTTCGTCGAGGACGCCCTCAAGCTCGCCGTGTACCGGACGCTCGATCTCGGCGGCCCGGGCCACCGGCGCTTCCTGCGCCTACTGCAGCAGAGACTGCACAGCCACGCCCGGCCCGACGACCGGAGCGGGAGGGACGTTTGACTAAGCGCTTCGGCGCCCCGGAGGACCGGCTGGCACGACGGTCGTGAGCCCGTGTGAGAGTTTCTCCTACACGGGCGTCCCGGATGGTGCCGACCGGAGGCACGGGGGCAGCCCACCATGCTGGAACCAGGAACGCCGCGCCCCGTGCCGAGCGCTCCATCCCGTCGACGAGCGCGCGGCCGGCGGGCGCCATCGCTCCTGAGAGAGGTGGGGTACCGGCATGGTCGGCATCAGTGGCAGGCTCGGCACGGTTGAGCGGCGCGGGCAGGCGCCGGCAACGGCGCAGATGCGCGTGTTGGTCGGTGCGCCCCAGCTCATGATGCGACAGGCGTTCACCGCCGTCCTCGGCTCCCAACCGAAGATGCGCGTCATCGGCGACGTGGGCAGCGGCAAGGACGCCCTGCGTTGGGCGCTCGAGGTACGCCCCGACATCACCTTGCTCGACGCCGACCTCGGGGCGGTCGACGGCCTCCACGCCGCGTTCGCCATCCACGCCGAAGAGCCCGGCCTCCGGTTGGTGCTCCTCAGCGACGGCGCGATGGACGCCGTGGAGGCCTCCGAGCTCGATGCGATCACCGCCGCGCGCGTCTCGAAACGGCTGAGCATGCAGGCGCTGGTCGACGTGCTCGCTCGCGTGTCGAACGGGGAGCGCCCCGGCGAGGTGACCGGCGGCCCCAGCGTCGCATCGGCTCCGGCGACGGCGGTGGCGGGCCCCGGCCTCAAACCCTCCGAGCGTGTGCTGCTCGAGTTGCTGGTCGACGGCAGCGACAACCGCGTGCTCGCCGAGCGGCTCGGATGCACCGAGAAGACGGTGCGCAACCGTCTGAGCGACCTCTACGCGAAGCTGAACTTGCGCAACCGTACCCAGGCCGCGCTGTACGCCATCCGCTCGGGGCTGGTCGATCCTTCGAACCTCGAGGCCTGAACCGCGGCCGGATCAGCGGGCCGGCGACGGCGAGGTGCCGTTCGTCGTCGTGATCTGGTGGCAGGTCTCGACGGTCACGCCGTGTCGTAGCGTCTGCAGGTTGACGCAGGAGGCCTCGGCGGCCTTCAGCAGGCGCTGCACGAGGGCCGGGTCGGTGTCGGGTGCCGGCGTCAGGCGGACGCGGCAGCGGAGGCGCTGGAATCCCACCGGGACCTCACGGGACACCCATCGCGTGCCGCGCACGTCCACGTCGCCCTCCACGTCGCCCTCCACGTCGACCTCGAGCGACCGCAGCTCGACGCCGTGGCGGTTGGCGATCATGCGCACCACCGAGTCCATGCGGGCTGCCAGCGCCGCGCACAGCAGGTCGCCGGGGTTGGGGCCGTCGTGCAGGCCGCCCACCGCTTCGTGGATGCCCAGGGGCCACTGCACGCCGTAGTCCCGACTCCCCGGGATGCACCACGCGTGGACCGGGTCGTCGAGGGTGCCCTCGGTCGTGCGGGCGCGCTCGGTGATCAGCGCCTCGTCCGGCGCCGTCGCGTAGCGCCGGCGGAGCGGGTCCTGCCGGGCGGTGATGTCGATCCTCTCGCGGGTCGTGCGGGTCTCGTGGCTCGCCATGGTGCCTTCCTCTCCGCGGAAGCTGCGGGCCAGGGGCGGCCCGGTGGCCACGCACGGCGAAGGTACAGGGCAGACCGTTCGGCGGGCGTTCGGGCCGTCAGGCCGGATGCCCCGCGGGCACGGCGAGGCCCGCCGCCTGCCGCTCCGCGGCGGCCTTCCTCGCGGCCGGCGACGCGCCCACGCGCCGCTCGCCCGCGTACACGTTGAAGCGTCGGTCGCGCAGGAAGCCGACCAGCGTGACGCCGAAGCGCTGCGCGACCTCGACCGCCAGGCTGGAGGGCGCGGACACCGCCGCGAAGACGGGGACCCCCGCCGCGACGCCATTCTGGAGCAGCTCGTAGCTGGCGCGTCCACTCACGCAGACCACGTGGCCCGCGAGCGGTAGGCGACCCTGCAGCAGAGCCCAGCCCAGGAGCTTGTCGAGCGCGTTGTGCCGGCCCACGTCCTCGCGCAGCGCCAGCAGCGTGCCGTCCGGGCGGAACAGGCCCGCGGCGTGCAGGCCCCCCGTGCGACCGAAGACGGCCTGCGCCTCGCGCAGCCGCTCCGGCATCGCTTCGAGCACGTCGGCCGCCACCACCGGCCCCGCTCCCAGAGGCGCCGGACAGCGCACCTCGAGCGCGTTCAGGTGGGCTTTCCCGCACACACCGCAGGCGCTGGTCAGGGCGAAGTGGCGCTCGAGCCGGTCCAGTGCGGGTAGCTCGGCGGCGCGGAGGCGCACGTTCACGACGTTGGCGCGCTCGGCCGCGGGGACGGCGGTGCAGTAGCGCAGGCTCCTCAGCTCCTCGCGCGTGCGCACGATGCCCTCGCCGTGAAGGAAGCCGGCCGCCAGCTCGAAGTCGTTGCCGGGGGTACGCATCGTGACGGCGACGGGGACGCCCCGTTGCGCCGTTCCGGACGCGTCGTTGCCGGTCAGCAGGCGGATCTCGAGCGGTTCCTCGGCCGCGACGGCGTCGCTCTCGGGCGGCTCGCGCTCGCCGCCGCGGACGCGCGTGACGGCCACGCGCCGGATCGGCCGCCCCGCCCCCCTCATACGCGGGGCACCTCGGCGGCCGCAGCGGACTCGCCGGCGACGGCATGCGCGGTACCGGCACGCTCGATGCGGGCGATGGCGTCCTTGTACGCCGGGATCTGGGCGTGGGGGGGGCGCGCGGCCGGGTCGACCAGCACGTTCGCCTCGGGCCAGTGGAGCTGCACCGAGCCCGGCGTGACGTCCGCCGTGAACAGCCTGCCGCGGAAGGCGCCGTGATCGTTCTCCACCACGACCGCCTCGCCGCGGCCGATGGCCAGGCGCGCGGCGTCGTCCGGGTGCACGATGACGGCGTCGCGAGGCAGGTGGTTCATCGGATCGACGTCCTCGTGGACGATGCTGTTGAACTGCTTGCCGCGGCGGGTGATGACCACGAAGGTGCCCTCCTCGCGGCGCAGCTCGGGCGGCGCGGCCGCCAGGAAACGGGCCCGGCCGCTCGGGGTCGGGAAGGTCCAGCCCTCGCACAGGCGCGGCCCGCCGTACTGCACCTGGTCGCCCTTCTTCGCCAGGGTCTGGATGCCGTCGTACATGGGGATCACCCGGGCGATCTCGGCGCGGATGGCGGGGGTCCCGGAGAAGCGGATCTTCTCCGCCATCTCCGGGCGGGCGCGCGCTACGATCTCGGAGAGCGCCTCCCACTCGGGGCGGGCCTCGGCGATGCGGGGCCCGGGGACCTCGGGACTGAAGACGATGCGGCGCTCCGTGGAGGTCTCGGTGACCCCGCCGGGCATCTCGTAGCGGGTGGTGGCGGGCAGCAGCAGGACCGTGTCGGCGGGGTCCTGTAGCATCTGGCTGCTCGGCACGATGTCGATGTGCACGCGCAGACCGATGCGGTCGAGCGCGTCGTCGACGCCGCCGGGGCCCGGCATGACCTCGCGGAAGTTGCCGCCGACGGCCATCAGCACGTCGATGTCGCCGCGTCGTGCCGCCTCGAGCATCTCCGGGGTGGTGAGCCCCCTGCCGGTCGGTACCTCGAACCCGTACAGCTCCGACAGCTCGGCCGCGTGTTCGGCGTCGGCGGGACGCCCCCCCGGCAGCACCGTGGCGTAGGCGCCCATCTCGGCGCCGCCCTGCACGCCGGAGTGGCCGCGGATCGGCATGAGGCCGCAGCCCTCGCGTCCCACGAACCCCTTGGCGAGGGCCAGGTCGATGATGGCGCGGACGTTCTCCTCGCCGAAGCTGTGCTGGGTGATGCCCATCCCCCAGACGAACACCGCGCGGTCCGCCCCACCCAGGAGCTCGGCGTAGCTCTCCATGGCGGCGCGCGCGACCCCGCTGGCGCCTTCCAGCTCCTCCCAGGACAGGCCGTCGAGCAGCGTCGCCAGCTCCGCGAACCCCTCGGTGTGCTCGTCGATGAACGCCCGGTCGACGGTGCCGGCGCGGATCATCGCCTTGAGCGCGCCGCGCAGGAAGGCCTGGTCACCTCCCGCCGCGATGCGGTAGAAGCGGTCGCTGATGCGGGTGCCGAACAGCGCGCTCTCGACGTCCGAGGGTACCCAGTAGCGGTCCATGCCCGGTTCGACGTACGGATTGACGGTGACGACCTTCGTGCCCGCCCGCTTGGCGTGGTAGAGGTACTTCATCACGACGGGCTGGTTCTTGGAGACGTTCGAGCCGATGAAGGTGATGACGTCGGTGCCGATCAGGTCGGCGTAGGAGATGGTCGTCGCTCCGACGCCCAGCCCCGCCTTGAGGCCGACCGTGCTGGGCGAGTGGCAGACGCGCGCGGCGTTGTCGACGTTGTTGGTGCCGAGGGCGCGCATCGCCTTCTGGGCCACGTAGTACGTCTCGTTGGGGATGCCGCGGCTGGTCAGGTAGAGGTAGGTCCGATCGGGGTCGGTGGCACAGAGCCGCTGCGCGACGAGGTCGATCGCGTCGTCCCAGGCGATGCGTGAGAACCCCGGCTCCCCGCGCCGGCGGATCATCGGGTGGGGGAGCCGACCGAGCGCGCGCAACTCGCGGCTTCGCAGCCCCTTGAGCGCTGCCACGTCCGCGAGGCGCCGCGGGTCGAGCGGCCCCATGGTGTTGAGGCGCAGCAGCCGGAGCCGGACGTTGCACAGGTGCACGCCGTCGATGGTCCAGTCGCGCATGCCGCTGGTGCCGAGCGCGCAACCGTCGCACACGCCGTCTTGCAGGATGCGCCAGGCGTACCCGGCGGCGTCGCGGTTCTCCCATGCCGCCCTGAACACCTCCTGGAAGTTCTCGGTGTGGGCCAGCGGGACGCGCGTGGCCCAGGTGGAAGGGTCCCACCCGTGCGTGTGGGGTGGACGTTGGTGCGCCAGGTCTTGGCGCCGGCGTGGTGCGGTCCCACCCGTGCGTGTGGGGTGGACGTACGGAACGCTTCGGTCGGCTGCTCATGAAGGACATGGCTCGCGCACCTTCCCTGCGAGGCGAACGCCCGACCGGAGGTAGCCGGCACGTCCCCCCGGACGTTTCGGTTGGCGCCACTATAGGCCCGCCTTCCATGCGGGCGATGAGCGCGCCGCTACGGCCCGACGCGGAACGGCCGCGCCCGAGGCGCGGCCGGGAGAAAGGATGGGCCGCCCGCCTGGACGAACGCTGCGGCCCCGAGCGAAGGAAAGGGGTCGGGAGGGATGCGCTTGGGTCAGCTCCCCGGCGCGTACGGGCGCACCTCGACGAACCAGCCCTCGCGACGGGCGAAGATGCGCCGGGAGAACGCTTCGAACGAACCGAAATCGACGACGCGGTGGGCGAAGTGCTCGGCGACGGCGCGACCCGAGAAGGGGCCGACCCGGCAGTCGACCTGGCCCTGCCAGCGATTGGGGCCGACTGGCGGCAGCAGGCCAGGATCCGAAGGCAGGAGCGTGCGGGCGACGGCTCGGCGGAGGTGCGGGTCTCTCGGTGCGAGCATCTCGGCTCCCTTCGCGGCGTCCGGCGCGCACGGCCCCTCCGGGGCGCGCCGCCGATGTCCCCAGCATGCCCGTGGCGTGTCATGGCGGTATCAGGGATGGTGGGTCCGTCCGCCGGTGCCGGCCGGGCCGCGGCCGACGGGTGGTGCGCGTTGAACGGCGGATGACATGTCCGCTGCGCGAGCGTCTCGAGGTGGCGGCGGCCTGGGGCTGGGCGCGGCCCCGACCCCCTCCGGCGCCTTTCCGAGAACGCCCCGATAACGCTTCGATAACGCCACCCCACCTAGTACTACTGTGTCATAAACCTCTTGGTAGGCAGATCGGGCGTGTCATGCTGGGGTATGCCCACTCGGGTGGTGGATCGCGCGCGCTTCGATGCCTACCTGGCAGCGCTGGCGGGGGCAG
>Ga0114931_10001496_pt1 | contig 29859 bp, 26 predicted proteins | sample 2SBtaG_FD_89579 | JGI IMG/M metagenome (GOLD analysis project Ga0114931, IMG submission 89579) | Deep subsurface microbial communities from Kolumbo volcano to uncover new lineages of life (NeLLi) - 2SBTROV14_V59a metaG | ecosystem: Environmental > Aquatic > Marine > Volcanic | place: Kolumbo... | reverse complement strand
GATACGGGCAAGCCGATCCAGGAAGCGGAGGCGGTCGATGTGGCCTCCGGCGCCGATTGCATCGAATTTTTCGCGGGACTGGCCGCCGCGCTGCATGGGGAGCACATGGATCTCGGCGGCGCCTTCGCCTACACCCGGCGCGAGCCCCTGGGCGTGTGCGCGGGGATTGGAGCCTGGAACTATCCGATCCAGATCGCCTGCTGGAAGTCGGCGCCGGCGCTGGCGTGCGGCAACGCGATGATCTTCAAGCCGGCGGAGCTGACCCCCTTGAGCGCCCTCAAGCTGGCGGAAATTTACACCGAGGCCGGCGTGCCGCCCGGGGTGTTCAACGTGGTTCAGGGCGACGCGGCGACCGGCCGCCTTTTGGTGCGCCACCCCGGGATCGCCAAGATCTCGCTCACCGGCGAGGTAGGCACGGGCAAGCGGGTCATGGCCGACGCGGCGGCGACCCTTAAGAAGGTCACCCTGGAGTTGGGCGGCAAGTCGCCGCTCATCGTCTTCGCCGACGCTGATCTGGACAATGCGGTCTCGGCGGCGCTCATGGCGAATTTCTATACCCAGGGCGAGGTCTGCTCCAACGGCACCCGGGTTTTCGTCGAGGACCCGATCCACGACGCCTTCATGGAGCGCCTGGTGGCGCGCACCGCGCGCATGCTCATCGGCGACCCCATGGACCCGGAAACCCATGTGGGCGCCCTCATCTCGCGGGCGCACATGGAAAAGGTCCTGGGCTACATCGAGAAGGGCAAGGCCGAGGGCGCGCGGGTGGTGGTCGGCGGCGGCCGGCCGGCGAACCCGGCGCTGGCGAACGGGTATTTCGTCGAGCCGACGATCTTCGACGCCTGCGCCGACGACATGACCATCGTGCGCGAGGAAATCTTCGGCCCGGTCATGGCGGTTCTTGGCTTCGCCGGCGAGGACGAGGTGGTGGCGCGCGCCAACGACACGGACTATGGCCTGGCCGCCGGGGTGTTCACCCGCGATCTGGCCCGTGCCCACCGGGTGGTGGCGCGCTTGCAGGCGGGCACCTGCTGGATCAACAACTACAACATCACCCCGATCGAGATGCCGTTCGGCGGCGTCAAGCAATCGGGCATCGGGCGCGAGAACGGCCTGGCCGCGATCGAGCATTACACCCAGATAAAAAGCGTCTACGTGGAACTGGGCGACGTCGAGGCGCCTTATTGAGGCCTTGCCCATGACCGAGCGAGAGACGTTCGATTACGTGATTGTGGGCGCCGGCTCGGCGGGCTGCGTGCTGGCCAACCGCCTGAGCGAGGACCCGGGCACGTCGGTTCTGCTGCTGGAAGCCGGCGGCAACGACCGCAGCATCTTCATCCAGATGCCGACGGCGCTGTCCATTCCCATGAACATGTCCCGGTTCAACTGGGGCTTCAAGTCCGAGGCCGAGCCCTTCATGGACGGGCGCCGACTGGATTGCCCGCGCGGCAAGGTGCTCGGCGGCTCGTCCTCGATCAACGGCATGGTCTACGTACGCGGCCACGCCCGCGATTTCGACGAGTGGGAGACGCGAGGCGCGCGTGGCTGGGCCTATCGGGATTGCCTGCCTTATTTCCGCAAGGCCGAAACCTGGGCCGGCGGCGCCGACGACTACCGGGGCGGCGACGGGCCGCTCGCCACCTGCAACGGCAACGGCATGCGCAACCCTCTCTACCGGGCCTTCATCGAGGCGGGAACCCAAGCCGGATACGGGCAAACGGCGGATTACAACGGTTACCGCCAGGAAGGCTTCGGCGCCATGCACATGACCGTGCAAAACGGCGTGCGCTGCTCCACCGCCAAGGCGTACCTGAAGCCCGCCATGGGCCGGCCCAACCTGAAGGTGGTCACAGGCGCGTTGACCCGGCGCGTGGTGCTGGACGGGCGCGCGGCCACGGGGCTGGAGTACGAACGCGGCGGACGCGCGACGATCGCCGAGGCGGCGCGCGAGGTGATCCTATGCGCCGGGTCGGTCGGCTCGCCGGCGATCCTGCACCGCTCGGGCATCGGGCCGGGCGCCGTGCTCAAGGCGGCGGGCATCGAGGTCGCCCATGACCTGCCCGGCGTGGGCGGCAACCTGCAGGATCACCTGGAGGTCTATATTCAATATCGCTGCACCCAGCCGATCACCCTGAATTCCCGGCTCTCGCCACTCGCCAAGCTCATGATCGGGGTGCGCTGGATCCTGTTCAAGAACGGCCTGGGCGCCACCAACCATTTCGAATCCTGCGCCTTCATCCGCTCCCGCGCCGGCATCGAGTGGCCCGATATCCAGTATCACTTCCTGCCGGCGGCCATGCGCTACGACGGCAATGCCGCGGTCAAGGGCCATGGCTTTCAGGTCCACGTAGGGCCCAACAAGCCGAAAAGCCGTGGCTCCGTGCATGTGCGCTCCGCCGATCCACGGGTGCCGCCGCGCGTACTGTTCAACTACCTGGAGCACGAGGACGACCGGGCCGGGTTCCGTGCCTGCGTGCGCCTGACGCGGGAGATCGTCTCCCAACCCGCGTTCGCCCCCTATCGCGGCGCGGAGATTCAGCCCGGGGCGGCGATCGAAAGCGACGATGAGATCGACGCCTGGATTCGCGCCAACGCGGAGAGCGCCTATCACCCGTCGTGCACGTGCCCAATGGGCGCGGACAACGATCCCAAGGCCGTGCTCGATCCCGCCTGCCGGGTGCGCGGCATCGCGCGGCTGCGGGTGATCGATTCGTCGATCTTCCCGACCATCACCAACGGCAACCTCAACGCGCCGAGCATCATGGTCGCCGAAAAAGGGGCCGATATGGTGCGCGGGCGCTCGCCCCCGCCGCCCTCCAACGCACCGGTTTACATCGCCCCCGATTGGCGCGCGGCGCAACGCTGAATTAACCCGCGCGGTCGGCCATCGCCAGCGCCTCGGCCTCGGCCTCGGCCTCTGGCGCCGGGCACCTCGGGTCCATCGCGGCCACCACCGGCGACATGCGCGGCACCGGCACGATCGGTTCCTGCTCCTCGGGCGGCAGGGGCCGGCGGACCAGCATGCGGTGGACGGCGAAACCGCCGACCGACGCCGCGCCGATCCCGATAAAGCCGAAGAACGCGGCCGGGCCGAAGGCCCCAACGGCGAGCGAGACGAGAATCGGCCCGGCCGTCGCGCCAACGGAATAGGCCAGCAACAAACTGCCCGACGCGGCCACGTACTTGGAGCGGGGCAAATAATCGAACGCCTGGGCAACGCTGATGGGATAGACCGTGGTCATGCTTCCCATCACCACGCCGACCAAAAGGTAATAGGGAAATTGCCCATGAAGCGCGGTGACCGCGACCCCGACGGCGCAGGTGAGCGTGACCGCGCCAAGCACGCCGAGCAGGACCGTGCGCCGGTCCAAGCGGTCCGAGATGCGCCCGATCGGCCATTGCAGGGCGAGACCGCCGACCACCACCGAGCTCATGAAGAGCGAGACCTGCAACACGCTAAACCCGGCCGCCTCGGCGAAGAGCGGCCCGATGCCGTAGTACGAGGCCATGAGCAGGCCCGCCCCGCTCGCGCCGACGACCGCGAGCGGCGAGGCAGCGTACAGATCCTTGATGGACATGGGCTCGATATTTTCCAGGCTGGGCGCCCTGATCTGGGTCACGACCACCGGCACCAGCGATAGTGACACCAGGAGCGCAGCCATGATGAAGCCGTCCTGGGCGCTCAGATCCCACAGGTTGACCATCAACTGGCCGAGCGCGATCGCCGCGTAGTTGACGATCATATAGATGCTCAAGACCTGACCGCGCGTCGCGTTGTCGCTGCGCTCGTTGAGCCAGCTTTCCAAAACCGCGAACAACCCCGCTATGCAAAATCCACTCAGAAACCGGAGAATGCCCCAGGAAACGTGATTGAACAGCATCGGGTGGGCCAAAATGACCGCCGCGATAATGGCGGCGAAGCCCGCGAACGCCCGTATATGCCCGACCTCGCCAATCAGCCGTTTGCCGTATAGCGCACCCGCGAAGAGCCCGGCGAAGTAGGCCGACATGATGATGCCCACGGCAACGGCGGAGAACTCGGCGGCATCCATCTTGAGCGGCAGGGTGATGTTGAGCAGGCTGTTGCCCACCATCATCAGACCCGCCCCCAGGAGAAGGGCGGAGACGGAGCGAAGGATCTGCTGCATGGCGGTTTATCCAGCGCCACCGTGGTCGATCTTCGCTCTTCGCACGCTTGGTTCGGCCGGCGCAAGTACCGATCCGTCATTCCCGTGCACAAATGCGACCGGATGCGCGCGAAATCGCTACGACGAGAGGCAATCGACCAGGTTTTTGGCCACGGCGCGCAGGAGAGAGACGTAGGCGCCCGGGCCGGCGGGCAGGTCCGCGCCCAGGGGATCGAGGGTGGCGAGCCGCGCCCCGGACCCGGCGGCGGCGATGCGCGCCAGAGCCGGCTCGAACTGCGGCTCGGCGAAGACGCAAACGGCTCCGGCCTCCGCGATCGCGCGGCGAATGGCGCGCAGCCGCCCGGCCCCCGGCGCGCGTCCAGGCCCCAGGGCGATCGCGCCCACGTCGCTCAGGCCGTAGCGCCGCTCCAGATGGCCGAAGGCATCGTGAAACACCGCGTAGGGCACGTCGGCCACCGGGGCGAGGCGCGCGGCCAACTCCTTGTCCAACGCGCGCAGGCGCGCGGCGAGCGTGGCCGCGTTGGCGCTGTAGCTGGCGCCATGGGCCGGGTCGAGCGCGATCAGCGCCCGCGCTACGTCGGCGACGATCTTGATCGCCTTGGCCGGGTCCAGCCAGATGTGCGGGTCAATCGCGCCGGCGCGGTCCCGCGCCACCATCGCCGGATCGTCGAGCAAGGTCAGGCGCCGCGCCTGGCCCGCCAACGCGCCCAGCGGCTTTTCCAGGGAGGGGGTCAAGGCGGGCCCGACCCAAACCACGAGGTCCGCCGCCGCCAACGCACGCGCGTCGGACGGGCGCAGGGCGTAGTCATGGGGCGAGGCGGCGCCCGCGATCAGCAAGCGCGGTACCGCGATCCCGTTCATGACCCCGGCCACCAGCGCATGCACCGGCTTGATATCGACCACCACCCGCGGCGCCGCCGCCATGGCGGCCAAGGATGGCCCCGCGACTCCCCCAATCCCGGCCAAAACCAGGAGGACGAGCGCCCGGGCCGCGCGGGCGGCGGCGCCCCATTGGCGCCGCGTGGCGCCGGTGTGAAAAGGTATCGTGAGCCGGCTCATGGGATGATATAATATAACATTATGGTCCGACACAAGACGCAATCTCGCGCGCGCGCCACTGCCCGGACATCGCCGGCGCGGCCCTTCGACGGCGGCGGCCACGATCACGGTGCCTGCGTGGCCCGCGCCATGGAAGGGGCGGAATCGGTTTGCGCCCGTCGCGGCGCCCGCCTCACGGCCCTGCGCCGCCGGGTGCTGGAGTTGGTCTGGTCCAGCCACGCGCCCGTTGGCGCCTACGACGTGCTGCGCCGCCTGGGCCGGGAGCGCGGCGGCGCCGCGCCGCCGACGGTCTACCGGACGCTCGATTTTCTGCTCGGGCACGGCCTGATTCACCGGATCGAAAGCCTCAACGCCTTCGTCGGCTGCGCCCGGCCCGGCCGCGCGCACGCCGGGCAATTTCTGATCTGCGCCGAGTGCGGCACCATCGCCGAGGTCGAGGACGCCCGGGTGGACGCGGCGATCGCCCATCGCGCGGCGGCCCTGGGCTTCGCCGTGCGCCATACCACCGTGGAGGTGGAGGGCGTGTGCTCGCCCTGCCGGCGGCGCCGAAAGGTATCCCGTCCCATGGATGGGTCGGATGCACCGTGATCCCCCGCCCCCGCCGGCGGGTCCGGCGCAAACCCTGGTACGGATCGAAGGATTGGACGTGTGCTTCGGCGCGGCGAGGGTGCTCAACCACGTCGATCTGACCATCGGCCAAGGGGAGATCGTCAGCCTGATCGGCCCCAACGGCGCCGGCAAGTCCACCCTAGTGCGCGCCACGGTCGGGCTGCTCAAGCCCAGCGCCGGGCGCATCTGGCGCCGCCCGGGCCTGCGCCTGGGCTATGTGCCCCAGCGGCTGAGCATCGATCGGGTCCTGCCGTTGACCGTGCGCCGGTTCCTGGAGCTGGCGCGCGCCGCCCCCGGGCAGGATGTCGGGACCGCGCTGCAAGAGGTGGACGCGGCGGCGCTCGCGGGCCAGCAGGTCCACGGGTTGTCGGGCGGCGAGTTTCAGCGGGTGCTGCTGGCCCGCGCCTTGTTGCGCGGACCCCATCTGCTGGTCCTCGACGAGCCCTTGCAGGGGGTCGATTTCGGCGGGCAACTGGCCCTCTACGACCTGATCGGCCGCCTGCGCGACCGCCACGGACTGGGCGTGCTCATGGTCTCCCACGACCTGCACATCGTCATGGCGGCGACCGACCGGGTGGTCTGCCTCAACCATCACGTCTGCTGCGCCGGCGCGCCGGAGGCGGTTACCCGCGACCCCCATTACATCGCCCTGTTCGGGCCCGAGGCGGCCCGGCGCCTGGCGGTCTATACCCACGCCCACGATCACGAGCACGATCTGGCGGGCAACGTTGTGCCGCCCCCATGATCGACGATTTTCTGCTGCGCGCCCTGGGCGCGGGGATCGGGGTCGCGATCGTCGCGGCGCCGCTGGGGTGCTTCGTGGTGTGGCGGCGCATGGCCTATTTCGGCGCGACCTTGGCGCATAGCGCCTTGCTGGGGATCGCCCTCGGCCTCTTGATCGGTGCCGATCCCATGCTGGGGATCGCGGCCTCCTCGGTCGCGGTCGCGTTGATCGTGACATTGCTCCAGCGTCAACGCACCCTGGGCAGCGATACCCTGCTCGGCATCCTGGCTCACTCCGGGCTGGCGCTCGGACTGGTGGCGCTCGGATTCCTGCGCGGTGTGCGCGTGGATCTCATGGCCTATCTCTTCGGTGACGTGCTGGCGGTCACGTCCGGCGACCTGGCCTGGATCTACGGCGGCGGCGGGCTCGTGCTGGTCGCCCTGGCGGCCATGTGGCGACCCCTGTTGCTAGTCACCATCAACGAGGAGCTGGCACGCGCCGAGGGCGCGCCGGTGACCGCCCTCAACCTGGGCTTCATGCTGCTGCTCGCGGTGGTCATCGCCATCGCCATGAAGGTGGTCGGGGTGCTGCTCATCGTGTCCATGCTGATCATCCCGGCGGCGACGGCGCGCGCCGTCGCGCGCACGCCGGAGCAAATGGCCGCCTGGGCCGTGCTGGTGGGAACCCTATCCGTGCTCGGCGGGCTGGCCGCCTCGCTCGCCTGGGATACCCCCGCCGGCCCCTCCATCGTGGTCGCGGCGACGCTCCTGTTCAGCGCGAGCCTGGGCTTGCGCGCGGGCCGGGGCGCCCACGCTTGAGCTCCGCCCCTTCCTCTCCGATGCACCCCTCCAGGATATCCAGCGCCCTGTCCAGGTCGTCGTGGGCGATGGTCAGGGGTGGGCTGAGGTTGATGACACTGCCCATGCTGACCTTGAAGCTGAGCCCCCGTTCCAGGGCCCGGTAGAGCACCCGCTCGGCGGCGGCGCGCGCCGGCGCCTTGGTTTCGCGGTTCCCCACCAGGTCGACGCCCAGCAACAGGCCACGGCCGCGCACGTCGCCGATCAACGGATGCCGCGCCTTCATCTCCTGCAAGCGCGCGAGCGCGTGGGCGCCGAGCTCCGCGGCGCGCGCCGCCAGCCCCTCCTCCTCGATGATCTCGATGGTGGTGAGCGCGGCCCTCGCCAGGACCGGGTTCTTCTCGTGAGTGTAGTGACCGAGCGCATAGGCTCCCGCCACGTCCAGTTCGGGCCGGCAGATCGCCGCCGCGATGGGCAACACACCGCCGCCCAGGCCCTTGCCGAGCACCAGGATATCCGGCGTCACCCGGTCGTGCTCGCAGGCGAACATGGCGCCGGTGCGGCCCAGGCCCGTGGGAATCTCATCGAAGATCAGGAGCGCCCCGTGGGCGTCGCACGCCGCGCGCACGGCGCGCCAGAAGCCGGGCGGCGGCACATACGGCACCGCGCGGATCGGCTCCGCGATCACGGCGGCCACGTCCCCCTCCTTCTCCAGGGCGTAGCGCACGAAGTCCGCGCACACCATGTGGCACAGGTCGAGCCGGGGCGCCCCATCATGGTCCGGGTAGCCATAGGGGCAGCGATAGCAGGTATAGGGCGCCACATGCCCGGCGCCGGGCAGCAGCGGGCCGATGGCCCCGGAGCGAAACAGCTGCTCCCCGCCCACCGAGGCGGCGCCGAAGCCGGCGCCGTGGAACGAATCCCAGAACGAAACCGTCTTGAACCGCCCGGTCGCGGCGCGGGCCACCTTGAGCGCGATCTCGATCGCCTCGGAGCCGCCGGGGGCGAACAGCGACTTGCCCAGGTCCCCTGGCGTGATCGCCGCCAGCTTGCGCGCCAGCGCGATCGCCGGTGCGTTGGTGAAGCGCCGGGGCGCGAAGGGCAGCTCGTCGAGCTGGTCCTTGAGGGCCGCGATCAGGCGTGGGTGCCCATAGCCGATCTGATGGGCGTTGTTGCCGTGGAAATCCATATACCGGCGGCCCTGGACATCCTCGATCCAGATGCCCTCGGCCCGGCGCACGGCGCTCAGGCACGGCGTGGAGACGGATTGGTGCAGAAACAGCGCCGCGTCCTCCGCCACCATGGCCGCCGCCGTGGGGCCGACGTTGCGCGCCGCCCATCGCTTGCGCTCGCGCGAGCGGTTGGACTCGCCCTCGGACTGGCGCGGCTCCAACCGCCCGCGATGGCGGGGGCCGCCGATCAGGGCGCCTCCCCGCGCGCCAGGCGCTCTTCGATATCGGCGATCACCGCGGGCAACTCGTCGAAGGTGTCGATCACGTAGTGCGCGCCCGCGGTGCGCAGCTTGTCGCGGGTGAAGGCCAGGCGCCGGGCGATATCCTCGGGCGTGGCGGCCTCGACCTGCTCGAACGAGTCGAAGTCCATGTAGTTGCTGTAGCGGGCGATGCCCACGCCCCAGCACCCCGCCTCCAGGGCCTCGCCGATGCCGGAGATGGTATCGTCCATCTTGACCACGGACTGGATGGGATGGACATCGAGCAGGTCCAGGTTGCGGTAGACCATGAAGGGCTTGGGCCGCGCCCCGTGCACCACCTCGTCGCCGGCGACCGAGGCATCGGGCGTATAGCCCTGGGGCTTGGCGTCCGCCTCCAGGATATCGACCATGGAGCGCACGAAGCCTGTGGTGCTGCCGATCTTGATGCCGCGCGTCTGGAGCGCCTGGGTGGTCTCGGCCACGCCCGGCAACAGGGTGGTGTAGCTGCGCAGGCATTCGAGTTGCATGGGCACGAAATCGGCGAACATGCGGTCCACGTCCGCCTGGTCCGGGTTCTTGCCGTGAACCCCCCGCCAGCGATCGCGGATCTCCGGCTCCTCGGTGAGCGCCTTGATGTGCAGGTCCTTGCGCAGGCCCATTGGCCCGCGCGCCTCGGACATGGAGATCTCGACGCCGTGCTTCTTGAACACCTGGACGAAGACCACCGCCGGCGCCAGCACGTAGGCATCCGCCGTGGTGCCGCTCCAATCCAGGATCAGCGCCTTGATCTTGCCCCGGTACGCGCGGCTGTAAACGTAGTCCGATCGCACACTCATGACTCTCTCTCCTTAACGGTTGGCACGCCGGGCGCGCCGCGCTTCACGCGGCCACCGGGGCGCAATGGCTGACATCCATTTCGTTCAGGACCGCCTCGATCGCCGCCAGCGCATGGCGCATCTCCCCGGCGCCGAGCCGGCCGATGCACCCGATGCGGAACGACTCGGCGACCGTGAGCTTGCCTGGGTAGATCACGTACCCGCGCCGGCTGAGTTGGTCGTAGAAGGTTTGAAATTCGAAGCGCGGATCGCTTGGCATATGGAAGGTCACGATGATCGGCGCCTGCAACTCGTCCGGCAACAGGGTGTGGAAGCCGCGCGCGCGCATGCCCTCGACCAGGATGCGGCAATTCTCGCCATAGCGCGCCCCGCGCCCGGCGACTCTGCCCTCGGCGTCGAACTCGTCGAGCGCCTGGTCGAGCGCCAGGATGCAATGGGTCGGCGGGGTGAAGCGCCATTGCCCGTTCGCCTCCATGGCTACCCACTGATCATGGAGATCGAGCACCAGGGACGGCGCATTGCCCTTGGTCGCCTCCAGCGCCGCCACGCGGGCGATGCAGAAGCCCATGCCCGGCGAACCTTCCAGGCATTTGTTGGACGAGGCCACCACCGCATCGAACGGCACCACGCCCGCGTCCAGGGGGATGGCCCCGAAGGCGCTCATGGCGTCGATCAGAAGCGAGCGCCCATGACGCGCGGTCACCTTGGCCACCGCCTCGATGGGATTGAGAATGCCCGATGTGGTCTCGCAGTGAACCACGGCGACATGACCGATGGTCGGGTCCGCCGCCAGCGCCCGGTCCAGGGCGCCCGGGTCCACGGGGGTGTCCTCCGGCGTTTCCTGCACCATGCAGGCGCGCCCGTGATACGCGCAGATGCGCGCCATGCGCTTGCCATAGGCACCGTTGACCAGGATCAGCACCTTGCCGTCGCGCGGCACGAAGCTACCCAGCATGGCCTCGACCACGAACGTACCGCTGCCCTGCAAGGGCACGCAGACATGGCTCCCCTCGCCCCCGGCGATCGCGGTCAGGCGCTCGCGCATGCGCCGGTTGATGGCGATGAACCGGGTATCGCGCGAGCCCACGTCGTGCAGCATGGCCTGCTTGACCGTGGCCGAGGTGGTCAGGGGGCCCGGCGTCAACAGCCAGGGGTCGCCGGTCGAGGTGGCGTCGGGGGCCGCGTCGTTGTGCGGGTCGGGGGTCATGGTGGGTTTCGTCCTTTTGTCCGCGGCGGGGGGCCGGAGGTGCGCGCGGCCCCTTATTTCCGCTTCTCTCTTGCATATATCAAATCCATATTGCTTATATGTGTCATAGATTATGTCTATGAATATGACTCACTTGCGCGCGTTTCACGCGGTCGCCGCCGAGGGCGGCTTCAACCGCGCCGCGGCGGCGCTCAACGTCAGCCAGCCGACCCTTTCGGCGCAGGTCGGCGCGTTGGAGGAGCGTTACGGGGTCAAGCTGTTCGAGCGCCGTGGGCGGGGCGTGGAACGCACCGACCTGGGCGATGCCCTGTTCGACGTGACCCGGCGCCTGTTTACCCAGGAAAGCGAGGCCGAGCAGATTCTGGTCGCGGCGCGCGAGCTGGTCACCGGGCAACTGCGCGTGGGCGCCGACGCGCCCTATCACGTGGTGCCCATGCTGGCCGCCTTTCACCGGCGCTTTCCGGGGGTTCGACTGTCCCTCGCCTTCGGCAATTCGGAACAGGTTCTGGAGGACCTGCTGCGCCGGCGCTGCGATGTGGCCGTGCTGGCCGACCCGGCGCCCGACCCGCGCGTGCACGCGGTGCCCTTTCGGCGCGACCGCCTGATCGCCTTCGTGGAGCGCGGGCACCCTTGGGCGGCGCGCCGGCGCATCCGCCTCGCGGACCTGGCGGGCCAGCGCCTGGTTCTGCGCGAGACCGGCTCGCGCACCCGCGCCATCTTCGAGCGCGCCATGGGAAGCGCCGCCCTCGCGCCCGGCGAGATCGTCGAGATCGGCAGCCGCGAAGCGGTGCGCGAGGCGGTCGCCGCCGGGCTCGGCATCGGTGTGGTGTTCGAGAGCGAGTTCGGCCGAGACGACCGGCTGCACGCCCTCGCCTTGCGGGACGTGGATGTGGAGGCGATCGAATACGCGGCCTGCCTGAGCGAGCGGCGGCCCGTGCGCGTGGTCAGGGCGTTCTTCGAGTTGCTGCGCGAAACCGCGACCTGGCCGGCCTAGCTAGCCGGCCTTGTCCGCCTTGCGCCGGCCGTTGGTTTTGGCCCGCTCGGCGTCGATGATGGCATCGCGCAGGGCCTGAAAGCGCTCCTCCACGCGCCCGTCGAACAGGGGATCGCCGCCGGCGACGACGTGTTCGTTGATGGCCTCCCAGTCCGCCTCGGTCAGGGTCCGCAGCACGGTCGGAAAGAACCGTTCCTCCTCGATCGCCATGTGGCGCCGGTTGGCATCCACGAACGCACGCGCCAGGCTGCCGAACCAGGCCCGCGCGGACTCCTGGGGATTGACCATCTGATCGACGGTGGCGGTGGCGAAGCGACGGGTCAGCAGGGCCAGATCGTGGTGTGCCCTCAGCAGGATGTTCAACTCCTCCGCCTTGTCGGGCGCGCGCGCCTGCAATGTGCGCAGCACCATGTCTTCCTTGGGGTGGTGATAGAGGTCGGGGTAGGTCAGGAAGTAATCAAGGATTCCGCGCACCACGTCGTAATCGGGTGCCTCGCCCCGGTCGAAACGGGCGATTTGCCGATCCATCATATCCAGGAGCACCGTCATGTCGGTGTGCTCCTTGCGCAACCGGCGCACCATATCGGTCATCGACCGCGCCACACCTGGGTGCGCCGCGCGAGCCCGCGCGTGCCCAGGGTATGAGCAACGCGCACCAGGGCATTGGTATAGAAGATCATCATGCCCATGGCCGCCGCGGGCGCCACATCCCCGGCATCGTCCATGTTGAGGACCGCGACCGAGGCGAGCGCCGTATCCGGGCTGTAGAGAAAGACGACGGCGGACACGGTGGTCATGGCATTGACGAACAGATAGATCGAGATATCCAGGATCGCCGGCAGGCATACCGGCACCGTGACCCGCGCGAACATGCGGTGGAACGGCTGCTTGAGCGACTGGGAGACGGCCTCGAACTCCGGGTCCATTTGCTTGAGCGCCGTCACCGCGGTCAGGTGCGACACCGTGTAAAAATGGGTGACCGTGCAAATAACCAGGATCCCCATGGTCCCATAGAGGAAGTTCAAGGGGTTGGCTGGATTATTGAAAAAGAAGATATAAGCCAGGCCGAGCACCATGCCGGGAACCGCCATGGGCATCATGGCCAGAAACTGAAACGCGGCGCGGCCCTTCTGGAAGCCACGCCCCTTCTCCACCAGATAGGCGCCGATAAACACCACGGCGGTGCCCACCACCGCCGTATAAAGGCCAAGACGCATCGAGTTGCCGAAGGACGCCCAGCCGCCGCCGTCCATGACATCGAAATCGTAGTTGTCCAGGCTGAAGCTCAGATTGTAGGGCCAGAATTTGATCAGGGCGGCGAACTGGCAGACCCCGAGAATGCCCAGGATGAACACGGCGACGGCGCCGCAATAGCCCATCATCGCCTTGTCGAAGCGCCGGCTCGGCTTCGGCTGGTAGGGCACGGCCCGGGCGGAGAGCAGCGCGACCTGCCGCCTTTGTACGAACCGATCGACCGTAAAGGCTAATAGCGCCGGAATCAGCAGCACCACGCTGACCACGGCACCCATCTGAAAGTTCTGCTGGCCGATGACCTGCTTATAGATATCGACCGCGAGCACGTTGTATTGCCCGCCGATCACCTTGGGCGCGCCGAAATCGGTGATCACCAGGTTGAACACGACGAACGCGGCCGAGATCAGGCCGTAGCGGGCGCCCGGGATCGTCACGGTCCAGAAGATGCGCCGCTTCGGCGCGCGCAGGGCCACGGCGGCCTCGTACAGGCGCGCGTCCGCGATCGAGAGCGCCGTGATGATGATCAGGAGCGCGTGGGGAAGCGTGAAGAAGACCGAGGCGATGACGATGCCGATGGGACCGTAGATCTGGGTTGGCCCATAGAAACCATTGTTGAGCCACGCCCACATCCAGGTGACCGAGTCAGGGCCGAACAGCCACTCGATGACCTTGAGCACGATGCTCTGGGCCCCGAAAAGATAGACCAGCGCGATACCGGGCAGGAGCGAGGGAACCAGGATCGGCACCATCGCGATGGTCTTGAACGCGCCCTTGAAGGGCATGCGGCTGCGGGTCAGCGCATAGGCGAACACGAAGGCGAGCGAAACCGTGATGACGGTGCTGATGATCGCCATGGTCAGGCTGTGCTCGATCGACGAAAACAGCGCCGGCGTCGAAAAGTAGATCAGATAGTTGCCGAGCCCCGTACTCCGCGCCGGTCGAATCGTGACTCGCCGGAAGTCGCCGCTGGAATACTCGACCCAGTCGGTGTGGGTGATCAGGTCGCCGCGGATCATGAATCCGCCGCCGTCCGCGCCCACGTCGCGCGTGTTGCGTATGCGGTAGCGGGTCTTGGCCAGGAAGCTGAAATCGGGGAAAAAGGCGATCGCCTGCATGTTCCCGTCGGCGGTGGTGACCAGGTTGTCGGGATCGATGATCCCAAGCTCCACGCCGCGCTCCAGGGCGTTGATCGTGGGGCCCCAACCCTGTCCCTCGTCGACCTGAAACTCGATCGCGCCCGGCTCGAAGGCGTATATCTCGACCGATTTCGACATCATCGTATAAAGCGGGAACGCGAGCGCGACCAGCAGGTAGAGGCCGATCACGACCATCAGGGCGCGCATGGCCCAATCGTCGCGGCCGATCTTCGGGCGGATCCGCGCCCCCGCGGGCGCGTGGGTCACGCTAACCATTGGCTCCGTTACCCGGATAGACGCGGATGCGCGTGCGCGGCAACTTGACCCGCAGGGCGCGCCCTTCGATCAGCTCCAGCCCACGCACTTGGTTTATGGGCAAATCCGCGCGCAGGCGGGCGTCGCCGATTTGGCCCTCGCCCAGGTCGGCGCGAATGAAGGAACCGAGGAACTCCATGGCCCCCAGGCGCGCGTCGAAAACATTCTCCTCGCCCGGCTGGCCTTCCTCGATGATGATGTCCTCCGGCCGCACGGCCAGGATGACCGCCTTGCCGGGCGCGAGGCCGTCCGCGTCGCACGCCAGCGTCACGTTGCCGACCCGCACCCGGTCGGGCCCGTCCACGGTGCCGGGCACGAAGTTCATGGTGCCGATGAAATCGGCCACGAAAGCGGTTTCCGGCGTCCTGTAGACCTCCAGGGGGGACCCGATCTGCTCGATCGTTCCTCGGTTCATGACCACGATCCGGTCGGCCATGGTGAGGGCCTCCTCCTGGTCGTGGGTCACCATCACGGTGGTCACGCCCAGGCGCCGCTGTAGGGCCTTGATCTCGTGGCGCAGGTGGGCCCGCACCTTGGCGTCGAGGGCCGACAAGGGCTCGTCGAGCAGAAGCAGGCCCGGCGAGGTGGCGATGGCGCGGGTCAGGGCCACGCGCTGCTGCTCGCCGCCGGAGAGCTGCGCCGGATACTTCTTTCCCTGATCGCCAAGGCCAACCATCTCCAAGAGCTCGCCGACCCGGCGCGCCACGTCGGGCCGCGGCATGCGCCGGTTCTGCAGCCCGTAGGCGATGTTGCTCTCAACCGTCAGATTCGGAAACAAGGCGTAGGACTGGAACACGATGCCAAAATCCCGCGCCGAGGGTGGCAAGGCGGAAATATCCGTACCCGCTTGCTCGATCCGGCCGCTGGTTTGAATATCGAGGCCGGCGATGGCGCGCAGAAGGGTCGTCTTGCCGCACCCCGAAGGCCCGAGGAAGCACACGAACTCGCCTAGGTAGATTCCCAAATCGATGTCGCGCAGCGCCGTGAAGGCGCCGAATTTCTTGGTCAGGTTCTCGATTTGCAGGTAGGGGCGCTTGTCGCCCCCTGAACCGGCATCGATTTGGCTCATCGTCGCGCGCTCCCGGCCGACACACCCGGCACACTATGGCACAACGTTATCATGCTCACCGTGGGGCAAGAAAGGAATGGGGCCGCCGCCCCGCGAGGGAGGCGGCGGCCGTCAAGTCTTCACCAAACGTTAGTGACGTGCCACGAGACGCCTAGCTCTTTGGCTCGGACTTCGAATCGTAGCGGGTCTGCCACTCCGCCAGGATCTTCTTGCGATTGCGCGCGGCCCACTCGAAGTCGTTGTTGATTAGGGCCTTGGTGATTCCCTTCGGGAAGTACTTGACCGCCTTGGCCAAGCCCGGGATCGCCACCACCGCATAGCCCTCGTTATAGAGCTTGTTGGCCTTCACGGTGATCGTCCAGTCCACCAGCTTCTTGGCGGCGTCTAGCTTGTCGGTGCCGCGCATGATCGCGGTCGCCTCCATGTCCCAGCCGATGCCCTCGCTCGGGATCACGATCTCGAGCGGCGCGCCCTTGGCCTTGGACTTGGCGCCGCGGAACGCGAACGACACGCCGATCGGCACCTCGCCGGCGGCGGCCTGCTTGCAGGGCTTGGAGCCGGAGTGAGTGTAGTGGCTGATATTCTCATGGAGCGCGTCCATGTATGCCCAGCCGCCCTTCTCGCCGAACATCTGCAGCCAGCTTGAAACATCGAGAAAGCCGGTACCCGAGGAATTCGGGTTCGGCATGGCCACGTGGCCCTTGTAGACCGGCTTGGTGAGATCCTTCCACGAGGCCGGCAGGGGCAGGTTGTACTTCTTCGCCTCGACCGTGTTGTAGCAGACGGCCGCCACCCAGGCGTCCATGCCGGTCCACGACGGCGGGTTGTCGCCGTCGCGGAATTTCGGGTCCAGGTTCTCCAGGCCGTTGGGGGCATAGGCTTGGAGCATGCCCTCGCCCTTCATCAGCAGAAGGCTGGTCGCCGCCAGGCCCCAGACCACGTCGGCCTGCGGGTTGTTCTTCTCCGCCAAGAGCTTGGCGGTGATGATGCCGGTCGAATCCCGGACCCACTTGATCTCGATGTCCGGATAGTCCTCGTTGAAGGCGGCGGCGTAGCGCTTGAGGTCCTCCGCCTCGACAGCGGTATAGACCGTCAACGCGGTCTTGGCTTGCACGGGTCCGCTGATCCACATGGCGGTCATGGCCGCCATCGCGCCCGTGCCCAAAAGCCGAGCCAATTTGTGCGTCATCATATGAGCTTACTCCCTGTTTCTCTTCTCCGGCCTTCGTGCCCGCTGGGCTCGTGGCCATCCATGGTACCCGAGGCGACGGAACAACGTCTATACGCGTCGTTTCAGCATCCAGCGCGCCTTTCATCCCGTCGCTTCGTGGCGCCGGTCGGTGGACGGCGAGTCCGCCCGCTCCGGCTCATCGCCCGGTGGCCGATCCGGCGGTGAGCCGTCCGGGCGGTCCGGCTCCGTCCGGCTGACCAGCCGGCTTTGCCGAAGCTCGCCCGAGGCGTCCAGGATCGGATAGGCCACCGAGGTCAGATGGGAATTGATTCGTTTCAGAGCGCTCAGAATATCCAAGTGCAGCGCGGAGGTCTCGATGCTTTCCAGTTGCCCGGAGCGCAGCCGGTCCAGGTGTTTCTGCCCGAGCTGCAATTCCAACTCGCGAAACCGCTCCTTGCCGCGGATAAGCTGGCGCGCGCTATCGAGATCGCCCGAGACGAACACGCTGAGCGAAAGCTGCATCTGGTCCACCACCCGCTCGTGCAGCGCGCACAGCTCGCGCCAGCCTTGGTCGGAGAAGGTCAGCTTCTTGCGAATCTTCTTCTGCGCGATATCCAGCAGGTTCTTGTCGATGATGTCGCCAATATGCTCCAGGTTGGTGGTAAACGAGATGAGGTCGATGCACTTGCGGCTGTCCTCGTCACTCAACGGGTTGCGAGTTACCTTGGTCAGGTAGAGCTTGATGCTCTCGTGCAAGGTATCCACCTCGTCATCGAGGCTGCTCAGCTTTTCGAGCAGTTTGGTGTCGTCCGTGTGCATCGCCTGCATGACGCCGCGCAGCATGGTTTCCACCGTATCGGTCATGCGCAGGGTCTCGCGCATGGCGCAGGCAATGGCGACCGATGGATTGTCGATCACCTTGGGGTCCAGATATTTGGGGGCGATCGGCCCGTCGTCGACCTCGCCCTCGGGCAGAAGCCGCGCCGTGATCCGGGCCATGATCCCGGTCAACGGCAGGAATACCGCGACCAGGGCCAGGTTGAACACGGTATGGAAATTGGCGATCTGGCGCGCCGGATCGTCGCCCAGCATCGCCACGTAGGGCGTGACGAGGCCGATCAAGGGCAGGCACAGGATCGCCCCCGCGAAGCGGAACAGAAGATTGCCGAGCGGCACCCGCCGCGCCATCGGCGTACCCGATGCGGTCAGCGCCACCGGGATGATGCCGGAGCCCACGTTGGCGCCCAGCACCAGGGCGAAGCCCAACTCCGGAGGCATCACGCCGACCCCGGTCAGGGACATGATCAGCAGCACGATGGCCACGCTGGAATGGGCGACCCAGGCGATCACCGCGCCCAGCAGAAGGGCCAGGATCGGATCGCTGGCAAGGGGCGCCAGAACGTATTGCAGGGTATCGCTCTGGCGCAGCGGCTGCGACGCGCCGACCACCAGGCCAAGCGCCAACAGCATCAACCCGAGGCCGATGAACACTCGCCCGATATGGCGCCATTGCGTGGACGGCCCGGCCAGAAACGAAACCACGCCGAGCAAGATAAGGGCCGACGACACCCCCGATAGGTCGAAGGACAGGACCTGGACCACCAGGGTGGAGCCCACGTCCGCGCCTAGCATGACCGCGAGCGCCGGCGCGATTCCCACCAGGCCGCGCGCGACGAACGCCACCACGAGCAGCGCCGTCGCCGTGGCGCTTTGCAGCAGTCCGGCGGTGCCCACACCCATCAGGCATGCGTTCACCCGGTTGCGCGTGGAGCGGCCCAAAACCCGGCGCAACTCGGCGCCGTAGGCCCGCATGATGCCCGTGCGCACCATACGGGTGGCCCACAGGAGAAGGGCGACCCCGCCGGCGATATTCAGCAAAAGCACGTGTCCCGGCAAGGGGCTCGACCTCCTTGGATGATACCGTACGCGATTGAAGCACACACGCCCCGGCACGGTCGGGCCAAGCGATACCTATCGCCGCCGGTTGGCGGCGCGCTTCGAATCCGCGGCCATTATGGCACAGATATCAACCGGCGTAACATAACTGTCATATATGTGATTGACGGGTAAGGCGTGCGCACGGGGCACGTATTAGAACGCAATATCGTGGTCGGCCGCCTTCCATGCCGCCATGCCGCCAACCAGGGAGGCCACGCGCGCGAATCCCATGTCTTTCAGGGTCTTGGCCGCGAGCGCCGAGCGCCCGCCCGAGCCGCAGTAGAGAACGATCCGTTTGTCCTCGCCAAGCGCCGGATCGTGCATGGGCCCCTCGGGATCGGCGATGAACTCCAGGAAGCCCCGCGGCGCGTGAATGGAGCCGGGGATAAAGCCGGTTTGACGCTCGTGCGCCTCGCGTACGTCCACGAATACCGCATCGTCGTCTCCGACCAGGGCGGCGGCCGAGGGCACGTCGATGCTCTCGATGACCCCGTTCGCCTCGGCGAGCAGGTCCTTGAATCCCTTCTTGAGCATGGAACGATCCTGGCTGGTGGCGTTCACATTAGTCTAGAGAATCGCCCCGGGGCTTCCAATGGAATACTGGGCCAGTTGGTCCGTGATGTAATCGAACGTCTCGTCCACGGAATCCGTGCGAAAAAAGAGCTCCAGGTCGGCGGGACCGATGGTCCCAAAGGCCTCCAGGGCCTTGAAGTTGATGACCTCGGCCCAATAGCGGCTGCCGAACAGCACGATTGGCAGGCGCTTGCGGATCTTGTGGGTCTGGATCAACGTCAAGAGCTCGAACAACTCGTCGAGGGTGCCGAAGCCGCCGGGCATGACGATCACCGCCTTGGCCAGATAGGCGAACCAGAACTTGCGCATGAAGAAATAGTGGAACTCGAAGACCAGTTCGCGGCTGATATGGGGATTCTCCGCCTGCTCGAAGGGCAACGAGATATTGAGCCCCACGTTGATGCCCTTGGCCTCGGACGCGCCCCGGTTGGCCGCCTCCATGATGCCCGGCCCGCCGCCGCTGCACACCACGAACCGGCGGCTCTTGTCGGGCAGGCCCTTGGACCATTCGGTCAGGCGCCGGGCCAGCTCGCGTGTCGCCTCGTAATATTCGGAGAGGTCGAGCTGGGCGCGCGCGCGTTTCATCTCCTCGGAGTCCTCGGCCGCGCCGCTCGCCTCCACCGCGCGCAAGCCCGCCTCGGCCCGCGCGCGCGGGGGGATGCGGGCCGAGCCGAAAAAGATGATGGTGTCCTCGATCCGGTAATGACGGAAGCGGCTGTTCGGCTCCATGTATTCCGAGAGGATGCGTAGCGCCCGCGCATCCGGGCTATGCAGGAAGTTGCTGTCCTCGTAGGCCCGTGGCCGCCGGGCGTCCGTCTTGGGTGTGGCGTCGTTCATTTCGTTCCGTCCATTGCCGGAAATTTCCTATATTGGCGCGCGGATCACGCGCTGATCGATCGCGCCAAAGATAGACGCGCCGTCGCGATCGCACATCTCGATTCGCACCCGGTCCCCAAAACGCAGGAACGGCGTGCGCGGCGCGTCGTCCGCCATGGCCTCGATCATGCGCGCCTCGGCCAGGCACGACGAGCCGGCGCGCCGGTTCGCGTTGGATACGGTTCCGGAGCCGAGCACGGTCCCCGCCCCCAGGCGCCGGGTGCGCGCCGCGTGGGCGATCAGGCGCGGAAAATCGAAGGTCATGTCGATGCCCGCGTTGGGCCGGCCGACCAAGTGCTCGTTGACGTGGCTAACCAGCGGCAGATGCACCTTGCCCCCGTCCCAGGCGGAGCCGAGCTCGTCGGGCGTGACCGCCACCGGGGACAAGGCGCTCGCCGGCTTGGACTGAAAAAAGCCGAAGCCCTTGGCCAGCTCGCCTGGCGCCAGGGCGCGCAGGCTAACGTCGTTGAGCAGCGCCAGCAGCGCGATATGGCCGCCGGCCGCCGCCGGCGCCAACCCCATGGGCACGTCGTCCAGGATGACCGCCACCTCGGCCTCGAAGTCGATGTCCCAGGACTCGTCTCTCACCGCGATATCGTCACGTGGCCCCAAAAACCCGTCGGACAAGCCTTGATAAATGAGAGGATCGGTCCAGAAGCTCTCGGGCATCTCCGCGCCGCGCGCCTTGCGCACCAGTTCCACGTGGGTGACGTAGGCGGAGGCGTCGGCGAACTGATAGGCGCGCGGCAGGGGCGCGGCGCAGGCCAATGGGTCGAAAGCCATGGCATCGGGCCGGTTGCCCGCCTCCAGCGCCGCGGCGAGATCGCGCAGGCGCGGCGCCGCCTCGGCCCAGCGATCGAGCGCGGCCTGCAACGTGGGCGCCACCTCCCCCGCCGCCACGCAGCGCCGCAGCGCCCGGTCCACCACGACCAGGATACCGTCGCGCCCGCCTGCCTTGAGCGAGGCAAGCTTCACGGGGTTGCGTCTCCCCCACCCCGCCACGAACGGGCGTAGTCGGGGTCCTCCACGCCGGGGGCTACGTCCGCCACCTCCAGGGGGTCGCGGGTATCCACCATCACGGCGTACTCGTCGGTCGCCGCCTTGGCCGGCGCCAGCATGCCGGCCAGGGCCTTGGGATGGGGTCCGTGGGTGAAACCGCAGGGGTGGAACGTCACCATGCCCGGCGCGATCCGGTCGCGGCTGAAAAAATCGCCCCGGTGATAGAAAATGACCTCGTCGTAATCGTCGTTGTTGTGAAAGAACGGCACCTTGAGCGCCCCCGGATCGGTCTCGAACGGGCGCGGCACGAAGGTGCAGACCACGAACCGGTCGGCCAGGAAGGTGGTGTGCGCCGAGGGCGGCAGGTGGTAGCGGTGGCTCATGAGCGGGCGGATATCGCGCACGTTGAGGCGCACCGGCGCCAAGTCCCCGTGCCAGCCGACCGCGTCCAGCGGATTGAAGGGATAGGTAACCGTCGAGATCGCGCCGCGCCGCCGGACCCGCACCCGCCATGGCTCCTCTTCGCCGGGCGGGGTCTGCTGGGCGCGGAACGCCTCGTCGATGCGCGGGGTATCGAGTACCGCCGGATCGAAGATCGCGTGCGCGCCGACCAGCCCCTTGTCGGGCAAGCGGTAGGCCTCGCCGGTCGCCTCGATCAGGAGCACCTCGGCCGCGCCCTCGAACGCGGTGCGCCACATGGTGCCGCGGGGCACCACGATGTAGTCCCCGGCCTCGAGGAAAAGGTGGCCGTAATCGCAGAAGAAATCGCCCCGCCCCCGGTGCACGAACAAGAGCTCGTCGCCATCCCCGTTGCGCGCCAGATCGGCCATGGCCCCGGTGGCGCGCCAGAACCGTATGCGAACCCGGGCGTTGAACAAGACCGCGGTGGCGTCCCATGGCGAGTCCGCGCCAGCGGCGATCCGGTTGAGATCGAAGGCGCGCGGACGCAAATCTCCCTCCCACGCGGTCCAGCCGGTCGGTGGGTGGGTGTGGTACATCTGGGTCGCCGGGCCGAAAAACCCCTCGCGGCCGAGCTCCCGCTCGTAGGTACCCGGCGGCAGGTCCGCGTGCGCCTGACGGGAGCTGATACCCTCGATCCGGGGCAGGCCGATCCAGCGTTTCATGAGCCGACGCGCGCCGGCTCGATCAGCCGGTCCGTGGGCAGCACCGCGCCGGGCTCGATCTCGGATAGGGAGCGCAGGGCCTCGTAATAGGCCGTGAAGTCGGGCCGCGTCGCCGCGAACAATTGCTCGAACCCGTCGATCACGAAATAGCCGTCCTGGTAATCGTCGATGCGATAGAGGGTGCGCATGACCCGCATGAGCTCGAAGGCGATGCGCTTGGGCCGGGGATCGCTCAAGGCATAGACGCTCTCGCCCGGCGAGGAGACGATGCCGGAGCCGTAGATGCGCAGGCCCTCGTCCGTGGCGATCAGGCCGAACTCCACCGTGTACCAATAGAGCCGCGCCAGCCTGTGCAGGGCGCCGAGACCGAGCGCCTTCAGTCCGCCCCGGCCGTAGGCTTGGAGATAATCGGCGAAGACCGGGTTCATGAGCAGGGGCACATGCCCGAAGATATCGTGAAAGACATCGGGCTCTTGCAGGTAATCCATCTGCTCCCGGGACCGGATCCAGTTGGTGGCCGGAAAGCGCCGGGCCGCCAGGTGGCGGAAAAACACGTCGTCCGGCACCAGCCCGGGCACGGCGACGATGCGCCAGCCGGTGGCGCGGTCGAGGATTTCCGACAGACGCTCGAAGTCGGGAATGCCGTCCGCCGCCACGCCCAGACCGCGCAGACCCGCCAGGTATTCGGCGCAGGCGCGTCCGGGCAGAATCCGGCGCTGGCGCTCGAACAAGGCACGCCAGATCGCATGGTGCTCTTCGGTGTAGGCGCCCCATCCTTGCTGGATGACGCAATCACCACCGTCGGGAGTGGCCGCCGGGCCAGGCGGTTCGCGAATGATACCCATGGCGCCCTACGGCGTATCCTTAAGCACGCCGCGCCGGATCTGATCCTGCTCCATGGATTCGAACAGGGCCTTGAAATTGCCCTCGCCGAATCCATCGTCGCCCTTGCGCTGAATGATCTCGAAAAAGATCGGGCCGATCACCGCGCGAGTGAAGATCTGTAAGAGGAGGCCGCCGTCCTTGCCCGGGGTTCCATCGATCAGGATACCATCGCGGCGCAGGCGCTCCAGGTCCTCGCCATGGCCGGGCAGGCGCGCCTCGACCGCCTCGTAATAGGTGTCCGGCGGCGGCTCCATGAGCTCCAAGCCGCGTGCCTTCAAGGCCGCGACGGTGGCGTGGATGTCATCGGTGGCAAGCGCGATGTGCTGAATCCCCTCGCCCCGATAGGCGGCGAGATATTCGGCGATCTGGGAGGCGTCATCGGCGGATTCGTTGATCGGAATGCGAATGCGCCCGCACGGGCTGGTCATGGCGCGGCTGCGCAGGCCGGTCAGCTTGCCCTCGATATCGAAGTAGCGGATTTCCCGGAAATTGAACAGCCGCTCGTAGTACTCGGCCCACAAATCCATGCGTCCGCGAAAAACATTGTGGGTCAGATGGTCGATCTCGAAGAGGCCCATGCCCGGGTCCGGCGCCTCCGCCGCCTCCGTGGGTACGAAATCCACATCGTAGATGCTCGGATTGTCGGCCCGGTCGGCCAGGTAGATCAGGCTATCGCCGATGCCGCGGATCGCCGGGATGTTCAGCTCCATGGGGCCGATGGCGCCGCGATAGGGCTCGGCGCCCAGATCGACCGCGCGCGCGAAGGCCCGGCCCGCGTCGCGCACCCGAAACGCGATCGCGCACACCGACGGCCCATGGGCGCGGGCGAAGGCCTGGGAGAAGCCCTTGGGCTCCGCGTTGACGATGAAATTGATGCCCCCCTGGCGGTAATGGATCACCGCCTTGGAGCGGTGGCGCGCCACGGCGCGAAAGCCCATGGCGGCGAACAGGCGGCCAAGCTCGTCCGTATCCGGGGCGGTATATTCGACAAACTCGAAACCGACGGTCCCCATGGGATTGTCCCACGAGGTGGGGCGGTCGGTGGGGGTCTTCGCCAGCGCGCTCGGCATGCTCGCCTCCTGGGGTCTCACTTCCCCCCTTGCAGCGTGGACGCGATTCGCCTCCCCTTTGAGGTTGGAGCGGTTCTTGTTAAATAGGGTCGCGCGGTTTGGTTAACAATTCATCACCCCCTTGGCCGCCCTCCGCGCCATGGGCCAGTGCCCCGGGAGAAACACCCCATGAAAATCGTTCAATTCTCGTCCTTTGGCAGTCCGGCCGACGTAACGGAATGCGTCGACGCGCCGGACGTGGGCGACCCCGCCGATGACGAAATCGTGATCGATGTGGAAGCCTTCCCCCTCAACCCGGCCGATCTTCTGACCATCGAGGGCGGCTATGCCGTGCGCCCGCCCCTGCCGGCCACCCTGGGCGCGGAAGGGGTGGGCCGAGTGGTCGCCGTGGGCAAGCGGGTCACCAACCTCGCCGTCGGCGACCGGGTGCTCAACCTGGGGCGGGACAACTGGGCCCAGCGCCTGCGCATCAAGGCCGCGGCGGCGATCAAGGTGCCGGCCGACGGCGACCCGTTGCAGCTCGCCATGCTCAAGGTCAACCCCGCCACGGCGCTCCTGATGCTGCGTTCCTATGTCACGCTGGAGCCTGGCGAATGGGTGATCCAGAACGCGGCCAACTCCGGGGTCGGCACCAACCTGATCCGCCTGGCGCGGGCGGCCGGCCTACGCACGATAAACGTGGTGCGGCGCGCGGAGCTGGTGGCGCCCCTGAAAGCGGCCGGGGCCGACATGGTGCTGGTGGACGGCCCGGACCTGGCGAACCGGCTGGCCGAGGCGGCCGACGGCGCGGCGCCCCGGCTCGGCATCGACGCGGTGGCCGGCGAGGCGACCCTGCGCCTGGCCGATTGCCTGGCCGAGGGCGGCACCCTGGTCAACTACGGCCTCTTGAGCGGCGCGCCGTGCATGCTGGGGGCCCACCACACCATCTTCAAGGGACTGACGCTTACGGGATTCTGGCTGTCGTGCGTGCTCACCACCAGCCCACGCGCGCGCATCCAGGCGCTCTACGCGGAACTCCTGGAGCGTCTCGCGGATGGCACGATCCGCGTGCCCGTCGAGGCCACCTACGCCATCGAGGATATCAAGGCGGCCGTGGCCCACGCCGGCCGCGCGGGCCGCGGCGGCAAGATCCTGGTCACCCCGAACGGCCCGGTGTCCTGATCCGGGCCCAAGATATTTGAGCCGGGCCCGGCCCATGGCGGGCGCTCCCTCTCCTTGAGGCCGCCCCTGCTCCTTGAGCATGCCCCGGGTCTTGAGAACGCACCCGTCTCGCGCGCTCGCGTGGTTCCGTGTGCCCGTGAGCCCGCCATCGGACAGTTTGTCCGAACCAGAGACCATGAGCGAATCGTGTTTAGGACTCTTTGTCCGTCAAATCCAAATACATGTCAAAATTCCCTAGCACAAATAGGGCGTTCTGCCCTATAAATTATTAATTAGGGCGCTATAGCCTAGTGATAGAAGATACTGTCAGAGAATTCAAAAATTATTTTCTATCCGTGATAAAAAAGTGCTTGCAGTATCCCGCGAGGTCAGCTATATATATTTTCAGACAGGGCGACGCGGCTACATAATTTGGTTGCTCATCCTGTCCGTGTTAGGGAAGTATCCCAATCTTAGAACTGCCCTTACACCGCATTGCACGCACATCGCACTGACACACTCGGGGGCCGCAAGGCCCCCGCTTCTTTTGTGCCGCGCGGGCGCGCCCGTCCTGTCGCCGCGGGACGGGCCCGGTGGCTTGGTCCATTCATGTCATCCGAATCCCCCCGGCTCGGCATGGGAACTCCGTAGGCCAGGGGCATCCAGGGGTCAATTCCAACCCACCGGCGCGGGCATTTTTTCACCGGCACCGTTGCAGGAATGACTCACATTCGCATCGGCAAGCCACCACGCGCCTTTGATCCGGCGCCTTGGTGCCGGTAAGATCGGGACCATGGGTTGGCACCGCCTCGCCGTTTCGGCTCTTTTTGTCCTGGCAATGGCGCCGGCCACCGCCGGCGTGCCCGCTCCCAGCGCCAGCATCGGGGCGCGGGCCTTTCATGCCTTCATCGCCGAGAGCGGCCCTTTGTGTCGGCGCGCGGCGGCGCGCGCCTGCGTGGAGGCCGGCTGGCGCTTCGCGGACGGCAACCGGGATGGGCGCCTCTCCCTGGACGAAGCCGAGGCCGTGCGCGCGGGCCTGCGCGCATGGCTATCCTGGCCCGACAACGGCATCGGGGCGGCCCAGCGGGCCAGCGTCCGCCTCGGCCTGATGATCGTGGAAGCGGTTGGCCTGCCGCGCTTGATGGAAAGCTACGACGCCAACGGCGACGGCGCCCTTGACCGCCGCGAGCTCTTGAGCGACGTGCGCCTGGACGAGCGCCCTCTGGGCCAGGTCCTGCGCGATCCGCAAGCGGTGGATTGGGGACGAGTCAGGACGCGCCTGGGTGCGCTCGCGCCGGCGCTGGGCGCCTTGGGGGCGCCGACGGCCGAGTAATCCGGCCGGTTTTTGTGGTATCAGGCCGCGGAGATCAGGCTCGCCCCGGAGCGCTGCGGCGCCGCCCAGAACTGCTGCAATCGGCGCAGAATATTGTTGGACTCGGCAAGCTGCTCCTCGGAGATCTGTGCGCTGCCCAGGTCGCCCGCGTGGTCATCGAACAAGGCGCTGAGCGCCCGATAAATTTCCACGCCTTTCTCCGAAGCCCGCACGTGGAACGAGCGGCGGTCGTGGGGTGAGCGCGCCTGGATGAGATAGCCGTGCTCGACCATCTTCTTGACGTTGTACGAGACGTTCGAGCCCAGATAATAGCCGCGCTGGGTCAACTCTCCGACCGAATACTCGTCCTCGCCCACGTTGAACAGGATGAGCGCCTGGACGTTGTTGAGATCGCGGATGCCACGCCGGTCCAGCTCGGCCTTGACGACCTCCAGGCACTGACGGTGCAGCCGCTCAAGCAGCGCGATGGTGTCGAGATAAGCAGCCTTCACGGTATCCTCGCCTCAAAAGCGACCTTTCGGCCCCTGACGTTGTTGGCCAGTTTAGGGAAGCAGCGGTTAAAGATCGCTTAAGCTCGCCGGGCCGGACTTCTCACAGTTCTAGAATAAAGATATCAGTTAATATAGGTACTTATAACTCACAGCAGATATTTCACATTACGATTGGACAGACGCAGGCTACAAGGCCGCGATTCGGCCGCCCGCGTGGCCCGCCCCGGCGCGCTCCGCCGGCTACCGCCCGCGAATCAGCTTGATAATGGCCGAATAATCGAGCCCGCCGTGGCCCGCGTTGACGAAGAGCGTATAGAGCGCCGCCGCCTCCGCGCCCATGGGCGTGGCCGCGCCGGCCTGCCCCGCGGCTTCCTGGGCGAGCTTCAGGTCCTTGTGCATCATGGCCGCGGCGAAGCCTGGCTTGTAATCACGGTTGGCCGCCGAGGTTTCGACGATGCCCGGCACCGGCAGGTGATTGAGCATGGCCCAGCACGAGCCCGAGGCCTTGGAGCTGATATCGAACAGCTTGCGCGCGTCCAGCCCCAGCTTCTCGGCGAGCACGAACGCCTCCGAGATGCCGATCATGGTGATGCCCAGGATCATGTTGTTGCACACCTTGGCCGCCTGGCCGTTACCCGGGCCGCCGGCGTGAACGATGGCGCGGCCCATGACCTCGAAGACCGGCTTGCCGCGCGCGAACGCCGCCGCCGCGCCGCCAACCATGAAGGTGAGCGTGCCCGCGTCGGCCCCCGCCACGCCGCCGGAGACGGGTGCGTCCAGCATCTCCAGGCCCGCCGCCGCCGCGGCCTCGTGCACGGCGCGCGCGCTGGCCACGTCGATGGTCGAGCAGTCGATCAGCAGCGTGTCCGGCGCGGCCGCGGCGATCAGCCCGTCTTCGCCCAGGTAGACGGAGCGCACATGGGCGCCGGCCGGCAGCATGGAAATGACCACCTCGGCGCCGCGCGCCGCCGCGGCAACGTCGGCGACCGGCTCGATCCCATTCGCCCGCGCCGCCTCCAGGGAGGCGGGCACCACGTCGAACCCCTTGACCTCGTGCCCCGCGTTGACCAGGTTTCGCGCCATGGGGCCGCCCATGTTGCCGAGCCCGATAAAGCCAATCTTGGCCATTCCCGCCTCCTTTAGTCGAATGTCAGCTCCCGCGCGCCGAGGGGCGCGAAGTGCGCCTCGACCATGGCCGGAGTCACCGCCGCCAGCGCCTCGGGCTCCCAGGACGGCGCGCCGTCCTTGTCGATCATGAGGGCGCGAATCCCCTCATAGAAGTCGTGGCGCGCCAGGCACGCCTGGCTCAAGCGATACTCCATTATCATGGCCCGATCAAAGTCCAGTTCGCCGCCGCGGCGAATCGCCTCGAAGGTGACCTTAAGGCTGGTTGGCGAGCGGTCGCGCAGGGTGGCGAGGGTCGCCGCCGCCCAGGAATCGGCCTCGGCCTCGGCCGCGAGCGCCGCCAGGATCGCCTCGACCGACTCCCCGGCGAAGCACCGATCGATGTTCGCCCGGTGGGCGTCCAGGGGCGCCGGGCCGGGATCGGCCGCGAACCCCGCCACGGCCCGGTCGACCGCCCCGTTGGCATCGCCGCCCCAGTCCGCCGCCGCCAGGGCCGCCTCCAGGGCGTCCAGGCGCGCGGCCGGCATGTATTCGGTGGCGATGCCGGCGTGGCACGTGTCGGCCGCCTTCAGGCGCGCCCCGGTCAAACCCAGATACAGCCCCAGGTGCCCGGCCAAACGCGGCAGAAAGTAGGTGCCGCCCACGTCGGGAAAGAGGCCGATCCCGGTTTCGGGCATGGCGAAGACGGTGTGCTCGGTCGCGATCCGGTGGCTGCCGTGGACCGAGATGCCCACGCCGCCGCCCATGGTGATGCCGTCGATCAGGGCGATATAGGGCTTGGCCAGGGTGTGGATGCGCCGGTTCAGGCGATATTCGGCGCGGAAGAAATCGGCGGTGAGCGGCTCGCCCGCCTTGCCCGCGCGCAAGATGGCGCGCACGTCGCCCCCGGCGCAGAACGCGCGCCCCCCGCCCCCTTGACCAGGACGGCGCGCACCGCCGGGTCCCGCGCCCACGCCGCCAGTTGGCGGTCGAACGCCTCGCACATGGCCAGCGTCAGGGCGTTCAGCGCCTGCGGCCGGTTCAGGGTCACGACCCCCAGGCCGTCCCTGAACTCGAAAACGATGTCTTGATCCAATGTCATCTTGTCAATTGTTCAGGATAATGAACCCAACGGAAGAATGATTAGCAAGAACCGCCAACTCCGCAGCCTTAAAAATCAAGAAGCTTTTTTTAAGGCTTCCCAGGCCACCTTTGCCAAGGTGCCAATCATTTGATCAGAAAATTTTGTTGCCAGGTAAATCAATGCACCACCAAGGATTACTTTTACAGTATTTGGATTTACGCGACGCGAATTGAGCAGCCGATATCCAGCTTCGAGTTCTGCTACTCTCAATTCCTTTTCCAGTTCGTCAGAGTTAGCAAAAGCATTGCTATCTCGGACGGTCTCCATGAGTTTCTGACCAGCATTGATCGCGTCTTTGTAGGCTTGACTGGTCGTGTCCCTCAGCGTGGTGTAAGAGTTGTGGGTAACTGGCTTGGCGTAGCGACCGCCAAGAGTCTGGCCTAGGCAAGCCAGTTATCCACAGCGGGCGGCCATCGCGGTTTCCGGTATAG
>Ga0114931_10001495_pt1 | contig 29874 bp, 24 predicted proteins | sample 2SBtaG_FD_89579 | JGI IMG/M metagenome (GOLD analysis project Ga0114931, IMG submission 89579) | Deep subsurface microbial communities from Kolumbo volcano to uncover new lineages of life (NeLLi) - 2SBTROV14_V59a metaG | ecosystem: Environmental > Aquatic > Marine > Volcanic | place: Kolumbo... | reverse complement strand
CTCGGGTACGGCCCGGCGTCTCAGGATGCAGCGTCGCTTGCTGGAGAAGCCACCGCGCAGCGGTTTAGTTCAGGCCATATAAGCTGGAGATTTGACGTAAGCTCCCAGTATCAGACGTTGGCGGAGGGCAGGATTTCCGGGACCGGTCGACGGATTGGCGTGACGTCTCACCAGGCGCACGATCGGCCGCCGGACTGCAACCAGCAGTCGCGGCTAACCTGCCCCTGGTGCGGTAGCTACCTCGCTCGGACAGAGGGATTGGCAGGACACCCACACAAAGACGCCCGGGAACAAAGCGATTTGTGGTGGGTGTCTCTCAAATCCGCCCCCGGGAACAAAGCGATTTGTGGTGGGTGTCTCTCAAATCCTGGTGGGTGTCTCTCAAATCCCCTCAAATCCCCTACCGATCACGCCCCCGCGACCGCAGCATTCGACCGATCATCTAGAACAGAGACCTGACACGAATTGACCGTATGTCCATCGCCATCCACCCGACAAACCGAAAATCGGGGTCACTTCGGCAGCGCCCCGTGAGGCCGGCAATCAGAACTTCCGAGAATCGAGAAATCGCCGGACTGCCTGTGAGCGATCGGAAGAAGTGGGATCCCGGGGATAAGTACACCGAATGATGGATCAGGCATGGCGCAAATATTGCTTAACCGTAGTTGGACCGTACATGGGGTTAGCGAAGCGGAGGTGTGCCATGCAGGTGAAGTTTCGGATCGATTTCGTTCCCGGATGTCGGGCTCTCCGGCGAAGGGGCGCCTCGCGGGGGCTCGGGATTCTCTTCTCGGGCCTCATTTTGGTGCTGGCAGGTGGGCCCGCGGGTGCGCAGGCGCAGGCGCCGCCACCGGCGGTCGCTCCGATCAGCTGGACACACTTCGATGTGCCGCCGGCTCCGCCGTTCGACGATGCGCTGCGAGCCCAGGGCAAGCAGGTATTCCAAGAGAACTGCAGCTCCTGCCACGGCGTGAAGGGGGACGGCAACGGTCGCTGCGCCCCGTTCATGGCGCCACATCCGCGCGATTTCACGACCAGCACCTTTCGTTTCAAGACGACGCCGGGCGGCGACATGCCGACCGACGAAGATCTCTTTCGAACCATTTCGCTCGGCCTGCACGGCACCGGGATGCCACCGTGGCGCTATCTTCTCTCCGAACAAGAGCGCTGGGCCGCCGCGGCATACGTAAAGGCGTTCGCCCCGGGGTTCGCGAAAGGACCGACACCGCAATCCGTCGACCTCGGGCCCGAACCGAAGGCGCCCGACTCCAAGCAGGTGAAGCAAGGAGCGCAGCTCTACGTGGACGCGGGCTGTCCGAAGTGCCACGGCGGTCAGGGGTACGGCGACGGGCCGTCCTCCGAGACCCTGAAGGACGCGTTCGGCAACCCGATCCAACCGCGCAATTTTCACAAGGCGGCACAGTTCAAGCGGGGTCACACGCTGCGCGACATCGCGCTGACGATTGCGACGGGCAACAACGGCACACCGATGCCGTCGTTCGGCGATGCACTCGAGCCCGATCAGCTTTGGGATCTGGCGAGCTTCGTCCTGAGCCTCGACGAGAGAAAGTTGGCCGGGGGCGGGACCAAAGCGGCGGCGAGCACCGGCGACGAGCTCGGCAAACCGGACGTGGTGATCAAGCTGATGGAACGAAGATGGCATTTCGTGCCGAATGTGATCCATGTGAAGCAAGGGCAGATCGTCCGCATCGAGTTTCAGCCGACCGACAACGGCCTCGGGGTCGGACACGGTTTCGCCATTGACGGTTACGACAAGTCGACGTTCATCAATGGCGCGATGGTTCAGCGGCCCAAGTCCGTGACCTTCCTTGCCGACAAGGCGGGCACCTTCACATTTTACTGTGCCACCCAGTGCAGCACCGGTTCACTGCATCCCAATATGAACGGCACGCTCATTGTCGAACCCACCGCGCAGAAGGTGGCAGGAGGAGGGGCATGACAAGATTCCTTGGAAGACGGGGTGGCTGGGCCACATCGTTGTCGGTGCTGGTGGCGGCCACCACGCTGCTGTCGGGAGCGACGCTTTGCATGGCAACCGAACAGAAGGCCGAGATCGCGGCTAACGCTCGCCAAGTGTATGTACCGGTTGGCGAATGGGACAAGTACTACGCCTTTCTGTCCGGCGGGCAGAGCGGATCCGTGCTGGTGTACGGGCTCCCGTCGGGACGCTTGATACGGTCCATCCCGGTGTATGAGCCACGCGCGGCGTACGGCTACGCCAATATTCCGGGCAGCGATTCCTACAAGCGCCTGAAGCGCACCGGGGCATTCTGGGGCGACACCCACCACCCGATTCTCTCCGAGACGCATGGCGACTACGACGGGCGCTGGCTGTGGATCAACGACAAGGCCAACAGCCGGGTAGCGCGGATCGACCTGTCACATTTCGAAACCGTGGCAATCGAGAACATCCCGAATTTGCAGGGTACTCACGGAATCGCGGTAGTCTCGCCCGACACCAGCTACATCATCGTCAACGGCGAATTCCGCGCCGAGATCCCCGAGGGACTGCTGAAGCCGGATGCGTATGGGTCGGTGATGGCCTTCCTCGATCCAGAATCCCCTGCGCCGCGTTTCGAGGTTCTCATGCCGGGAAACGCCGATATCAACGACAGTAGCAAGGATGGCCGTTGGGCGTTCACGACGATCTACAACCTCGAGAAGGGGGTGACGATCGAGGAGATGATTCGCCGCGACGAAGATGCAATCGCCGCGATCAACATTCCCGCCGCCGAGGCGGCGATCGAGCGCGGTGAGTTCCAGACCGTTGACGGCGTCAAGGTCATCGACCCAGCCAAGACCACCAAGCAAGTCCTCTATCTGGTACCGGTGCCCAAAAACCCACACGGCTGTGACGTGACGCCGGATGGGAAGTATGTCATGGGCTCGGGCAAGCTCTCGCCGACCGTGACGATCATCGACATCGCCAAGCTCGACAAGGTCGAGCATCCCCGCGACGCCATCGCGGGGCAGCCCGAGGTGGGATTGGGCCCCCTGCACACGACGTTCGACGGGCGCGGCAATGCCTATACCTCGCTCTTCGTCGACTCCCAGATCGTCAAATGGAACATCGCCAAGGCGGTCGCCGGCGACCCCACCTACATCGTCGATCGAGTCGACATCCACTACAATGTCGGACACACGCAGGCTGTGCTCGCCGAGACGATGCACCCGTCCGGCGATTACCTCCTCTCTCTCAACAAGCTCTCCAAGGACATGTTTCTGCCGGTGGGACCGACGATGCCGGAGAATCAGGAGCTCATCGACATCTCCGGAAAGACCATGCACCTGCTGTCTTCGTTTCCGGCCGAGCCCGAGCCGCACGATGCGGTCTTCATGCGAGCCACCGATCTGGCGCCCAAGGTCGTCCAGGTAGAGAAGGAGCCCCAGCCGAACGCCATCAAAGAGGGAGAGAGCCGCATCGAGCGGGTCGGACCACACGAGGTGCATGTCTACATGACAGCCATCCGCTCCAAGTTCGGCCTGCCCTCGTTTACGGTCAAAGAAGGCGACAAGGTGACGATCACTCTCACCAATATCGAGACCCTGCGCGACATGTCGCACGGCTTCGCGCTCGACCGCTACGGCATCAACATCGCGCTCGACCCGGGGCAGACGAAGGAGATCACATTCGTCGCGGACAAGCCCGGTACGTTCTGGTACTACTGCACATGGTTCTGTTCGGCGTTGCATCTGGAGATGCGCGGCCGGATGTTGGTCGAGGGCGAAAATGCGTAACGACCATATAGGAGTCCGCGTGTTGCTCGCCGCGGCCGTCGGCCTGCTGCTGGTCGCGCTGCGGGCTCCGATCTGGACGACGCGGTTGGAAGCGCCGCAATACCACGGCGAGGAGGCACTGCACGTGCGGGTGTACGCCGGCCACATCAGTGGTGATCTGCATGAGTTGGAAACTCTCAACCAGTACATCGGCGTGACCATCCCGACCGACATCGTCGAGCTCAGGGTGGGGCCCTGGCTGCTCGGAGCGTTCCTGATGCTTGCATTGTTCGCGTTGCTCTCGTCGGAGGTGCGGCAGCACCGCGCGGCGGCATTGTTGCTGGTGCTGATGGTTCTCTCGGTCGTCGGCGCTGCCGCATCGGCGGAGTACCGTCTCTATGCGTTGGGACACGACCGCGGTCATACTCCGTTCGCGCGCGTCGAAGACTTCACCCCGCCGCTGTTGGGAACGACGAAGATCGAAAACTTCGAGGTCAGCACCGCGTTGGCACCCGGCGGCCTGGCATATCTGGGTGCTCTGCTTCTCGCCGGGACGGCAGCGTGGTTGACGCGGGAGAAGCGAACGTCGCTGCGCGCCCCGGAGTTCGATCAGCAAATGAAGCGGGAGGGGGTATTGGATGGCTGAGTCGGGTCCAACCGCGGGGGTTACCGACGCGCCGGTACAACTCGGCGGGGCGCGAAAACGCACCCAGGGTCTCATCGCCGTCATGATCGGGCTCGCTATGATGCTGGCCTTGTTCGTCGCCGGCTTGGTACTGATCCCGCGCTACCGGGCGGCTCATCCGGCGAGCCCGCTGCAGCGCAGTGACGCGGATCGCGTTCAGATCGACGACATGTACCTCGACCTGACGCTGGCAACACCGAAATTTTCCGAGCGCCGCCGACTGACCCGCTACCTCGAGGGGCGCGACCCCAAGACGGTGCTACCGGTCCTGGTGGGTGTCAATACCCACACCGGCAGTATCGAGCACATGCACCACCTGTCCGGCGACTTCGTACTGGTCGGGCCCGACGGCTCTCGCTATCCTTCGCTCACCAGCCCGATCGTCGTTTCGCAGCATCACAATGCCTACATGGTGTTGTTCCCGAGTCGCGGCAACCACGGCGAGGTTCTCCTCGATCAAACGCACGGAAAGCTGGCGGTGGAGGCGAGCGGCATCGGCCACGAAAAGCTGCGGCGCTTCGAGTGGCCCTTGCCGATCGATCCCAATGCCGACGTCTCTGCCGCCAGCCGCGGGCCTATCGCCTGGGCGATGCTGGTGGTGGCACTACTCGGCGCCCTGGTCGTGGTGTTGTCCCCCTGCGCGCTGGAACTGTCGATGTACTATTCGGCCATCATTTCATGCACGGTCGCCGAGGGCGGCGATGGTGCGGGCGACTCCGCGCGCTTGGGGCAGCGCCGATTGATGATGAATCTCGGCAGCTTCGTGGCTGGCTTCACGCTGCTCTACGCCGCGTCGGGAGCGACCGTGGGACTGATCGGACAGGGCGTACGGCGACCCCTCGGAGCGTACGGCAACGTGTTTCAGATTTTGGGCGGCAGTCTGATCATGCTGTTCGCCCTGCGTGTTCTGGCACTCGACGGCGGGCTTGGATCGCTGTCCGGAAGACTGCTCCCCGCCCGCGTCCGAGATGCCATGGGAGCCTTCCTGGCGCGGCCGCGTCGGCTGTTGGCGCGACTCAAGTGGCGCGGCCGGCTGGCCGCGGAGAAGCGCCGCGGGCTCACCCCGCGGGACTCGTTCCTGGTCGGCATCGGCCTGTCCACGTCCTGCCTCGGCTGTATGGGCGGGGCGGTGCTGTATCCCTTGCTGGTCTACGCGGGGATCACATCCTGGTACTCGGGGCTCATCACCCTCGGCCTGTACTCGCTCGGGATCGCCGTGCCGATGGCCTTCATTGCCCTCGGCTTCTTTCAGATCCGGGTTTCGCTGGCGGGCAAGGTCCGGGCCAACCGAATCCTGCGCACGACCAGCGGAGTGCTGTTGGCGGGTGTCGCTCTATTGATGGTCAGCGGCAAGGAAAGAATCCTGACCGACCTCGTCTTTCGCGCTCTCGGAGGCATGTCGCGGTGGATCAGCTGAGGTTCGCCACGATTGCGCTCGCGATCGTGGCGACCTCGATCTCACCGCCGGCTCGTGCAGAGGTCGCGGTCGCGCCCGGGGGCTTGGCCGAGGCGTTGGCCGGAGCGCGGCCCGGCGATAGGTTGCGGCTCCTTGCCGGCATCCACCGCGGCCGCTTCGTAGTCAACGTGCCAATTCAGATCGAAGGGGCACCTGGCGCGATCCTCGACGGTGGTGGGGAAGGAACGCCCCTGAGTCTCGCCGCCGACGGCATCGTCGTATCGCACTTGGAGATCCGTGGATCCGGCGCCGACCTTTCCCATGACGACGCGGTCGTCCGGTTGGTGCGGGCGCACGACATCACGGTTCGGGGCTGTCGCGTCGAGGCACGGGCATTCGGCATCTACCTCGAGGGTGGTGGGCGGCATGTCATCACCGGCAATGAAGTACGCGGCGACGCCTCGTTACCCGTCGTTCGGCGCGGCAATGGCATCCACCTATGGAACTCCGAGGCCAACGAGATTCGCGACAACGGATTGTCCGACGTGCGCGACGGCGTGTATCTGTCGTTCGCCCACCGCAATCGGATCGAAGGCAATCACGGGAACGGACTGCGCTACGGGATCCACTACATGTATTCGGAACACAACGTCCTGCTCGGGAATCGATTCCGCGGGTGTACCGGGGGCATCGCGCTGATGTATTCGAAGCAAAACCGGATCAGCGGCAACCAGACGACGGGGAATCGCGACTTCGGAATCCTCTGCCAGCAGCTCGAGGACTCCGTGTTGGTGGGCAACCGGACCAGCGGCAACGGTCGCGGGCTGTTTCTCGAAAATTCGGGGCGAAACCGGTTCCTGAAGAACCGGGTGGAGGAAAATGGGGTCGGCGTGTTTCTCACCGCCGGCTCCGAGGCCAACGTGTTCAGCCGCAACCGCTTCGCGGGCAACCTGGTTCAGGTCTTCGAAGACCGCGCCGACGGGCAGGTCTGGTCCGAGAGCGGATCCGGCAACTACTGGGGCGACTACGCCGGGTTCGATTGGAATGGGGACGGTATCGGAGAACTCCCCTATCGCATTAGAACAGCGCGCTCGGCCTTGCTGGCGCGCTGGCCGGCGGCTCGTTGGTTTCTGGGCAGCCCGGTTTTCGCGTTGTTGGCGTGGTGGGACAGGCTGATCGTCGATCCCGCTCCAGGCGCTCTCGATCCGGCGCCGCTCGTAGGTTGGTCAGACCAGGTCTCATGACCGCCGCGGAGCACGTTCCTCTCCGCATGCTGGCGGTGTCGCAGCGCTTCGGGCGGCGCACCGCGGTGTGCAACCTGACGCTGGAATGCTCGGCCGGAACGATGACCTGTCTCGCCGGCCCAAACGGGGCGGGCAAATCGACGATCCTCGCGATTGCCGCGGGCCTGCTGCGGCCCTCGTCCGGGCGCGTCATTCTCGCGCAACGCGATCCGGCGGATGTCGCGCACCCGCCGGCGATCGGTTACGTGCCGCAACGCAGTGCCTTCCCGGGCGTTCTCACCGCCGGCGAGGTTTTCGAGTTGGCCCGGTCGACGCGCCGTCCGACCCCCGAAGACAGCGACGACATCCTCGACGTCACCGGCATCCGGGCGGTCTTCGATCGACCGCTCGGGGAGCTATCGGGCGGCTGGCAGCGCCGCCTCGGGCTGGCGACCGCGCTGCTGCCGCCTTCCGCTGCGCTACTGCTCGACGAACCCTTCGTCGGCCTCGATCCCGACACACTCGATCGCTTGCTGTCGCATCTACGCCGCCGTGTCGACAGCGGCGCAATCGTCCTGCTGGCGACCCACGAATTCGAGCTGGCCGGACTGCTGCGGCCGGATCTCGTGGTGATCGACGACGGGCACCTGTGCGCTAGGCTAGCTGCTCCGGACGGTTCCTTGCGGGAGCACTACCGCACCGCCTTGTCCGGGTGCGACGCGCTAGAGGCGGAGGTTTCGCGCGATGACCGATAAGCGGCGGGGCAATGGCGCACATCCCCGGCATTCCGCTGGGTTCCGGATCTTACCGGTTGCACGCCGCGAGATGGCGCTACTCGGCCGCGGTCGCATGGCCTGGGGTGTCGGGCTCCTGTTGCTGGTGACCACGTGGCTCCCCTTCATGCTGGTGCCGTTGCGTTCCGGGACCTGGGGGATTGCGCCGCTCGACGGCGCCGTTCTCTCTTCGATCACGCTCGGCGCGATCGTCCTGCCGCTGGTGGCTCTGCTGGTCGGTGCCGACACGCTGGCCGGAGAGATGGAGGACGGCACCCTATCGGCACTCGTCACCCTGCCGATCTCGAGGAGGGCGCTCCTGATCGGCAAATATCTCGGTCGCGCAGCCTTCCTCCTCGGCGCCGAGATTCTCGCCTGCGGCAGCGTGTCCGTGGCCGCCGGCATCGCGCACGGCTTCACGGGAGCCCGCGACTTCCTTGCGGTCGCCGGCAGTGGGCTACTGCTGTCGCTGTCGACACTTGGCGTCGGCGTGGTGCTGGGCGCCGGCGGACGGGGCCGGGCGCGGGCACTCGGTGTGGCACTTCTCACCTGGGTAACGCTGGCCTTCGTCGTCGACGGGTTTCTGCTGCTCTCGGTCGTCGCCCTCGCGCCCCCTCCGCCGGCTCGTCCCGGCGTCCACGGACACGCCGAGATCAACGCACCTGACCGCAGTGGCGCCACCTCGGCCGTGGACGGTGTGCTGATGCCGGCGGTCATCGCTCTCGATCCGATCGACCTCTTCCGCATTCTCGCGGTGCGTGCCAGCACCGCAACCGGAGAGCGATTGGCAGCGTCCCTGAGCGGCATGCGGAGTACCACTGCAACAACGATCTTCGCCGCCAGCTGGCTCGGTTGGCTCGTGGTGCCGCCGTGGCTCGCGTACCGACGCTTTCGGCGCGTCATTCTACGTTGACCGCGGATAGGCCGTACAAGCTGGAGATTTGACGAAAGCTCCCTGTATCAGACGTCCCCCCGCGTCCCCCCGGCTGCCTGACCAACAATCTCTCGAGCAGCCACTACGCATCGCGCTTGAAGACCGCCTCGTCCCTGGCACAAACCGGCGGATTGCTGCAAATTGGCTCTAGGAGCCCCACGGGCGCAGCCGATAGTACGCTGTACGCTGCGCGATCAAGGCGGAAAATCACCGCGCCGGGCGCACCGAGGCGACGACGGTGCGGAACCGTCCGCCAAACCCGCGGGCTTCAGTGAGTGTATCCCGGAATAGCGGCTTGACGATGGTGTTACACCGGTGTTACACTCGCTTTCGGGGTGACTCGCGATGCCGACAACAAAGCGACGTATCAACATCACGGTCGATGATGACGTGTACAAGGCGTTAGAGCGTCTTTCGAACAAACGTGATCAATCGGTAGCTGGTGTCGGACTGGGCCTGATCGAGGAAGCATTGGAGTATCAAGAGGATCTGCACTTCTCGCGAATAGCTGACGACCGAATCGCCAAGAAGCAAAAGCGGATTCCTCACGACAAGGCTTGGGATTGAAGTACCGGATCGAGTACTTGGAGAGCGTCGTCCACGACGACATCTCTCGACTTTCCACCTCAGCCAAACGCCGAATCCGCAGCGCAATCGAGAGAAAGCTGGGTTCGAATCCTGTCGAGTTCGGCAAGCCACTGCGCTACAGTTTCCGAGGCGCACGTCGACTGCGTGTCGGTGACTATCGCATCGTCTACAAGATTGAGCAGCCGGACTTGGTGATGATCGTCAAGATCGGTCATCGGCGAGAAGTCTACGACGATTGATAACCAGGTACGGCGCTCCGGATTCCAGAGGGCGTAGTGTGAATCAGCACCAGCGGGACGGTTGATCCTGATGTCACCAGCGTAACCGACGAGAAAGCCGTTCAAAACTCAGCAGCGGGTGTAACTCGGCAGTCGATCATCAAGGTATGGCTTGCGGAACGGTTGGAGCAGACAACCTCGAACAAGTCGGTGTAGCAGGGCTGCCAGCCCGAGCTCTTCCGGTCGGGTCGGGACCAATCGCCTTCGCGACCAGCAGACCGGTCCCGGACGATTCAGTCGAGCACGTCGGCGGCGATCAGCTCCTCCAGGTAGCGTGAATCCCACCACGACAGCTGCAGCTGCTTGGCGCGGCGGAAGTACAGCTGGATGTCGTACTCGATGGTGAAGCCCATGCCACCGTGGATCTGCTCGGCCATCGCCGTGACGTCGCGGTAGGTCTTGCAGGCAAAGAGCTTCGCCATCGGCGCCAGGCGGGAAATCGACTTGCCGTTGGCACGCGCCCAGGCCGCCTCGTAGACCAGGGTCTTGCCGCCGTCGACCGTCGTCGAGGCGTCGGCCATGTAGTGCGACAACGCCTGAAAGGCGCCGAGCGGCTTGCCGAATTGCTCGCGCTCGAGCGAGTACTGCACCGTCATCTCGAGGGCTCGTTCGGCACCGCCCATCGCCTGCGCCGCGGCGAGGATGATCGCGTCGTGCATGACCGCGTCCCACACCTGCCAGCCACCGTTCTCCGCTCCGAGGCGATTCGCCACCGGCACGCGCACATCCTCGAAGTCGACGCGGTACTGGGTGTCGGAAGCGAGCGTCTTCTGCTGTGTCAGATCGATTCCCGGAGATTCACGATCGACCAGCAGCAGAGTAACACCGGTCTCGTCGTCGCCGGTGCGCACCGGCACCAGCAGCTGCTGAGCAGAGCTGGCGAAGGCCACGTGCCTCTTCGTTCCGTTGAGCACGTACGCATCGCCATCCAACGTGGCGCGCATCTGCACGCCGCGCGGGCCGTAACCGTTCTGCGGCTCGAGCCAGGCCGGAGTCAGGATCGACTCGCCGGCGGCGATTTTCGGCAGGATCTCACTCTTCTGCGCATCGCTACCGGCCGCAACGACCGCGCTGGCGCAGACGATGCTGCTGACGAAGTGCGGCGTCGGCGCGAGCGACCGCCCGAGTTCCTCGTAGACCACTGCCGCGTCGAGCATGTTCATCCCGCTGCCGCCGTATTGTTCCGGCAGCGTCAGACCGAGCAGACCGAGCTGGGCCAACTGCTCCCACAGATCGCTCGGGAAACCGACCGGGTCGTCCTCCAGCTTGCGCACCACTTCGACCGGCGCAAATTTCTCGCACACGTTGCGTACAGTCTCACGCAGCATCTCTTGTTCTTCGGAAAAATCCAGATCCATAGCTCGCTCCGCTCGCGGCCAACAGCGGTCAGCTGTCAGCCATCTCGACGGGGACTCTTGCAAAGCGCCCCCGTCCTTCAGGCCGTACCCTCCAGCCCGTCCTATTCAAGATTTTCAACCGATCGACTTGCGCCCTACGGCTTCCACCGATCGCCCTTGCGTTGCCACGGATTGTCCGCGGCATCGGAAGGGACGGCGACGCGCACCGCGCACGACGTACACAGCCGATCGCCGACCGAGACATCAACGCTGAGGCTCGCCCAGGTACAGCCGGCATCGTCGGTCTCGACCTTGTCAACGACGCCGCTGAACACCATCTGCTCGCCCGGGTAGATCGAGTCCTTCATGCGGAAATTCATGCGACCGAGGCGACCGCGCGGTCCCGTCCAGTCGGTGACGTAGCGCTCGAACCACGCCGCGAGGTTCGGCGTATTCATGAAGATGTCCCTGGTGCCGTTGCGATTGATCGCGAAATCGCGGTCGTGGTGCATCGGCCGCCAATCGCGACTGGCCAGAGCGCCGAGAATGACCGTGGTCGCCGTGACGTCGTAAGCCAGCGGCTCGAGCTTCTGTCCCGCCTCGATCTGGCCGGCCATCAGGTTCACAGCCATCACGCCCCCCTCTTGTAACCGAAACCGGTGTACATCTCTTTGGCGACCAGCTCCTGGTCCTGGTTGAGGTACTCCACCTCGATCACCCAGAACCTCCCGGTTCCGAGCTTCGTCGTCTTCGGCTCGCTCACCGAGTGGAGGATCTGCCGCGTCACGAGACGGTCGCCGGGACGAACCGGCTCGTAGAAGATGATCTCGTTGTCGCTCATCACCGCCTCGGGCAGACCGAGCGTCTCCTTGAGGTCGAAGTGAACCTGCAGCGGCTGCGCCTGGACGGTTCGCCCGGGCGCCCAGTGATGCGGCCGAAACCACACCGATATCATGGTCGGCGGCGCGATCGGGCCGCCGGTCAACTCAGCGGCGACGGCGTCGTCCCAGAACAACGGGTTGCCGTTCTCGACCGAGCTACAGGTGGTATGGATGTAGCCGCGCTCCACCGGGAACTCGGTAGCTTCTTCGTAGCGTACCTGGCCAATCCAGGATTGAACTTCATCGGGAAGCGACACTCGAACCTCCTTCAACCGCAAACGATGCAGACACTGCCCTTGTCATTCGATCACACCGCTCGTCAGCAGCTCTTCCATCCGATCGGGCGCGATACCGCGCTTCTCCAGGATCGCGCGGGTTTCGGTCACCTCTGGATCGGCAACACGATGGGTGGGTTGCCGGCGTACACCTCCGGCGAGAATCGGTCCAACCTGGCGAAAAGGCCCCGACTCCGGGTGCTCCGCCTGCATGAAGACGCCCCTGGCCCGGAGGTGTTCGTACTCGGTCAATTCCGGGATCGTCAGCACCGGCGCAACGCAGGCGTTGTTCGGCGCCAGCTCGGCGACCCAGTCGTCGCGGGTCCGCTGTTTGAACTTTTCACGAAAGGCGGCGCGGATCTCGTCCTGCTTGTCGTCCGTCATTTGATGCGCGAGGTACTCTTCCAAACCGAGCCGCTTGCACAGCTCGGCGTAGAAGTGCGGTTCGATCGCGCCAACCGAAACCCACTTTCCGTCCGAGGTCTCGTAGACATCGTAGAACGCGTACTTGCCGGTCAGCAGCGTTTGCCGCGGCCCAGCCACCTCTCCGGCGGCGAGGTACTGATCGATGCTCAGGGACATCAACGACAGCACTCCCTCAGTCGCGGCGACATCGAGATAGGCGCCAACCCCCGAGATCGAGCGCTTGACCAGCGCCGCGAGAATCGACAGCACCGCGTGCATCCCGCCGCCCGCGCTGTCAGCAACCGTGGCACCGGGAATCGGCGGGCCACCGTCGGTACGCGGTTCGCTGCAAGCGAGGAATCCCGACAGCGCCAGGTAGTTGATGTCGTGACCGGCCCATTTGGCGTAGGGACCATCCTGGCCGTAGCCGGTCGTCGCGCAGTAGACGATCCGCGGATTGGCCGCCGACACCACGCCGTAACCGATGCCGAGCCGGTCGACGACACCCGGGCGGAAGCTCTCGATGACGACGTCGGCAGCGGCCGCGAGCTCGAGGAAGAGCTCGACGCCCGCCGGCGCCTTGAGGTCGAGACGCATCCGCCGCATGCCGCGACCCGCGCCGTAGGTGTGGAACGGCGGGCGAATCTGCACGGCGCCCTTCTTGCGGGTCGGACCGATCTTGACGACATCGGCGCCGTAGTCCGCCAGGATACGCGATGCCCGGGAGGCGGGACCCACACTCGAGAGATCGAGAACGGTGACCCCCGCCAGGAAGTCCTCGGTTGCCGCCATTCGCTCAGAAGTTCTTTGGCAGTCCCAGCTTGCGACGGGCGAGGATGTTCTTCTGGATCTCCGACGCGCCGCCGCCGATGGTGTCGATCACCGTGTAACGGTAGGTCGATTCGGCGCGCCCCTTCATCGGCGCATCCTCGGTGTTGACTCGCAACTGGCCGCCGGGCCCGGCGATGTCCATCGATGCGTCGGCCAGCCGCTTCGAGTGCTCGGTGGCGAACAATTTGTACGCCGAGGCCTCACAGGTCGGCGGCTTGCCGCCGCGCATCGACTGAGCGAGAAAGCGCAAGCCCAGCACCCGCGCGACCTCTCCGTCGGTAATCAGCTGCGCGATCTTTTGCCGCGTGATCGGGTCTTCGCGCAGCGGCACACCGTCGCAGGTCTCCGTCTTCACGTAGTCGGTGAGAACCTCCAGGCGCTGGTCGATCGGAGCGTAGGTGAACATCGTGAATCGCTCGAGATCGAGAGCCTCGGAGATGTACTGGAACCCCTTGTTGAGCTCGCCGACCCGATAGTCGTCGCCGACATAGACGTTGTCGAAGTACACCGAGTTGGTCCGCTCGTCGCCGATCGTGTAGATCCCCTGAATCTCGAGACCCGGGTGGTCCATCGGGATCAAGAACAGCGAGATGCCGTAGTGCTTGGGGACATCCGGGTCGGTGCGCGCGCCAACCCAGTACCATTCGGCGAAGTGCGCCGACGTCGTCCAGATCTTTTGCCCGTTGAGTCTCCAGCCGTCGCCGTCACGAGTCGCCTTGAGCTCCATCGCCGCGGCGTCCGAACCGGCTTGCGGCTCGCTGTAGCCGACCGCGAACTCGACCTCGTTGCGCAGGATCTTGGGCAGGAACTCCTTCTTGAGCTTTTCGCTGCCGTGGCGGATCAGCGTCTTGCCAATGATGCCGACGCCCTTGCCGATCTGCGGTCCGCCGCGACGCGCCAGGGCCTCGTTGAGGATGTACTCGTAGATTCCCTCGCCCTCCTGACCGCCCCACTCTTTCGGCCAGGTCATGCCCAACCAGCCGCGCTCGCCGATCTTGCGCATGAACGCGCGCCGTTTCGGTGTGTCGACGATCTGCGCCATGTTCTCGCGGGTGACGTCGAGAACCTCCGGGTCGTCATTCTCGTCGAGAAAGGTCTGCACTTCAGCAGCGAACTTCTGTTGTTCCTCGGAAAACTCGAAATCCACGTTCGAATGCCTCCTCGCAAAACGGCCAGCGTCGAAACGCCACTGGCCGAGCCGCAAATTCCACCAATGCCGTCGGGCTCTCGGGAAGCCTATCGGCAGCCGGCTCCCGGGCAAGATCCCCTATCGCCACCCGGCCAGCCTCACATTTTGACTGATAACCGCACTTCTTATAGCATGCCCAATTCGCCAGGCAAACGAGCGTTTGTCTGGTTTCATGGAGGCCTGGGAGGACCGCGCAGTGAGTCTGAAAATCGAAACGATTCTGCTCAGCCTGGAGACCGATCAGTACGCGGGCAAGGGCCAGAAAGCGCCTGGAATCGGTGACTACGCGTGCGCCGCGAGAGAGCTGGAAGCGCTCGGCTTCGACCACCTGACGACCGCCGAGGCCGGTCACGACCCTTTCCTTCCGATCGCCATCGCCGCGGAGCACACCGAGCGCGTCATGCTGGCGACCAACGTCGCCATCGCCTTCCCGCGCAGCCCGATGGTCACCGCGCAGCTCGCCTGGGATCTGCAGCACTTGTCCGCAGGCCGCTTTCAACTCGGCATTGGCACGCAGGTGAAGGGGCACAACGAACGGCGTTACGGCGCGCCGTGGACCGCGCCACCCGGACCGCGGCTGCGCGACTACATCCACTGTTTGCGCGCGATCTTCGAATCGTTTCAGAGCGGCGGCAAGCCGACGAAATTCGCCGGCGAGCATTACCAGTTCACCATGCTGCCGCCGTTCTTCAACCCCGGCCCGATCGACTACCCGGCACCGCCGATCCACATCGCCGCCGTCAACAAGTACATGACCCGCCTCTGCGGCGAGCTCTGCGACGGGCTGCGGCTGCACCCGATTGCCACCTTCAGGTACACCAAGGAGGTGCTCCTGCCGGCCATCAAGGCCGGTGCGGCGAAGATCGGTCGTTCGCTGTCGGATATCGAGATCGTCGGCGCCCCTTTTCTCGCCATCGCCCCTGACGAAGCGGGCGTCGAAAAGGCGAGGGCCGAGACCAAACAGCGCATCTCGTTCTACGCGTCGACACGCACCTACCACTCTGTATTGAACTTTCACGGCTGGGACGAGGTCGGCGCCAAGCTGCACCAATACTCGCTCGAGGGAAAGTGGGCGGAGATGCCGGCACTGATCAGCGACGAAATGCTCGACGAATTCGCGTTGATCGGAACCTACGACCAGCTGGCGGCGCAAGTCGCCGAGCGCTGCCCCGGATCTTTCACCACCGTCATGCTCGACATGCCGCACGACCTGCGACGCGACAAGGATCGCGTCAAAGACATCCTTCGCGACATCCGGGCACTCGGCGAGCGATCAACAAAATCTGAAGGCTGAGGCTAGGGCTAAGGCTCGGGCGGGAAGCCGGACACGAGGGAACCGAGATGGCAGACAAAGACCACTACCTATTCGAGGTGAAGGACAATATCGGCATCGTCACCTTCAACCGGCCCGACCGCCTGAACGCCGTCAACTGGGAGCTCGCCAGCGACCTGGTACGGCTGTTCCGCAATCTGCGCTTCCGCGACGAGGTGCGCGTCATCCTCCTCAGCGGTGCCGGCCGTGCGTTCTGCTCCGGCGGCGACGCCGAATTCCTCAGCGGCGACGACGATCGTCCACTGCCCGGTCTGTCCGAGCCCGACCGCTACCTCGAGCGCTACCAGCGCAAAACGCCGGCCGGTCCGTTCGCCGAGCTCACCAAGATGATCATCGACGTCGAGAAGCCGGTCATCGCGGCGATCCACGGCGCCGCGGTCGGCGCCGGCCTGGCCTACGCTCTCGCCTGCGACCGCCGCTTCGCCGACAAGACCACACGCATGTCGGCTGCGATGGTACGCCTCGGCTTCTCGCCCGACTGCGGCATTACCTACTTCCTGCCGCGCATCACCAGCCTGTCGACGGCGCTCATGATGGTCGAGACCGGCCGCATCCTCGACGCCGAAGAGGCTTACAAGGAAGGGCTCATCGACGAGCTGGTCGACGAGGGCAAGGCGATGGAGGCGGCGATGGAGTACGCACGCACGCTGGCCAGGGGCCCGAGTGTCGCCATCGACCTCGCGCGACGCTTCATCCACAAATCGCTGACCTCGACTCTCGACGAGATGCTCGATTACGAGGGGGTGGCGTCGACCATGTCCGCGGCGACGTACGACGCCAAAGAGGGCACACGGTCGTTCATCGAGAAGCGCAAGCCGAACTTCAAGGGCTACTGAACCGCGAGCGGATCGCGCGAGGGGTTGGCAGGCGTAGCGCGGCGACGAGATGACCACACCGAAGATCAAACGCGACATGGGCAAGGCCGCGGCGCTGCGGCCTCTGCGCGAAGTCGACCACTGGGATCGCGCCGCCGACGTGGTCGTCGTCGGACTCGGCGCGGCCGGCTGTTGCGCCGCAATCGAAGCGGCGGAGGCCGGGCTCGATGTTCTCGCGCTCGAGCGCATGAGCGGCGGCGGCGGCACCTCTGCCCTCTCGACCGGGCAGCTCTACATCGGCGGCGGCACGCCTATTCAAAAGGCATGCGGTTTCGAAGACACGCCGGAGGAGATGTACAAATACCTGATGGCCACCTGCGGCCCCGGCGAGGACGAGGCCAAGATTCGCATGTACTGCGATCACAGCGTCGGCCACTTCGACTGGCTCGCCGGGCACGGGATCCCCTTCAAGGAGTCGTACTACGGCGACGGCTCCTACACCCCGACCGACGACTGCTTGAGCTATTCCGGCAGCGAGCAGTCGTATCCGTACCGGGACATCGCCAAACCGGCGCCGCGTGGCCACACCGTCAGGCAGGACGGCATCGAGGCCGGCGCTCAGCTCATGCGCAGCCTGATCGAAGCGATCGGCACGACGACGACCGAGGTCCAGGAGGACAGTCTCGTCCAGACGCTGGTGGTCGACGAAAACCGACGCGTAGTCGGCTGCGTGGTGCGCCGCGACGGCGGTGAACAAATGGTCGGCGCGCGCCGCGGCGTGATTCTCTGCGCCGGCGGCTTCATCAACAACCGCGAGATGGTCCACCACTACGCGCCGGAGCTGTGGCGCTGTCGCTACCGCGCCGCCAGCGACGGCGACGACGGGCGCGGCATCCGCATGGGCATGGGCGCCGGCGGCGCGGCCAAGCGAATGGAGACCGGCTGCATCGTGTTGCCGTTCACCGTTCCCAAGAAACTGATGAACGGCGTCATGGTCAATCAGCGCGGCCTGCGCTTCATCAACGAGGACCTCTACCAGACCACCGTCGGCGAAGCGGCGTTGCTCCACCAGGACGGGCACGTGTACCTGATCTGCGACAACAAGTGCTTCGAACGACCCTTCGCACCGACCGAGATCGCCGCGGTCGAGGAATCGATCGCCGACCTCGAAGGATCGCTGAACATGCCGGCCGGCGTTCTACAAAGCACCGTCGCCCAATTCAACGAGCACGCGGCGCGCGGCGAAGACCCGATCTTCCACAAGAGCGCCGCCTATCTCGCACCACTCGACACGCCGCCTTACGCGGCTCTCGACTTCCGCGTCGAGAACTCACTCTACACCGTCTTTACCATGGGCGGACTGCACACCCTGCCGAGCGCCCAGGTGCTCTCGCCCGACGGCGACGTGATCCCGGGATTGTACGCGGCCGGCCGCACGACCTCGGGCCTGGCCGCGCAGGGCTACAGCAGCGGCCTCTCGCTCGCCGACGGGACCTTCTTCGGCCGCATGGCCGGGCGCCACGTCGCCGGGCTGACCGTCCCCCCGAGCTGACGGGCGGCTTCGAAGTTCGCAGCGCGCAGCAACACTCGGCTCAGCCGAACGCGCCGGCCTTCTTCAGCTCCGCGATCTTAGTGCCATCGTAGCCCAGCACCTCGGCCAGGACTTCGTCGTTGTGCTCGGCGACGGTTGGTGCCTGCGTCGGTGTCGGTAGCTCGGCATCGCGAAATTTCACCGGATACGGCATCATCTCGGCACCGTGCCCCTCGATCGGGTACATCGGGAAGCGGTCCTGGAACTGCGGATCGTCGGCAACGGTCTTCGGCGTGTTGACCGGCGCGATGGGGAAGTTCTTCTCGTTGCCGAGGTCCAGCCACTGCTCCGAGGTCTTGCTCTTGAAGATATCGCGCAAGATCGCCTGCAGCTCGCGGTTGTTGCGCGCGTGGTCGGCAAACTTCGACCCGGGCCACTTCTCGAAGAGATCCATGCGCCCGACGGTGTCGCAAAAGTTCTTCCAGAACGCCTGCTCGGAGGCCATGAACAGGATGTGCCCATCGCTCGACTCGTACATCTGGTAACGCACGCCTTCCTTCATGCCGGCGGTACCGGGCGCGCGGCGCTCGTAGTTGTCCGACTTGTTGCCCGTCACTTCCGACTCCGGTCGCTCGTAGGCCTTCCAGCTCTCGATGCGGTACCAATCCATGTACGCCGCCGCGTCCGATTGCCCGAGCTCCATCTCACAGCCCTTGCCGGTCGCGCGCGCACGCAGAATACCCGCGAGAATCGACATCGCGCCGAAAATCGGACCGGCGTGCATCCCCATCGAGGGGTGCTCGGGAATGTAGCAGAACCCCTCCTCGTCGTAGGCCGGGTTGACCAGGCCAGCCCAGGTGTCGAAGGCGATGCCGTGCGCCGGTAGATCGCGGTACGGACCGGTCGCGCCGTAGCCCGAGATACTGCAGAAGACGATCTTCGGGTTGGCCTCGCGCATCTTCGCGTAGCTCAGGCCGCGCTTGGCCAGCGCGCCCGGACGCATCGCCTCGACCACCGCGTCGGCGCCGCGCACCAGGTCGAGGTAGACCTCGACCGCTTCGCGGTTGCGCAAATCGAGCGTCAGGCTTTTCTTGCCACGGTTGATGTGCAGGTGCAGCAGCGACACGTCGTTGACCATGGGCCAGGTCATCTGGCGCACGTAATCGCCCGACGGAGACTCGACCTTGATGACCTCGGCGCCCATGTCGGCCAGGTGCATGGTGATCGCCGCCGGGCCGAGCACCGAGCTCTCGATGATACGAACCCCTGCCAGCGGTGCGTTGTCCGATCTCGACATCGACGTCTCGGCGACTCAGTTTTTCAGCACGACGGCGGTCGCGTTGCCGCCCAGGCCGATCGTCTGCGACAACCCGACCTTCGCATTCGGCACCTGGCGCGCACCGGCCTCGCCGCGCAGCTGCCAGCCGAGCTCGCAGATCTGAAACAAGCCCTGCGCCGTCGTCGCCTCGCCGAACGAGATGAAGCCGCCGCTCGGGTTGATCGGCAGCTTGCCGGTCGGCACGGTCTCGTCGTTCTCGAGCAACCACTCGGACTGGCCCGGCTCGCACAGTCCCCACTCCTCCGGGAAGGCGAGCTCGTAGTACACCGTGTTGTCCTGCAGCTCGACGAAGCTGATGTCCCCGGGGCCGACTCCCGCCTGCTCCATCGCCTTGTGCACCGCCGTCCTGGCCTCGCTGTGGTGGGTGATCCCCGGCGGCACCATGCCGCCGATACCGCGCGTGATGCCATCGTCGAAGCCGGCGGTCGCGACCGCACTACCGGCAACCCAGACCGGCTTGGTAGTGAGCTGCTTGGCCTTCTCCGCCGAGCACAGCACCACCGCGGCCGCACCGTCGCTGACCGCGCAGATCTCGAAGAGATGCAGCGGGTAGACCACCAGCGCAGACTCGAGGACTTTCTCGACGCTGGTCTCGGCGCGGTAACGGGCGTTGGGGTTGAGGGCGCCGTTCTTGCGCGCCTTCACCGCCACCTTGGCCATCTGCTCTTCGGTCGTCCCGTGATCGTGCATGCGGCGGCGCGACAAGACCGCCCAGAAGGCGGGGCCCGGCATGCCGACGCACCTCTGGCGCAGGAACTCCGGATCGGTGTGCTCTTCGACGCCGGAGGTTTGGATGAACCCCTTCGGCATCTTCTCGCCACCGACGACCATCACCATGTCGTGCGCACCGCTGGCAACCAGCATGTGGCCGATGTTGAAGGCGTTCGCTCCAGCCGAACAGCCGGCCGACATGTTGTACACCGGGACGCCGGTCGACCCCATTTCCTCGACCACGTCGTTGCCGTTGAGTCCCCAGCCCTTGCCTCCGGAAAAGCGCGAGCTCGCGGCCGCGACGGCTTCGATATCGCGCCAGCGCGCACCGGCATCCGCGAGCGATGCCTCGACAGCGTGACGGCAGAGCTCGGTGACGGACTTGTCCGCGAACTTGCCCCACGGGTGCATCCCAAATCCGACCGCGGCTACTTCTCTCATCAGAATTCCCCTCGCTCAAATGAAACTCGCCGACCGGCGACGTTTCTATTCCGCAGGCTTGAACTTCCAGGTTACGACTTCGTCGCCGTTTTCTTCGTGATAGAGCGGCGCGATGACCATCTCGACCGGCATGTCGACGGCCACCTTCCTCATGTCGTCGATGGCGACCTGGCCGAGCACGCGAAGGCCGTCGTCGAGGTCGATGAAACCCATCGGGTAAGGCTTGAAGGGCTCGTCGTATTTGGCCGGTGGCGGCGGCGGGAAGACCTGGAACGTAAAGCTCCAGAGTTTTCCTTTCGGACCGAATTCGGCGTCCTCGATCTTCGACGCGTCGCAGTTCGGATGGTGGCACACTGGCGACTTGGGGAAATACGGCGTGTTGCACGTAGCGCAACGCGAACCGAGCAGGCGCGGTCCGTTGGCAGTCTCCGCGAACAACCCCTCCACTGCGTGTTTGGTCGCCATCCTCAGCCTCCCTTTACGGCTTTCGTCAGTGCCGGCAGCACGTCGAGACAATCGCCGACGATTCCATACTGCGCGTACTTGAAAATGGCGGCGTCGGCATCGGTATTGACCGCCACCAGCGTCTTGGCCGCGGCGCAGCCGACCATGTGCTGACTGGCACCCGAAATTCCGGCCGCCAGATAGAGAACCGGCCGCGTGATCTTACCGGTCAGGCCGACCTGGTGCGCCGAGTCGGCCCAGCCGTCGTCGACGATGGGGCGCGACGCGCCGGGCATGCCGCCGAGCGCAGCGGCGAGGTCTTCGACCAGCTTGTAGTTCTCGGACTCCTGGAGACCGCGCCCACCGGAGACGATCACCTGCGCGTCTTCGAGACGCGGGCCCTCGGTACTCGCCTCCCGAACGACCCGGATGCGCTCTTCGACCGCGCCGAGGTCGACGGCGATCGAACGCGTCTCCGGGGTCGATGGCGCGGCGGCGGGCTCCGGCAGAAGTGGGTCGAAGACCACGCCGGCGACGACGCGGCCGGCGATGTCGTACTCGACGCGGGTGTCGCCACCGTAGGCGGTGGCGGTCGCCTGGAGAGCGCCGCCGACATCTTCGAGGCCGACGACGTTCATCACCACACCGGCACCGATGCGGCCGGCGGCGCGCGGCGCGATCAGTCGCGAATCGAAGGTCTGCGCCAACAGCATCGCCGCCGGCGAGTGCTGCTCGGCGTATTGAGCCAACGCCGCGACCGTCACGTCGGGGGAGAGATTGCCCGACTCGATGCGGTCGATGTGGACGACGCCGTGCCGGGCGGCCACCTCGGCAACGCCAGCCGGTTGCGCGCCGACGATCAGCCAATCGAGATCGACCGCGCGCGCTGTCGCAATCTTGCGCGCCAGGGTCAGAACCTCTTCGGCGCCCGCCGGCAAGCCGTCGCGGCCCTGATCGAATGAGCAGAATACCAATGCGTTCGACACCGTAACCCCCTGTCCCTACTCGATGACGCGATCGGCGCGCAGCTTGGCGATCAGCGCCGAAGCCTGCTCGTCCGGGCTCGATCCTTCGATGAATTCGCAGTTGCCCTGGACGCTGGAGACGTATTGTCTCGCCATCGCGACCAGCGGACGGACATCGTCGCCGGTCAGCGACAGAGACTCGAGAGAGGCTTGGTGCGGCTGCAACTTGCGCGCCTTCATGGTTCGCATCGTCGTCGGATAGCGCGGCGTCCCGAGCTCGTTGGAGATGGTCACGATCGCCGGGCAATTCGCTTCGGCGACCTCGTCGCCATCCGGAGTGACCCGAGTCACCCGCACCACGCCGGAGTCGAGCTCGAGAGCGCGCGCGATCGTGATGACCGGCATGTCGAGCATTTCGCCGAGCAGCGCCGGCACGACCCCCTGGTCGTCGTCCGACGCCTGACGACCGCACAGAATGAGGTCGGCACCGCCCTTGGACGCGACGTAGGCGGCGAGGATCTTTGCCACCGCGTGGCCGTCGACACTACCGGCATCGACCGGCACGGTGGTAATCTCGTCCGCTCCCATGGCAGCCGCCTGGCGCAGGATCGCGGTCGGATCGCCGCCGACGCAGACGACGTCGATGGTGCATTCGGTGCCACCATCGCGAAAGCGAAGAGCCGCCTCGATCGCCTGTTCGTCGTAGGCGTTCATGAGCCGCGGGATCGACGTCTGCGTCAACGTCTTACCGTCGTCGCCGATCTCCAGCTTGCCGTGCAGCACGTAGTTGTCGACCGCGTCCGGGTCGAGAACTTCCTTGACGCAAATGATGATTCGCATGAGTCAGTCCCGAGTCCTCTGAGAGTGTTCGCAGATCGCCGGCGACACAGCCGGCACCTGGGGAATCATTGGAATCATTCGCCCTCGAAGAACAGGTTGCCCTGTTCGCACCACACGGAATCCCACGGATAGTGCTCGGGCTTGCGGGTGAGATCCTTCATCAGATACCAGCGCCAGGCCGGATCGCCGTGATCCTCGTAGTCGCCCGACAAGGTGCCCGCAAACTCCTCGCGGCGCATGTATCTCTCGCCGAACTGACCGCCGCCGTCGCACTCGGCCCGCTTCCCCGCCATCTCGGGATCGAAACCTTTCGTCGTCTTCAATGGTTCGCTGGACACGAAATCAACCTCGAGGCAACCACACGGAACGGTGGTGGCTGACAGCTCCGTCAGAAGGCCTCCATGCCGGTCAGGTTCTCGAACACACCGAGCGCCTCTTCGACCATGTCGAGCACGATCTGGCGCGACGGCTTCATCGCCGTGATGAAGCGCACGCCCTGGCCGGCGGCTTCGGTCATCAGATCCTCGCGCCGGTGGTCGTTGGCAGCCTGGATGTAGTCCGAGCTCAACAACATCTGGTACGGCGCGCCGAGAACCTTCGGCGCGGCGTCCGAGCGCCACTCCTTGGTCCACGTGCAGTCGAGGACGCGCATCGGAAAACCGGAGATACAGTCCGAGTACACCGTGTCGTCCGCAGTCGAGTTGATCAGGCGATCCTTGATGATCATGTCGTTGTCGCCCTCGCGCGACGCCAGCCACAGAGTCCCCGTCCACACGCCCACGGCGCCGAGACAGAGCGAGGCGGCCAGGTGCTGGCCGGTGGTGATTCCGCCGGCGGCGATGACCGGCGTGTCGCCGGCGACGGCAACGCACTCCGGAACGATCGACAGAGTGCCCACCGGGCCGGTGTGGCCGGCCGCGTCGTAGCCCTGAGCAATGATCGCGTCGACGCCAGCATCGGCTTCCTTCTTCGCCTGGCGCGCCTTGCCGACCAGCCCGAAGACCTTGATGCCCTTTTCGTGAGCGTCCTCGAGAATGAACGCCGGATTGCCCAGACCGGAACAGATGACCGGGACCTTCTCGTCGAGCAGAACGTCGAGCTGCTTGCGGGCGATCTCCTTGTTGAGGCCACCCCACTGGTGCAAATCGATCCGACCCTTTGGATCGGGGATGTTGTGGCGCTTCTTCATGTCCAGCCAGAAGTCCATCTGCTCTTGCGGTATCTGTTTGCGCAGCTCGTCGAGATCGCCGGTCGGCGGGACCGACGCCGGCAGAACCAGATCGATGCCGAAAGCCTTGTCGCCGACCTTATTGCGAATCCACTTGATGTCGGCGGCGATCTCGTCCGGTGTGTGCATCGCCTCGCCGAGCACCGCGAAGCCGCCGGCATTGACCACCGCCTCGACGACATCCTTGCAGTGCGTGAACGCAATGATCGGAAATTCGATCTCCAGCATGTCGCAGAGCCTCGTGTGGAGTGGATTCTTCGCCATCGCTAAACTCCCAACTATATGATTTTAAAAGAAAAGAGGCCCGCGGGGCCGGAACGGAACGACCAACCAAACGCTCGTTTATATGCGATCCGGGCAGCCCCGGTCAATATGGAGGGCCAGCGACCGCGGAAAGGCAGCGGTCAGCTATTGGCTATTGGCTTTCAGCTTTCAGCCCAATGACGAATCATCGACAATCGTCGCGCAGCGACCACCACCCTCAGCCTGAGCCTCGCCTTTGCCTGAGCCCACGAGCGAAGCGAGTCAGGACACCGGCGGCGCGGATCGTTCGCGTTGAGAACACCGAGGGTGAAAAGCTCCAACTTTCAGTTCACTGCGTCGGGGCGGGCTTGGGCGGCGTTCACCATTGACGGTCGGGCCAACGCAAGATCCTTCAATCAACCGACCTCATCCCGAACCAGAGGCGGATATCCATCGACCCACCATTCGGATAGCAAAATGATCAGCCTACGCCATATTCTGGCGCGTAGATTAGTTTATTAGTTAATATAGTTAACTATATATTATAGTCTACCCCTCGCCGACATCCGAAATTGATCAGCACGTTCCATAGGAATTGTTCCGCCGGGCCTCGCCCCGAGCCCCGTGTTCGTCAAGGCGTTACGCCTCCTCCGCTCTGCTACGCCCCCTGGGTGACAGACACGTTTCCGCAGCTGGGCCGGTCACTACGCCGGCAAGGCAAGCCCTCCCGGCGAGCCGCGCCGGGCGTGTTTGGCTACGATTCCAGTCGGTTACACTGCATCAAGGGTCTCCGGGTCACGCCAAGATCCACCCACGTGGAGTGCAGCAAAGGCACAATAGCGCAGTCCTGCGATGACTAATGAGTAAGAAAACATATGTGCTGTGTAACAGCACATCGATTAGTCTCTTGTATGAATCGGACATCTGCGCAACGCTTCGGAAGCGCTGAGTAGCGGGTGGTTGAAACAATCGGGTTGTCAACGCCAACCCCCCTGCCACGCCAGCGCGAAAGGAGGAGTCGAATGAGACGAGACATGCGAGTTCCGGCATGTTCTCTCGTGCCTGGCCGCAATCGCAGCCCTCCGGGTTAGCCGGCAAGACACCGGGGCTGGGTAACTCTCCGTGTCGCTGTACGGACGGGAGATGAACCCAGGTACTTTGATCTGACCCCCATCGTTCAAAGCGACGGTTTTCGGTTGACTCTCCCAGCACGGGAGAAGGAGAGAGTGATCAATGAACCTAGAAAACAGATGGAGTCAGAACAGTTTGTGGGTCGGCCTCAGCATTCTGCTGATCTCGCTTGGTGTCGGCATGAGTCAGGCCGCAGAAATGGACTGTACGACCACGGTCGACATAACCGCAAATTTCACCATGAACGAAAGCTACGCCACGACCAGCGCCTCTGACTGCTTCAAAATCACCGGAACCAACGTGGTGTTCAACTGCTCCGGCAAGGAGATCCGGTGCAAGAACACGTCGGGTACCTGTGGAAACGCCATTCGGGTCGTAGGAAGCGGCGCGACTGTCAAGAATTGCTACATCCTTGGATTGACCGACGATTGGACTGTCGGTGTCAACGACTTGTCCGTTTTTGGTGTCTTTCGGGATACCGACGTCACACGGACGGTGGTCGACAATGCCGCCTTCGCTATGAGGGTCGGTGGTTCCGTCACGGACAGCGTCTTCACAGGGATCACAAATCAGTGCATATCACCGGGATTCTCGAGGCAACCGGCGGGGCTGCTCATCAAGGACAATTTCTGCCAGTCCGATAACGACGGCATCGTGGTCAAGGGGCAGACATCCGGCGCAAACGTCGACGTGGAACAGAACTATGTCCAGGCGACCAATTCGGGGATTCTACAGCTCGACGGACTGGTGAACATCGAGAGAAACATTGTTGATGCAACCACTCCAATGGATCTCCTTGACGACACCGAGGTGACCCTGACGGACAACATTTGCACCGACAACACGGATTGCCCGGTGCCCGATGACTTCCCCTTCGGTACCGCGCTGACCATCAACTTCCGGTAGTTAATATTCCTCGGCCTGTCCGACTGCGATAGTCGGGCAGGCCTGCCTTGAACCAGAGGTATCCATCGCTCGGGGGCGACTGGCAAGCAGAGCATCCGTTCAACCAACCTGAAGATGGCTCTGCATCTCTACGACCACGTGGTTCAGAATCTCGTGGACTACGATGCCAAGGCCCTGCGCTGAATCATCGAGCTACAACCGCCGGAACGTCACACCGCGTCGATCGAGCCCCCATCCGGCGGCCACCACGGAGAAGGCGATCCATGCGCGTGGAGAGCAGTCGCTTGGTACCCTCCCGTGGCGACTGGCGGAATTGATGAGACTCACATCGACATCAGCCTTCCTCTGCTCTCGGTGCAATCACCGAGGTTGGCCTCGGCCTGAGATCTCTGCGGCTGCTGTCGCAGGAGCGACTCGAGAGGGCGAAGACTTCCTATCGTGCAGGCGCGGGAGTTATCGGGAGGCGGTCCAAGGCGGAAATTCCGATCAGGTAGATCACTAGAGCGATTAACATAACCGCGCTGAAGCCCACGACCATCGAGAGGATAGTTGCGAGAAGCGAGCTGATCACGGAGAAGAAGCCATTGATCGCCCAGGCCCAGGCAACGTACTCTTGGTCGTGCTCAGTGAGTCCTGCGACGGTGCGCAAGCCGAGCGGCATGAAGACACCCAGGCAGAGTCCGAGCGGAGCGAGCACCATCACGGTCACCGCGACGCGGATCGGCAGCGCGATCCCGACCAGGGCATCGACCATCGGCGTCAGGCCGACGGTGTAGAAAGCGACGAGCACGACGAGGCACGCGGCCAAGATCGCGAGCGAGCGGCGCTCCAGACGTAGCCGCTCACTGACGAGGCTTCCCGCAGCAGTAGAGACAAGCAGAGCAAAAATCGTCACCGTTAACGAGTATGTCGGGTAACCGAGAAAGAGAGTGAGGCGCTGGATCAGGCTCACTTCGAGCAGCATAAAGCCCATCCCGAGCGACGCAAAGTAAATCGCCGCCGATCCCTTATGGGGGATCTCTCGCCACAGCGAACGCTGTGCCAGAAGCGGCGTCAGGAGAAACACCGCCGCCATCATGATTGCGAAGACCAGGAGCACAACGAAGAGGCGCTCTCCGATCCCCGATTCATACACCAATGGACCCGACACGAAGGTCTTTGCCAGAGCCGTCCGGAAGCGGGTGAAGTGCCAGAAGAAAGGAGCGTCGTCGGTGGCCGGGCGAACCTCGTACGGATATCCCGCGTACCAGCCTCCGAGCGCTTCTGGCCCGAGACGGATGACCTTCGATATGGGATCGTCTCCGTCGGCTTCCTGCCACGTGTAGCGAACGCGAGCCCCCTTGATGGCCTTCGTCGCGTTGGTGAAGCGAACGATGTCCGCCTCAGTCACCGGCGAGCGCTTCAGAATGATCGAAGCCGCGGTGAAAGGGTAGCCAGGAGCCGAGGACACCAACACGTGTCGCGAGAAGTCGTCGACGCCAAATGCTCGGAACGCTTCCCTGGCAGTCGCCAGGTAACGCGGGGTACGCGTGGGGGCGACATCGAAGTTCACCTCGCCGCCAAATTGGGTCACGATCGTGCCGTCAGAGCTCAAGTGCTGGATAGCCACGCGGAGCATCTCGACCGTGTAGAGATAGCTCTCGGAGAGCACATAGGCTCCCGAGCTGGCGGCGTTCATGGCGGCGTAACTGTCCGGGGTCACGAACCAGATGACGTCGAATTTCTCATCGGACTTCATCAAGTACGAGCGACCTTCGGCATTGATCAACGTGACCCGTTCGTCGTACGCAAGCCCGCCCGTAAACTCTCGGAAATGGTCGGTCAACAGAGAGACCGTCACCGGGTTGATCTCGATGCCGGTGACGTGCTCGGCACCGAAGTAGAGTGAGGCGAGAATTTCGTTCCCGCCGGCGGAACCAATGATGAGGACTCGCGGCGGTTTCACGCTGAGGCGGAATGGATAGGACCGCATCTCGGTCTCGTAGTAACTGTGTGCCGCGAGGTTGCCGTCGAAACGCGGGAGGCGGGCCCCCCACATCCCGTCGTGCGCCAGGACGTAGGAACCAGTCTTGTCAAAAACAGACTTGAGAACGTCAACACGAAAGACGGGACTCCAACGCGAGTAGAGGGTCAGGCCGGCTCCCCAGTTCTTCTGAGGACTCAAGGTCTTGGCGCTGTCGACGATCGGATCCGGCAGACTGCCCGGGAGGAAGACCGAGACCAGCAGCATCACGCTACCGATCATAGCCAGAGGCTTCGTGAGCCATCTGGCCTCACGCATAGCAAGCGGAAGGCCGGCGATGGCAAGAAGCGCACCCGCAAGGATGACGCAGCCCGGCGGCCAGATGAACTGCATCAACGGGACCGAAGCTGCGCAGCCGATACCGGCGCCGAGCAGGTCGAAAAAGTATAGGCGGTTGACGCGATCGGCGTTGGTCGAGAAGATCTTCGCAATGCAGAGTCCGACAGCAAGAAAGGGCAGGAACATGCTCATGCAGAGGATGCCCAGCTTCGTGCCCTCCCACAGCGCATCGGCGACGCGTAGTGCCGACACGGCCTGAACCAGCTCGATTGCGTTCACCTGGAGCCCGACCACAACGACGTAGCTGGCCAACACGCCCGTCGCACCCAGCAGACAGCACGCCGGCAGCATCCGGCTGGTTGGGGTGCGGCGCAATGCCGGGAACATCGCGACCGTGACGCCACCCGCACCTAAGCCCAGAAGAGCAATCCCGATGATCAAGTAGGTGAAATAATAGACCAGCTTGAACGAGATAACGCGCGTGTAGCTCACCTCGAGCAGAATCGCAGCAAGAGAGACGACGAAGATCTCGAAACCGAAGCGTGGGGGCTTCATGGTGGAGTTGGGCACTAGGCCTAGATACTTGGCATCAACCGTCAGCGCAATCTCCCGTCGGCACAGGCGCGATCCGGCGCAACCGAATCGGGCGCCGAGCATCGAGTGGGGATTTCCCATCCGCATTTTCAAGCGACCACCACCCTCAGCCTGAGCCTCGTCTTTGCCTGAGCCCACGAGCGAAGCGAGTCAGGAGACTAGCGGCGCGGATCGTTCGCGTTGATTCACTGAGGGTGAAAAGCTCCAAGTTTCACGCTAGTCAGGAGACCGGCGGCACGGATCGTTCGCGTTGATGACACCGAGGGTGAAAAGCTCCAACTTTCACGGTAGTCAGGAGACTAGCGGCGCGGATCGTTCGCGTTGATGACACCGAGGGTGAAAAGCTCCACGTTTCACGGTAGTCAGGGCGGCATGTCCGTTGCAGCACTCGAGGGGATGAAGGTCGTCGAGCTCGGCCAGATGGTTTCCGCGCCGTACTGCGCCAAGCTTTTCGCCGACTACGGCGCCGACGTCGTCAAGGTCGAGCCATTGCGCGGCGACGTCGCGCGCCAGTGGGG